>MKWU01003051.1_pt1 | contig 23053 bp, 14 predicted proteins | sample 809101 | NCBI WGS metagenome assembly MKWU01 (sample SAMN05860141, study PRJNA318959) | sponge metagenome | host: Aplysina aerophoba | place: Slovenia: Piran, Adriatic Sea, Gulf of Piran | collected 2013-05-07 | reverse complement strand
CAACACCACCCTCACCGCCCTCACCAAGGTACGCGGGGCATGGACCGGCTCCGACAGCGACGGCACCGCACACGCCACCGACTACCTCGGCGCCACCACAGTGCGCCACAGCCCCGCGCTCAACGCCGGCTCGGGGTCGCCGCTGTCGCACGCCAGCGCAGACGGCACCCTCCACCGCCATTACTACGCCCTGTCGCCGGTGTTCACGGTGCGCGACCTGGTGCGCCCCGCCAAGCCGGCGGGGTTCCGGGCTGCTTGGGGCCATGAGATGGCGCATCTGAGCTGGACTGACCCCTCTGACGGCACGGTGACGGGCTGGCAGTACCGCCTCGGCAGCGGGCAGTGGACCGACATCGCCGACAGCGGCGCGACCACCACGTCGCACACCATCAGCGGACTGACCAACAACAGGTCGTATTCGGTGCGCATCCGGGCGGTGGACACCGGCGGGCCGGGGCCGTCGTCGGACGCCGTGACGGGGCGCCCGGCGCTGCCCGCCGCGGTCGTGGAGCCCGACTGGTCGCTGGTGCCCGCCGGGCTGGGCCCGGGCGACCGTTTCCGGCTGCTGCACGTGACCACCAACCGCGACAGCACGTCCGGCGGCGACGTCGCGTCCTACAACGCCAAAGCGGCCTTCGATGTCAATCACGTCTGCACGTCCGGTCTGGACGACCGCGCCAACCGGGGGCTGTACCGCGCGGTGGTGTCCACGGCAACTGTGGACGCCCGCGACAACACCGCCACCGGCCCCGCCAACGGCAGCGCCTACACCACCGGCGAGGGCGTGGGCATCTGGTGGCGCGGCGGGACCAAGATCGCCGCCGACTACGCCGACTTCTACGACGGCTCCTGGGACAACTGGGGCGACGGCAAGGCCACCAACGGCTGCGGCAACACCACCCTCACCGCCCTCACCAAGGTACGCGGGGCATGGACCGGCTCCGACAGCGACGGCACCGCACACGCCACCGACTACCTCGGCGCCACCACAGTGCGCCACAGCCCCGCGCTCAACGCCAACTCGGGGTCGCCGCTGTCGCACGCCAGCGCAGACGGCACCCTCCACCGCCATTACTACGCCTTGTCGCCGGTGTTCACCGTGCAGGACAACAACCTCCCGGCCAAGCCGACCGGACTTACGGCCTATCCCAGCAGCCGATCGGTGCATCTGACCTGGGCCGACCCGTCGGACCGCAGCATCACCGGCTGGCAGTACCGTCAGGGCAGCGGGCAGTGGACCGACATCTCCGATAGCAACGCAAAGACCACCTCGCACACCGTGGGGAGCCTCACCGACAACAGGTCATACCGGCTCCAGGTGCGCGCCGTGGACACCGGAGGCGTGGGGCCGGCGTCGGACGCGGTGACGGTCAGGCCGAACCCGCCCCAGCCCCAGACGGTGCAGCCCGACTGGGCCTATATCCCCACCGGCCTGGGCGAGGGCGACAGCTTCCGGGTTCTGTTCGTCTCCGCGGCCACCATTGACACGAGGGAAGGGAGTCTCGCGGAATTCAACGCCCACGTGCAGAAGGAGACGAATGCCAACCCGGCGCTCGGGGCGTTCAAGGAGCAGTTCCGCGCCATCGTGTCCACCGCGGACACAGACGCCCGCGACAACATCGGCGCGACGCCCGCCGACGGCAGCGCGTACGCCGACGGGGAGGGCGTGCCGATCTGGTGGATTGGCGGAGTGAGGGCCGCGGCCGACTACAGCGCCTTTTTCAGCGACAGCAAATGGGAGTCCGCGGCCGACGAGGTCCGCTTCAGCGACGGGACCAAGACTACCGCCAGGTTGTTCATTACAGGCAGCAAACATGATGGCACCAGGCACGATAACTATGTCGGCCGCGACGCGGGCATCGTGCTCGGAGCGCATGACAATGGCGCGGGCGTCCGCCCCATCCAGTGGCAGGTCGTGACCAGTACCCAAGGCCGGCAAAGAGCCCAGATCTACGGCATCTCGCCGGTGCTCACCGTGGTGGACACCCAACGGCCGGTGGCCCCGGAGGGCCTGACGGCGGTGGGCGGCTTCAACTACGTGACGCTGCGCTGGACGGCGTCGACGGACACGTCGATCCGCAAGTGGCAGTATCGCCAGGGCAGCGGCGCCTGGACCGACATCGCCGACAGCAGCCACGGCACCGCGGCGCACACCGTGGGGGGCCTGGCGACGGGCCGCTCCTACACCTTTCGGGTGCGGGCCGTGGACGGCGTGGGCGTCGGCGCCACGTCCGGCACGGTGACCGCGCGGACGGCGGCCCCGCAGGCGCAGACCGTGGAACCAAACTGGAAGTACGTCCCCGCCAACCTCAAACATGGCGACAGCTTCCGCCTGCTGTTCGTCACCTCCACCGTGGGCTACGCCCTGCCGACCGCGGTTATCGGCGACTCGGACCGTATCGTGCAGGAGCGGGCGGGTGCCAACACGGAGCTGGCCGGGTTCAGCGGCCACTTCCGCGCCCTGATCTCCACCGCCACCGTGGACGCCCGGGACAACACCGCCACCGGCCCGGCCGGGGCGTCGTACGCATCCGGCGAGGGCGAGGCCATCTACTGGCTGGGCGGCGCGAAGGCGGCCGACGACTACGCCGACCTCTACGACGGCAGCTGGGACTCGACGGACTGGAAGACCGAGCAGGGCAACCAGACCACCACGGGAACGTCGTTCTCGCGCGAGGTCTGGACCGGCTCCGACGCCGACGGCACCAGGCACGCCGCCAATTATGCCGGCGCGACCCAGGTCCGGTACGGGTGGCTGGGCAACAACATGCCGGTCTCGCAGAATGTGTCCGGCCTGAGGACTTCGGGCAATGGGCTGGCGTACTACGGCCTGTCCCCGGTCATCAACGTCGTTGACACCATCGTGCCCAAGCAGACGACGGGCCTGAGGGCCTTTGCCGGCGACCGCACGGTGGTGCTCGACTGGAGCGACCCGGATGACCGCTCCGTCACCGGATACCAGTACCGGCAGGACGGCGGGGCGTGGCAGGACATACCCGGCAGCGGCCCCGCCACGGCCCGGCACACCGTGCGCGGGCTGATCAACGACACGGCCTACACCTTCGAGGTGCGGGCGGTGGATGCCGCCGGCGACGGCCTGGCGTCAGCCGAGGTAACGGAGACGCCCCTCGGGCAGCAGCCCATCCTGCCGCAGACGGTCGCGCCGGACTCGCCGCTAATCCCCGACGAGCTTAACCCCACTGGCCATTCCTTCCGGCTGCTGTTCGTCACCTCCACCAAGCGGGACGCGACGTCGCCGCACATCCTCGACTACAACCTCTTCGTGCAGGAAGCCGCGCGCAATAAGCTGGCCTTGCCGGCCCTGGCGCCCTTCGCCGACCAGTTCCGCGCCATCATCTCCACCGAGACCGTGGACGCCGCCGACAACGTGGAAGCCCATCTCCGTGACGGGGGAGTGCCCATCTTCTGGGTGAACGGCGACATGGTCGCCCCCAACTACTTCTTCTTCTACGGCAAAGCCGTGAAAAAGGTTGGGAGCGAATGGACCTACAAGCCGCTCTGGCGCTCCCGGGCCGCCACGGACGAGTCCGGGGATGCTATGCCCAATACAGATCCCAACGACTGGGTTTGGACCGGCTCCAACGACGACGGCACGAAGCACCCGACCAACCATGCCGGCAACAGCGCGGGATCCGGGGTCATGGCCGCGAGTCCTCTTGCGCACGACCCGTTGTCACATATCGAGCTTGCTTCGAACCAGGAGCACAGATTGTACGCCCTGTCGCCGGTCATCACCGTGGCCACGGCGGTTACGGTTACGCCGACTGGAGTGGACCGGCTGACGGTGTCGTGGGACCCGGGAACGTACACGGACGGCTTCTATTACCGGGTGCAATGGCGCTCCGGCTCGGAGCCCTGGGACGGCAACCGTGCCCGTACGTTCCAGAATGACACGACCAGCGCCGAGATTGACGGCCTGAAGTCGGGCACGGTCTATGAGGTGCGCGTGTCAGCGATCAACGACGACGACTCCAGCATCGAGACCGTGCTGGGGTATGCCCAGGGCACGACGCTGGGCACGCCGGCACCGCTGCCCCAGGTTACCGGCGTGAACGCCGCGCCCAAAGAGCGGGCAATCACGGTGACCTGGTACCCGATAGTCGGGGTGGACAGCTACAAGGTGCAGTGGAAGTCGGGCAGCGAGAGCTTCAGCGACGCCCGCCAGGGCACCCTGCTCGCCGGAGGCATCCTTCCCCGCTACGAGATCACCAACCTGGAAGTGGCGACCGAGTACACGCTGCGCGTGATCGCGGTCAAGTCCGACCGGCCCGACGGCCCGCCATCGGACGAGGTCACGGCGCGGGCGGCGGGGATGACGGCAACCCGCACTGCCAACGGGCTGATGCTGACCTTCGCCGCGCCGTCGAAGGTTGTGGATGTCTACGACCTGAAGTGGACGCTGCTGAACCAGACGGCGGCGGAGCGGGCAAGACCGGGCGACCAGGACACGGGCCGCCATATCCACATCAACGGCGATCAGAACGGCTACGAGATTACCGGGCTGCAATCGGGCCGACTGTACAAGGTGGAGATGTGGTGGCGCCCATACGTGGAGTACGACCCGATCCCGCTGGGCGAGGTGGGGTCGATCAGGCCGGGGCCGTAGCGGACTCCGGGCAACGAGGCCTGTCCTCGTGGAAACGGGGAAAGGGCTGCATACACGGGCAACCGGGGGAGGACGTCGTTTCATCAGCGATGCCCTCCCCTCTTGCGTGGCGTTCCATGGTTCCACGGCCACCGGTCCAGCCTTAGAACAGCCGGTGCATCTTCACGCTGTGGTTGTCGTGCCGGTGGGTCATTCCGGGTACTTCCTAAATGCAGTATAACTTGAATTATAACGCATTTAGAATAGCTCCAGAAAACGGGCTTTGATGGGGGTTTCGTTCCCAGAAAGTCTGCTCATATCCGGATTGCCACCTGTGCAAAAGGGGCAGCATTATGCAACAAGTTGGGGTATTTCCTTGCAGCCAACCAATCCTGAGCTCCCAGACCAAGGCATGATGATCCAGCTTTCGTCAAGAGGATCTGGGAGTTCGACTTCGAGCGAAATCATCATGAGCTCATTGTGTATTGCCGTTGAAGACTCCCCAGCACTCCAGCGTGCCGTCGGAGAGCAGGCCGCAGGTGTAGCTGTCGCCGGCGCCGACGGCTACGAATTGTCCTTCAAAGGGAGGAGAGAACTGCCCGTGGTCATCTGAGCCCCAGCACTGCATCGAGCCTCCCGAGTCTATGGCGCAGGAGTGTCTCTCCCCTACGATCATCGCCATGAAGACACCGGAGGCCGGTAGCCCCGCGGCCTGTGCAGAGTCGTTAACACCCTGGCAGGAGATCACGCCGTTCAGGTCCGGCGCGCAGGCGTGGCTGGGTCCTGCCGAAAGTGCGGTGAGGAGCGCCACCACTGGCTTGATTTCGGCGCCGAAGTACTATTGCTCCGGGAAGGCCGAGTTCGGTGTATTGAACGTCCAGTCGTTTGCTGCGACATCTGGCACGTTGTGCAGCGTGTTCTTCCTAACAACGACACCTTGCACCATCGGGCTGAGGCCCACGACACCGATGCTGTACTGGGTCTCCACTACGGTCCTGTAGATCTTCTGGCCCAACGTGTTGCGCTCCGCCTCGTGCAAGCCAGGGCCGCGCCTGTGCAGGTCCAGCGATTCCTGCGCGCACGGTTGAAGGTCGAGGATGTTGTATCCTCGTTCCACATCATCACTACCCACTCGTTTGTCTGCCAGCGCGTGAAATGCAGATTGCGTGTCGTTTGATCTACTTCAGTTTTGACGCCGACTGTCTCCCATGCGCGACCTACCACCTGCGCGGCATCAGGCCATGGGCCGAATGCGTCCATGACCGTGATGTTCAACACGATGCGCTCACCGTTGCTGAGTGTCCAGAATCAATACCGGCTGACCGTCAAGTATTGATTCCAAATCGAGATTCGGATTGCTAACGAAGTCGGGCGGTTTGCAAACGGGATTGTCTTTGAAATATATGTCCCAGGATGCTTGGCGAAAGGCTTGCGCTAGCTGCGGATGTTCGTGTTGTTCCTTGGTAGGCATGCTTGCCCAGAATGGCATGTATAATAAGTTCCAGCCGGCGGTAAAGGCGTCTGGATTCCAGTTATTGCCCCAGATGTGCCGCATTTCATAACCTGAACGACGCGCAATAGGATGCCCTGTGTACCCTTTCCAAGCGTTCTGGGCGGGCTGATTATTGCTCAAGCGAACGTCACGACCATCGCCGTGCCAAATGGCGCAATCTCCTCTGCCATGCCCTCGATAATGCTCACGGCTAGTATGCGCCCTGTCGGGATAGTAAGGCGTCTTCGCTCGAACTTTGTCAGGATGGACGAAGTACGAGTGCGCGAATGCGGCTTGAACGATAGACACGCCGCCCTTGCAGAAGTATTCTTCCAGTAATTGAATCGCGGAAACAATATCGCCGGTATAGATACGCAGGCTTGGCATTAAGCATCCTTTCATTTCGCTTGATGTCAGAACTGGCACATTTCACAATACGCCGCCATTTGCCCTAATAGCATCCGCAGTTTCAGCCCAACTCGCCGCGTCATATAGGGAAGTATTACCCTTGTCGTCTCTTGCGTTGACATCCGCACCGTTGGATATGAGTGCTAGAGCTATTTCAGTACGCCCGAGCTTTGCTGCTTCATGCAGGGGCGTCTGGCCTCCTAATGTATCGGTCGCATTGACATCCGCGCCATTAGATATGAGTGCCAGCGCTATTTCAGTTTGATATGCTTCATGGAGAGGCGTACTGCCGGCGAATTCATCTTTTGCGTTGACATCTGCACCATTGGTGATAAGTGCTAGAACCGTTTCTGTATGATTGTAGCCTACTGCTTCATGCAAAGGTGTCCGACCTTGTCTTAGGAAATCGGTCAGTTTTGCGTTGACATCCGCACCGTTGGATATGAGCGCCAGAGCTATTTCAGTACGCCCGAGTTTTGCTACTTCATGCAGGGGTGTATGGCCTCCTAATGTATCGGTCGCATTGACATCCGCACCGTTGGATATGAGTGCCAGCGCTGTTTCAGTTTGATACGCTTCATGGAGAGGCGTCCTGCCGAATTCATCTTTTGCGTTCACATCCGCCCCAGCGGAAATGAGCAATGATGCGACTTCTGCGCTCCCCCAAGCAGCCTTGTGTAGTGGAGTCTTGCCTGAATCATCCTTTGAGTTCACATCCGCCCCAGCAGAAACGAGTTCTCGCACTAACTCAGTGTCATCGAGTTCAATTGCCTTATACAGACGCTCAGTTTTCTCTTTCCGCTCTTGCTCGGCGCGAACATGTACCTGCGCCCGCCGCTCCCATTCCAAGTATTCTTGTCTCTGTCTCTCCGACCGCTCTTCTTCCTCTCGTCGTATGCGTTCTTCACGTTCGTAGCGTTCTCGTTCCGCCTGCGCTTCCCGTTCTCGCCGGTCTCGCTCGGCGCGCGCCTGACGTTCCCGTTGGTCACGGTCTGAGTCCATTTGCGAACCGCGCTGGCGGTCGTAGTCGGCGCGCTTGGCGGGATTTCGCAGCACTTCGTAGGCTGCGTTCAGGCGCACGGTGATGTCGTGCGCTTCGGATGTCTTGTTCACATCGGGATGATACATGCGAAGCAAGCGTCTGTACGCCGCTTCAATCACTTCAGGCTCGGCGTCGTGGTGGACTTGCAGGATTTTGTACAGGTCTTCTTGGTTGTTCATGCTTGCTGCCCCGGAGTATGACGGAATCTTTAGGAGAATACTATTTTATCGATTGCGGTACAATTGATGACTGTTGAGCCAGATTACCACTACGAAACAGACAAATTGTGCGTCTAGGAAAGACGAAAACTGCAGGGACTTCAAAGGAGAATCGTCTGTTTTTTGCAGTGCACGATCTTTGAGTCGACGCTATGGGGATGCGACCTACTGCCTTGAGTGCCGTTAGGCAATGAATCGTATTGCCCGTGGCGCTCCGGACCATGCATGAACCTGCCCCCGATGGTTGATGTAGGGAAAGGACCTGATCAATTGCGAGCTCTAGGCTGCCTGATTGTTCCCAGCGTATTAGCCCTTGTCTTAGTGACTGTCGTTGGTCTGCAATTTGGGTTTTCTTTCGGAGCTTCAGTTTTCGGAGCAGTTGTGATCGTGTTGCTGATCATCGGGCTGAGATTCATAGTGCGAGGAGAATGACCCCTGAGCTCCAGACTTTACAGAGTCAGTTCCACCGGTGCTGAATTGTTGTTGCTCACCGATTAGGTCCGTGCTAACTGCTCAGCGAAAATGTCCACATGATGGAGCATGTGACATTGACGCAACAGGAACAGGCAAGACTTCAGGTACTCAACAACTTACTGGCGGGATACATGACGACGGAGCAGGCAGCGACACTGATGGGAGTGAGCACACGCCACACCAGGCGCATACTGGCGGCATATCGACAGGAGGGAGCAGCCGCAATAGCTCATGGCAACAGGGGTCGCAGACCTGCCAACGCTACACCGAAGACTACAGCTGATGCAGCTGTGGACCTGGCGCGGACCAGATACGCCGGAGTTAACCACACGCACCTGAGCGAGCTGCTCGGCGAACGGGAGGGCATTGAGATCGGCAGGAGCACGCTCCATCGCCTACTGGTGAGGGCCGGGATAAGCAGTCCTCGCAGCAGACGGCCACCGAAGCATCGCGTTCGTCGGCGAGGATGCCTCTTGAGGGGATGCTGATACAGATAGACGGCAGTCATCACAGGTGGCTGGGGAAGGACGGACCGCAGTTCACGCTGCTGATCGCGGTGGACGATGCTACGGGTTGTGTGGTCGGTGCGCTCTTCTGTCAGGAGGAGACCACCCGCGACTACTTCGAGATGCTTGATGGTCTTATACGGCGCTGGGGCATACCGCTGGCACTCTATTCCGACAGGCACTCCGTCTTCAAGCAGACACCCGGGCCCAAACGGAAGGTGAGGGGAGCCACGCAGTTCACTCGCGCGATGGACGAGCTGGGCATACAGTTGGTGTTCGCACGCTCTCCACAGGGCAAGGGTCGGGTGGAGCGTATGGCGGGAACCTTCCAGGACCGGCTGATCAGCGAGCTTCGGCTCGCCGGTGCAACCACCATACCGAAGGCCAGCGCTGTACTTGCCGACTTCCTGCCACGCTTCAACGATCGCTTCAAGGTGCCGGCGCAGCAGACTGGTATGGCGTACCGTCCACTTGGTCCCGACATCTGCCCGGACCGTATCCTCTGCTACAAGCACTGGCGCAAGGTCGCCAGAGACAACACCGTAAAGTATCGTTGGCGCACCCTGCAGCTACTGCCCGATATGGAACCCGGGACCTATGCCGGCTCGAAGGTGGAGGTGCTGGAGGGACTGGACGGAACGCTGCGGGTGCAGCACGAGGGGCGCATCATCCCTTCACAGGAGGCTCCACCACGTCCGGGAGTCCTGCGCGACACAACTCAGATGGTCGGTCGGGACGTTCATCCCAACAATGCGGACAGCGGGTGGTTGCACAGGTACGCGCAGATCGCAGCGGGTGCAGCTGCTGACGGTGTCAACGGAACACATCAGCACGTCACCGTGCTGCGCAGGAAGCCCAACAGGCGACAGAGGGCGTGGTGGAAGGCGATCCATCGTGCCAAGCTGCAAGGCACATCCAAACGCGCAATCGCAAAGAACCTGGGGATCAGCAGGAACACCGTCAAGAAATACCTGGCTGCTGAGAGTCCGGAGATGGTGGGAGCTGTCGTGACTCCGAGAATACGACGACCTGATACTATGGCGAACTACACGAACGGACAGAATCGCTGAACACTTAGCCGGACATTATCGCTGCACAACAACAGCCACGTGCGCGACAACTCGATCTCGATAGGGTGAGCCGGGAGCTGCTGGCGCGTGCCTGGGACGCAGGGGCAGGACCCGGTGACTCGCCCCTGACGATCGACCTGGACTCCACCGTCTGCGAGACCTACGGACTGGCAAAGGAGGGAGTTGGCCATCACAACTACGCCGGTCAGCGGGGCTATCACCCGCTGCTGGCCGTCGCCGCAGGAACAGGAGACGTGCTGATGGCACGACTGCGCAAGGGCCGAGCCAACACCGTCCGGGGCGCAGCCAACTTCCTGCGTGAGACGCTGAGCAAGGCACGCTAGGCAGGAGCCACGGGAGCGCTCACGGTACGGGCTGACAGCGGCTTCTATGCTCGCGACATCGTCAGCGTATGCCGCGACAACGATGTACGCTTCTCCATCACCGTCCGACAGCATCGGAGCTTGCGCAATCTCATAGAGGACATACCCGAGGCGGACTGGACGCCCATACCCTACTGGATGGAGGGTGCAGCCGACGTTGCCGAGACGACCTACACTCCCTTCGGAGGTGAGCCTGACGCAGCGTCTGCGCGACTGATCGTCCGCAGGGTCAGGCCCACGCCCGGTTCCCAGCTGGCGCTGTTTGCCAGCTACAGCTATCACGGCTTCATCACCGACCGACAGGGCGACACTCTCCAACTGGAAGCCGATCACCGCCGACACGCCGAGATCGAGAACGCCATACGCGACCTGAAGTACGGTGTGGGACTGAACCACCTGCCATCGGGTCGCTTCGCAGCCAATGCAGCCTGGATGGCCGTGCAGGTTCTGGCCCACAACATCGCCCGCTGGACGGCGCGCATCGGTCTGGCTGAGCAAGTGGTGACCACAAAGACTCTCAGACGACGCTTCTTCTCTCTTGTCGGACGTCTCACACGCTCGGCACGCCGCCTCACTCTGCACCTTCCGCAGGACTGGCCCTGGGGGACACAGTTCGGTGAAGCCCTGCGGCGACTGCGCTCCCTGCCACATCCTGTCTGACGGCGACAATCGCTCCTTCAGACCCATCCTCATCCGCCAGCCAGTCCCTGGTCTGCTCAACCCGCGCCGGCGGGACCGGCGAAGGTCCCCTGCCGCCTCCGGAGCATCCACAAGCGTCTCTTCACCACTGTCGGAGCCCCGTCAGCGGACTGAAAGTGGCACCATCTACCCCAATTCCGTCCTGACGGTTTCATCTCTGGTTCTCCTGTCCCTTTCCTGCGCCGCCATAGAGTATTCGGTGGATTCGGGCTAACGGAAGCTGTCCGAGGCCCGCCGGTTACGACGATGTCACGTGGACCGGCGGCAGAATCGCCGCAGTTCGCGCTCATCGTGTTTCTCGACATGGTATCCTTGTGGGATCAGTTCGGATCCAGCGAGAGGAAATGCCATGCTCACAAAGCCGTCTGAAATTACTGACGAAGATTTGCCTCAAGGACGCAGGCTCACCGCAGAAGAGGACCTCGCGATGCAAGAGAACCTTGCTCAGAAGAACTTTGGCATGAGCCTCGAGGAATTCAGGAAGGCTTGGAAGGCAGGGAAGTTCGACGGCGACCGTGAGCGCCACGGAAGGGTTATCGCCCTGGCAATGATGTTGCCTGAGTATTGGGCCGAGTGACTACTGGCAGAAGCCCGGCTGAGGCTGTCAACTACTATCGGCACAACATCCAAAGAATGGTCTCTTGCGTGACGACTTCTGTGGTTGATGTTGCGGGTGGCTACTACCCATCTCCAGTTCCCCATCGCCTTACTATGAACAACGGGTTTCCTGTCGCGCTCGATGGAATGTCCCGCTTTAGGTTGGAACTTCATCAGTATTACCGCATTGTCGAGACCGGACGGCCTGTCGCTTCTTGGATGGTGGACGTAGTTGGTTACTACTACGCGATCCACGACTCCGAGGAAAGAGAAGTACTGTTGTATCACTGGCATCCCCGCGGCAACAGCCCTGTCGCTACTCCTCATCTGCACTTAGAGCAGGGAGCGCAGGTTGGACGCGCTGAGATCCGCGACGCCCATCTGCCAACCGGGGATGTTTCCATGGAAGCTATTCTCCGGGTGTTGATAGAAGAGATGGGTGTCCAGCCCTTACGTTCCGATTGGGAGTTAATCCTGGCCGAGTAGAGTCGAACAGTCGTGTGGATTGGCGGCAAAATAGCCGTTTTCGGATTGAAGTAGAAGACTCTATTTCAATCCGAAGGCATATGCTTACTCGGATTCGCCGACTAAATTCTCCGCTTGTTCAATCATATTACTTAATATCTGTGTCCATGTATCCCCATTTTCGATCAGGCCGTCTAGTGCAGATACAACAATATGCCCCGGCGTTGGTGCGCCGAGAAACTGTGCAATAGCCTCGCGCCTTGCACGGTAACCTCCCACGAGGTCTATGTTATTGGCAAGATCCCGCCGCAGGTCTGGCAGAATTTCATCCCTTATTTGTCTCTGAATCTCTTCGTTTTGATTCACAGTTATACCCTACCCTCTAGATGTGTAATCGGTGTACCCAGCAAACCTGTAGCTAAGCCATTATTTCCGCAATCGATCTCCAATAATATAGCAGAGGCACTACCGCAGACAACAAGTTCGCCCTCGCGGAGCCTGTGTCACTTTAGTAGGTGCACTGTCATACCAAATGCTGCGCCTACCCCTGTCATGCTGAGCGCAGCGGAGCGGAGTCGAAGCATCTAAGGACCCTCAGCTGAGCTACCTACCAAACTGACACAGATTCTGACACTTGTGGCTTCTTGACTTCACCAGATAGTACTAATATCATAGAAATGATCCTGTGATGGTTGGTCTCTTGATGAGAGCGGCCTTGGGAGAGGATACTCACCTGATCAGTGCGTATCCTAGCCATGATGGTGTGGCTTTGGCTGGTTAGGCGCAACACATTTCGAGCCCGGACAAAACAGTGAAGAAGCACAACCACTTGGAATGTGCATCTTGATCAACAGTTCCGCCGCGGACCTAATCACCAATGCATTAAGCCATTGATGGACGAAGAGCTCGGTGTTCATTTGAGAAAAAAGCCCGCTGTTTCAGTGGGCTTTCGCTCTTTTAGTCGAATCGGGCGACTTCTCTTACCCTTTCGAATGTGCTCGTCTGGATAAACGTTTACGTATCCTCCTTTTGATATTTCCCACACTTCTGAAACCGAACTAAGCGTTTGATTGCCACCTAAGTTCTGAACGTCCCAGTGAAACCCTTTTACTAAGTCACGGCCTGCGATCTGTAGCACTTCTCTGCCGTGGTACTGCCCTTGAGGTCTATTCCATCGAAGCCCGTTATCGTCCTCTCTAGACGATTGAGACCCATGCCCATTGGCAAAGTCTATGCGTCCCTGCGGAGACGTTAATCTGTCAGTGCTAAAATTGGTCTTAAAGACATGGAATGGCAAACAGCGCGGGTCTCCTTCATTCTCGCACCAAATTCCGCTGAACCAACTCTCGAATTCGCTAAGTGCTGCCAACCATTGCTTATGAATAGGGTCTGCGAACAGATTGCGGCAAAATGCCTTGTGTCTGACAAAATCTCTCAAGCCAATGTAGTGTCTGAGGGATTTTGGCCAAGGCACAATAGGAGCCAAGGCCTCACCAGTGTGCCACACTCCGACACGCCTGCGATGAATTGCTTTGTACAGATTGACTGCATCCTCGCTGTTAATCAGTGAACGGACTCTACCTCCCATGTCTCGTCTCTCTTGAAGCCAACGCAATTGCAGGTTCCATCCTCTAGTATGGCATTCACTCCTTATGATATTCTCAGCAGCGTTTATGCGTCCGTCATTTTTGGGGCGGAATAGCCACACCTCAACTTCTCTAGTTGTCATGAATACCGTGTCCTAGTCACTCTCAATACTGCCCTTGCAGGAAGCGTGAGTTGTTGCAATTCTCTCTCGGTCATCTCGCCGACGACCCTTAGAACAAATCTCCGAAGGGCCTGTCCTTCCTCGGCACCTCTTTGTCGTTGTCTCCTTGGTGCAGGTGGTGAAATGGCGAATAGATCCGAAGGGGGATCTAATCCTGACTCGTTGAACCAGATTAATAGCCATTCGTGCACTTTGTCTCGGAGAAACCTGTTCCACGAAGATATCATGTGTGATGGCAGTGAGGATGTAGGTAGAAACATCTGAACCCAACCTTTTGTTCGAGTCTCTTGCTCTACGGTAACACCTGATCCCTCCCTAACTTCGTCGAAGAATTCACTTCGCCAATCCCTAAGCATTGTAGAGTCGATACTGGGTACAATTGGTCCGTCAAGTTCGGTTCCGCCGGCGACCACTTGGTTCTCATTTGCATCCCAAACGTATTGGGTGCCGCTGGAATAGTCGATTACCGCTTGCCAGAAATCACCTCTTACTCTCCCCGCTGCATGCACCAAGTTTTCATTCCACTCTGCATTGTTACGCAACTCTGATTCCCGTAATTCGACCATGGGAGGTACTACGGTAGTATCCAAGAACAGTATATCTTCGCAAAGCACCAAGAATTCGGCGATGCTGTTGGTCCCAAATTGTGATTCATCAAATTCACGTTTTGTTAAATTCAAAAGTCTATTCTTCATGACTGCGACGGTCATGCGATACCAATCGGGCTTACCAGACACCCTGGCCTGCTGAAATGCCTGACGGACTAATGTCTTGGCATCTTTCATCGTAAACTCCCTCTGCTCTCCTTCTCCGACACTCCTCGTTTTGCCTATGTCGGAGGGCACGGTAGCTACTGTTAACGTCAATGTTGGTCCTGTTGCCTCACCGGAACATGTTACCGTAATTTTCTCAGCTTCTAATTGACGCCCACAGGTCTGATATTCCTTTGGTCAGCCCCAGTGGTACTCGAAGAGCCTATCTCCAGTATGAAATCCGGAGCCTTGCCAACCTTCCACAACAGGTAGGTATTGTTCCCCTCAAGCGACAGCGAATGCAGAGCGGCCTCCGACAGGTCGAAGACCACGTAGCAGTCGGGGGACACCGAGTGGCGGGACACGACCGCCACCTTTCATTTCACACCTGTGTTACGCTTATGTGCGCTTGTATTCTTTAAGCGACTCTGAGAGTCCCCCGGAGTTAATGGAGTTAATGGAAAGTGACAGCCTCACCTCTTGACTGCCCTTACTGTGCTGAGCGTAATCAAAATGAAATATTGTATCGAGAACTGACGCGTGTAGATCAGGGGCCTTCAGAAATAGACCCCACTCGCCCGGTTCCGATCAAAGTCTATAGAGTTTGGATGAAATGTACTGCGTGCAGCAGGCATTTTCCGATATCCGAATATGAAAACGTTGAGTAACCGCCGCCTCTACGTAGAGGTCGCAACGTTGTTTCCTTGAAATCGGCTCTTCTTCAAAGGCGTATCAACATCAAACTAGTTCCAATCTGTCTGCAAGAAAAAGCAAATTCTCTACTACGGAGTCGATGCAAGAAAACATCGTATTTCCTTGCATCGGGATTGAGGGGACTTTTCTGGCGAGGAAGCGTATCCAGCTGACGATGGATGGGAGAGGGAAGGGTCCTACTCGCCGCGCAAGCGTCGAAGCTCTGCTTCAAACTCCGCTAGGCGTGACTCCGCCGCCAAGCGAGCGGCGCGCTCTTCCTCAGCGCGGGCTTGAGCCGCCATACGAGCCGCCTCTTCTTCTCTAGCACGAGCCTCGGCAGTCTCGGCGCGATTCTCTGCGGTACCGGCACGAGCTTGAGCGGCCAAACGAGCCGCCTCTTCCTCTCTGGCGCGATTCTCTGCAGTACCAGCACGGGCCTGAGCCGCCATACGAGCGGCGCGCTCCTCCTCGTGAGTGCCGAGATAGCTCTCGGTCCCAGGGTCGAAGAACCGCAGCATCCCTTCCTCCCAGCACACGTACAGCCCCAGCGCCTCGCTGTATCCACGAAGACGACCTTCGCCCAGCACCTCTATCTCTATCGGCTCATACGCCCCGCCCACCAGCCGGTCTCCCGCCAGCGCCACATCGTGGTACTCCCCGCCACTGGGGTCGAAGCGCCAGTACTCCGTAACACCAAAGCGCTCATAGTCCCGACGCTTGTCAGTGTAGTCTGCCCTGCCGGTAGTCGGAGACGCCACCTCAAGCACGAAGTCAGGTGCCTTGCCCTGACGGTCTATCGCATAGCCCCGCTGCTCCTCCATAAGAGCGCGGTCTCCGTCACGCACAAACATCAGGTCGGGTATGCGCGCGTCGGCACGGACGGGCAGACTCGGCCCCACCGGAACCTCGCTCGCAACCGTGACGTTCGGCTCGTTCGCGTAGTGGATCACAAGCGTGGTCACCACGGCGGTCTCGTAGAGATAGAGCCAGTTCTGCATGTCGTCTCGCGGGGGATAGTCCGGGAAGCGTTCCAGTTCTTCCCTTTTCTGTGTGAGTGTAGTCGTCTTGCTGGTCATCGCGGACCTCTCGTTACCAACTGAGTAGAGCGATTGCCGACTGCTGCCATTATACCATCAGCAAAGCCCTGCATCAGGAGTCTGGTAGCAAGCCACATATCCGTCTCGACGCGCCGGCAACAGATTACCGTATTTCACTGCATGGGCTCTGAGGGCTTGGGGCGGCGCATATCGCGCATGCGGCAAAATCCAATGACGCACCCGGTCGGCCCGTAAGGTTTCATCGCAGTTGACGCGGTATAGTGCCGACCTGCAGCGGCGCTTGGTGCTTTCCGGAGGCAATTCATGCCGTCCGTTTCGGGACTGACCGCGGCTGTCGCGGCGCGGGCGGTCATCGACTCCTATCTGCTCTCCCCCGATTCTGATACGGCATAAACCGGCAAGACATTGGCGCGCGCCATCGCAGGCCTCGCGTAACAGTCCGGCGGGACCGTCATGCACAAACGCCCGACGCTCAGGGGCGATCACGCGGACCTGCCTCCGTTTCCGGTTCAGGATCGGGCGTTGAGACGGGCAAACCTCCCGGGAAGCAGTGCGCGCTCTCGAAATGACGAGGACCGAGGCAGCTTTCAGGAAGGAGTCGTTGCCGCAGTTCGTCGTTGCCCTGTAGGTCGGGGAGTGAGTTCTCCTGACCCTCCCCGGAACACAAGGGCAGGTCGATGCCGTAGAGGTCGTTCCAATATACGTCTCGCAGTCCATCGGGAATACAGCCGACGAATTCGTTCCCGCCTAGGTAAAGGCGCTCCAGGTTGATCAGGTTCTCAAGCTCAGGGGGTATCTCCCCGCTCAGGTCGTTGTCGTCCAGATACAGCCACCTCAGGGCGGTCAGACTGCCTAGTTCGGGCGGTATTTCGCCGCTCAATCCATTATCGCTGAGCAGCAGCGCAGTTGCGTGTCCGCCCGTATCGATGCCGACGCCGTACCAGTTGAAGACCGACTCCGCGGTGCTCCAGTTGTCGCCGTTCTCCCAGTCCGCTCCGCCCGTGGAGTCGTATAGGGTTGTGAGAACTTCTCTCTCATCGGCGTGCTCGGGCGCGCCACCGGTTATCCGGTTTCCGTAGAGGGTCATTATCTCCAATCCGGAAATGGCCAGCAGCTCCGAGGGAATCTCCCCGCTCAGGGTATTGTCGTACAGCCACAGCCATTCCAGGTTGGACAGGCTGCCCAGCTCAGGGGGTATCTCGCCGCTCAGGGCGTTCCTGTACAGGGACAGCAACTCCAAGTTAGACAGGCTGCCCAGCTCGGAGGGAATCTCCCCGCTCAGACCGTTGCGGGACAAGGACAGCCCCGTCAGGTTGGACAGGCTGCCCAGCTCAGGGGGGATCTCCCCGTTCAGGCCGTTGCGGGACAAGGACAACTCCGTCAGGCTGGTCAGGCTGCCTAGCTCAGGGGGTATCTCCCCGCTCAGGTCGTTGTTGTATAGGTACAGCCCCGTCAGGCTGGACAGGTTACCCAGCTCAGAGGGAATCTCCCCGCTCAGGTCGTTCCAGGACAGGGACAGTTCAATGACGCGCCCATCACCGTCAGTTTCCACGCCGTACCACTCCCCAACTGGTCGGTCGCTCAGCCAGTTGCCATTGTTCCACCAGTTGGGTCCGTCAGTGGCATCGTAGAGGGCGACCAGCGCGGCCCTGTCCGTCTCCGGGGTCACGGCGACCGCGCCCGCGAGTCTGCTCACCGTGAGCGTGAAACTGCCGGTCGTGGCGGCGTTGTAGGTCGTCGCCTCTATCGTGTAGTCGCCTGCATCCAGAGCCGCTGTTATGCACGAGTCCGTTCTGCCGTCTAGGTCGGCGGCGCAGTCGCGTTCATATGCATGGTCGTCGTTGTCGTTCAACGACTCGCCGTCCTTGCCCGCGCCGCTGAGCAGGTAGAGTATGGTGTCGGCGTTCGATTCGAGCGTGATGGTTACTTCCGCCGATTCGGTGAGGCTGAAGGTAGAGTAGCGGGCATAGCTGCCGCCCCTGTTGGCGGAGGCGCAGTCGTCTGTCCAACTTCCGTTGATCGCGCCGTCGCCTGTCAGCTCATCTACGCACGAGTCGGTCGTGGATGGTGGTTCCGGGGTAGGATCTGGAGTAATGCTGGGCGCCTCCGGCCAGCCGTCCGGAATCTCGCCATTGTCAAGCGCATCCTGTATCGCAGCGGCGGCGTCATCGGTTACCCATTCACTCCATAGTTCGTTGTTCTCGCGCAGCCACCACATCGTGGCATCTTCCGTGTTGGCTTCGGGATTGTCCGCCTGCCAGCGGACTACATGTTTATAGACTTCCTCAACATTGAAGTCCCAGGCAGTCAGCACATCAATGAAATCAGCAGCAGAGTCCGACAGGTTAGCATTGACCGCGATTAGTATCTTGGCGTCTTCATACGCGCATGCCATCGTGGTTGCCCAGCATTCGTCGGTGTACGCAGGCTCCTCCAACCTCACCAGGTCCAGCAGCAGCGCCGTTTCATTCGTGCCCCATTGATAGCCAAGCCAGGGTTCTCTATTCTCGTAGGCACTGGTCAAGTCCGCATCCAGCTCACCTGCGCTGCTCGGATTCACAATCTCAATATGCTCGGATAGACCGTAACCTTCTACCTGCTTGGCGTTCACGACCTCGCAGGCCCAGCCGATGACGCAGGACACTAGACGCACCTTGCCTCTCGTCTCATCGGTGGCGAACAGTGATCTGTATCGTTCGTCCTTCAGGTCCTCAACGCTGTCCAGTTCCGGATATTGCTCCTGCAGGTATTTGGGAATGACGAACGCCGACTGCCAATCAGTGCCCAGGCTGGTTCCGGGTGATAATACGCTTCCTTCCGCTAGGGTCTCTTCCCAAGCATTTTGCTGATTGGGCAGCCAGACTTCCATCAATACATCGATGTCTCCTGCGTGCAGTCCCTGAAGCAATGGCGCTGTTGCGCCTAGTTCCAAAGTGGTTGAATAACCGTAACCCTTCTCGGCGATGTACTGTGCAATGCGGTTCTGAAGCATCGCGCTAGACCAGTTCAGATCGCCGAATACGATGGTTGTGTCGGGTTCGGGCGCTCCGCCTATGGGTGATGGCGGCGTCTGCTTATCTGAGCAGTAGTCGCCAGAAAAATCATCGATACTCTCCACCCAGTCCAGGAAGTCGGCAGTCGTGGGAGCGCAAAGCCCGGAGTTGGTATCGAACCAGAAAGTTTCCAAGGACTCCAATTGTGTAAAGGTCGCCGGAAGTGTGCCGCTTAGCTCGTTGCTACTGAGATACAAAGTCGTCAGGTTGGACAACGCGCCTAGTTCGGCGGGTATCGAACCTGTCAGTTCGTTGTAGCCGAAATCCAACAGGACGAGGTTGGTGAGGCTGCCTAGCTCCGCCGGTATCTCACCCCTCAACCTGTTGCCGTCAAGCCATAGCTTCTCCAAGCCGGACAGGTTAGCCAATTCGGCGAGTATCTCACCTGTGAGGTCGTTGCGCGTGAGGTCCAATCTCGCCAGATTGGACAAGTCCCCCAACTCGGACGGTATCTCGCCCGTCAGATCGTTGTCCCACAGGTACAGATACTCCAGATTGGACAGGTTGCCTAACTCGGCGGGGATTTCACCTGCCAGTTCGTTGTCACTAAGAGACAACACTGTCAGGTTGGAGAGGTTGCCCAGCTCAAGCGGAATTTCGCCCTTCAGTTTGTTACTCCAAAGCGATAGGCGAGTAACGCGGCCTTCTGCGTCCGTGGTAACGCCGAACCAGTCGCCCAGGGGCGCGTCGCTCATCCAGAGTCCGTTGTGCGCCCAATCTTCGCCGTTAGCGGCGCGGTACAGGGCTTCCAGCGCCGCCCTGTCGATGTCGGAAGGCTCCATCGTGTCCGGAAACGCCGGCAGCTTGGCAAAGCCATAGCCCCAGGTGTTGTTGGGGACGCCATCGCCACGAGGTTCGGCGCTGCCCTTCAGATAATCGGCTATCTGCTGCGGCGAATAGTGCGGAAATCCCTGCTTGACCAGCGCGGCGAGACCGGCGAGGTGGGGCGACGACTGGCTGGTTCCACTCCAGTATCCCCATATCTCCGAATCGCTATAGTCCACCCCGACAATGTCGGGCTTGATTCTGCCGTCGGTCGTGGGGCCGCGGCTGCTAAAGTCTTCGATTGTGAACACATCGCTCGCGGGCGCTGCGCCCACAGCCAGAAGCCCCGGATTCGCGCTCTCTGCCGGATTGCCGATGCTACCTCCCTGAGTGGTGTGCTCCACTTCACCACCGTTCGAGTATTTCAGTTGAATCCACTCCGGTGTGTCACCACTGTATTGACGGACGGCTACGCAGTATCTCCCGTCGCTAATAGCTGTATAGGAAAAGCTTTCATGCGGGTCCTGGCCTTCCGCGCCCGACTGCGCCTGCTCACTCAGCCTGACGGGAAGCGAGCCGGGGCTTATGGGCATCCTGTACAGATACATGTCCAAGTCCCGGCCCGCTCCGTTCCAGTCGTCATCCCACCGAAGGGAAGCACCCAACAGTTCACCCGATTTGAGTTCTACATCGTTACACTGGTCGGTTTCACTGAACTCATGAAATCCGTCGCCATTCGCGTCGGAAAAGTTCCCGATCCATGTACTGCCATTGCTGTTTCCTGCGGAATTGGTCCAGATGATGCCACCGGACACCGCCGCATCCACGCTGCTGAGCGGGCTGTCGCTGTACGGCGATGTGCCGTCGCCCGGACCGTCCCATGACCAGCCAAGGGACATGTTGACGACATCCACGCCCTCTGAGACCAGCCAATCGACTGATGCTTGCAGGTCGCCTTCGGAATAGGGATTGCCCACAATGTAGTAGGTTGCGTTCGGGGCGATGTCGAACACCGCTTCGGTTACCGCCGTGCCGTGCTCGCCTTCTTCTTCGTCTTCGCAATCCCAAAGGTCTGAGGTGTACTCGCCAACATCCGTATAACATCTTGCATGCACTGTCGAGGGCAGTTCGCTTTCCATGAGGCCAGCGAAGCCCCCGAATCCGACATCTAAGACGCCAATTTTGACGCCTGCCCCTCTGTATCCGGCGCGGTTCCACTCGGTTGCGCCGTGCAGGCTTGCGCCCTCGCTGACAACTCTGCCCTGCGCGGGCCGGGGTGGGATGATCGTGCGTATGCTGATGACGCCTTCCTGTTGGGACGCGTCGGCGAGCAGAGATACGGGCAGGTATGCCTCGATGTAGTCGATGCCGATGTTGCGCGGGGATGCACCGCTGTCTTCAAGCCAGTCCCACACATCCTGCACGTAACCTTCGGTGATGTATAGAGTTACGGCGACGGATTGTTCGCTGCGCAACGGCGCGCCTGCTGCCGCAGCTTGTGCCGTGAATTGCCCTGTCTGCACCTGTTCCACGATGCGGTTGAGGCTGGAGTCCATGTTGGGGTACTGTGGCGGGTTAAGCTTGTCTAAGATGGGCGGGAGGATTTGGTCGCCGATGTCACCGCTGGGTTCGGCTTCCGGCGTGGGCGTGCCGGGAGTCTGCGCCTGGGCGCTGTCACCTGCGGAGAGCGCAAGCCAGAGTAGAGCCATCGCCGCGACGATGAGACTTACCGTCGTCAGTTTCGTCATGAACTTCTGAGCGTTCATACTCAATGTCTTCTCCTTCTTCGCCAATCGGCTGCTAATCAGAATGCGTGCAAGTTCGGTGAGGGCACTGCCGTCGGCATAGAGATAGGCTTATGCCAAACGCAGGTTCCGTCAGATCTCTCAATGAGACTATGGCACGGGGCCGTATCGGTTCTCAGATGGCGTTCCCCGCAAGAATCCCAGTTCGATGAGAGCCCATACGGGACCCGCGATAGGGATGAGTCCTATGAATATCCACCAGGCGGGCTTATCACGGTCATGCCAGCGCTTTATCTGTAACGCAAGACTGACCCAGAAGACGCTCGCGGATAGGATGACCCGAATTAGGACAGCCACCGCCGCTACGAACGGTACCGCGAGCAACACCACAAGCAGAGGAATATAACCGTAAAGCCAGAACTGTTTCCGGTTGATTCTGCCGCTAAACCCCAGGTAGAAATTTACGGGATTGAACTTCGGGGAGTCTGACTGTTCCACCACTTCCTTCTTGTTTTCCTCTGAGTGCTGCACGCTCTTCCCTTTTACAGCCGTCGGCGCCGGAGTATCACCCAGACGGGCAGACCGATCACATCCGCGAGAATGACCGGCAGGACTATCAGGCCGATGATGGCCTCCAATATGCCACCTTCAGCGGTGCCGGTCAGCGCAGGCAGCAAGCGAGGCTCGCGGAAATTGCCTCCATCAACTGACATAGTGATTCAGCGGTGCAAGTAATTGTGCATATCGTTATTATCACAGTCAAGATCATCTAGGTAACAATACGATAACATTGCTGTGATAACGGTATGGTCACATTTTCCCAATTGCGCAAGGGCAAGCTCTGATTACCGGGCGGCATCCGCATTCATGTGGTAATATTCTCCCAATTTCGCAGGAGCAAGTCTTGATTACTGGGCGGAACCCCTATTCCGACGCTCCATCCGCCGGTGTGCAGTCCCGAGGAGGCGAGGCAACCAGATGAACAACGACGAACTTCTGAGGGAAAACGAGGCCCTGCGGAGACGTCTCTCCCGCCTGAGCCAGGCCAGCCTGCGCATCACAGAGGACCTTGAACCCAACGCCGTGCTGCAAGGGGTGGTGGACGGGGCCCGCTCGCTGACCGGAGCCAGGTCGGCCGGCATCACCGCCCTGGACGAACGGGGTCAACTGTTGGAGTTCGTCACCTCGGGCCTGACTTCGGATGAGCACCGATTGGTGGAAGAGCTGCCCGGAGGGCTTGAGTTCTTCGCCTACCTGAG
>MKWU01003050.1_pt1 | contig 23062 bp, 25 predicted proteins | sample 809101 | NCBI WGS metagenome assembly MKWU01 (sample SAMN05860141, study PRJNA318959) | sponge metagenome | host: Aplysina aerophoba | place: Slovenia: Piran, Adriatic Sea, Gulf of Piran | collected 2013-05-07 | reverse complement strand
CCGCCTGCGCGTCCGGACTCAGCCCCGCATCTCCCCGGTGCAGCCGCACGGTCGAGCCGCCGAGCGCGTGGATGGCGAGCGTCTCCGGCTGCTCCTGCCACCACTCCAGGGTGCCGGCTTCGCCGCAGACCACGAGCCGCACGCCGTTGCGGCACCCCGCCGCCACGTAGCTCGCCCACAACGCGCCGCGCACGCCCCCGCTCAGTCGCAGGGTGACCTGGGCGTCGTCGTGCGAGGTCCGGCCCGGCACCACGGTCGCGAGCGACGCGGACACCTGCTCGACCTCGCGTCCGGTCACGAAGCGCAGCAGGTGGTGGACGTGCACCCCGAGGTCGCACAGCACCGCGCTCGGTCCACCGATGGCGGGATCGGTGCGCCACGCGGTCTTCTCGTCGCCCTCGGCTTCGACGAGGCGCGAGCGCGCGCCGCTCGCGTACACGGCCTGCACGATGCGCACCGCGCCCAGCTCGCCCGAGAGCACCCGCGCCCGCGCCTCGCGCACCATCGGATAGCCGGCGTAGTTGTGGGTGAGAGCGAACACGCAGCCGGATTCCCGCACCGCGTCGCGCAACGCCTCGGCGTCGGACACCGAGTTCGCCAGCGGCTTGTCGCAGACGACGTGGATGCCCCGGCGCAGGAAGCAGTCGCTAATCGCGACGTGGGAGTCATTCGGGGTGACCACCGCCACCGCCTCGATCCCGTCCTCGCGCGCGCTCTCCGCCCGCGCCATCTCCCGGAAGTCCGCGTAGACGCGGCCGGGGTCCAGGCCCAGCTCCCCGCCCATGGCCCGGCTCCGCTCCCGCCGTCGCGAGAACGCGCCCGCGACCAGGCGCCAATCGCCGTACATGTGCGCGGCGATGCGGTGCGTCGGGCCGATCATGGACCCGGGTCCGCCGCCCACCATGCCCAGCCGTACCGGTTCGCTCATCGGCATTCGTTGCCGCTCCGTGAGACAGGGTTCCGATTCTGCCCCGATTGGGACGCAACCGGAGGGATCGGCGCACGATTGTCCCGCCGACGCAATCCGTCGCCCCCCACGTGCAGGGCCATTTCACGCTACGGCGCGAGGAGAAATTTCGATGCTCCGGCACTCCGTAGGTCGGATTGGCGCAGCGCAATCCGACAAATTCGGCGTCTACGGCTCGGCAAAATGTGTGTCGGATGTCGGATTACGCTGCGCTAATCCGACCTACCCAATCGATGTCCCGTCGGAACCGTAGCGTGCAATGGCCCTGCCCTACGCGCCTTCGGTCAGCGCGCGCGGCGTGATGCCTCCCATCGACGCGGCCAGCGGATCCGGCTCGGTGGTGCCGTCGCCGGCTGGCGCCGGGACCGGGGTGTCGAACGCGTAGCCGGGCTCGGTCTGCTGGCGCCGCCAGATCTCGCGCATCTCGCGCCATGCGCCGATCAGGGTGCGCGGCGCCGGCATGTCCCGCGCCACGGCACGGTGCAGCCGCTTCAGGTTGTAGCAGGGCACGGCCGCGTACATGTGGTGCTCCAGGTGCCAGTTCATGTGCCAGTAGAGGAACTCCGAGAGCGGATCGAGGGTGATGGTGCGCACGCACTTGCGGAAGTCCGCGACCCCGCTGCGCAGCCCGCAGTGCATGGGCACGCCGACAAAGTACCGGAGCCAGTTGGCGATGAACGCCGAGCCCGACACCAGCACGGCGACGACAGGCTCGCCCATCCCGACCGACGCGGCGACGACCGCGGCGTGAAGGAGCAGCACCAGGCGGGCCCAGCCGACCGCCTTCCGGGCCTCGTGCGGATGCCCCTCGTAGAGCTCCGGGCCCCACGAGTTGAACGGGTTGTCGAGGCGGCCGCACGCGAGCCGGATGAAGTTCTTCAGCGTCGGCGCCAGTCCCCGGGACTGGTAGCCGCCGGTGACGTTGACGGTGAAGAGCTGCAGCAGGTAGAGCGCGCGCAACGAGGGCGTCTCGGGCATCACCTCCTCGCGGTCGCCCTCGACGAAGAGGGTGTAGCGGTGGTGGTAGCTGTGGCTGAACCGGTACACGTGGAAGTTGAGCCACCCGAGCAGGGAGAAGACGACCAGGAACAGCTCGTTGAGCCGCTTCGACCGGAACACCGTGGTGTGGCAGAGCTCGTGATGCGGGGCGGTGAAGAACGAGGCGACGGTGCCGTGCGCGAACAGCGCGACGAGAAAGCCCCACCAGACCTGGTGGCTGAAGAGGTAGTACGCCGTCAGCCCCGTCGCCGCCCACAGGCCGAGGTGCCCCACCGCATGGACGAGGCCGCGCAGGTCGTTCGGCTCGGTCAGCTCGCGCAGGGTCCCGCGCTCGACGGGGCAGCGGTACCACGGGATGCGCAGGTTCCTGCGCACGTCGGCCAGCGGGGGAAGCCGGCCGTGGTCCGGAGCTTCCGCGATCGCGTTCATGTGTCCTCCGGTCGTTCCATGGTCGCGGGCGTGGCCTCCATGCGGCGCGAGGCCGACCGCGATGACGGGCCCGAGCACGGCCTGATGCTGCGCGGCGCGTCGCACTGACGACGCTGCAGAGGCAGCGCCCGCGGCAGCGGCCGACCGGCAGCCCGGCAAGCTGCACGAGTCCGGGCCGCGGAGCGGGCCCGCTCCCCCGCCGGGCGCCGCACGGTCCGGGAACGGCCCCGCCCCTACCTCGCGAGCAGCTCCCTGACGCAGCCGTCGAGGAAGCGCAGGAAGCCGCTCCCCTCGCGGCTCGGGTTCGCCACGCAGTGGCCCCAGGGCGAAGCGTAGGGGCGAAGCTCGGCGTTCGGCATGTGGGCGGCCTCGATGGCGTTGTCCTCGGGCGGGAAGTACAGATCGGTGGTGCAGGGAACGAGGATCGCGCGGGCCCGGATCGCGCGGAGGGCGCGCTCGAAGTCCCCGCCGTAGCGCTCGTTGGCGCTGATGTCGCCGCGCTGCCAGGTCCGCAGCTTGGCCACCAGGTCGTTGGCGTCCCAGTCCAGGTGGTCATGCTCCCAGTCGAGGACCAGCTCCTCCCAGGTCTCGAAGCCGAGCTCGCGGTGCAACCGTTCTCGATAGAACGTCTGCGAGTACGCCCAGCCCGCGTAGACCCGCCCGAACGCCCGCAGGCCCCGCTCCGGCGGCGACGTGTAGTCGCCCTGCGCGAATGCCGCGTCGGCCATGAGCGCCGCCCTCACCCCGTCGAGAAAGAGCTGGTTGTGCGGCGAGGTGCGCGCCGACGCGCAGAACGGCAGGATGGCGTCGACCATGTCGGGAAACTGCGCCCCCCACTCGTACGACTGGCACCCGGCCATGGACCACCCCAGGACCAGGGCGATGCGCTTCACGCCGAGCGCCTCGGTGAGCAGCCGGTGCTGGCACGCGACGTTGTCATGCAGGGTGACGGCGGGAAACCGCGGACCGTCGAAGGGCGGCGCGGTGTTGCTCGGGGAGGACGAGAGGCCATTGCCGAACATGTTGATCGACACGATGAACCAGCGCGACGGATCGAGCGCGGGCACCGCCCGCAGGTAGCCTTCGTTGCGCGCATGGGTGCCCGTGTAGAACGTGGGCATGACGATGACGTTGCCGCCGTCCGCGTCGAGCGAGCCGTACGTCGTGTAGGCGAGCCGGGCGTCCGGCAGGGTGCCGCCGCACTGCAGCCCGACCTCTCCCAGCTCGAATGTTTCGCACTCCGACGCCATTTCGAATCCACCTCATGCCTGCCCGAACGGCACCCGCCGGGACACCGGCGGGTGCGTCACATGCCTGGCCGTGCGGCCGGGCGCCTGCGGGCGCCGGCTTCCGTCGCCGCCGCCGAACAGCCCGCGGGCGGGAAACTCCGAGCGCGGCGCGACGCAGAACGCGGTGAGCGGCGCGCCGGTGTCGTTGCGGAACTCGATCTCCTGACCGAGGCCGCCCCGCGCCTCGCCGTGTCCGCCGGTGTCGGGAAGCAGCCGCTTGTGCACGATGGTGATGCCGGTCAGCGACTCCCACATCTCGGTCGGCACCGCGCGCATGTTGGACGGGCCCGGGGTGGTCTCCGCCCCGTCGAAACCCTGAAGGGCGCCGAACCCTCCGGTCGAGAAGTAGATGGTGGACATCGGCTGCCCGCCCGGGTTCGTGCCCTGGAACGTCACGATGTTCATCATCCCGCAGTCCGCCTGCACCTGCCCGGGGACCGCGTCGGCGAGGGTGCGGAACACGAGCGGGACCACCATGTGCCCGGTCACGTGGCGGCCACCGGTAGGGTAGGGGGGCTGGGCGTTGAGAATGGAGTCTTCAGGCGCGCTGACCCGGATGGGCGCCACCGCCCCTTCGTTGTTGGGCATGCCCGGCACGGTGAGGCACTTCACGGCGTAGCAGGCCATGGCGCGCGTGTAGCAGAAGGGCACGTTGATGCCGCGGTGGACGGGCGGCGAGGTGCCGGCGAAATCGAGCGCGATGCCGCTTCCGGCGACCTCGGCGCGGCAGACGAGGCGTAGCGCGTCGTCGATGCCCTCGATGTCGAGGGTTCCTTCGTGGACGCCGTCGGGGATGGCGGCGATGCGGTCCCGGATGGCCCGCTCGCTCTGGCCGCGGATGGCGGCCGAGAGCGGTGCGAGGTCGTCCAGTCCGTGCTCGTCCATGAACTCCAGGAGCTGCCGCGCCCCGACCTCGTTGCACGCGATGTTGGCCATGAGGTCGCCGAAGACCTGCTCGGGGACCCGCACGTTGGCGCGGATGACGTCGAACATCGGCTCGTCGAGACGTCCCGCCCGCACCAGCTTGCAGATGGGCAGGCGCAGCCCCTCGTGGAAGATCTCCTTCGCGGCGGCGCCGAACCCGACTCCACCGATGTCCGGCAGGTGGGTGATGCTCATGGTGTAGCCGGCGATCCGGCCGTTGCGGAACACCGGGCGCATCACGTTGATGTCGAACAGGTGGCCCGTGCCCATCCAGGCGTCGTTGGTGGCGACGACGTCGCCCGGTTCCAGGGTGTCCGCGGGGAACTTCGCGAGCATGTGGCGCAGGGTCGCGGCCGCGGTGCCGGTGAACGACGGCACGCTGTAGCTCCCCTGCGCCATCGAGTTCCCTTCCGCGTCGAGGACCACCACCGACAGGTCTCCGCTCTCGCGCACGATGGTCGAGAACGAGCTCCGGACGAGGGCGGAGATGATTTCGTCGGTGATCCCGACGAGCCGGTCCCACATGATGGACAGGCTTACCGCGTCGATCGTCGGATTGCTCATGAATGGCTCTCCTCGTTCCCAAGCTCCGCCACCAGGTTCGGGGGCGCGTCCGCCGTCGTCGGGCCCGCACTGCCCGCAAGCGCGGCGGCCGCCGGCCCGCGAACTGGGTCGCTGCCGCTCCCGTCCACCGCCTGCCAACGTGGCCTGCAACCTGGACCGGGCCATCGGGCGCAGCACGAATTTTTTCAGTCGGTGAAGCGCGAACCGTGAGAGACTTGCGCAGCGGATGCGCGAGAAGTCCGCAGCGGCAAGGCTGACCTCACCGCTCTTCGCGTGAGACGGTCACTCAATCGCGATTCATCAGGAGGCATTTTAGTGCAGCAAAACAAGCTCTTTGTAGGCAACCTCGCGTTTTCGGCCACGCAAGGCGATGTCGAGGCGCTCTTTTCGTCGTACGGCAGTCTCGAAGAAGTCCGACTGGTCACGGATCGAGATACGGGTCAGTCCCGGGGCTTTGCGTTCGTCACGTTCTCTGCGCAGAAGGACGCGGAGAGCGCGTTGGTGATGAACGGCAAGCCGATGAACGGGCGCAATCTGGTCGTCAACATCGCAAAGGAGAAGCCCGGTGGGCGCGGTGGCAGAGGCGGCGGTCGAGGCGGTGGCGGCAGGCGATACTGATTTCTTCGGGCGGGCCGCGGCGGCCCGGGCTCGTCGGCGATTCCGACGAGCCGCTTCCACATGGTAGAGAGCCTCACCGCGTCAACCGCATGGGTGCTCATGAATCGCTCTCCGCGCTGGCCAGCTCCGCGACCAGGTTCAGGTGCGCGTCCACCGTGGCCCGGTCGCCGGGGCCGAGCACGCAGGTCGATTCGCGCTCCTCGATGACGGCCGGACCCTCGACCGTCGATCCCGGCTCGAGTGCGTAGCGGTCGAGGACCTCGCACTCGACGAAGGCATCGCGGAACCAGACCTTGCGTGGGCGTTTCCCGCGGACGCGGGCGGCGCCCGCGATGCCGCCGTAGTCGAGCGCCGATTCCTCGCCCGCCGCCTCCACCTTCCAGCTCACGATCTCCAGGGGCTCGTCGAGGAACGTCTCCGCGAAGATCTCGGCGTACCGGGCGCGGAACAGCTCGTCGAGGCGTGGAAAGGCGTCGGCGTATCCGGTGCCGACGGCACTGTCGGGCAGGGTGACCTCGATCTCGTAGCCCTGTCCCTGGTAGCGCATGTCAAGCCGGACGCTGATGCGCGGGTCCGCGATGCCCGCCCGGTGGAGGAACCCCGATGCCTCCTCCACGAGCGGTGCGATGACTCCCTCGAACGACACGGGGTCCAGATCCGCGACGAAGACCCTTCGAGAACGCGATACCTCGAACCCGAGCGGACTCACCAGCAGACCGAGCGCCGACATCACGCCCGCCCCGATAGGGAAGATGACGCGCGGGATGCGGAGCTTGCGTGCAATCGCGAGCGCGTGCACGGGACCCGAGCCACCGAACGCGACCATCGACGACCTGCGGTAGTCGAACCCGCGTTCGGACGCGTGGATGCGGAACGCCCGCGCCACGTCCTCGTTCGCGATCTCGTGCACGCCCCACGCGGCGCGGTTCCAATCGAGCCCCGCCGGCCTCGCCACGTGCACCTCGATGGCGGCGCGCGCCGCGTCCGCGTCGAGGCGCATCTCGCCGCCGAGGAAGAAGTCCGGGTCGAGGTAGCCGAGCACCACGTCCGCGTCGGTCAGGGTGGGGTGGCTCCCTCCCTTCGCGTAACAGGCGGGCCCGGGGTCGGCCCCCGCGCTCTTCGGTCCGATCCGGATGAGGCCGCGCTCGTCGACCCGGGCGAGCGAGCCGCCTCCGGAGCCGATCTCGATCATGTCGATGACCGGAAGCTTCACCGGAAGCCCGCTCCCCTTCTTGAACTCGTGAACCCGCCCGACCTCCAGGTCGTACTGCTTGAGCGCGGTGAAGCCCCGCACCAGCGCGCCCTTCGCGGTGGTGCCTCCCATGTCGAACGACAGCAGGTCGGGGTGACCGAGCTTGCGCCCGTGATGCGCGGACATCAGTGCCCCGGCGGCGGGGCCGGATTCCAGAGCCCGCACCGGAAAGCGCCGCGCGGTCTCCGGCACGATCGAGGCCCCGGACGACGTCATCACGAACAGCCGTCCGCCGAAGCCGAGTTCGGCGAGCCCGCGCTCGAGCCGTTCGATGTAGCGGTCGAACATCGGCTGGGCGAAGGCGTTCATCGTCGCCGTGGTCCAGCGCTCGTACTCGCGCATGTTCCCGAATACCTCGGCCGAGCGCGACACGTGCAGGTCGGGGAACTCGGAGCGCACGAACTCTCTCGCCGCGTTCTCGTGCACGGGATTGGCGTACGAGTGCAGGAAGCAGATGGCGAGCGCCTCGATGCCGGCTGAAGTAACGAGGTCGCGCACCGCCGCCCGGGTGCTCTCCGGGTCCAGGGGCGTGATCACTCGTCCGTCGTGACCCACCCGCTCCGGGACCTCCCGGCGCAGGCGCCGCGGAATCAGTGGGTCGGGCCAGGTGAGTCGGAGGTCGAACAGGTCGTAGCGCTGCTCGAAGCCCATGTCGAGGATGTCGCGGAACCCCGCAGTCACCAGCATGCCGGCCTTCGCGCCGCGGCGTTCGATGACCGCGTTGGTGACCAGCGTCGTCCCGTGCGCGATCGACTCGACCTCGGCCACCGGCACGCCTTCGCGCCGAAGCAGGGCAGCGGTGCCTTCGATGACCGCAACCGAGGGGTCGGCCGGCGTGGTGAGGCGCTTCGCCACCGCGATCTCGCTGCCGCGCTCGTCGAACAGCGCGAAGTCGGTGAAGGTGCCGCCGATGTCGATGCCGAGCCGAAAGGTCAAGTTCCGGGCCTCCGAAAATCGCCCGCGTCAGATCACGGTCAGGTGCACTTCGCTCGCCCCCCGGACGGCGACGAGGGATACGGACTTGTCAAGCGTGACCAGTCGTGCGCCGTGCGCCACGGCGAGGGCCAGGAGGTAGACGTCGGTCAACTGCCGGGGACCCAGCAACTGGAGCCGGTCCACCACGCCGTCGTCGAGCAGGCTCACGTCGTCGGGAAGGAATTGGTGCCAGGGCGTGGCGACGGCTTCCTGAAGCCGCATCACCGCTTCGGCGACCCCCAGCGCGTTCGGATATCTCGGCTGGGAAACGATGCGCAAGCAGCCGTTCTGCGTGAGAGGGCACGACGCCCATCCGTGCTCGATGTGTTCCGCAAACCAGGCGGATACCGTCGCATGGTGGGTGTGGTTCTCGTCGAGCAGGGCAATCAGGACGTTGACATCGAGCAAGGCCCGCACTGCTCAGACTCCGAGCTCATCGCGAAGCTCGTCCACCAGCTCGTTGGTGACGACGGCCCCGCCCGCCGGAATCGGCTTGAAGCCGTAGAGGCCCCGTTGCGCCCGGGTTTCGCCCGCGGAGCCGGCCCGTGCCCGCAACGCCTCGCGCATGAGGTCCGACACGAGCTCCCCCGCGGTCTTGCGTTCTCGCTTGGCAAGCTCCTTCGCCGCAATCAGGACATCGCCGTCAATGTTGAGGGTGGTGCGCATCGATCGTCTCCGGGCGGAATGGCAGGGAATGCCGGTCGCCGACAGCCGCAGCATCACGCATCAATCATCACGCGTCAATCGACACGTCGAACCGTCCCTCCATGTCCCGAGGCTCGTTCGTCAGGCCCAACCCTTGGCTCCGGAAAGTGCGCCGCCCGGTCAGTAGCGCTTTGATGCCGCGGTGGACGGGTGGCCGCGGTGCCGGTGAGCGACTCCACGCTGTAGCTCCCCTGCGCCATCGAGTTCCCTTCCGCGTCGAGGACCGCCACCGACAGATCCCCGCTCTCGCGCATGCGCCGCCCTCCTCAATCGCCAGTTCCGCCTTCGGTGGCAGGCGCGGACTATTCCTTCTCCACCAGCGTGCCTTCGACGTAGCGGTGCACGATCGACGTGAGAAGCGTCTGGTAAGGGATCCCGCGAGCCAGGGCCAACGCCTTCAGCCCCGCCAGGTCTCGTTCGGGGAGGCGGGCCGAAATGTGACGCTTGGGTGGGTTCATCGTGTTGCGGGCCGCTTCCCGAAGCTCGGCATTGCGTTCCGGCGTCAGGTGGGAGACCAGCCCGTACTCGTCCATCGCGCGATTGAGCGCGTCCATGGTCTCCCGTTCTTCATCGTCGAAGGGTCTCGGGTCGAGGTCGATCGTTCGCTTCTTCATGGCGCTACTCCCCCAAGGTAGATTCTGGTCGCGCGACGGCTGTGGAAGGCAGTCTTGAGGAACTTGGTCTCCCCATCCGTCACGTAGGGTACGGCGATCGCATAGCCGTCCACGGCGACAAACAGCACACGCTGATTCGGATACGCGGGATTGGGGTTTTCCACATCGTCCAGAACGCCGTGCATATCGATCTCCGCGACGATTTGCTCGAAGCTGAGTCCCCGCTCGGCCGAAAGCCTCGCGTTTTTGTCTGGATCCCAAGCGTAGATATTCGTCATTGCGCGGGAATTGTATAGACCCTGTGCATACAATATAACCTCCCCGCTCCTCGGGGCGTGCGGCATCGACCCCCACACCGCCCGCGAGAACGTCCGCGTCGCCCGTGCCCTTCCCGAGCTCCCCCTGCTCTCCGAGGCCATGGACATGGGCGAGTTCGGTCACTCCGAAGTTCGCGCCATGATCTGCATCGCGACCCCTTGGGAACGAACCCGACCTCCTCGAGATCGGCCTGCACGGGACGGTCCAATCCCGCAGTCCGCCCGGACCTGGCCGGGGACCGCATCGGCGAGGGTGCGGAACACGAGCGGAACCGCCATGTGCCCGGTCACGTGGCGCCCTCCGGTGGGGTGGGGGGCTGGGCCTTCAGGATGGAGTCTTCCGGACGTTGATGTCGAAGAGGTGGCCCGTGCCCATCCAGGCGTCGTTGGTGGCGACAACGTCGCCCGGTTCCAGGGTGTCCGCAGGGCACTTCGCGAGCATGTGGCGCAGTGTCGCGGCCGCGGTGCCGGTGAGCGACTGCACGCTGTAGCTCCCCTGCGCCATCGAGTTCCCTTCCGAGTCGAGGACCACCACCGACAGATCCCCGCTCTCGCGCACGATGGTGGAGAAGGAGCTGGCCACGAGGGCGGAGATGATCTCGTCGGTGATCCCAACGAGCCGGTCCCACAGAATGAACGGTCTGACCGCGTCGATTTCCTCGTCTACGGCCTTCACGAGCTCCACCGTGCGGTCACGCGACCGTCTCGGCGTATGGCGGAGCCTCTTCGCGCACCCGCACCGTACCTCGCCGGAGTACGATTCGGGCCACGGCCTCCTTCCGCTTCTCGGGCGTGGGGCCGGCCCGCACCCCTTCGACCGCATCGCACACATCTTCCGGCGTGAGCCCATCGAGCACCTCCGAGGCGTCAAGCCTTCGCGGCGCGCTTCCGGGACTCAGGGCGAGAAACTCCGCGCGGAGCTTTTCCGTGCCGGCCCGACCGTCCAGCCGCCACAGCTCGCGGACTCCAATATCGCCGTAGCGCTCGGCTTTGCCGTCGTCGGCGTGCACGACCTCGACCTCGACGACCAGATCGGGCGCGGTGTGGTCGAGGTAAGCCTCAATCGCCGTGTCTCCTTCCTTGCAGGCCGCGTAGTAGCCCCTCGCACGCCCGCCGACGTAGAACGCGCAGTCAGGCTCCATTCCGGTACCGGGAGGCTCGTCCGGCGCGCGCAGGCGGGGGCTGCGGAGCTTCCTTGCCGCGCCGGCGAGAATGAGACCCGCGGCTTCCACGAGGTCGTCGAAGACCGAGGTGAGGTCCTCATGGCGGTTGGAGGGCGCCATCAGGGTGATGAGCCCGCGCACCGGGTCGAGGCAGACGTGGCGGAAGTGTCGGCTCCAGTCGACGGTCGCCAGCGCGCAAACCGTCTCGGCATCGGCGCGCAGGACGTGGATGGTGGAACCGAGTCGCCCGACATGCATCGTGGAAGGCTTGTTCACGGCTGATGCTCCTCGATCGCCGCACCGGGCCTCGCGGCATGCGGCTTACCGGCGAGCGGGCTTCCCATCGGTTCGTGCGGCGGGCCCGGAAACCCAGTATACGCCGCGCCTCCGGGGAGCAGGCTGGTGCGCCTGCGGCGGTATTCCCCGACCGAATCCGCCGAACCAATGTGTCCACGAGACCGGGATGGCTCGGCAACACGGCTGGCCCCCCCCGACAGGCCGCGGCTCGATCCTGGCAAAGGGCGCGACGGCCGTTCCAAGATCAGGATGGAAATATTGTAAATTTCGTGCTACATATCTATCAGATTTGTAGTACGAAGGTGCCTTATGCCGACTCCTCACAATCCTCCCGCCGCCGTTCGGCGGGCACTGCGCAAACTTGGAGCGGACATCCATGATGCCCGTCGCCGCCGGCGGCTGCCCATGGCGGTCGTGGCGGAACGCGCCTTCACGTCCCGCTCCACCCTTCAAAGGGTCGAGGCCGGCGACACCAATGTCGGCATCGGCATCTACGCCGGAGTTTTGCAGGCGCTCGGCCTGCTCGACGGCCTGAGCCGGATCGCCGACATCAGCAATGACAGCGTCGGACAGGCCCTCGCCAGCGCCGAGCTGCCCAGGCATGTCCATCTCAAGCGGCCGGCCGGATCGTCCCGCGATGGCTGACTTCGAGGTTTATATCGATCTTGACGGCCGCACCCGGCCCATCGGGCTGGCGCGGAGCAATAGCGTTCGCGGCAGGGAGACCATCCTCTTCGGGTATGACAGCGACTGGCTGGAAGACCCTGACAGGTTCTCGCTGGAGCCTGCCCTTGCCCTCGGACACGGCGCCTTCGCGCCGCCGGCTGGCCTCGCAACCTTCGGATCCATTGGTGATTCAGCGCCCGAAACCTGGGGCCGCCGGCTGATGCAGCGCGCCGAGCGCCGCCTTGCCGAACGCGAAGGCCGCGTCGTTCGCACGCTCCTGGAGAGCGACTATCTCCTTGGCGTGGCCGACGAGACCCGGCTGGGCGCACTGCGCTTCCGTCGGGCCGGGGACAACACCTTCCAGGCTCCGATCCGAACGGGGGTGCCGGCTCTGATCGAGCTTGGCCGCTTGCTTCAAATCACCGAGCGGATTCTCCGCGACGAGGAAACCGACGAAGATCTCCAGCTCATCTTCGCTCCCGGCTCCTCCCTGGGCGGTGCGCGCCCGAAGGCGTCGGTGATCGATCGGCACGGCCGCCTCTCCATCGCCAAGTTTCCGAAGGAGACCGACGATTACAACGTGGAGACCTGGGAGGAGATTGCGCTGCGTCTGGCCGGCCGGGCCGGCATCGCCACGCCCACGCATGATCTGATCGATGTCGCCGGCAAGAAGGTCCTGCTGTCACGGCGCTTCGATCGCCAGGGCGCAATCCGCATTCCGTTCCTGTCGGCCATGGCGATGATGGGCGCAAGAGACGGCGAACGCGGCAGCTACCCCGAGATGGTCGATGTTCTCGCGGAACATGGCGCCCGGGGAAAGACGGACGCCCATGCTCTCTATCGGCGCGTCGTCTTCAGCGTGTTGATCTCCAATGTCGACGATCACCTGCGCAACCACGGCTTCCTGTGGCTCGGAAAGACGGGATGGTCACTCTCTCCCGCCTACGATCTCAATCCAGTACCCACGGACCTCAGGGCGCGCGTCCTGACGACCAACATCGATCTCGACGAGGGCACCTGTTCGCTCGATCTGCTGGAGGCCGCCTCCGGGTTCTTCGCGCTGACGCTGGCGCAGGCTCGCTCGGTGATCAAGGAAGTTGCGAGCGCAACCGCGACCTGGCGCGATACCGCGAAAGCGGTTGACGTGCGCGCTGGCGAAATCAACCGCATGGCCAGTGCCTTCGAGCACGACGACCTGAAACGAGCACTGGCCCTGTGACGAGAACCTTCCTTCACAGGTTCGCCCCGTCCGTGGCCACTCCAGGACGCGCCCGATCTCTCGATTTCCTCGTCGCTTCCGAGGACCTTCCGATCTTGCGGTGATTGACCAAATTCAATCGATCACCGGCACGGTGCAGCGGTACTAGGCGGCCCGCCGTCTCCTGCGGCTCGTGTGTCGGGGTTCGCGTCCGGCCGGAATCCGGCTGGCTCGGCGAGCGGCTGGTGGGCGTGCGTTTTCAGACTCGGCGGCCGGTCTACGCGGCGGCAGCTCGACCACTACCTCCTGGGGAGCAAACCTGATCAGCCGTTCGACTGCCGTCAACCGCTTGCGCTCCGACGAATCGACCAGTGACCACGCGACGCCGGCCGCGCCGGCGCGGCCGGTGCGACCGATGCGGTGCACGTAGCTCTCCGGCTCGTGGGGCAACTCGTAGTTGAATACGTGGGAAACATCGTCGATGTCGATCCCGCGGGCCGCGATGTCCGTTGCTACCAGCACCCGGACGTTGCCTGACTTGAATTTCTGCAGTGCGCGTTGGCGTGCGTTCTGAGACTTGTTGCCGTGCATGGCCTCGGCGCCGATTCCGTTCGCCAGCAACTGGCGCGCGACCTTGTCCGCTCCGTGCTTGGTCCGGGTAAAGACGATGGCCCTCGAGACATCGGTATCACGCAGCAGGTGTTCGAGAACGTAACGCTTGTCCGGGGTGTCTACCATGACCACGCGCTGGTCGGTCTTCTCTACGGTCACCTGCTTTGGCGACACATCCACACTGACCGGGTTCTTGAGAATTTCACGAGCAAGCGAAGCAACTTCGTCAGGCATGGTGGCCGAGAACAGAAGTGACTGCCGTGTCCGTGGCGTTTGCGCGACGATACGCCTTACGTCGCGAATGAAACCCATGTCCAGCAACCGGTCGGCTTCGTCCAGCACCAGGACGGATACTTCCGAGAGGTGCAGAACACGCTGCCCCAGGAGGTCCAGCAAGCGCCCGGGGGTTGCCACTACTACATCGACGCCTCTTGCCAGTGCCTTGACCTGGGGATTCTGACCGACGCCGCCGAAAATGCAGGCGTGCACCAGCCTGGTGTGGCGCCCGAAGAGGATGAGCTCCCCATGGATCTGCAGGGCCAGCTCTCGTGTCGGCGCGAGGATCAGCGCTCGCGGCCGCCTCGGCCTGGCGGACGTTGCATCTTCGTCCAGATGCTGCAACAGCGGCAGGGCAAATGCCGCCGTCTTCCCGGTTCCCGTCTGGGCTACACCCAGAAGGTCCTTTCCACCCAGCAGGTGCGGGATGCTCATGAATTGGATGGGAGTGGGCCTTGTATAACCCACGTCCTTCAGTGCGCGGAGAAACTTCCCGCCGATCTCCAGGGAGTCGAAGTCATTCTGATTCAATGGAACGTTCCTGTTGGCAACGTACGCGACCCGCGGGCCACGCAATGCTGCGTGCTGCCGTATACCCACACGCGATAGGGGAGACGGGATGACGAAGGGAATATCGAGATGACACACCCCGGACAGGGAGTGTCGCGCGTCCGGGCGGCACCTTGATGGCTGGAGGCCGCCAAGTCAAGGGATTCCTGGGGAAAACGGATCGATTCGACCTGCCTGGTTTCTTCGGACCACCGATTGTTGGAGAACGCCTCGGTGGGGCTCCTCCGCGAACCGGCGAATCTGAGAGAATCCGTCGTCAATTGCGCAGGGATGTCCATTGCGAGCCTCGGGTAGCCGGTAGCCATGCCAATCGTCGTGTATCCCGATGCGGGGGAGAACCTCGGTGACGAGCTGACCGAGGCGAGCGTGCGCAAGCTCGACGCCCTCGGCGGCCTCGCGGTGCACTATGGGCGCCCGGAGAGTCACGAGGCGTATCTTCGGCGCATCGGAGACGCACGGGCGATCCTGCTCGGGTGGGACCTCCCCGCCGAGGTGATGGAGGCGGCGCCCGCGCTCGAGCTCGTGGTGTTCACCGGGATCGGCGCAGCCCGATTCGTCGACCTCCGCAGGGCGGCGGAGAAGGGAATCACCGTCTGCAACTGTCCCGGATACTCCGACAACACCGTGGCCGAGCACGCGCTGGCGCTGCTGTTCGCCGCCGCGCGCCACGTTTCACGCCTCGATGCGGAGCTGCGCGCCGGTCGCTGGAACCAGTCCACCATGGGCATGGAGCTCAGGGGGCGCACGATCGGGGTGGTCGGCTTCGGCGGAATCGGGCGCCGGTTCGCGGAGCTCGCGAAGGCCATCGGGATGCGGGTCATGGTCTGGACCCGGACCCCCGACCCGGAACGGGCGCGAGCCGCGGGCGTCGAGTTCGTGGGTCTCGAGCACCTGCTCGCCGAGTGTGACGCGATCTCGCTTCACCTCGCGGCGACCGCCGAGACCGCGGGATTCATCGACGCAGCCGCGATTGCCCGGATGAAGCCGGGTGCGCTGCTCGTCAACACCGCCCGCGGTGAGCTGGTGGACGAAGAAGCGCTGGTCGAAGCGCTTTCGAACGGCCGTATCCGTGCCGCCGGTATCGACGTGTATCACGAGGAGCCGCTGTCCCCGTCTCATCCCCTTCTCGCGCTCGACAACGTGGTGCTGAGTCCGCACGTCGCGTACAACACCCCCGAGGCGGCCCGAACCCTTCACGACATCGCGGTCGAGTGCCTCCGGCGCTACTTCGCCGGAGACCCCGTCAACGTCGTGGCCGGCCCGGCGTGAGGCGGGCGCGCATCCGCGGTCGTGGCCCCCGCCGTGCGGCCTCGGCACCATTGCTGCACGGCCCGCTCGCCGGTTCCTTGACGACCCGTCCCCGCGCGTACTGCCTGCGTGGCAATCGGACCGATGGGGGCGCTCCGATCGGTCGGTGCGACGCCGCGTTCGAATTCGCGCGGTACCCGAGTCACCTTCCTGCATGGCACGACGACCATTCGCGGGACTATGCTTGGCCTGTCGGTGAGCAAGGAGCAGATCGATGGCGCACGCCGGGGACACCGCCCTGCCCGACGTCGGGCGCTTCTCCGATGATCCCTGTCGCTCGCATACCCTGCCCGGGAGCTACTACTACGCCCCCGGCGTGTTCGAGCTCGAGAAGCGGGCGATCTTCAACCGTACCTGGCAGTACGTCTGTCACCTGAGCCGGGTGGCGGAGCCCGGCCGCTACTGCGTCCGCGACATCGGTGATCAGAGCGTGGTGGTGCTGCGCGATCGGGGCGGAGAGCTTCGCGCCTTCCACAACGTCTGCCAGCACCGCGCCCACCGGCTGGTGGAGGGCGCGGGTCGCCTGGGCGCCGCGATCGTGTGTCCCTACCACAACTGGAGCTACGAGCTCTCCGGTGAGCTCCGCCTCGCCCGGCACAGCGAGGAGGTTGCGGATTTCGACCGCGGCACGATCTGCCTGAGCCGGGTGCGGGCCGAGACCTTCTGCGGCTTCGTGTTCGTCAACCTCGACCCGGACGCCCGGCCGATCATGGAGGGGCGCGAGGGACTCGACCGCGAGATCCGGGAGCTCTCTCCCGAAATCGAGAACCTCAAGCTCGCGTCCGAGCGCGAGATTCCAATCGCGGCGAACTGGAAGAACTCGGTCGAGAACTACTCCGAGTGCTACCACTGCCCGAACCGGCACCCCGCCCTCATGCAGGGCTCCCTCGACCTCGACTCCTACCGGATCACCGTCCACCCCGAGTACCACAGCCACTCGAGCCGCGGAGTGGGGGAATCGACCGCCTACGCCCGTTCATTGGACACGGACGGCGAGGAGCGCGAATTCGGGAGCTGGCTGCTGTGGCCCAACTTCGCGCTCGAGGTGTATCCCGGCGGCTACCTCAACGTCTTTCACCATGAGCCGACGGCACCCGAGCGCACGGTGCAACGGGTGGAGTGGTACTTCCCCACCGAAGAGCCGACGCCGGAGCAGCGCGAGGTGATCGAGTTCGTGGACGGGGTACGCGATGAAGACGTGCCCATCTGCGAGAGCGTGCAGAGGGGTCTGCACAGCCTCGGTTACACCCAGGGCCGCCTCATCGCCACCTCGAACGGTCCTTACTTCAGCGAGCACGCGGTGCACGACTTCCAGGCGAAAGTGCTGAAGGCGCTGCGCGCGCACTCCCGGTCGACCTGAGCGAAGCGGCGCCGAAGGCCTCCATGGGGTGTCGGGAGAGGCCGATGCGGGAAAGCGGGTTCATGGAGGACCGACCCCGGATCGATCGTCCGCATGATCACAAGTCGTGTGTTGTCCAATATCCACGGTCGGTTGCGATCATGTTGCCATAGGCTATTCTTTCGCTCCGGCGACACGGTCCCGACATGCGGCCGGCGTGGAGTGCGCCGCTTCACCGGGGGAGATGTCGCGGTCATTCGGAACACGTCAGGAGGTCATCGACCATGTCCAGAAACGAGCGACGCGCACGGCTCGAGCGCATATCGAGTGCCGGCAGGCAGAACCGGATTTCCCGCCGGGATTTCATCGTGGAGGCGACGGCCGCGGGGCTGACGATTGCCGCGGCATCCTCGCTCTGGGCCCGGAGCGCCGCGGCGGATACGCCCAAACGCGGCGGCACGTACCGACTGGGACTCCACGACGGCAACACCGGCGACTCGCTTGATCCGGGCCAGTACCAGTCCATCAGCGAGATCCAGATGGGCCATACCTTCCGGAGCTATCTCACCGAAATCACGTCCGACAACGGGCTTGGCGGCGACATGGCCGATGCGTGGAGCGCCACGCCCGACGCCAAGGTCTGGACGTTCGAGCTGAACCCGAACGCGACGTTCCATGATGGGCGCAAGTTCACGGCCAGGGACGCTGTCGCTTCCCTCAATCATCATCGCGGCGACGACACGACATCTGCCGCCAAGCCCCTTCTCGCCGATGTCACCGATGTCAGGGCCGACGGCGACCATGCCCTCGTCATCGAGCTCAGCCGGGGGTTTGCCGACCTGCCCTGGGTGATGACGGACTATCACCTGACCATGCTGCCGGCGAACGACGACGGTACGATCGACTGGCAAAGCGGCATCGGCGCGGGCCCGTACCGGATCGTGCAAAACGAGCCGGGTGTGGGCGCAAAGCTCGAGCGCCATGAAGGCTGGCATCGCGAAGGCGCGTATTTCGACGGTGTCGACATCACCATTCTCAACGATCCGGCTGCCCGGCAGACGGCAATCATCACCGGCGGCGTGGACGCCATCTCGTCGGTCGATCTCAAGACGCTGGCCCTGCTCGGCCGGAGGCCGGACGTCGAGGTCGACAACGTGCCGAGCGGCTCGGCCATCACGTTGCCGATGTTCTGCGACTATCCGCCCTTCGACAACGTGGACGTCCGGCTCGCGCTCAAGCACGCGATCGACCGCGAGGACATCGTCCAGAAGGTGCTGTTCGGAACGGGAACCCCGGGCAACGACTTCCACGTGTCTCCGAACATGCCGTACTGGCCCGACATCGAGCAGCGAAAGTATGACCCGGACCGGGCCAGGCACCATCTCAAGAAGGCGGGCATGGAGTCGCTCAAGGTCGAGCTGTCTGCCGCCGACAGCGTGTTGTCCGGTGCCGTCGACATGGTCGTGCTCTACGCCGAGCACGCCAAGCAGGCCGGCATCGAGATCGTGCCGGTACGCGAGCCCGCCGACGGCTACTGGTCGAACGTCTGGCTGAAGAAGCCGTTCGTGTTCGTCAAGTGGGGCGCGCGTCCGACGCCCGACAACATGTTCACCTTGGCGTACAAGGCGGATGCGCCCTGGAACGAGGCGCACTGGAAGCACGACCGCTTCAACGAATTGCTGCTACAGGCGAAGGCCGAGCTCGACGAGGCGCTGCGTGCCGAGATGTATCGCGAGATGTGCCAGATCGCACGTGATGACGGCGGCACCATCATCCCGTTGTTCGTGAACTTCGTCTATGCGCGCCGCAGCAACGTGCGCCACGGTCCGAGCGTGGCGGCGAGCTGGGAGTGCGACGGTGCGCGGTCGGCCCATCGCTGGTGGTTTGCTTGAGCACCTGAGCAGCGTCCAGCGGTCGCGGGTCGGGCCGGGATACGGATGTCCCGGCCGCCATCCGCGCGCGAGGACCGGGTCCGGGCGGAGAATGGCGTGGAGTCGGGCGCCGTTGTCTACCCCGTCGGCGCTCTCACCACCGACAGCTCACCGGATACCGCTGCACGGCGTCGTCGGGGGTCAGGATGGTCGCGTTTGCCCTGATCGCTGCCGCGACCAGCAGTCGATCGAAAGGGTCCCGGTGATGGTGTGGCAGCTCGCCCGCGCGATACATGTCCTCGCGCCCGCTGGACTTGGTCAGTTCAAATTCCATGGGCACAGTCGGCCGGTGACTATTGCAGAATCGGCACCGCCGTGAGGTAGTCGAACAACGCCCTGGCGATTCGCTCGCGCTCGGCTTCGGGCAGGCGATCGGACAACGGCGGCATGGCGGTGTTGCTCCGCACCGCCGACGGGTTCAGCACCCATCGGACGAAGTCCGGCTCCGGATGGACCCTGGCGAGCGCCGCCAGGTTGCCCGGGAACTTCTCCCCGCCGAAGCCGTTCACCTTGTGGCACTGGAGGCAGTACCTCTTCGCCAGCTCGGCGCCTTCGTGCAACTCGGCGCCGAGTCCCTCGGGAAGGAGCGCGCTCTCGGACAGGGAGACCAGAGCGACCTCGTGCACCTGGTACGGCCAGTCCGACGCGCCTTCGGCCAGCAGGGCCGGATTGGAGATGTTGTCCCACACGAGATACCAGGGTCCGAGCGGCACGTCGGTCCGGTTCTGCCTGAGGTTGTCGACGGTGAACGGCGCGCCGTCGGCACGGGCGAACGCGAGGAACGCGGCGTCGGTCAGGAATCGGCCGACGTCGATGCGCGAGACGTAGCCGTCCAGGGCGCGCAGCTCCACGGTCCGCGCCTGTTCGTGCCAGTCCCTGCCGAACAGTCGAGCCAGTACGTCGGAGGCCGGGTAGCCGACGTACTCGATGGCGACGCGCCGGTCTCCGCGGCTCAGATGCGGTTCATGGACCGTCATGGTCGTCGCCGGCGCCCCCATCTGTTCCTGGAGGCGCTCGGCCGGCGGAAGCTCCGCCGCGCGCACCATGGACAGCGAGAGCGCAAGCAGCGCGGTGAGCCCAAGGACGGGTGTGTTCGTCGTTTTCATGCAGAGGTTCCGGGACATGTCCGCGTCCGCGCGAGCCGCGCAGGTCATCCGCGGTGCGCTGACGGTCTGGTGGATGGAGAGAGGCCGGGGGCGTTCTCCGTGGTCGGCTTGCAGGCCAAACCCGGACAGTCTACCGCCGTCGACCGCCGTGGTTGACACCGTGCCTTCCTCCAAGTGAAGGTGCGTCCCGGCGACCCAGGCGGAGGACTTTGCGACCGTGTCGATTCGGCGGCTCGAAACCCGGCTGCGCACCGGCGCAACGGTGATTCTCGACGGCGCCAACGGCACCGAGCTGGAGCGCCTCGGTGCCCGCATGGACGACGGCGTGTGGTGCGCCCGCGCGATCGCCGACTTCCCCGAGCTGGTTCACCAGGTCCACCGCCGGTACATCGACGCCGGCGCGCACGTCATCACCACCAACAGCTACTCCGCCACTCGCGAAGCGATGCAGCGCCACGGGCTCGCCGAGCACTTCGAGGACTGGAACCGGCGCTCGGTGCGCATCGCCAGGGAGGAGCGCGACCGGTCCTCGCGTGCGGAATCGGTCGTGGTGGCGGGATCGGTCGGCACCTACGGTCTGTTCGACCGCCTCGACCTGGCGACGATGTCCGATCACTTCCGGGCCCAGGGGGAGATCCTCGTCGACGAAGGTGTCGACCTGCTGATCCTGGAGACCCTGGGCTCCACCGCCCGGACCATCAAGGCGATTGTGCGTGCGACGAGGGACCTCGGCGTGCCGGTGTGGGTTTCCGTCAGTTGCGTTCAGGATCGCGAATCCGGCGCGGTCATGCTGGGTATCGAGGAAAGCGCCGAAGCCAGCCATGTGACGAGCACGTACGACCCGCTGGCGGACGTGGTACGGGAGACCATGTCCGTCGGTGGTTCGGCCGTCCTCATGATGCACTCGGTTCGTGATGTGACCGAGGACGCGGTCAGGATCATGCGTGCGGCGTACTCGGGACCCGTCGGTGCCTATCCCAACGCGGGGTACTGGACGCGACCGAACTGGGCTTTCGTCGATCAGGTATCGCCGGACGAGTACTTGGTCGATGCGAGACGCTGGATCGGCGCGGGAGCCTCGATCGTGGGCGGTTGCTGCGGAGTGGGGGTGGAGCACATACGTGCCCTCGCGCAAGGGTTGCAGGTCTCGTGAGGATGTTCACGGTCGAGGCTTTCGCGGCCGCCCGAACCGGCGCTTGCACGTCGGACTGACTTCTTCAGGCGAAAATCTTCCACAACCAGGGCGCGCGGCCGGCGGCCGCGGGCCTTCAGGAGGAAAGGCGATGTTCAAGGAATCCCTGGGACGTCTCACGCGGGGCGAGGACCTCGCTCCGGCCGATGTCGTCGAGTTCGTCGAGAACATGCGTGACGACGCAATCAGCGACGTGCAGATCGCCGGATTCCTGGTCGGTCTCGTCATGAAGGGACCGACCGTCGACGAGGTGGCCGCGATCGCCCGTGCCATGCGGGACAACTGCGTGCAGATCAACCCCGCCGTCACCGGCAACCTGACCGACATGTGCGGTACCGGTGGGGGTCTCACCACGATCAACGTCAGCAGCGCCAACGCGCTCCTGACCGCCGCGGCCGGCGTTCCGGTCGCCAAGCACGGCAGCCGCTCGATCTCCGCATCGTCGGGAAGCGCCGACGCCCTCGAGGCGCTCGGCATCAACGTCGAACTGGCCCCGGAGCAGGGAAGGAAGCTCATCGAGGAAGTGGGGATCAGCTTCCTGTACGCACCGAACTTCCACCCGCTGATGCTCAAGGTGTTCTTTCCCGAGCAGGCGCTCGGAATCAAGACCATCTTCTTTACCATCATCGGTCCGCTGATCAACCCCGCCGGCGCCCCCCACCACCTCATGGGCGTCTATCAGCCGCATCTGGTCGACCTGGTCGCCGACGTGGTGGCCCAGCTTCCCATGAAGCACGTGATTGTCGCCCACGGCGTCGACGGCCTGGACGAGGTCTCCATCCTGGGACCGACGAAGATTGCCGAGATCAAGAATGGCCGGATCGAGAAGTACGAAGTGACGCCCGAGGATTTCGGGCTCGGCCGTGCGAAGTTCGAGGACATCCAGGGCGGCGACCCTCAATTCAACGCAGGCGTGATCCGCGACATCTTCGAGGGGCGCGACCGCGGGCCGCGACGCGACTTTCTGGTGCTGAACAACGGGTTCGCGCTGTATGCGGCCGGCGCGGCCACGAGTCCCGAGGAGGGCATGGGCATGGCGCAGGGGATCATCGATTCCGGCGCGGCGTCGCGCAAGCTCGCCGAGTTCGCGGAGGCATCGCACAAGGTCGCGGTCTGAATGCCTGCCAGCCTCGCCGCCTCGATTCGCGAGCGGCAGCGAGAGGGCCGGCTTCCGGTCCTCTCCGAAATCAAGGCGCGCTCGCCGAAGGACGGCGACCTGCTGCGCGGGCGCGATCCGGGGGCGCTCGCCGAGACCATGGGTGAGCGCCCGATTGCCGGGCTTTCGGTAGTGACGGAGCCGAGCGACTTCGGCGGGGATCTCGCGTTCGTCACGCAGGCCCGTGCACGGGTCCGCGTTCCCATCCTTTGCAAGGACTTCCATCGGGAGCCCGCCGACCTCGAGGCGGCGGCGGCGCGCGATGCCGTCGCGAGCCGGGCCCGGCTGTTCCAGGCGTTCTTCGAGATACGTCCCGCCCACAATCCGCTGGGGCCCTTCGACTTCGCGGGATCCTACGACGAGCGTTCGGATCGGGCGTGGGCCCTCACCGATCTCATCGACCGCGGCTTCGACGACGGGTACCGGCAGTTCGTCAATCCCGTCGTCGCCCCCAGCGGGGAGGAGATGCAGCCGACGCCGCGGCCCCGCCCCCCGACCCCGGTCTCACCGCTGGCCTAGGAGTCTGCGCCGCAGGAAATTTAGACCCCAACATGAAGTGGTTATATCAAGTTACAACCACAACATGTGGTAGTCG
>MKWU01003049.1_pt1 | contig 23067 bp, 20 predicted proteins | sample 809101 | NCBI WGS metagenome assembly MKWU01 (sample SAMN05860141, study PRJNA318959) | sponge metagenome | host: Aplysina aerophoba | place: Slovenia: Piran, Adriatic Sea, Gulf of Piran | collected 2013-05-07 | reverse complement strand
GAGGCGCTTGCCCGATGTCCCCGCATCGCGCCGCGCGCCTCTCCTGCCCTGTCGGCCGGACAGCGCCGCGCAGGCCATGACCCTGGCGGGAAATGCGGGCTAGTCTGGAACCCCGCGCCGGCGTCTCCGCCACGATGATGGTGCTGACGCCTCTGATCGCCGTCGGGTTGACCCTGATCGCCGGTGTGATCCTGTTCGCGGCGCTGGGTTTCGACCCGGGCCGCGCGCTCTACACCTTTTTCATCAAGCCGGTCTCCACCCTCTACGGGGTGTCCGAGCTGCTGGTCAAGGCGACGCCGCTGGCCGTCATCGGGATCGGGCTGGCGCTCGGTTTTCGCGCCAATGTGTGGAACATCGGCGCCGAGGGGCAGTTCACCCTGGGCGCGGTCTGCGGCGGCGGCGTGGCGCTCGCCCTGCACGGCGTCGACAGCTGGCTGGTGCTGCCGGCGATGGCGGTGGCGGGCGTCATCGGCGGGCTCGTCTGGGGGGCGATCCCGGCCTTTCTCCGGGTGCGTTTCAACGCCAACGAAATCCTCACCAGCCTGATGCTGACCTATGTGGCGATCCTGCTGCTGAGCTACCTGGTGCACGGGCCGTGGCGCGATCCGGAGGGGCGGAACTTCCCGGAATCGCGCATGTTCGAGGACCCGGCGCTGCTCCCGGTGATCCTCGACGGGACCCGGCTGTCGATCGCCGCGCCGATCACGCTGCTGATCGTCCTCGTCGGATGGGTCGTTCTGAGCCGCGCCTTTGTCGGCTTCCAGATCAAGGTGGTCGGGCAGTCCCCCGCCGCCGCCAGCTATGCCGGGTTCTCGCAGAAGAGGCTGATCTGGACGACGCTCTGCGCCTCGGGGGCGCTTGCCGGGCTCGCCGGCATGTTCGAGGTGTCCGGGCCGATCGGCCAGCTCCACCCGGTGATCTCGCCGGGCTACGGCTTCACCGCGATCATCGTCGCCTTCCTCGGCCGGCTGCACCCGGTGGGCGTCCTGTTCGCCGCCCTCCTGGTCGCGCTCAGCTATCTCGGCGGAGAGCTGGCGCAGATCGAGCTCAAGCTGCCGCTCGCCCTGACCGGCGTGTTCCAGGGGATGCTGCTGTTCTTCCTGCTGGGGACCGACGTGCTGATCCGCTACCGCATCCGCTTCAGGCCGCGCGCCGCGCGAATCGCGGCGGCGCAGGAGGGCTGAGTTGGACACCGCCGCCGCCGTGCTGGTCTCCATGATGGCCGCCGCCACGCCGCTGCTCTACGCCGCGCTCGGCGAGCTGGTGACCGAGAAATCGGGCGTGCTCAATCTCGGCGTCGAGGGGATGATGATCACCGGCGCGGTGACCGCCTTCGCCGCCGCGACGATCACCGGCAGTTTGGCGCTCGGGATCGTCGCCGGGGCCGCGGCGGCGACCGCGCTGTCGCTGATCTTCGCCCTGTTGACGCTGTCGCTGGTCGCCAACCAGGTGGCGACCGGGCTGGCGCTCACCATCTTCGGCATCGGGTTCAGCGCGCTGATCGGCCAGGGCTATGTCGGAACGCCGCTCGACGCGCTGCCGAAGCTGGACATTCCCGGCATCAGCGACCTGACCTTCATCGGCCCGGTGCTGTTCGGGCACGACTTCCTGGTCTACTTCTCCTTCGTCATGGTCGGCGTCGTGGCATGGTTTCTCTACCGCACCCGCGCCGGGCTGGTGCTGCGCGCGGTGGGCGAGTCGCACGACGCGGCCCATGCCATCGGCTATCCCGTCATCGCCATCCGCTATCTCGCGGTCGCCTTCGGCGGCGCGATGGCCGGGCTCGGCGGCGCCTATCTCTCGCTCGCCTACACCCCGATGTGGATCGAGAACATGACCGCGGGGCGGGGCTGGATCGCCCTCGCTTTGGTGGTGTTCGCGACCTGGCGCCCGGGCCGGGTGCTGCTCGGCGCCTATCTGTTCGGCGGCGTTACCATCCTGCAGCTCCACGGGCAGGGATTCGGGCTGGACATCGCATCCCAGGTGCTCTCGATGCTGCCCTATCTCGCGACCATCCTGGTGCTGGTGCTGATCTCCAGCGACCGCGCCCTGATCCGGCTCAACGCGCCGGCCGATATCGGCAGGATTTTCCGGCCCGCGAGTTGACGCGCGGTCTTATCACGGGCGGTTTCGGTCGGCTAAGATGCGGCGAAACCGGAGACAAGGAGAATCGAGTCATGAAACGCGCAGGATTCTTGCTGGCCGCGGCGGCCGCGCTGGCGCTTGCCGGCGGCGCCCAGGCCGCCGACAAGCTCAAGGTGGGCTTCGTCTATGTCGGCCCGATCGGCGACCATGGCTGGACCTACCGCCACGACGTCGGCCGCCTGGCGGTCGAGAAGGCGCTGGGCGACAAGGTCGAGACCACCTATGTCGAGAGCGTGAGCGAGGGCGCGGACGCCGAACGCGTCATCCGCCAGCTCGCCTCGACCGGCCACGGGCTGATATTCACCACCTCGTTCGGCTTCATGAACCCGACCGTCAAGGTCGCCAAGAACTTCCCCAAGGTGAAGTTCGAGCACTGCTCGGGCTACAAGCGCGGGGCGAACGTCTCGACCTATTTGGCCCGCTTCTACGAGGGGCGTACGATCTCCGGCCTGATCGCCGGCAAGATGACCAAGTCGAACGTCATCGGCTATATCGCCTCCTTCCCGATTCCCGAGGTGGTGCGCGGCATCAACGCCTTCACGCTGGCGTTGCGCGAGGTCAACCCGAAGGCCGAGGTCAAGGTGGTGTGGGTCAACACCTGGTACGACCCGGGCAAGGAAGGCGACGCCGCCAAGGCGCTGATCGACCAGGGCGCCGACGTCATCCTGCAGCACACCGATTCGCCCGCCCCGGCGCAGATCGCGCAGAAGCGGGGCGTCTGGGCGGTCGGCCAGGCCTCCGACATGACCAAGTTCGCGCCCAAGGCGCATCTGACCGCGATCATCGACGACTGGAACAACTACTACGTCGCCCGCACCAAGGCGGTGCTCGACGGGACCTGGAAGTCGCAGGACGTCTGGGAAGGGCTCGACACCGGCATGATCGCCATGGCGTCCTACAACCCGGCGATCCCGAAGGACGTGGTCGCGCTGGCCATGCAGGCCGAGGCCGACATCAAATCCGGCAAGCGCCATCCCTTCCAGGGGCCGGTGCGCGACCAGGCCGGCAAGGTCGTCATCCCCGAAGGCAAGGCGGCCGACGACAAGATGCTGCTCTCGATGGACTGGTATGTCGAGGGCGTGCAGGGCAAGCTGCCCGGCAAGTAGGCGCGGACCCGAGAGAGCCCGGCGCAACGCCCGCGCCGGGCTTTTTCTCGGCCGTCCGCCGGCCGCGCGCCTATATGTGTAAAGTCCGGCGTCTCCGACACCGGCCCGATCCGAGGACGCGATGAGGCTGTCGAGCTTCTTCCTGCCCACTTCGAGGGACGACCCGGCCGAGGCGCAGATCGTCTCGCACCGGCTGATGCTGCGCGCCGGCATGATCCGCCAGGCCAGCGCCGGCATCTATTCCTGGCTGCCGCTCGGCTTCCGCGCGCTGCGCAATGTGGAGCGCATCGTGCGCGAGGAGCAGGATCGCGCGGGCTGCCAGGAAATGCTGATGCCGACCATCCAGTCGGCGGATCTGTGGCGCGAGAGCGGGCGCTACGAGGGTTACGGCAAGGAGATGCTGCGTATCGAGGACCGTCACGGGCGCGACATGCTGTACGGTCCGACCAACGAGGAGCTGATCACGGAAATCTTCAGACATTACGTCAAGAGTTACCGTGAACTACCGAAGCTCCTTTATCATATTCAGTGGAAATTCCGCGACGAGGTGCGCCCCAGGTTCGGCGTGATGCGGGGCCGCGAGTTCCTCATGAAGGACAGCTACTCCTTCGATCTCGACTACCAGGGCGCGCGCCGGTCCTACAACAAGATGTTCGTCTCCTATCTGCGCACCTTCGCGAGGCTCGGGCTCAGGGCGATCCCGATGCAGGCCGATACCGGCCCGATCGGCGGCGATCTCAGCCACGAATTCATCATCCTCGCCGGCACCGGCGAGAGCGAGGTGTATTGCCACCGAACCCTCGTCGAGCAGGATGTGCTGGGCGACGAGGTGGATTACGAGGCGGATCTCGCGCCGGAGGTCGCGCGCTGGACCGGGCTCTACGCGGCGACCGACGAGAAGTTCGACGAGGCGCAAGCCGCGGCGCTCGGCGACGACCTGGTGCGGGCGCGGGGCATCGAAGTCGGCCATATCTTCTACTTCGGCACCAAGTACTCCAGGGCGATGAACGCGGCGGTGCGCGGCCCGGAGGACGAGGAGATCTTCCTGGAGATGGGCTCCTACGGGATCGGCGTCTCGCGCCTGGTGGGCGCCATCATCGAGGCCTCGCATGACGGGGACGGCATCGTCTGGCCGGAAGCGGTCGCGCCGTTCCGGGTCGGGTTGATCAATCTGAAGGCCGGCGATGCGAAATGCGACGGCGCCTGCGAGGAGATTTACCGGACGCTGGAGGGGGCGGGCAGCGAGACCCTGGTGGACGACCGCGCCCTGCGCGCGGGAGCCAAGTTCGCCGACATGGACCTGATCGGCCTGCCGTGGCAGGTCATCGTCGGCCCGCGCGGCGTAGCCGGCGGCACCGTCGAGCTCAAGCGGCGCGACAGCGGCGCGCGCGAGGAGCTTTCCGTCGAATCCGCTCTCGCCCGGCTGACCGCGCCGCCCGGCACCGGAGGCTTGGCCGCTTCGTGATTTTCTCCGCGCTCGAGCGCATGATCGCGATGCGCTATTTGCGGGCCCGGCGCGAAGAGGGCTTCATTTCCGTCATCGCGGGGTTTTCGCTGGCCGGCATCGCGCTCGGCGTCGGCACGCTGATCGTGGTCATGTCGGTGATGAACGGTTTCCGGGCCGAGCTCATGTCCCGCATCCTCGGGCTCAACGGCCATCTCGGGGTGCGCGCGGTATCGGGCAGCCTCAAGGACTTCGATTCGCTGGCCGGGAGGCTGAGAGCCATCCCGGGCGTCGTCAGCGTGACCCCGCTCGTCGAAGGCCAGGTCATGGCGACCGCCAACGGGGTCGCGGGCGGCGCCCTGGTGCGCGCGCTGCGTCCCGACGACCTGAAAGCGAGGCGCGCCATCGCCGAGGGCATAGAGCGCGGCAGCCTCGACGACTTCGAGGGCAGGAGCGCCGTCCTGGTCGGCGACAGCTTCGCCAGGCGCTACGGGCTGGCGCCGGGCTCGAAGCTGCGGCTGATCTCGCCGGAAACCAGCACCACCGCCTTCGGGACCATGCCCCGGACAAAGACCTACAAGGTCGCCGCGATCTTCGACGTCGGCATGTTCCAGTACGACAACGGCTTCGTGTTCATGACGCTCGACGCCGCCCAGCGCCACTTCCGCACCGGGCAGGCGGTGACCCAGCTCGAAGTGTTTCTCGACGACCCCGACGGCGTGGACGGCATCAAGCCGCAGATCCGCGGACAGACCGAGCGCAAGCTGCGGCTGATCGACTGGCAGCAATCGAACGCCGCCTTCTTCAACGCCATCGAGGTGGAGAGGAACGTGATGTTCCTCATCCTGACGCTGATCATCCTGGTCGCGGCGTTCAACATCGTTTCCAGCCTGATCATGCTGGTCAAGGACAAGGGTTCCGATATCGCGATCCTCCGCACCATGGGCGCGAGCCGGGCGGCGGTGATGCGGATCTTCCTGCTCGCCGGCGCCTCGATCGGCATCGTCGGCACCCTGATCGGCTTCATTCTCGGCCTCGCCTTCGCGAGCAACATCGAGACCATCCGCGGCTGGCTGGAGGCGCTTTCCGGCACCAACCTGTTCGCGGCCGAGATCTATTTCCTGTCGCGGCTGCCGTCGCGTGTCGAGGTAGACGACGTGCTGTTCGTCGTCGCGCTCTCGATCGTGCTGTCGCTGCTGGCGACGCTCTACCCGGCGTGGCGCGCGTCGCGGCTCGATCCGGTCGAGGCGCTGCGCTATGAGTGATCCCGCGCCCGCGATTGCCCTCGACCGGGTCGCCAAGACCTACCGCCAGGCCGGCGGCGGGCTCGAAGTGCTGAAATCGGTCAGCCTCTCGGTCATGCCGGGCGAGATCGTCGCCATCGTCGGCCCGTCGGGCGCCGGCAAGTCGACCCTGCTCCACATCGCCGGGCTGCTCGACCGGCCGACCGGCGGCTCGGTCCGCTTCGGCGACGAGGACTGCGCCGCGCTCGGCGACGACCGGCGGACCGCGCTCCGGCGCGGCGGCATCGGCTTCGTCTACCAGTTCCACCACCTGCTGCCCGAGTTCTCCGCGCTCGAGAACATCGTGCTGCCGCAGATGATCGCCGGCCGCCGGCGGCGCGAGGCGGCGGACCGGGCGCGCGAGCTGCTGGGGCAGATGGGGCTCGCCGAACGGGCCAGCCACCGCCCGGCACGGCTCTCCGGCGGCGAACAGCAGAGGGTCGCGATCGGCCGCGCGCTGGCCAACCGTCCGAAAGTGCTGATCGCCGACGAACCGACGGGAAATCTCGACCCGCAGACCGCCCTGTCGGTGTTCCGGATGCTGCTGTCTGCGGTGCGCGACCACGGGGTGGCGGCCCTGATCGCCACCCACAACACGGAGCTCGCCGCCCGGATGGACCGCCGCCTGGTGCTGCGCGACGGCGCGATCCAGCTCGACGACGGACCCCCGGCCGTCGAGTAATCCACAGGCGAGGACGTCCTGCGCGATTGGTGATTCGCCGCGCGCGTGGAATCCTACGGCATCACAGCGCCCGCCGCCCATGTGCCGCCCATGTCACACGCCGATTACGTCCATCTCCGGGTCCATACCGCCTACTCGCTTTCCGAAGGGGCGATCAAGATCCCCGACCTCGTTCGGCTCTGCGTTGCCGAGGCGATGCCCGCGGTCGCGGTCACCGATACGAACAACCTCTTCGGCGCGCTCGAATTCGCCATGGCGGCGGCGGCCGAGGGGGTGCAGCCGATCATCGGCTGCCAGCTCGCCGTGGCCTCGATGGACGCCGATTCCGCGATCGAGAGCGTCGCCAGGCCGGGGGCGCGCAACGGGCGCAAGAGACGGCGCGATTCGCTGGTCCTGCTGGTGCAGAACGAGGAGGGCTACGGCAACCTGACGCGCCTGGTCTCGCGCGCGTTCCTCGAGTCCGAGGCGGGCGATCCGCATGTCTCCTTCGCGGATGTCGCGGCGCACGGGTCGGGGCTGATCGCGCTGACCGCCGGCACTTCGGGCACGCTCGGCCGCCTGCTCGCGGACGGGCAGGTGCAGAAGGCGAGCGGCGCGCTGCAACAGCTGCGGGGAGCGTTCCCGGACCGGCTCTATATCGAGCTCACCCGCCACGGCGAAGAGATCGAGAGGCGGATCGAGGACGACCTGATCGACCTCGCGATGACCCACGACCTGCCGCTGGTCGCCACCAACGAGGCGTTCTTCGCCGACGCCGCGATGTACGAGGCGCATGACGCGCTGCTGTGCATCGCCGAGGGCGCCCATGTGGTGGAGCAGGACCGGCGCCGGCTGACGGCCGAGCACCGGTTCCGCGGCGCCGCCGAGATGCGCGCGCTGTTCGCCGACCTGCCCGAGGCGCTCGACAACACGCTGACCATCGCCCGGCGCTGCGCCTTCATGCCGGAGCCGCGCCAGCCGATCCTGCCGCGCTACCGGGCGGCGGGCGGGGAGAGCGAAGCCGACGCGCTGACCGCCGCTGCGCAGGCCGGGCTCGAAGCCCGTCTCGAAGCCGGCGTCTACCCCGCCGGCGCGACCGCCGAACAGAAGGACGAAGCCGCGAAACCCTATCGCGAGCGGCTGGCCTACGAGCTGGAGACCATCATCGGGATGGGCTTTCCGGGCTATTTTCTGATCGTTGCCGACTTCATCCAATGGGCGAAGAGGCAGCGGATTCCGGTCGGGCCGGGGCGCGGCTCGGGCGCCGGCTCGGTGGTCGCCTGGTCGCTCACGATCACCGATCTCGACCCGCTGCGCTTCGGGCTCCTGTTCGAGCGCTTCCTCAACCCGGACCGCGTCTCGATGCCGGATTTCGACATCGACTTCTGCCAGGACCGGCGCGACGAGGTGATCCGCTATGTCCAGGACAAGTACGGCGCCGATCGGGTAGCCCAGATCATCACCTTCGGGACGTTGCAGGCGCGGGCGGCGATCCGCGACGTGGGGCGGGTCCTGGGCATGCCCTATGGCCAGGTCGACCGGATTTCCAAGCTCGTGCCGTTCAACCCCGCCCATCCGCCGACCCTCGCCGAAGCGCTGGAGAAGGAGCCGCAGCTGCGCGAGATGCGCGCCGGCGACGAACAGGTGGCGCGGCTGCTCGACCTCGCGATGGCCCTCGAAGGGCTGTACCGCCACACCTCCACCCACGCCGCGGGGGTGGTGATCGGCGACCGGCCGCTCGACGAGCTGGTGCCGCTCTACCGCGATCCCCGCTCGGACCTGCCGGCGACCCAGTTCTCGATGAAGTACACGGAGCTGTCCGGTCTGGTGAAGTTCGATTTCCTCGGGCTGAAGACGCTGAGCGTGCTCGACCGCGCGCTCAAGCTGATTCCCGAGGGAGCGCGGCCGGACCTGCTGGCGCTGCCCTTCGACGACGCCGGGACCTACGCCATGCTGGGGCGCGGGGACACCGCCGGGGTGTTCCAGATGGAAAGCGCCGGCATGCGCGACGCGCTGCGCCAGATGAAGCCCGACTGCATCGAGGACCTGATCGCCCTGGTCGCGCTGTACCGCCCGGGGCCGATGGACAACATCCCGCGCTACAACAACTGCAAGCACGGGCGCGAGCAGCCCGACTACCTGCACCCCGAGCTGGAAGACATCCTGCGCGAGACCTTCGGCGTGATCATCTACCAGGAACAGGTCATGCAGATCGCGCAGAAGCTGTCCGGCTTCAGCCTCGCCGGGGCCGATCTGCTGCGTCGCGCGATGGGCAAGAAGATCCAGGCCGAGATGGACGCCCAGCGCGGCGCCTTCGTCGACGGCGCGGTCGCGCGCGGCGTGGACCAATCGAAGGCGCGGCAGATCTTCGAGCAGATCGACAAGTTCGCCGGCTACGGCTTTAACAAGTCGCACGCCGCGGCCTATGCGCTGATCGCCTACCAGACCGCCTGGCTGAAGGCCAACCACCCGGTCGAGTTCTTCGCCGCGCTGATGACCCTCGACCTCGGCAACACAGACAAGCTCGGCGTAATCCGCCAGGAGCTCCAGCGTCTCGACATCCCGCTGCTGCCGCCCGACGTCAACCGCTCGGCCGCCGCGTTCTCGGTCGAGGAGACCAGAAACGGCAGCCGGGGAAAGGCAATCCGCTACGCCCTCGCGGCGATTCGCAAGGTGGGCGGGCAGGCGATGGAGGATCTCGCCGCCGAGCGCGAATCCGGCGGGCCGTTCCGGGACGAGTTCGATTTCGCGCAGCGGCTCGGCGGGACGCTGGCCAATCGCCAGCAGCTCGAAAACCTGGTACGGGCGGGCGCGCTCGACTGCCTGAACCCCAACCGGCGCCAGACCTTCGAGGCGATCGACCGTCTGGTGCGGCTCGGCCAGTCCGCCGCCCAGGCGCGCGACAGCAACCAGACCAGCCTGTTCGGCGAGGACGGGGACGGGTTGCCTCCGGTGGAGCGGCAGCGCCCTGAGGTCGCGGACTGGACCGCCATGGAGCGCCTCGACCACGAATTCGACGCGGTGGGCTTCTATCTCTCGGCGCACCCGCTGGACGGCAACGAGCGCCGTCTCAAGCGGCTCGGAGTCGCGCCCTACGCCGAAATCGCGCGCCGCGCCGAATCCGGGACCTGCAAGCTCGCCGGCATCGTCGCCGCGCGGCAGGAACGGACCTCGCCCAAGGGGAACCGCTTCGCCTATGTCCGGCTGACCGATTCTTCCGGCGCCTTCGAGGTGGTTGTGTTCAACGAGCTGCTCGGCCAGGCGCGCGAACTCCTCGAAGCAAACAGCCGGGTGCTTGTCACCGCCGAGTCGCGCGCCGAGGGCGACGGGGTGCGCCTGATCGCGCACCGTATCGAACCGCTCGACCGGGCGATCGACGGAATGGAGACCGGGCTCCAGGTGCGGGTGGCCGATTCCGCCTGTCTGCCGACCGTCAAGTCCGAGGTCGGACGCTGGAAGCGGGGGCGTGGCCGGGTGAGCATCCTGATCGCCGTCGATTCGGGGCACGAAGTCGAGGTCACGCTGCCTGGCGGCTACGCGGTGCCGGCCGACGGCCCGCCGGCGCTCGACGCCCTCGCCGGGGTGAGCGAGGTCAACGAGCTGTAAGGCTCCGTCGAGGACCCTGATTTCGCTTGCGAATGCGGGGCTCCGGGTTTATCACAGCCGCGCTTCATAGAACGCACGCGGGCAGCGGAAGACGCGCCGTCTTCCATCCGGTCGGCACGGGAACAGCGCGTTCCCGGGCCGCAATGCCCGCGGAGGTATAACCGGACGAGGACCGACATCATGGCAATGCCAGACTTCACCATGCGCCAGCTGCTTGAGGCGGGGGTTCATTTCGGCCACCACACCAAGCGCTGGAACCCCAAGATGGCGCCCTACATCTTCGGCGTCAGGAACGGCATCCACATCATCGACCTGCAGCAGACCATGCCGATGCTGTATGCCGCGCTGGCCGCGATCCGCGAAATCACCGCGGCCCGCGGGCGTATCCTGTTCGTCGGCACCAAGCGCCAGGCGAGCGAGCTGGTCGCCGATGCGGCCGGGCGCTGCGGCCAGTATTTCGTGAACCACCGCTGGCTCGGCGGGACGCTCACCAACTGGAAGACCATCACCGCATCCATCCAGCGGCTGCGCGACCTCGACGAAACGCTGGAGACCGAGGAGAGCGGGCTGACCAAGAAGGAGCTGCTGGGCCGGACGCGCGAGCGGGAGAAGCTGCAACGCGCGCTCGGCGGCATCAAGGAGATGGGCGGGCTTCCCGATGCCCTGTTCGTGATCGACACCAACAAGGAGTCGATCGCGATCAAGGAAGCGAAGAAGCTCAACATACCGGTCGTGGGGGTGATCGACAGCAATTCCGACCCGGACGACATCTCCTTCGCGATTCCGGGCAACGACGATGCGATTCGCTCGATCGCGCTCTATTGCGACCTTGTGTCCCGGGCGGTGCTGGACGGGTTGCAACAGGAGGCGATCGCCAGCGGCAGCGACATCGGCGAATCCGAGGAGGCGCCTGTGGAGGACCTTCCCGAGGGGGCCGACGCCGCGAGCGAAGCTCCTTCCGGGGACGAGGCCGATCCCGCGCCCGAAGCGGCTGCGGAAGCGACGGCCGATCCCGCGCCGGAAGCGGCCGCGGAAGCAACGGCCGATCCCGCTCCGGAAGCGGCCGCGGACGACGCAGCCGAGAGCAAGCCCGGCGGCGAGTAACGCCTGCCAGGCACAGTTTGACACGGGGGCCCAACCGGGGTTCCCGACAACCGACGAGGACAGCATGGCGCAGATTACGGCGAGCCTGGTCAAGGCCCTGCGAGACAAGACCGGCGCCGGCATGATGGATTGCAAGAAGGCGCTGACCGAAACCGGCGGCGGGATCGACGACGCGGTCGACTGGCTGCGCAAGAACGGTCTGGCCGCCGCGGCCAAGAAGGCGGGGCGGGTCGCTGCCGAGGGACTCGTGGCGGTAGCCACCGAAGGCACCGAAGGCGCGGTGGTCGAGATAAACGCGGAGACCGACTTCGTCGGGCGCAACGCGGACTTCCAGGCCTTCGTCCAGGAGGTCGCGAAGATCGCGCTCCGGACCGGGGATTCCGTCGAGGCTCTGGGCGAGGCCCCGATGGGGGAGGGGACGGTGGCGACCCGGCTCACCGACCTGATCGCAAAGATCGGCGAGAACATGTCGCTCAGGCGCGTCGAGCGGCTTTCGGTCGCGAACGGGGCGATCGGCAGCTACGTGCACAACAGCGTCGCACCGGGGCTGGGGCGCATCGCCGTGCTGGTCGGGCTCGAATCCGCCGGCACTTCGGAGCGCCTCGACGGGCTTGCGCGCCACCTCGCGATGCATGTCGCGGCGGCGAGCCCCCAATGGACCGCGATCGACGGCATCGACCCGGCCGCGCTGGAGCGCGAGCGCGGCGTTCTGTCCGAACAGGCCCGCGCCAGCGGTCGCCCGGAGAACATCGTCGAGAAGATGGTCGAGGGACGGCTCAGGAAGTTTTACGAAGACACCGTGCTGCTCGAACAGACCTTTGTCATCGACGGTGAGTCGAAGGTTTCCAAAGCGGTGGAAGCGGTCGCCGGGGAAATCGGTACGCCGGTCGCCGTGACCGGTTTCCGGCGCTTCGTCCTGGGCGAGGGGATCGAGAAAAGGGAAGAGGACTTCGCCGCCGAGGTCGCCGCGACCGTTGGTGGGTGAGGGCGCGCGCCAATTGCGGGAATCCGGTCCGTGACCTATCGGCGCATTCTGCTCAAGCTGTCCGGCGAGGCCCTCATGGGCCCCGGGCAGTACGGGCTCGATTCCGCCACGGTCGAGCGCATCGCGCGGGAGATCCGCTCGGTCGCGCGGCTCGGCGTCCAGCTTTGCGTTGTCATCGGCGGCGGAAACATTTTTCGTGGCGTCTCCGGCGCCTCGCTCAACATGGAACAGGCCACGGCCGACTATATCGGCATGCTGGCCACGGTCATGAACGCGCTTGCCCTCCAGGGCGTGCTCGAACGGCACGATGTCCACACGCGGGTGCTGTCGGCGATCCGCATGGAGTCGGTATGCGAGCCCTATATCCGGAGGCGGGCGATCCGCCATATGGAGAAGGGCCGGGTGGTGATCTGCGCCGCCGGTACCGGCAACCCGTTCTTCACCACCGATACCGCGGCCGCGCTCAGGGCGAGCGAGATGGGGTGCGACGCGCTGTTCAAGGGCACCCAGGTGGATGGGGTATACTCGGCCGATCCCAAGCTGCATCGCGACGCGGTGCGCTATGACCGGCTGGGCTATCTGGAGGTCCTGTCGCGCGACCTGAAGGTGATGGATGCATCGGCGGTATCCCTGGCACGCGAAAACAAGATACCAATTCTGGTATTCTCCCTTCAGACTTCGGGGGCGTTTGCCGATATCGTGGGCGGCGGAGGAACCTACACTCTAATCGCCGAAGGGGGCGGAGACCGTGGCGGACCCTGAAATTGCCGATATCGAAAGGCGCATGAACGGCGCCGTCGAGGCGCTGCGGCGCGAATGCGCCGGGCTGAGGACCGGCCGCGCATCGGCCGCCCTGCTGGAGCCGCTGACCGTCGAGGCCTATGGCAACAAGATGCCGATCAACCAGGTCGGAACCATCGGCGTCCCCGATCCGCGCATGCTCACCGTCCAGGTCTGGGACCAGGGCCAGGTCGGTGCGGTCGAGCGGGCGATCCGCGATTCGGGGCTCGGGCTGAACCCCCAGACCGAGGGCAATCTTGTCCGGGTGCCGATCCCGCAACTCACCGAGGAACGCCGCGTGGAGCTCACCAAGGTCGCGAACAAGTACGCGGAACAGGCCCGGGTGGCGGTGCGCAATGTGAGGCGCGACGGCATCGAGCGGTTCCGCAGGAAGGAAAAGGAAGGCGAGATCTCGCAGGACGAGCAGCGCGCCTGGTCGGCCGAAATCCAGCAACTCACCGATGCGACCATCGCAACGATCGACGAAGCTCTGTCGGCCAAGGAGACCGAGATCCTTCAGGTCTGAAATCCATGGAGCCCGTGCTTGCATATCCCGACGAAGTGGCGCCGACCCATGTCGCCGTGATCATGGACGGCAACGGCCGTTGGGCCGAGGCGCGGCAGATGAACCGCGCGGCCGGGCATCGGCAGGGGGCCGAAGCGGCCATGGAGGCGGTCACAAGCGCGGTCGAGCTCGGTGTCTCCTATCTCACCCTGTACGGGTTCTCGAGCGAGAACTGGAACCGTCCGGCGCACGAGATCGACGAGCTGATGGGGTTGCTCCGGCGCTACCTCCGCGAGAAGGTGGAAGAACTCGACCGGCAGGGCGTCAGGATCCTCTTCATCGGGGATCGCGCCCGGCTCGCCGGAGATATCGTCGCTCTTGCCGAAACCGCGGAACGGCGCACGCGCGGCAACACCCGGCTGACGCTGGTGCTCGCGGTCAGCTATAGCGGGCGGCAGGAGATCGCCCGCGCCGCCCGCAGACTCGCCCGGAAGGCGGCCGCGGGAGACATGGACCCGGAGACGATCGACGAGGCGACGCTGGCCGGCGAATTGTTCACGGCGAACATTCCCGATCCCGACCTGGTGATCCGCACCAGCGGGGAACAGCGCATCAGCAACTTTCTGCTGTGGCAGAGCGCCTATGCCGAGCTGGTGTTCGTCGACACGTTGTGGCCGGATTTTGCGCGCGAAGACTTCATTTCCGCGGTGCGCGAATTCCAGCGGCGCGAGCGCCGGTTCGGAACGACCTGTGTCGGCTAGCCCGGAGAATTCGAAGCTTGCCAAGCGTGTTCTGTCGGCCGTGGTACTGGGGCCGGTCGTATTGGTGGCGTTGTACATGGGCTCGCCGGTTCTCGAGCTGGTCGTTACCGCCGCGGCCGTGGCGATGGCGTGGGAGTGGGACCGGCTGTGCGGGGAGCGGCGCTTCGGGCTGAGCGGCTGGGCGGCGGTCCTCGGCCTCGCAGTGGCCGGCGGGGCCGCGTGGAGCGGGCGCTACGACGCGGCCGGTCTTGCGCTGCTCCTTGCAACGCTGGCCGCCTATGCGGCCGCCGCGGCAGCGCGCCGCAGCCATCCGGCCTGGATCTCGGCCGCGCCGATCGTGATCGGCGTTCCCTGCGCGGCGCTGATATGGCTCCGCAGCCTGCCGATGGACGGCTTCGAGACCGCGCTGTGGCTGATCGGCGCCGTCTGGGCGACGGATATCGCCGCGTTCGCCATCGGCCGGCTGGTCGGCGGCACGCGGCTCGCACCGCGGATCAGCCCGCGCAAGACGTGGGCCGGGCTGTTGGGCGGGGTTGCGGTGGCCGCGCTCTGGGGGCTGCTGTTCGCCGTCTGGGCGGGCGCGAAGACGCCGTGGCTGCTCTGTGTTCTCGGCGCCTGCGCGGCGGTCGTCGCCCAGGCGGGAGATCTCGGCATATCCTTCGTCAAGCGGCGCTTCGGCGCGAAGGATGCGAGCAACCTGATCCCCGGCCATGGCGGCGTGCTCGACCGGCTCGACGGCATGCTGACCGCGGCGCCCGCGCTGGTCGCGCTGGTTCTGGTCAGCAATGCGGGAATTCTCGCATGGTAGCCGCCGGGGCGCCCCGCACGGTGACGGTGCTGGGCTCGACCGGGTCCGTCGGTTGCAGCACGATCGACCTGATCGAGCGCGAGCCGGAGCGCTTCGAAGTCGCGGCGGTCACCGCCAACACCAACGCCGGGCTTCTCGCCGATCAGGCGCGCCGGGTCGGCGCCGGCTTCGCCGCCATCGCCGATCCCGCGCAATACCGCGCCCTGTCGGACGCTCTCGGGGATAGCGGGATCGAGTGCGCAGCCGGAGCCGGGGCCATTGTCGAGGCGGCGGAAAGGCCGGCGGAGTGGGTGATGGCCGGCATCGTCGGAGCCGCCGGGCTCGCGCCCACCCTGGCCGCCGTCCGGCGGGGAGCGATCGTCGCCCTGGCCAACAAGGAATGCCTGGTCTGCGCCGGCTCGCTGTTCATCCGTGAGGTCGCGGCGAGCGGCGCGACGCTGCTTCCCGTCGACTCGGAGCACAATGCGATCTACCAGGTGTTCGCGTCCAGGGCTCCGGAGACGGTCGAACGGATCATCCTGACCGCTTCGGGCGGACCTTTCCGAACCGCATCCATGGAACGGATCGCGAGCGCCACCCCGGAGCAGGCCGTGGCGCATCCGAACTGGGACATGGGCGCCAAGATCTCGGTCGATTCGGCGACCATGATGAACAAGGGGCTGGAGCTGATAGAGGCCCATCACCTGTTCGGCCTGCCCGGCGAGCGGATCGAGATCGTGATCCACCCGCAGTCGATCGTCCATTCGATGGTCGCCTATATCGACGGATCGGTGCTGGCCCAGCTCGGCACCCCCGATATGCGTATCCCGATCTCCTACGCCCTTGCCTGGCCGCACAGGATGAATACGCCAAGCGAACGGCTCGACCTTTGCGCGATCGCCCGGCTCGATTTCGAGGAGCCCGATCCGGTGCGCTTCCCGGCACTCCGCCTGGCGCGCGAGGCGCTCGGCGCCGGAGGCGCCGCGCCGACGGTGCTCAACGCCGCCAACGAGGAAGCGGTGGGGCAATTCCTGGCCGGACGGATCGGCTTTCTGGAAATCGCCCGCATCGTCGAGACGGTGCTGGAAGAGATGGCGGGGGTCGGGATATCCACCCTCGATGACGTGCGCGAGGCCGACCGGGCGGCGCGCGTCCACGCCCGCGCGGCGCAGACCGCGCCGGCCGGCGGATAGGAAGGCGTATGGAATTGTTCGGCGGCGTCGCGGATACGGTCGTTTCCCTCCTGGTCTTCCTGCAGGATTACGCGATCCCCTTTCTGATAGCGATCACCGTGCTCGTGTTCGTCCACGAAATGGGACACTACCTGGTCGCACGCTGGTGCGGCGTCCGGGTCGAGGTGTTCTCGGTCGGCTTCGGCCGGGAGATCTGGGGCCGGACGGATTCCGGGGGAACCCGCTGGAAGCTGAGCTGGATCCCGATCGGGGGCTACGTCAAGATGTTCGGCGAGATGCTTCCGCCGGCCGGAGCCCGGGCGGCCGGGCCGGGGCCGGGTTCCGCGGAAGAGCAGGTCTCGTTCCACACCAAGGCGCTGTGGCGCCGCGCCGCGATCGTGTTCGCCGGTCCGTTCGCCAATTTTCTGTTCGCGGTGGTGCTGATGGCGGGCATTTTCGCGACGGTCGGCGAGCTCTCGACCCCGTCCAACATCACCGCGGTGGTGGAAGGAAGCGCGGCGGAGCGCGCCGGGCTCAGGCCGGGCGACGTGATCCGGCGCATCGAAGGCACCGAGATCGACCGTTTCGAGCAGGTCGCCCGCATCGTCCGCATGTCGGCGGGTATCCCGCTGGAGATCGAGGTCGAGCGGGAAGGGCGGCTGATCGCGCTGGTCGCCATACCCGACGAGGTGCGGCAGGGCGAAGGTCCCGGCGCGTCCCAGAAGATGGGCCGGCTGGGGATCTCCCGAAGCGGCGGCGGGGTCACGGTGATACGCCACGATCCGGGCGAGGCGGTGCTTCGCGGCATCGCCGAGACGTTCCGCATCATCGGGGAGATCTTCCGGGCGATCGGACAGATGCTGTCGGGCGCCCGGGACACCAGCGATCTGGGCGGGCCGCTTCGAATCGCCCAGATCTCGGGCGATGTCTGGCAGGCCGGGTTGCTCAGCATGGTGGCCTTCGTCGCCACGCTGTCGATTAATCTGGGCCTGATCAACCTGTTCCCCATCCCGCTGCTGGATGGCGGTCATCTGATGTTCTATGCGATCGAAGCCGTGACCGGACGGCCGCCCGGCGAACGGGCGCGGGAATACGGCTACCGTATGGGAATCGCCATGTTGCTGGGGCTTATGGTATTCGTGACATGGAATGACCTGCTGCAGCTGCGGGTCTTCGACTTCTTTGTGGGTCTGGTAACCTGAGGCAAGCGTGAGGCGAGGGGTGGTGTGTTTTTTCAGGCGGTCTCCTGCGCGGGTCGGGGCGCTCGCCGCGTTCCTCGCGGTGCTGGCGTTCTCCGACTTGGCCCGGGCGCAGGACGCTCGCGAGCCGGTGAGCGCGATACGGGTCGAGGGCTCCGAGCGGATCGAGCCCGAAACCGTTCGTTCCTATATGACGTTCAAGGCCGGCGCCACGATCACCGAGGCCGATCTCGACGAGTCGCTCAAGCGCTTGTTCGAGACCGGGCTGTTCGCCGACGTCTCGGTGCGGCGCGAAGACAACGCGGTCGTGGTCCGGGTCGTCGAGAACCCGATCATCAACCGGATCGCGTTCGAGGGAAATCTGCGCATCGACGATGAGATCCTGCGCGATGAAATCACCCTCCGGCCGCGCGTCGTCTACACCCGGTCCCGGGTCCAGGCCGATCTGCTTCGAGTTATCGAGATCTATCGGAGCAGCGGACGGTTCGCGGCCCGGGTGGTGCCGAAGGTGGTGCAGCTGCCGCAGAACCGGGTGAATCTGATCTTCGAGATCCACGAAGGCAGCCCCACCGATGTCCGCCGGATCACCTTCATCGGCAATACCCGGTTCAGCGACGGCGAGCTGAGAGAAGCCATCCAGACCAGGGAGTCCGGGTTCTTCAGCTTTTTCAGCGGCGGCGACCTCTACGACCCCGATCGTCTGGCATTCGACAGGGAGCTGCTGCGCCGAAAATACCTGAACGCCGGCTACGCAGACTTCCGCGTCGCCTCCGCGGTCGCCGAGCTCACGCCCGACCAGGACGCCTTCTTCATCACCTTCACCGTGGAAGAGGGCCAGCGCTACAGATTCGGCAAGATCGGGGTAACCAGCGGGTTGCGCGACCTCGACGTGTCGCAGCTGGCGGAGGTGGTGAGGATCGCCGAGGGGGACCCGTACAGCGCGGAAGACATCGAAGACGCGACAACCACCCTCACCGAGGCCGCGGGTCGTGCCGGCTATGCGTTCATCGCGGTCAAGCCCGGGACGAAGCGCGATCGGGAAAGCCGGCGCATCGACGTCAGCTTCGAAATCGAAGAGGGGCCGCGAGTCTTCGTCGAGCGAATCGACGTTCGCGGCAACCTGCGCACCGAAGACCGGGTGATCCGGCGCGAGTTCCGCCTGGTGGAGGGCGACGCCTTCAACAGCGACTACATCCGCCTCGCGCGCCGCAACCTCCGCAATCTCGGCTATTTCGAGGAGGTCGAGATCAAGAACGTCCGCGGATCCGCGCCCGACCGGACGGTGATCGAGGTCACCGTCAGGGAACGGGCCACCGGAGAGGTGTCGTTCGGCGGCGGCTATTCCACCGCGGTCGGGGCCGTGGCGGATATCGTGCTGCGCGAGAGAAACCTGCTCGGCAAGGGTCAGGACGCGCGGGTACGCGCCCAGCTCGCCCAGAGAGAGCAGCAGCTCGAGCTCAACTTCACCGAGCCCTATTTCCTCGACCGCAGGCTGTCCGCCGGGTTCGATGTCTTCAGTACGGCGCGCGACTACCAGGAACAAAGCTCGTTCGATCAGGAGACGGTGGGATTTTCGCTGCGTATGGCATACCCGCTGGCCCAGGACTTGAGACAGCGCTGGCGGTACACGCTCCGGCGGGACAATATCACCGGCATTCCGGACAACGCCGCGCGGGTGATCGCCGAACAGGAGGGCGCGGCCGTGCTCTCGTCCGTCGGCCACGCCGTGGTCTACGACTCGAGAGACAGCCGCTTCTCGCCGCGCGAGGGAATCCTTGCCAGCATCGACCACGACCTGGCCGGGATCGGGGGGCAGGTGAGGTTCCTGAAGACCGAGGTGAGGGGATCCCTTTTCGTCCCGATCACCGACAGCCTGACCGGCAGCGCGACCCTGGGCAGCGGCTATGTCTACGGGCTCGGCGAAGACATCCGAATTCTCGACCGGTTTTTCCTGGGCAGCGACGAGGTCAGGGGCTTCGCGCTTTCCGGCGCCAGCCCGCGCGATCTGCAAACCGGCGATGCGGTCGGCGGGAACTGGTATTATGCCGGGTCTTTCGGGCTGTCCTTCCCGCTCGGACTGCCGAACGACGCCGGGATACGCGGCCGTACCTTCGTGGATTACGGAAGCAGCGGCCTCACGGAGGGCAAGGGCGCGGGCATCGCCGCGGATTCCGGTATACGGGCGGCGGGCGGCGTGGGCCTGACCTGGGCTTCGGTGCTGGGGCCGATGAATATCGATTTCGCGTGGCCCATCCGCAAGGAAGAGCACGACGAGACCCAGCTTGTCCGTTTCAGCTTCGGAACGAGGTTCTAGCAGCGCATGCCAGCTGCGGCGCCCCTCCATCGCCCCTTGCTGTCCGCCGCATTGGCGATCGGCATCCTTGCGGGAACGGCGCAGACAACCGCGACCGCGCAGAACGAGCTCCCGTCCATCGGCGTCGTCGACGTGCAGATGATCCTCCGCAACTCCAAGGCTTCCAAGAGCGTCAGGCCGCAGGTCGAGAAGCTCCGCAAGGATTACCAGGACTCGGTCAGGGAACGCGAGGCCGAGCTGCGGAAGGCCAGCCAGGAGCTGCAACGCCAGCGCGCGATTCTTTCCCCGCAGGCTTTCGCAAAGAGACGGGGGGCGTATGAGGAGCGGGCACGCAAGGCACAGGTCGACTTTCAGAACCGCAAGCGCCGGCTCGACGACGCCTACAGTACCGCCATGCGCGCCGTCCATCGGTCCATGGTGATTGCCGCGGCCAAGATCGCCGAAGAGCGCGAGTTCGACGTGGTTCTGCCCAAATCCCTCGTCCTGCTCGCCGACCAGAAACTCGATATCACGACCGAGGTGCTGCGCCGCGTGGACGAAACCTTGCCTTCGATCAAGGTGAGCGTAAAGAAAGACCCGGACCGAACGGCGCCGGCGCCGAACAACTGAGTATGGCGGATCCCCGCTTTTTCGACCGCGCCGGCCCGTTTTCGCTCTCCAGGCTCGCCAAACTCGCCGATGCCACGCTGGGCGACAATGCCGACCCGGACAGCGAGATCGTCGACGTGGGGCCGCTCCACATGGCGGGTGCGGGGGAGATCAGCTTCTTCGACAACCGGCGCTATGGCGACAGCCTGGCCGCCAGCGCGGCCGGCGCCTGCCTGATCCGCGACGCCGATGCCGGCATGGCGCCGGACGGCATGGCTCTGCTGGTGACCGAGACGCCCTATCTCGCCTACGCCCGGGTAAGCCGGGCGTTCTATCCCGTCCCGCCGGTCGAGCCCGGGATCGCGACGACAGCCGCGATCGATCCCACGGCCGCGATCGGTGCGGGGTGCCGGATCGAGCCCCTCGCCGTGGTCGGAGCCCGGGCATCCATCGGGCCGCGTTGCCATATCGGACCGCACGCGGTGATCGGGCGGGGGGTGTCGATCGGCGAGGATGTCCGCATCGGCGCGGGGTGCAGCCTCGCCCATTGCGTCGTCGGTTCCCGGGTGCGCCTGCTCGCCGGCGTTCGCATCGGCGAGCAGGGGTTCGGTTTCGCGACCGACCGGGACGCCGGCGACCATGTCGACATTCCGCAGATCGGGCGGGTGCTGATCGAGGACGATGTCGAAATCGGCGCCAACTCCACGATCGACCGCGGCGCCGGCCCCGATACCGTTATCGGCCGCGGAACCAGGATTGATAACCTGGTGCAGATCGGCCACAATGTCGTTCTCGGTCGCGGCTGCATTGTTGTTGCCCAGGCCGGCATATCCGGGAGCACCACTCTTGGCGATTTCGCCGTCGTCGCCGCCCAGGGCGGTGTCGCCGGACATCTCAGGATCGGCGCCAGCGCGAGGATTGCCGCCAAGGCAGGGGTGATGCGCGATGTCGCGGATGGGGAAACCGTCGCGGGCGCCCCGGCGGTGCCCATCAAGGAGTTTTTTCGCCGCGTTGCCACCTTGAGACGGCTGTCGGAACGAAAATAACCACAGCCAATGGATACTCTGGACACCGAAGTACCGATCACCGATCTCGCCATCGAGCGGGTCATGGAAATGATCCCGCATCGATACCCGTTTCTGATGATCGACCGGGTGTTGGAGCTCGTCCCCGACAAGCGGGCGACCGGCCTCAAGAACGTTTCGATCAACGAAGCGCATTTTCAAGGCCATTTCGAGGGCGAAAAGGTGATGCCGGGGGTGCTGCTGATCGAAGCGATGGCGCAGACGGCGGCGGTGCTCGTCGTGCACACCCTGGGGCCCGAGTCCGAAGGCAAGCTGGTCTATTTCATGTCGGTCGAAGGCGCCCGCTTCCGCAGGCCCGTGGTGCCGGGCGATGCGGTCCGGGTCGAAGTGGAGAAGCTGCGCAACCGCGGCAATGTCTGGAAGTTCGGCGGCAGGGCCGTGGTCGAGGGGGTGGTGGTGGCCGAAGCGACCTACACGGCGATGATTCGGGACAGCTAGGCTCCATGGCCGGGATTCACCCCACGGCGATCGTGGAGTCGGGGGCCGAGCTGGGCGAAGGAGTCGTCGTCGGCCCTTACTGCACCGTCGGCCCCGAAGCCGAGCTGCACGATGGCGTCCGGCTCGTCTCGCATGTGGTGGTCACCGGCCGCACGGCGATCGGCGCCGAAACCCGCGTCTACCCCTTTGCCTCCATAGGAACCCCACCGCAGGATCTCAAGTACAAAGGCGAGCCGTCCCGGCTGGAGATCGGCACCGGCAACGTCATCCGTGAATACGTCACCATGAACCCGGGGACCGAGGGCGGCGGCATGCTGACCCGGGTCGGGGATAACGGCCTGTTCATGGTGGGGGCCCACATAGCCCATGACTGCCGGGTCGGGAACCACGTCATCCTTGCCAACAACGCGACCCTGGGCGGTCACGTCGTCGTCGGCGATTTCGCGATCATCGGCGGGCTGGCCGCGGTCCACCAGCATTGCCGGATCGGCGCGCATGCGATCATCGGCGGGGTGTCCGCGGTGGTCCAGGACGTCATCCCCTACGGATCCGCCGCCGGCGACCGCGCCCGTCTCGTCGGCCTCAACGTGGTGGGGCTTCGCCGCCGGGACTTCCCGCGCAACGAAATCCAGGCGCTGCGCACCGCCTACCGGCTGTTGTTCGCCGAAGAAGGCACGCTCTCCGAACGGCTGGAGGATGTGGCACGGATGTATGAGGACAACCGGCCGGTGATGGACATCGTAGCGTTCATCCGCGCCGATTCGACCCGGGCCATCTGTCAACCCAAGACGGGCAATGAGCCCTAGCCCGCATTTCCCGCCAGGGTCACGGCCTGCGTCGCGCCCGGGCGTTCGTCCCGCCAGGAGCGGGTCGAAGAGCGTAGCGGGGCCTACGGTCGAGGCCCGCGACGCCGCCGGGCGGGCGCCCGGGCGCGACCCTTTGGGCGGCGCTGTCCGGCCGACAGGGTGCGTCGAGGCGCTTGCCCGATGCCCCCGCATCGCGCTGCGCGCCTCTCCTGCCCTGTCGGCCGGACAGCGCCGCGCAGGCCCCGGACTGTGATCCGGGGCAGGCCATGACCCTGGCGGGAAATGCGGGCTAGGATCG
>MKWU01003048.1_pt1 | contig 23069 bp, 25 predicted proteins | sample 809101 | NCBI WGS metagenome assembly MKWU01 (sample SAMN05860141, study PRJNA318959) | sponge metagenome | host: Aplysina aerophoba | place: Slovenia: Piran, Adriatic Sea, Gulf of Piran | collected 2013-05-07 | reverse complement strand
ATCACGCGCGGGTGCTCATCAAGCGACGCTACACCGGGGTGTACTATCTGTTCGACCGCGAACCCGACCTCGTGCACTACCAGACGCTCTTCGCGGCCCAGGCATGGCCCGAGTACCACTACAATCGCAAGACCGGCAACATCACGCCGGCCGGCACCCACTTCCAGCCTGATGCCATCGATCACTTACGCGACTGTTTTCTCTTCATTCATGAGCCTCACACCCACAAAAAGTAATTTTCGCAGCATTTCTTTTCGGTAATTAGGGTGTTTCGTAACCAATGTATGGTAGAAAACCAGCATGGTTACAGGACGCCATACGGTTTTTAGTTGTGCGGCCAACTTTCTGCGCGGTCGCAAGTGCATTTTCTGCGGCTCCTTTCAGGTCCTGCACACCCGCCGCGGCTACGTGAAATGTGGGCGCTGTGGCAAAAGCAAGAGCCTCCGGCGGCTGCGCCGGGAGATCCGCATCCTGCAAGACTTCTATCAATTGCAACCCGCTTATCGGTTAAGCCAGGATTTGGGCCTGGACGTGAAAGTCGTCACCCGTGTCTATCACCGCGTGCGCGAAGCGTTGTCTCATGTCACCGAGTTGGAAGCGGGGAAACTGAAAGGCGAGATCGAACTGGATGAGGCCTATTTCGGCGGCCGGCGCAAAGGCCAACGGGGTCGCGCGCCCGCGGGAAAAAGCGTCGTCTTCGGGCTCCTGGAGCGGGAGGGCCGCGTGTATACGAAAGTCGTCGAATCAGTCAGTGCGGCGGAATTGATGCAGCATATTCAAGCGCACACCCGGAAAGGGTCGGTCTATTTCACCGATGCCTTTCGCGGGTAGCAATCCTTAAAACGCGATGGCCGCCATCATACGGTGAATCATGCGAAAGCGTTGGTGAGCCGGAGGACGAAGAATCACATTAATGGCATTGAAGGCTTTTGGAGTTATGCCAAACACATTTTGTATCAGTATCGGGGCGTCTCCAAATATCATTTCCCGCTGTATCTGAAAGAAGTGGAATATCGCTTTAACCACCGCCAGGAGAATGTGTTTAAACAGTTTCTGAAGATCTATTTTGGTTACGTTTCGCCCTAATTACCATGAGATTGGCAGCCCCTTTTTCAAGAGAGGGGACCTCAATGGTTGGAGGCGACGATCCAGGTCGTCCTCGCCGCCCTATCCCCCGGCGCAGACGCGATGCCCACATCAAGTCAGGCGGCACGGTGTCGGTGGGGATGGACTACGTGGCGAAATCGGGCGAGCTTGAGTTCGGCCCCGGCCTGAAGGTGCGCGCGGAGCAGATCGCCATCATGGACGACGCGATTGATGAGGGCGAGGAGACGTTCCGGTTCCGGCTGTTCGATGCGGGCTGGGCGAGAATCCGGCGCAGGCCGGCGGGGGGCGCGATCGAGAACGACGACCCGTTGCAGCGGGCGTGGCTCTCGCGCTTCTGGCGCACGGTGGGGAGCTACGTGTCGAGCGGGATCGTCCGGTTTCTCCTACGGTTTAGTCTGTGCCGGTTCGGGTGCGTCTTCCCCTGGCGGCCGCTCCGAGGTTGATGGCACGCCTTCGGCTGTGGCGAACCTCAACAGACTCCAACAGAGAATGAGACAGATCAGGAGCACAAGCGTTTTCATGGAGGTTTCCTTTTTCTCAAAACAGAAGTTGGGATGTCTTTCTCTTGCAATGGTCCGGGGGGAGCGCTACAGTTGTCGCATACGGCCTCACCTGTTCTAAATCTTCCATTGATGAAAACGGGTGATCAAGTAGTTCTATTGGCGGCCTGATTCCGGGGATTACTCCTTGACTCCCGCACGCTGTCTCTCGTTCTTGACTGTCATGGAAAAAGGGCTGGCCTGACGGCTGGCCCTTTTCTTTGGGGCAAATTTTTGGGAAAAAATTCTATGTAGTCTAAAAATAATATATAAATCAATGAGTTATAGCCAACCTCGGTATCTGATCGAGAACCAGTGCAATAAGGGGCGAAACCCGGAGGGGTGCTGGAGTGGACGAACAGGCCGGTCTTGAAAACCGGAGTCCTTCACGGGACCGTGGGTTCGAATCCCACCCCCTCCGCCATAGCACCAAAAGCGATCAGATAAAGAGCCAAGCCACGCAGTTGACAACGATTCCAGGAATCCGCAATCGTGTTTTCAGGACTCTGCTGTGCGAGTTGGTGCCTACTTTGGAAATCATCATTGTTCGAGATACCATAGGCAGGGCCATGTTGCGAGACATGGCCGGCCTGCAGTTCGGGGATATGGTCAAGGCGGTTGTGGATGTCGAAGCGGGTATTATGGCGATTGGCGGTGAACTCCATTCGGATGAAGAGGCGATTCTTCTTGATGCCGGTTCGCGCCAATCAAATCTCTGGGGCATCAACCTGTATCCGGAAAAGCCGTCCGAAGAGTGGATCGAATTTGATTCGATGATTAACGTGCGTCCATCCCAAGGAAATCGCTCTCGTTTCGTGGGAAGTGGGGATATTCGCGAAGCTGTCTCTCAGATAGTTCAACGGTTAGTAGAAGATTGAGCGGCATGTCCTATCAGCATACAAGCTTGGCGGGAGGGAGATGGTTCACCATGCCATTGGTGGAGCAATTGGCCCATGTTGGCAGTGAGGTCGGACGCGTTCTCCGATGGAAGGAGAAAAACCCGCAGAACTGTGAAAAGGCTTTTATACGGGCGCTGGAATTGCTTGACTTAACCATACAAGATCCACGCTGGAAGGGTCGTCGAAAGGAACTGACCCGTGCTCGAGAGTTCCTTTGCGATGCGATGTTGGGGGGCAGTGCTTACGGGAGCAACCTGATCGACCTCGATCAGTATTTCTACCATTATGCCCTGGCCTCCAGAATCGGTCGATAAATGACTTAGTTCACCTTTCCTGCCTGGCGAAAATCCGCCTTGCCTCGATGGGAGAGTCTACCTCCGCACGTAGAGCAGCTCACAGGCTTCACAATAACCATCCACCCGGCCCCGGTGGAACGCCGCGGCCAATTGCCGTGTGACCCAATCCGCGCCTTCCGGGCCGCCGCGGCCGTCGACCCCCTGGGACAACATCATGTTCAACGCCACGTCCAGCAACCGTTCTTTTCGTTCTTCCATTTCCGGGGTCACGATTCCAGCGATGGCATCTTTGGCATATCTCTTCACGGTCTCTTCATGAAATTTGTCATAGCCCAGTTTGGCTACCGTGGCTTCGCGGATGTTTGCCAATTCCTGCTTCACCAAGGCCAGGTCGTGCATCATTTTCCGAAAAATCTCTAATCGTCCTTCTTCCCACAATTTTTTCTCCATGGCTTCGAGGACGATCCCCGGATCGATCGTTTCGGTGGGTTCCTCGGCAAAGTCCGATTTCCGGCCGTACCCCCCAAACCGAAGCCGTTCGTAGGATTTCCGGGTTTCAGGATCACCGAGCACTTCATACGCGGCGTTAATTTCCCGAATCTTTTCTTCCGCCTTCTTGTTGCCCTGGTTGCGGTCGGGATGATATTTGAGCGCAAGTTTCCGATAGGACCGCTTAATCTCGTCGTCCGAAGCCTGCGGCGTCACTTCCAGGGTGGCGTAGTAGTCGAGGTGATATTGTGCCATGTGTTCTTACCGATTGAATCGATCATAGCGGGGGACGGGGTTGCAGAACAAGCAGCACCTGTGCCCCCTTTGACCCCTGTGGTATAACCTTGGACGTCCATCTACCTTACTCTTACGCATTGGGGCGTCTAGCGCCGTGTCACGCGTTCTTCTTTCCAAATTGATTGCAGGCGGACAAACAGGAGTTGACCGGGCGGCCCTGGACGTGGCATCGGCTGCCGGTTTGCCGATCGGGGGTTGGTGTCCGAAGGGGCGTCTGGCCGAAGACGGCATCATCCCGATGACGTACCCGTTGCAGGAAACGCCTTCCCCTCAGTATGCCCAGCGAACGCGATGGAACGTACGCGACGCGGATGCCACGTTGATCCTGATGCGCGACGAGCCCACGGGCGGCACAGCCCTGACGATCCACACGGCCCGGCGCCTTCACAAACCCCATCGCGTCATCGATTTGGCGACGCAACCGGCCCCCCGGGCCGTCGCCCTGTGGATTTCTCAAGAGGGCATAACCGTTCTGAACGTGGCCGGACCTCGAGAAAGTACTTGCCCGGGCATTTACGATGAAGCTTTCGACTGGTTACAAAAAATGTTGGAGATCCACGCCTGAGAAAGGATACACACATGCCTCCGAAACTACACTGTGTTCATTCGCAGGGAAGGGACGAAACGCACACGCGGCAGGCAGAAAAACACAGCTCGGAAAGCCTGATCTTTCCTTCAGGCCGGACGGGATTGTCTGGTGAGAGGCGGACGCCCGGGCCCACCGGGATGCCAGGGACGACTGCCCTTACGCACGCGCATCAATGTCCGCCGTTTCTTCAAGTGAAGCGCACAAAACCACTGGCTGACGGCTTTTCTTGGACAATAAATGCACAGGCCGGCTTCCTTGTGGCGCCGCTGATATCGTTGTTGCCGTGTCATAAAGCAATCCATCAACTGGCTGTTAAGTATATTTATGGAGCCCTCCTGATTTTAGTCTATACTGCCAACCTGATTTTCTTCAAGCTGTCCGTCTCTGACTCCGGGCAAGCATACATGATACAGTGCGTCAAACCCGTGAAGGTATCGTAAAATATGTGTATCCTCTGGTTGGGGCTCATCGTATCAGGCCTCTCGGGAAGCGGGATCACCGGCGATTCCCCTGCACCATTGCCTTCTCAACCTATCGAAAGTCAAAGGTTTATTGAAATCGTCACCATTCCGCAGCTCCTGCAAACCCCCAGCCAATTCCATCAAAAACAACTCAGAATCCGGGGAACCGTGACGCGCCTCGAACTTCACCTCGACGACTCGAAACACTTTATCAATTTTGTGTTCTACCTTAAAAAAGGACCAGACCACGTGCTGGTCTTCGGGCGACATGATCGGACCGCAGGGGACATTCAGATGACCACCGGTCGAACCGTTGAGGTTGAAGGTACCTTCTGGCAAGAACGAGAGGCCAATGGCCACAGGTTATTGAACAATATCGAAGCCAGCCGGGTCACGTTCTATCCGCCTCTCACCCCGGATCACGCCGCCCTCACTTTCCCACTCCTGACAAGCCATTGACTCGCCGATGGTCACCACGTTTCAGACCGAAAACTGAGCGGCACCTGTTGGGCTTGATCCAACCCCAGGACGAGATGATTTCTTGCCACCTCGTTTCCACAAAACCGGACGTGACATTGCCGCAGGTTGGGCTCTAGCGCAATGAGCGGCGCCAGGTTCACACGCGGGTCCTGTCCGCCGTTCGTCCGGACTTGTATGACTCGCCCTTTCACATGAGACCAATCTCCCGGCCACTCCCGGGTCAACACGGGATGATACGAAAAGTGTTGCGGAACCTCCCTGGCCAGATCCAGCAAGGCCTGGTGTTCCATCAACTGGGGAGGCGTTTTGACGCTCACGACCAGGGTGAAATGCCCTCCTCCGGTTCCGTCCGGGACTCCGAACGCTCTGGCTTTCATGTGCCGCAAATATGACAAGAACGGCGTAATGCCCGTGGAAAGCGCCACCGCCACGATCCGCATGGAGTTCCATTCCTGATCGGCTTCCAACACCAGGGTAGTCGGGTCAACTGTCTCGCTGTTTTGATACACCACCAGTTCCGAACGGGCTTCATCATAATTCACGCACACGTCGATTGAGCCACCCGTGCGGTAACGCTGCACGAGATCATCGGACTGCCACCAGGGAGACGTATCGGCCTTTTCCTTATGAGTGTCATTGATAATCGTTTCCAACACGCGTGGACTTTCATCAGAACAATTGGAGCGCGTATACATTCTGCGGCGAAACTTTTGCGTCCGAACACCAAACGGTTTCACCAAAAACGCCGCCCCCGGACGCATGCGATCACAAACCGGAACGGACCGTCCATCGACCTCGAAGGTTTCCGGCAACGTGAAAGCCACCTTTCTCACCTCGCCCGGATCGTAGGTTTCCACGTTCGTTATCCTGGCAGGAACAAAAAGTTCACGCGGTCGATTCATCGAACTGCCTCCTTTTTCCCCTGGAGCCCCGGTTATTGGGCGCACTTGCCATCATCTATGCCCCTCCTATCATATAACAATAATGCGAAGATTTCGCCAACTGCGGTCAATTAACAGTCGCGGCCCCATACCGTCTCTTGCGAGGAATCGTCATTTTTCGTTAAGCTGTGCAGGTCATTGTACGAGCGTTATTCCTTTTTTTAGGAGCCCTTTACATTTCTCGGGAAGATTGTTTTATGAACGAACCCCTCAATAATCGATACGTCATTGAAATCAAAGAACTGGTGACCCCTCGGCAGATCAAGGAACAACGTCCGATCACCGCGGCCGCGGAAGAAACGGTCCTTCAAACGCGTCAGGCCGTCCGGGACATCCTCTATGGACGAGATCAGCACCGGCTCCTCGTGGTCATTGGGCCATGCTCCATTCATGACCCCGAAGCAGCCTATGCCTACGGGTCCGCACTCAAGAAAGTCAGTGACGACACCAACGACCACCTGCTGATCGTCATGCGGACTTACTTTGAAAAACCGCGGACGACGGTTGGGTGGAAAGGACTGATCAATGACCCTCATCTGGACGGGAGTTGTGACATTGCCGAAGGCTTGCAGCGATCCCGCACCATTCTCATGACCCTGAATGACTGCGGTGTACCCTGCGCCACCGAATTGCTCGACCCGGTGACTCCCCAATATTTTTCCGATCTCATCAGCTGGGCAGCCATCGGGGCACGCACCACCGAGAGCCAGACCCACCGGGAAATGGCCAGTGGATTGTCCATGCCGGTCGGCTTCAAGAATGGAACGGACGGCAGTCTGCAAATCGCGCTCAATGCCATGGTGGCGGCGCGGCAACCGCACAGTTTCGTCGGGATCAATCTCGACGGGGTCACCTCCATTATCAAGACCAATGGGAACCCCGACCGACACGTGGTGTTACGCGGAGGCGGCGGAAAGACAAACTACAGCCGGGAACACATTCTTCAAGCCCGGGACGGATTAGTGGACGAAGACATCGCGAGACCCATTATGGTCGATTGCTCACACGGAAATTCGGACAAAGACCACACGCGTCAGATTCCGGTCGCTCACTCCGTCGTGAAGCAATATGGCGAAGGGCAACGATACATTTTGGGGCTGTTGTTGGAAAGCAATCTGAAACCGGGCAGGCAATCCTGGGGAACCGGCAAAACGTTGGAATATGGGGTCTCGATCACCGATGCCTGTATCGGTTGGGAAGATACGGAAACGCTCTTGTATGACCTGGCCGATGCGCTGGCGAAACAAGCGCCCATGCACGTCAGCACGCCTTAAAGACGGCATCACGACAGTCGAATCTTGTTCGACAAACAAACGAACCAGCCGCAACGTCAAAAAGCCATATTGCCGGGCGACGACCTTAATGCACGAGGCAGACCACAAGCAAACCAATGAGATCATCGAAGTGGCCTGGAAAGATCTTTCACCTAACGTCGTCCTAATCCTTTACAGGTTTAAAACAGTACATTTTGCCCTCAAGCAAGATTGCCTTGGGGTCTGGCTTGCCACTGGCCCCTAACGCACCGTCAGGCAAGACGTATTGATGAATCTTCGCATATAACTCTTTGTTTGCAGGGTCATGGTATATAATGATTTCGCTTTTCGTTCCTGGTGGCAATGCTTTGCCCAACAAAGTTGATTCTTGCAGAAGACGAGATCTTACGATTTCTTTTACTAATTTGTTTTGCTGAATTAATTCGGGGTATTGACTCTGGTTAAAGAGTTCCCGTAGTTTATATGCTGGCATATAAATGATGGTCCGATTTGATGGTGTTGCCATGTCTTCTATTCCTCAAGACGAACTTCTGATTCGAAAAACGCTCGAATACTGCCACAATCTCATTTCTCTTCAGGATCTCAAAGAATTTTCCTTGCTCAATGTCACGAAATTCCTAGATTCAGACAACAAAACCATTGCCAACCTGATTCGTGAAATTGAAGGGTCGGTGGTTGAGATTGAAGAGGATCTTGTAACGGAAGAAGAATTTAAAAGTAATCTTAAAACCATTCTTAACGGCTTACAACAAGAACAAAACCGTTGGGCCGGATCTTCAGTGTCTCAGGCAAATTAGACACATCGAAGTCGAGCACCACTCACCACACCCATACGTACGACAGAAAATTTGTAGTGCATTTGTAGTGCATGTGCCGCCCAAAATGCACCGGGGCCTCGCGGTCTCGGCGACAGAAGCCAGTGTTAACCTGAACCGGTGAGCGCGCGACTGGCAAAAACTTGAGCAGTGCCACATTAAAGGGACAAGAGGTATTTACTCTTCCGTTCTATGCAGACATGGTTTCACAAATTTCTCTTCTAGTCTTTTGGCAAGAGAATCTCCATAGTTAAGAATGTTTTTGCGCCCACGAAACTCGATTAGCGTTCGATTTGGCTCTTTCTCATAGAAGATAACTGATGCCATCACCCCTTCAAACAAGTTCCCCCAATCCTCAAACACTTCAATGGATCGTGGTGGTCGACGGCGTTCGCGCGTTCTGCTGGATCGAAAAGTTGGCTCATTGTCTAATAGGTTTATTGCGCATTCAGCTAAGTCTCGATAGTCCCCTTCGACTTCATAAGCAATTTGGGGTTCCTGCTCTTTGAGTGCTTTTATTGAATAACATCCCGACAAGAAACTGAGTAAGAGAAAAATGGGGAATACGTCTAGAGTCTTTGCTCTACAGCCTTTTTGTTTTATTGTAAAATTTCCGATCATAAGATTCTCCTCATAAAACCAGCCTTTCTTATTTCAGCCCAGAGTTATCCTGGTCGTTCGATTCTCTACGACTCTTCATTTCCTCGCCTGTCGCTCGCGCCTTCCATCGAAGACAATATTCGTCCCTTATTTTCTTCAGGGAGATGCTGTAAGAGTTTTGACCAGTTTCCACGAGTCTCTTCGCTTCTCTTTTCGACAAGCTTGGTTTCGTATTCATCCCATACCGGCTGGTGCAAGGCATGCAAGGTCATATGAGTCCGTGGCTCACCCCAGGCTTCGGCAAGCCATTTGCAATCCGTTTTGTTGAGGAGAGCCAGTTTTGCATACCCCATTTCTTGATAGGAAAAGGGCAGTGTCTGAATGCGCTCCGCAGGAATTGATTCGAAAACGTTAAATCCTGGCTGTCGCAACCGTGGCGCATACTCAAGCATGAATGAGCGAACAACGGCTAACCAGTACAAGACATCCAATTCCTCGGCATAATCTTCTTTCTTTTTGCGCTTCGTTCGAATCATCGATCTCAGCGCAAGAACCGCTTCCTTGAATGCAGCAGGCAGTGGTAGGTTGTCTAGAGCGATACGGAGTCGTTTCTGTGGCTCTTCTGAAAATTGCTTGAGGCGGTCGGTCCAAAAATCGTCTGCCTCAGATACCTTCTCAAGCGACTTCCAAAACGTTCTTACACGAACCGTGACTTTAGTGTCCGCGTGGGTTTCCAGCCAAGGCATGGTTATTACCGATAAAATTCTTCTCGTTTATGAACAATTATTAACATCCCTCTTTTTCCTCTAAGGTAGAAGATTCTTCATAACATGACAACACGGACAATTGTAGAAATAACAAATATATATTTCCACCGCCCCACGAAATTCTCTCTTGACCGGCGGGCAATTCTGTCACTATGCTCTCTTGCTCTCTTTTGAACTTCTTCATCGACGACGCGGCCGAGATACGAACTACGCGGAGCGGCTCATGACTGTTTCCCTTCCCTTTCGGGAACCACGGTTGGGTGAAGATTATTGGATCGAAGACGACATTCTTCCCAATGCCCTGGAAGTGGCGCAACGGTGCATTGCCAACAGTACCTGGACGTTGGGCTCACCCTGGCGTCCGGAACCCTGGCCCGGCATGAGGGCCCCCCATGCCCTTCAGCCGGACGAATTGCGTCGTGTGGAAGAATGCGTGACACAACGACTCGGCATCCCTGCCCTGCAACCGCAAACCGATTCGGACATGGGGATTTCCGGCCATAATCACATCCAACTGTGTGGCGGGGCCGAAGGCGTGGCGCGTCCTCACGTCGATTCTGCAGCCATTTGTGATTATGCTGCGGTCCTGTATCTCCATCCCAACCCACCAACCCATCATGCGGGGACGTCGTTTTACCGTCTCCATATGCCGGGGGAAGCACCCGGGGGCAACGTCTGCACACGGGAATATGAAAGTTTGCGAGACGTCCCCGGGATGCCACAGGAAATGGACCCGACGCTCTTTCAGGAGATTGTAGAGGTACCCTACGTGTTCAATCGACTCTTGGCCTACAAATCCGACCTGATTCATTCTGCCACTTCATACTTTGGGTGGGGCACGGAACTCGCTTCCAAGCGTATGGCAGTGGTGTTTTTCTGGAAGGTGCAGTAAGAGAAAGACTTGTATACGTTCCCCTCCTTTGTAAGGAGGGGCGAAGGGGAGGTAGAGGCTATGGTCAAGACGGCGACCCCGCACGCTTTATGGACGGTTGACTCTACCCCACCTGACCTCCCCTTACAAAGGGGAGGAAACAGACTGTCCTCTTGTGGTCGTTCGCTCATTCTGTCGCCAAATGAGTGAACACATACGAATAACAAGGGCTTGCTTACCCAACAGGGTTATCAGTTCGCCGCGTTGAGCATTTCTCCGGCAGCTTTCCTGACTGTTTGCGTAATCGTCGTTCCTCCCAACATTCGCGCAATTTCTTCTTCACGATCTTCGGAAGGCAGACGTGTCACCGACGCAACGGTTCGCTTTTGCACGCTTTCTTTTTTCACCAGATAATGATGGTGGGCCTGTGCTGCAATTTGCGGCAGATGGGTGATGCACATCACCTGGTGTGTGTGCCCCAATGTCTTGAGACGTTGTCCCATGGTCGCGGCCACGTTGCCTCCGATGCCCGCGTCCACTTCGTCAAAAATCAACACCGGCACCTGGTCCACACTTGCCAACACCGTTTTCATCGCCAACATCAGCCGGGAGAGTTCCCCGCCTGAGGCCACCCGCGCCAAGGGTTGCAGACTTTCCCCGGGATTGGCACAAAACGTGAACTCGATCTGATCAAGACCGCTTGGTCCGGCCTGTTCTGCTTGAGAGACCGTCGTGATCCCGATCTGAAAGCGCGATTTTTCCATTTTTAACTGGGCCAACTCGGTTGCGATTCGTCCTTCAAGTTTTTTCGCGACGGCTTGACGGGATTCAGACAGCGTTCGCCCCAAGGCCCACGTGTCCTGATACGCCTGCGAGACTTGTTGTTGAAGATGCTGCGTCTGTTCTTCGAGGTTCGCCAATTCTTCCAATTCAGATTGCATCCGGATTTGACGGGCAAGCAACCCTTCCAGCGACTCGCGGTATTTCTTTTTCAACCGTTGCAGCCATGCCAGTCGTTCGTCGATCTGGGCGAGCCTCGCCGGATCGTGATCAAAACCATCTTTGTACGTTCGGGTGGCCAACACCAGTTCTTCAACCAAGGCAATGCCGCCATCGGTTGACTCATTCCACGGCTGAACGGTTTCATCGATGGCCCCAAGCTCTTGGACCAGTTTCCTGACCTCCGTCAGTTGGGAAAGGATCGACGCCTGATTGCCATACAACAGGTCATAGGCCTGATTGACGACTTCCAACAACCGGCCGCTATTCTGCAATTTCCGGTGTTCTCGCATGAGGATTTCATCTTCTCCGGGAACCAATTGAGCCTTGCCCAGTTCCTCGCACTGAAAACGCAAGAACTCTTCACGCTCCTGCCGATCTTTTGACCGTTGCGCGACCTCAGCCACGGCCCGAACCAGGTCTTGCCAGCGAGAATAGTGCATGGCGTACTCGTCACGTAACGCCAGCAAGCCCCCGAAGGCATCGAGGACATGCATCTGGACCTTTGGCGAGAGCAGCGATTGCTGTTCATGCTGGCCGTGAATATCGACCAACCAGCCGCCCAGTTCCGCCATCTGATGCAATGGAACAAGCCGTCCGTTCACGTACATCCGGCTCCGCCCCTCACGGGACAGAACCCGGCGAAGCAGGAGATCCTGCGTGCCTTCCGGCAACAGATCCCATTCTTTCAATTTTGCGAGAATCGGCGGGTGTTCTGATAAAGAAAACACCGCTTCCAGCGTGGCTTCCTTGGCCCCGCTTCGAATATGCTCGGCGGACGCCCGCCCGCCCAGCAGCAGAATCAAGGCGTCAACCAAGAGCGATTTCCCGGCTCCGGTCTCTCCCGTAAACACCTGGAAGCCCGTCGAGAACTCAAGTTCGAGGCAGTCGATGAGAGCAAAATGGGAAATGCGCAGCTCAGTGAGCATAACCACAGCGCATACTCACCACCCTAGGCCGGAGCGGAGTGTTGTGCGAGCAGCGAATCGATGACTTGTTTGAATTGGGGTTTGGGCCTTGCGCCCACTATTTTCTCAACCGGTTGTCCATTCTTGAAAAAGAGAATCGTGGGAATGCTCATGATTTGAAACTTGCCGGCAATCTCGGGAGCTTCATCGGTGTTGAGTTTCATGACCTTTAATTTTCCTTCGTATTCTTTGGCCAGTTCTTCGACGATCGGAGCCACCATCTGACAAGGTCCACACCAAACGGCCCAAAAATCAACCATCACCAATCCATCGATTTGACCCACCTCAACTTCCCAATTGTCAACCGTTGCTTGCGCCACGAGTTCGGACACGGCATCCCCCTTTTTTCAAATATGACGACAGGATCTCTTTCTCGACATAGTGAAAAGAATCCTAAACGGGCCGTTGAAAGGGTGTCAACTTCCGCGAATCTTTCTTGCTTTGCCCCCTCACCCCAGCCCTCTCCCACGCTGGGGAGAGGGTGTTTTGTTCCCCTCCTTTGTAAGGAGGGGCCAGGGGAGGTAGAGACCATTTGAGCTACTATCCACTTATCATTGCTTTTGTTCAGGCACGCCAGCCTCTTGAGCCTTCCTCTGCTTTATTATTTCGTCTATACCCTCCGGCCGGAGCATCTCTTCATACAGAGTATCTTCCCATTTCCATTGTTCAGGCACGCCGGCCCACCAATTTTCAGGATATTGCTTTTCCCAAGCCCGGACTTCCAACCATAATTCATCGGCACGAGTCTTATCGAGCCGGTTGGCCATGCCGGCCACCACGTCATATTGCTGCCGGATCCCCTCATGCAGGATTTCTTTGGCCATCCTGGCCAACATGTCGGGAGGATCGACCAGATCCATGGTCCCGCGGTTGACCATGGAAAGCGACAACTGCCCGACCTTGACCCATTCGTCGCGTTCGGCCAACGACTCCAGATACCCATCCAGCGCATGATACACGTAAATGAGATAGACGTAACTTTCTACGGATGGCGATTGATCGATGTTCATTTGACAAGCTTCGACCGCACGACGGTAATCCCCTGCAGCCAGATAGACTTTGGCCCGCGCCAACGGAGGCTGGACATTCTGTATCGAGTTTTCCGCGACAGACACACTGGTTCCTGTCAGACACCATCCGAGACACAACACCAGCAGACTCAGATGAATCGTTCGCGACTGATCCGGCACGTTCATCACACCCTCCTCCGGTTCGCGGTTTCCCATGCGGTCAAGACCAGAATACCACGTCTTGATCCCTGCGTGCATGCAGCTTAACTTCTTCACGGCGATGTGGTAAGAATCACTCAGCCGTCTTGTGCCAAACAACCCGGGATTCAACAATGTATGCTTTGATACTGGTTCTGGGAGTAATCTTGGTTTCCTCCCCCGCGAAAGCGGAAACGGAATCATGGAAAACACTGAACACCGCCGGAATGTTGGCCTATAAAGAACGGAATTTCGTCATGGCCCAAGAGATGTTTTACCGGGCCTTGGACGCCCTCGGAGGAACAACCGAACCCGATCCGCGCATCGCCACCACCCTGAACAATCTGGGCGCGACCCACGAAGCCTTGGGAGAATACGAACAAGCAGAACTCCGTTATCGTCATGCGCTCACGACGATCGAATCGATCCAGGGCCCCGATCATCCCGACATCGTGGTCGGGTTAAACAATCTGGCGTCTTTGTATTTTTCACAAAGAGCGTTCGACAAGGCAGAGCCGCTGTGGCAAAGAGGGCTTTCCATCAGTGAGCGTTTCTTGGGAGACACACACCCTCATCTCATCCGGACCCTGCTCACCCTGGGACTCGTCACGCAGGTGCAACACAAGTTCGATCGGGCGGAACCTTACTATATCCGCGCCATTCAAATCGGCAGACAGGCCCTCGGCACGGACCATCCCAGCCTGATTCCCCTCTATGAACGCTATGCGTCATTCCTGCGCCAGGCTGATCGCGATGAGGAAGCTCAGGTTGTCGATCGCCAGGTGGAGGCCATTCGAACCGCAAATACGCGCTCCCCTCCCGAGTAAACCGGCGGAAGATTAACGGGGAAGCCACACGATGGATTCACGACGCACCCCACCGGGACGGCACATGGGCCGTCCCCTAGAGTCTTTCCATCCCATCATTGCCCGCTGGTTCCGGGATTCCATCGGCACACCCACCGACGTCCAAACGGCCAGTTGGCCTGCTCTGTGTTCCGGTGAACACGCGCTTATTGCCGCGCCGACGGGGTCGGGCAAGACCCTGGCCGCCTTCTTGGCGTCGATCGATTCCTTATTCCAACAGGCGCTCTCCAACGATCTGGCCAACCACACTCAGATTCTCTACGTGTCGCCGCTCAAGGCCCTGAGCAACGACGTCCAGAAAAATCTCAGGCGACCCTTGAGTGAAATTTCGGGAAACGCATTGGAAGCCGGCCTGCTCCTTCCGGAGATACGGGTCGAAGTCCGCACGGGTGACACACCCACAAAGACTCGACAGGACATGCTTCGCCGTCCACCCCATATTCTCATCACGACGCCCGAATCCCTGTTCCTCTTACTGACGGCGCGCAAGAGTCGCGAAATTCTGCGCACCATCCGCACGGTCATCGTCGATGAAATTCACGCCTTGGCCGGCAATAAACGCGGGTCGCACGTGGCGCTTTCCCTGGAGCGCCTGGATGCCATCGCGCACGTGAAACCAAATCGCATCGGGCTTTCCGCCACGCAAAAACCGTTGGAAGCCATTGCCCGGTTCCTGACAGGCGGCACCAGTCACATTTCAGAAGATCAGGCACCCATCTGGACGCCAACCTCCTGCCATCTTGTCGACATGGGACAACGCCGGGAAATGGATCTGGCGATTGAAACACCCCGGGACGAACTCGGCGCAATCGCGACCAATGCCATTTGGGCGGACGTCTATGATCGTCTCACCGAGTTGGTCCAAACCCATCGCTCCACCCTGGTGTTCGTCAACACCCGGCGATTGGCGGAACGCATTGCCCATCAGTTGACCGATCGATTGGGCGAGGACCTCGTGGCCGCACATCACGGCAGTCTGTCACGCAAGATGCGGTTGTGGGCGGAAGAGCGCCTCAAAAAGGGACAGACTCGCGTGGTGATTGCCACGGCGTCCCTGGAACTGGGTATCGACATCGGTTTTGTTGATCTCGTGTGCCAAGTGGGTTCTCCGCGCGCCATTGCTACCTGCCTGCAGCGAGTCGGCCGGGCAGGTCACTGGGTGGACGCGATTCCAAAAGGCCGGCTATTGTGTACGACCCGTGACGAGCTTGTGGAATGCGCCGCGCTCATTCGAGCGATTCATCTCGGCCACCTGGATCAGATTCTCGTTCCGCAAGACCCCAAGGATATCCTGGCCCAACAATTGATCGCCGAAGTCTCGGCTCAAGAATGGCCCGTGGATTCGCTCTATCAACAATACACCCAGGCCTATCCCTATCGGCACCTGACCAGAACAGCATTTGACGAAGTCGTCACCCTGGTCACCCAGGGCTGGACCTCGAATCGCGGCAAACAACAGGCACTGCTCTTTCACGACCGCGCACAAAATCGATTGCGTGCTCGCAGGGGGGCACGCCTGGCGGCGATTACTTCAGGTGGCGCCATCCCGGATACCGCAACCTATGCTGTCATAGCCGAACCCCAAGGCAACACGGTCGGATCGGTGGATGAAGACTTTGCCGTGGAAAGTCTGGCCGGCGACATTATTCTGTTGGGCAATACGTCGTGGCGCATTCGTGGGGTCGAGACCGGCGTGATGCGAGTGGAGGACGCGCACGGCGCCCCTCCAACCATCCCCTTTTGGCGAGGGGAAGCTCCGTCGCGCACCTTTGAGCTTTCCCAGGAAGTGGCGGAGTTACGGCAGGCCGTCGTGGACCGGCTCACGCCACCAACCTCGACGTCCCCGGCAACGTCCGGACAGGACCCGCACGATCACATCCTGCGCTGGTTCGAATCGGAATGCGGGGCCGACCGGCGCGCGACTGAACAAATTCTCGCGTACCATCAATCCGGGGTGCATATGCTGGGTGCCGTTCCCACGCAACGGACCATTATCGCCGAACGCTTCTTCGATGAAGCCGGAGGCATGCAACTGGTGATTCATTCGCCATTCGGCGGGCGCATCAATCGGGCCTGGGGGCTTGCCTTGCGAAAGCGATTTTGCGTCAGTTTCGACTTTGAACTGCAAGCGGCTGCCACTGACGAAGGACTGGTGCTGTCATTGGGTGAACGACACAGCTTTCCGTTGGAGACCGTGTGGTCCCTGCTCCGGTCCTCCAACGTCAGGGAGGTACTCACGCAGGCCGTCCTGCAATCCCCGATGTTCATGGCCCGCTGGCGCTGGAACGTTTCACGCGCCTTGGCCGTGCTGCGGTTCCGCAACGGCAAACGGGTTCCCCTCCATTTGCAGCGCATGCGGGCCGAAGACCTCCTGACGGCCGTGTTTCCCATGGCTACGGCCTGTCAAGACAATCGCCCCCCCGGCAACATCGACGTGCCGTCCCATCCTTTAGTACAAGAAACGCTTCGGGATTGCCTTGAGGAAGCCATGAACATCGACGGGCTGACCGTCCTCCTGCAACGCATTGAACGGGGCGACGTGCACTGTCTGTCCATCGAGTCTCCGACGCCGTCTCCTTTTTCTCATGAAATCCTGAACGCAAACCCTTATGGGTTTCTCGACGACGCCCCGCTCGAAGAACGACGCTCGCGAGCCGTGAGCATGCGACACATACTGCCACCCGCTGAAGCCGCAACAATGGGCGCGCTGGATGCCGATGCGATCGAGGCGGTTTGTCAGGAGGCTTGGCCGCGGGTCCGGGATGCCGATGAACTGCAGGAAGCACTCCATCTGCTCACGTGGGTCCCGGAGAACCATGCTGCGGAATGGCGCGCTTTTCTCCCGGACCTGCTCGATTCAGGGCGGGCTCTCGTTCTTTCCCACACAGACCCCACACGGGATTCGACGGTCTCCATATGGACCACGCCCGATCATCTTTCCCTCCTGGCCACAATCCTGCCTCACCTGGCCGCGCACCCGGATGCCCACCAGTGCGAAAGCAGGTCTTCGCCCGTTTTCTCAGGCGATGAGCAGGAAGCCCGAACCACGATCGTACGAAGTTGGATGGAAGTCATCGGCCCCACCACGGCACGGGAGTTGGCGGCAACCCTTCGATGGCCCGCTACGACCACACAAACGGCGCTCGAACAACTCGAAGCACAAGGCCAAATCCTTCAGGGAACGTTTCGCCCTCGAGTGCGTCACGTCCCTTCATCGGCTTCCGGGCTTGAGACAGAGCCTCATCTCTCCTTCCGTGGCTCCGAGCAAGAGCACGACTCAAAACCTGAAATCGAATGGTGCGACCGTCGTTTGCTGGCTCGCATTCATCGACGGACCGTCCTCACGCTTCGGCGAGAGGTTCAAACCGTTTCCGCTTCAGATTTCATGCGGTTTCTGTTCCGATGGCAGCACGTCGCTCCCACCGCCAGGCTCCATGGCGAACCCGGGCTCCGGACCATCCTCGAACAACTGGCGGGATTCGAGGCCGCGGCTTCCGCCTGGGAGCCTCACCTACTCCGCAGCCGCATGGCCGATTACAGGCCGGACACGTTGGATTACCTTTGTTTGCGCGGAATCATCACGTGGGGACGGCTGACCCAACCCACCCTGGACCATGACCTTGCCGGCGCCAAACAGAAAAAACGGGTGATCCCCCACCAGCCTTGCCCCGATCAGCCTTTTTCCCCGAGACGATGCAGAATGGTTGCTGGCCCTGGCTCGCAAAGAACCTCGGGGCCCGCACGCATGGCTTCCGGAGCAACTGACGGCCGTCGCCGGCACCGTGTATCACTATCTCTCACAACGGGGCGCAAGTTTCTTTGCCGATGTCACGCGCGATACACACCAACTTCAGGCAGAAGTGGAACAGGGCTTGTGGGAACTGGCCAGTGTCGGGCTGGTCACCGCCGATGGATTCGACAATCTCCGCGCCTTGCTCGATCCCAAACGCCGTCGAGGAATCGGGCGCCACCAGAAGCGACGGCCACGGGATACGATCGGGCGCTGGTCATTGCTCACGACCGGCTCGGCTGACCCGAACGGGCAGGCAAAACCGGCCGGCAGCCCCACCGAAGCCTGGGCCCGTCAATTATTACGCCGGTATGGAATCGTCTTCCGCGATCTGCTGAAGCGAGAATCCCTGGCCGTCGCATGGCGCGATTTGCTGATGATCTATCGACGGCTGGAGTTGCGCGGAGAAATTCGCGGCGGGCACTTTGTCTCCGGCATGACGGGCGAACAATTCGGCCTACCGGAAGCCGTGGAAGCTCTCCGGGCCGTGCGCAACGACGCGCAAGCCGGAGCCCAGGAAATCCGGCTCTCCGGATCAGATCCTTTAAACTTGGTCGGCATCATTCTCCCGGGCGACCGGATCCCTTCCCACCCCTCACGATGCGTCATCTACCGCAACGGGACCCCGATAGCCTCCGAGCCTCTCTCCAACGTCTCTGCCTGAGCCTTCACCAGCCAGCCTTCTCTGAGTTACCTTTGGAGAGTTAGCCTCATGATCGCTCGTCTCTTGACCACGGGATGCCCTCACGCTAAGATCCCGCCATGGTACGCATTCCGTTCGATCCTCGCTCATTCGGGTCCCGGCGCCCAGACAGGCGCCCCCAACCCGGTCCTCCCCAGGCTGACCCCAACGCCCAATTTCGTTCGCTGAATGCGACCCTTCTGTTTTGTCCGAATTGCAGAGAGGCGACACCCGCACGCGAACGGCTGTTGCTCGTCCTGCCGTCAGGGAACAAATATGAATACGTGTGTTCCTACTGCGGGACCTCAACCGGCGAAAAGATCGACCAGACCGAACAAGCCCCCACGTTAATCATTCCCTGACTGTTCAGGAAATCTCCTCATGAGCCGGACGTTGTTTCAGGAACCGGCAATCCTTCCATGGCCATAATGCGGAGCGCGTTGGTGGTGGAGCAGGGCCCGGGACGGAGCCGATAGTCGAACGTCAATTCCTTGTCGCCGACCGTTTCCTGAAAATGCACATTGGCGAGGCTTGGCAATTCTTTTTCCAGCTTAGCCAACTCCAGGTCGTGCGTGGTGACGAGCCCCAATCCCCGTCCGGCAGTCAGTTCACGAATAAACGCTTCGCTGCCCAACAATCGTTCCCGATTATTCGTACCTTTGAAGATTTCATCGATGAGAAACAACACCGGAGGTTCCCGATGATCGCCCATGGCCACCAACAGGGTTTTCAGACGTTTGACTTCTACGTAAAAATACGACAAGCCTTCTTCCAGGACATCCCCGACTCGAATGCAAGTCTGGATCCGCAGCCACGACCAGTCCCAGGAGCCGGCGCACACCGGTCCTCCGGCCTGCGCCAGGCACACGTTGATTCCCACCGTTCGTAGGAACGTGCTCTTTCCGGACATATTGGAGCCGGTGACCAGCAAGACCCGGCCCAGACCTTCAAGTGTCAGATCATTGTTGATCCGCTGTTGATGGGCAATCAGGGGATGACCGATCGCCGTCCCGGAAATGCCGAGATCGGCTCCCTCCAGTTTTCTTCGCGGCCACGCGTAGGATGGGTTCAAGTAGGCAAACGTGGCCATAGCCATCGCCGCGTCTATGGTCGACAACCGTTCTATCCAATCCGGCAGCATGGGCCGCAGCCGGCCGCAGACTCTCTGCAAAACCCACGTCCACGCCAGGTCCCAAGGGACCACGACGTGCATCGCAATATGGAGAATTGGGTGCGCTTTGAGGCTCAGCCCGCTGCAGATTCTGGCCAGTTGTTTGATGGCGGCCGAAGGTAATCCGGCTTGCCATGGATCGATCACGGCCTGAAGCGCGGGTAACCGTCGAAACGACCGCTTCTCGAAAAGGCCGATGACCGCGGCCAGTTTATCCAACTCCATGTGCAGATCGAGCGTCCGTTCAAACACGTGGCTCAATCGCCCACCAGTGAGAAGCATCAACAACGCGTAGGCGAGAAAGGAAACGATCCAATATCCTGGCACTCCTCCCACGAACCAGAAACCAAACAGGACAATGTTGAGGCCGGCCAGGCCACTCGCCGCCAGGAACAACGGACCCAACCGAGCCACGGGCAGAGGGGCCTCCAACAGGCTGCCCAAGCGGTCGGCATTGATCGGTTTAGCACTCACGCATTTCGCCACGAGTTGAATGCGATTCCGTAAACCCGGCAATGGGGCAAGCGCCTGAACGAGTTTCTGGCGACTCTCCCATTGGTCAAACGAAAAGGGATGTTGATGCGCCAGCCAAGACACCAGCAGGGCCTGCCCTTCCTGTGAGATCGTCGTGTCCAACAACCGGAACAAAGAATGCTGCCCGACAAGGTCAAGATCCGCACCGTATGGGTGATCGGATGACAGACGCATCGTGGTTTCCGGCATGCCATTCCAATCCACACGAAGACGCGCCACCTGTCTTTTCTGAATCTCAAGCCACGTTTCAAGGCGACGCAGCCGGCGTTCCAATCGGTAATGAACATGCGCCACCCCGAGGAAACAGAGAAGAAATCCCAGTAGCGCCCAGTTCCCCGTGACGAACCATCCGAATTTATACAAGACGACGCAAACCAGAATCCCGACAAGCACGACTCCCATGCGGACCCGGCTCATCCCCAGACTGATGCGCCGGCCTTGTTGAAGAATCCGCATGCCCCGTTCGATACCGCGGGTGATCATGCGTTCCCGTTTGTCACGTTTCTGATCCATGATCATGGCGATTGACGATCCGTTCGAGAAGAAGAGACGGCCCAGCGCAAGCCGAATGCGAACACGCAAACGCAGGAGAAAAGAGGCGCGTTAATCGGAAGACAGTCGCAGGTTCTCTGGCAGGCTTTCCAAATACTCCAGTAAAGCTCGATACGTCAGTTCGCGGACTTTGGCTTTCGTCGCCGGCTCTCCGTCCAAACTCCGTTTCAGCCAGACCGTGTCCTGCACCTGGACGTTGGCCTGATTACACAAAGTCCACATGTGATGAAGAAACTCTATCGACAATCCAACCTGAACGCCTTCCGATTCGATACGGTCATCCAGGATGGCCAAGAGGTCTGAGATAGCCTCATCAGCCCGGTACGGTTTGGAAGAATAGCCGAATGCCTCCGTCGTGGCTTCGTCTTGTTTGGCCTGTTCGACCAAATCATGCATATACTCTTTCAAGAGCCCGATTTGTCGACCTGAGAGCCGCATAGTCATTTGCCGCCAATCTCGAACACACGCCCGGAAGAAGATGCGCCTAACCTTATCTCAACTTCCCGAGATCGGCAAGCGCTCTACACACTTCATCAGCCGATACAGGAGGCCGTGCAGGACGCGACCAATAGAGAAATAGTCAGCGAATGAGCGAACATATGCGTTAATTCCAATCACACCGTGGAGCAGGTGATGAATGACCATTCAATCACCGCTATGGTTCCAACTGGTCTTGCCGTCAATGCCCCATTGGGGTATATTTATGCGATGCAGACAGTCGTCGAGACCCCGACGTTCAGGCGGCAGGCGGACAAACTCTTCAGCGAGGATGAAAAACAAGAACTGATCGACTTTTTGGCGAAAAACCCCCTGGCGGGTGACAAAATTCCAGGAACGGGCGGTGTTCGCAAACTGCGCTTCTCGACCTCCGGACGAGACAAGCGCGGCGGCGCACGGGTGATTTATTATTATCTCGACGAAGCCATGCCGGTCTACGCCCTACTCGTCTATACGAAGGCAACGAAAACCGATCTGACGCCGAACGAAAGACGTGTGATTTCGGCCCTTGCAGCCGCGCTCAAGGCCACACGGAAGGAGATCAAATGAACACTTTTGGCGACGATCTGATCCAATCCCTCAATGAAGCCCTAGCCCATGCAAAGGGCGAAGGCCCCGCCATCGTCCACGTCCCCGTGGCGCCGCGCGAGGTTCGCAAGCAAGCCAAGCTCACACAGGCGCAGATGGCCCCGTTGATGGGCATGAGCCTTTCCGGTTATCGGAAGTGGGAACAGGGCACGCGTCGGGTCAGCGGCCCCGCCGCAACCCTTCTGCGCGTCATTGAAAGGGAACCTGATGCCGTCAAGCGCGCGTTGTTGTCCGCGGGACAGGGATGACGGGCGTCTCAACAAGAGTGTCGGGTTACGCTCCACTCACCGACCTACCATTTCATCTGGCTCAGCCATCTGAATCCAATAGCTGATCGTAATTTATTGAGTCCTGACAGTGGATCTCTTCGAAGTAAGGGGAGGGCTGCCGCGATTCAAGCGCGGAATGGAATAGTCGAAGCGAAAATTTGTTCTCCCTACTAACCCACCTAAAAAATCCAGAGCTAAACTCGACTTCCCCCAATCTTGTTCTCGGAACGCGTACCGCCATTTCATCAATCCCCGCACCATATTTTCGATTGAGATAGTTAACAATCTTTTTGTATATCTCTTCATTGTAGTCTTCGTCGGAGTGAAGTTCGTCATCAATACATTTTCCATGAAGTGCTTGATTCCTGACTCCAGCGCCATGCATAAAAAGGCGCTCATGCAATTTGGGATCCTGTAATATAGAGGTGGCTCGGTTTCCTTGAACAGGTTGCAGGCTGTTGATAAGTGGCTCTCCGCTCTGGTTATGCCGCCGCCGGGATTGGCTTGGGCTGGTTGAAA
>MKWU01003047.1_pt1 | contig 23071 bp, 10 predicted proteins | sample 809101 | NCBI WGS metagenome assembly MKWU01 (sample SAMN05860141, study PRJNA318959) | sponge metagenome | host: Aplysina aerophoba | place: Slovenia: Piran, Adriatic Sea, Gulf of Piran | collected 2013-05-07 | reverse complement strand
CCTCTATAGCGCGGCCTGGAAGGCCGGCATCCGCGAGCGCCTGGGCGCCGAGCCTTCGATCGAGTATTTCGAATCGCCGGTGATCGTCGACAACGAGCTGGGCGCGATCTCCAGCGCAGCCTGATTGCGGCTCTCTCGCCGACTGAGGTCCCGACTACGCAACGGACCCGGACTGGAGCGACTTTCTTTCCGGCCAGCGAGTCATCGCAACCGGCGCGGGCTGGCCGATCGTCGGCGTCCTAGCAGAATGCTTCACGCGCTCCGCGTGAGCGTCTCAAGTGTCGATCGCCGAGCCTGCCGAGGCCGACTTGGGGCGACCCCGCGGGCATGTTGATCGGCGCGCAAGTTGGGCGCCGATCGGCACGCACAGCTTGACTGAGCCGCCAGACTTCCCGACGAACCGAGGCCACCGGACCTGGTGAGCAAGACAACTGCGGAGGTATCGAATGACCGAGTGACATTCGGTCAATGATATCGTGGCATTGTTCTCGTGTATCCTTGTGCAGGCTGCAAACTCAGCGCGGATGGCCGAAAGAGCGATAGACGAGGGAGCCGCGGGCTGGGATACTGCAAGTAGAAGTGCATCCGATTCTCGAGTCTATCGCCTGATGTCCGCCCACTAGACGGTCTGCTGAAATGAATTTGGAGCGCTGCATCGACCTCCTCATGCGTCGTCGATGGCTGACCATTCTCCTCTCATTGCTTGTCATGCTGGCCCTCGCTGCCGGCGCCGAGCACCTGGTATCCGTCGACGTCGACGTCCGGAACCACTTCAAGAAAGACGATCCGCACATTGTCGCGCTCGACTATTTGGAGGACACCTACGCGATCTCCGATAACGTGCTTGTGGCCGTCGCGCCGAAGACCGGGACGATTTTCAACCGGGATACGCTCGTTGCCATAGAAGAGCTGACGGAACAGCTTTGGCGAACGCCCTACGTCACCCGCGTCGATTCCATCGCAAATTATTCGCACAGCGAAGGCCTCGAAGATGAGCTGATTGTCGAGCCGCTCGTCGAGGACGCCGCTTCCCTGAGCGATGGCGAAATAGAACGAATCGAGAGAATCGCGTTCGAGACCGAAGAGGTTGCCGGGCGCTTCCTCTCCCGGGACGGCCGCGTTGCCGGCCTGTTTGTCAGTATCGCGCTTCCCGAGAATCGCGAGGATCGACAACTGGCGAAGATAGAGGTGGTCGACTACCTCTACGACACTGCCGCCGAGGCTCGGGCCAAGTACTCAACCATCGATTACCACATTACCGGCGAGCTCGCCCTCAATCGTGCCATGGCCGACGCGTTGGACGAAGAGTTTGGCCTGCTCGGACCCATCGCGCTCGGGACAATGCTGCTCGTCGCGATACTCTTGCTGCGCTCGATTTGGGGAACCGTTGCGATCGTCCTGATGATCGTCGCCGTCATCTTGGCCGCGACGGGATTCGTCGGTTGGACGGGAATGACACTGTTCGGCGAAAGCGCAGCGGCAATATTCGTCCTGATGGCCATCGCGGTCGCGCATTCCGTGCACGTCATAGAGGCCATGCTGGCGGGATTGCGCCAGGGAATGGACCGCAAGCAAGCCGCCATTCATTCCATGGAACTCAATGTCTGGCCGGTCTTCCTCACGTCGATTACGACCTCGATCGGCTTCCTCAGCCTCAATTTCTCGGAAATGCCGCCGTTCCAGGTCATGGGCAACATGGTGGCGTTCGGCTCGGTGTGCGCCTTCTTCTTTGCCGTGACGCTCCTGCCCACGTTCCTGTCGTACATGCCCATGCGGGTCCGGCCCGCGCGCGAGCAAAGGGTGGACTACTTGGATCGTCTCGGGCGGTTCGTCGTTTCCCGGCGCATGATCCTTCTGTGCACGTTCGGCGTCCTGACCGTAGCGCTCATGGCCGGTATCGCCCGGATCGAACTCAAGGAAAACTGGCTCGAGCTTCTCGGCGAAAGCTACGAGTTCCGTCGATCCACGGACTTCATAAGCGAGAATTACACGGGCGTCGAAGCGTTCGAGTACTCGCTCAGCGCGGGCCAGGAGGGTGGCGTCACGGACGTCGAATACCTGAAGCAGGTCGACGCGTTCGCGGAGTGGTATCGGACGCAACCGGAAGTTGCCCACGTCTTTGCCCTCTCCGACATCATGAAGCGGCTGAACAAGAACCTGAATGGGGACAAGCCGGAGTTCTACAGCATTCCCGACAGCTCCGACCTGGCCGCCCAGTATCTGCTGCTGTACGAGTTTTCCCTGCCGGTCGGCCTCGACCTCAACAATCTCATCGACGTCGAGCGCTCGGCAACGCGTGTGACGGTCGTGCTGAGCAGTCTGTCCACCAACGAGAAATTAGAGCTCGATAACCGCGCGCGCGCGTGGTTCCAGCAAAACGCGCCCAATCTGGAAAGCGGGGCCGCCGGCGTGTCGATCGTGGCCGCCCACTCGATTCAGAAGAACATAAGGAACATGCTGATCGGCACCATCACGGCGATGGGGATCGTCTCGCTGCTGCTGGTCTTCATCTTCAGGAGCCTGCGCTTCGGCCTGATCAGCCTGATACCCAACTTCGTCCCGGCCGCCATGGCGATGGGTTTGTGGGGGTATGCGGTCGGAGAAGTCGGAGTTGCGGCGGCGGTGGTCACCGCCATCGCGTTCGGCATCATCGTGGACGACACGATCCACTTCATGAACAAATACATCAGGGCCAGAAAGAGCGGGCAGACGCCGGAGGAGTCCGTTCGGGGTGCCTTCCGCACCGTGGGCAAGGCGCTGGTCGCGACGACCGTCGTGTTTGCGCTGGGGTTCATGGTGTTCGGTGCATCAGGAATGGCCACCAACCAGGCGCTGGGCCTTCTCGTCGGAACGACCGTTATCATCGCCTTGCTGGCAGACTTCCTGATCTTGCCACCGTTGCTGATGGTTCTGGAGCGGTTCAGGTTCAGGAAGGGAAGTGGAGAGGGCAGTTGACCGCGTCTGGACAGTGGCGTTCAGCGGGTCGATGTCTTGTGAAGGGCCTCCTGCGGATCGGGGATTCGTCTCGTGCCACGGCCGCTAACAACATGTTGGCGCAGGAGGCAGGCCGCTCGGATGCCGCACCCTCATGGTTCCCGCGTGGCAGCGGCGGCGTAAGTGTGGCGGTCGCGCGCCGTCTCGTCCTCTTCTCTGCACCGTTCTGGCTGCTGCTTCCGGCGCTCGCAACGGAAGCCCACGGGGACAATGGCTTTGCCGAGGTGGTCGAGGTCTTCGGGCGTCTTTCCCCGGAAACCCGGCTCTATCCCGAGACTGCCGCGTACCCCGGCCAGCGCTCCCATGCGAGCGGGCTTGCCGCAGAGATGACGCTCTACATGGAGGACGAGGACGGCAGAAGCATCACGGTCACACCGTTTTACCGATACGACGCCGGGGACCCCGACCGTACGCACGGCGATCTCCGCGAGGCCTTTCTGCTGCTGTACGGCGATGTCGGCGAGGACGAATGGGAGCTGCGCTTAGGCGTCGACCGCGTGTTCTGGGGAGTCGTCGAATCGCGCCCCCTGGTCGATATCGTCAATCAGACCGACCTCGTCGAGAACCCGAACGAGAAGACCAAGATGGGTCAGCCCATGGCCCACGTTACCTGGTCCGGGGACTGGGGTGCGCTGGAGCTGTTCGCGCTGACCTGGCACCGCGAGCGCACGCTTCCGGGCCGGCACGGCCGCCTGCGTGCCGGGCTCGTCGTGGACCACGACTTGACCTCGTACGAGTCGGCGGACGAGGAGTGGCACCTTGACCTCGCCGCCCGCTTCACCAGCAGCTTCGGGCCGGTCGACATCGGGCTCAGCGTGTTCGACGGTACGAGCCGCGAGCCCACCCTTCTGCCGGCGCTGGCCGGCTCCGAGTTCGTCCTGGCGCCGTTCTACGAGCAGATCACCCAGTTCGGTCTCGATGCCCAGGTCACCACGGGCTCGTGGTTGCTCAAGCTGGAGGCCATACACCGCGCCGGCGCGCAGAACCGCCGGCTCGACCAGAACCTCAGATACGAAGAGGAAGACTACGCGGCCGTCATCGCGGGCGCCGAATACACCATCAATGCGGTGTGGGACTCGGACGCCGACCTGAGCCTGATCGGCGAACTGGCGCGCGATGGACGAGGCCGATGGGCGACCAATGCGTTCGAGAACGACATATTGCTTGCCGCACGTCTCGGGCTGAACGACGAGCAGAGCACCGAATTCACGGTCAGCGTTCTGGAATCCCTGGCCAACAGCACCCGCGTTCTAAGCGCCGAGTTCAAGCGCCGCCTTTCGGAGAACTGGTCCTTGCACGTGGAGGGCACCGCCTACGTCGACGTCGACGAGACTGACGTCATATACGAAGTGCGGCGCGATAGTTTCATCGGGGTGAACCTGGACTACAACTTCTGAACCGGACCCGCGCGTGAAGGCGCGGGAAATGGCCGCCGACAGGAGGAAACGGTGATGCGCGTCGCACTCCCCCACCCACTGCTTGCCTTGCCCTTGATGTTCGTTGCCCTCGTGGCCTGGGCGGCAGACCCGTCGGCCGCTTGCGCGGACAGCGCCGAGGAAACGGGTCTCAAGATCGCGACGGACGCCCGCGAACGCCAGAAGGGTTTCGGCAATTTCACCGCAAGCCTGACCATGACCCTGCGCAACAAGCGCGGACAGGAAAGCCAGCGCGAACTCCGCCTCAAGGTGATCGAGGTGGAGGGAGACGGCGATCGTACCGTGTTCGTGTTCGACCGCCCCCGCGACGTCAGGGGCACCGCGTTTCTCGTCCACGCCCACAAGGACGAGCCTGACGAGCAGTGGCTCTATCTCCCCGCCCTGAAACGGGTCAAGCGCATCAGCTCCTCGAAACAATCCGGGTCCTTCATGGGCAGCGAATTCTCATACGAGGACTTGAGCGTCGTCGAGGTCGAGAAATTCACGCACCGCCACCTGCGCGACGAGGCCTGCGGCGATCTCGAATGTACCGTTCTGGAACGCGTGCCGCTCAGCAAGGATTCAGGGTACGCGCGGCAACTGGTCTGGCTCGATCGGGAAGAGCTCCGCACCATGCAGATCCAGTTCTTCGACCGCAGGGACGAGCATCTCAAGACGATGACGGTCGACGACTACGCGCAATATCTCGACCGCTTCTGGCGGGCAGGCGAGGTAGCGATGACGAACCATCTCACGGGAAAGAGTACCGTGTTGAACTGGACGGACTTCGAGTTCCGAACCGACCTCGACGAGGGCGACTTCACGAAGACGGCACTGAAGCGGGTCCGGTAGACCTGGGCAAGGGCCGACGACACTCCTGGGGCCGGTCGTCATGCCCGGATCCAGTGTCAATTGTGCCAATTGTGCGTCAGACGGGCAGTTCGCGCTTTTGCTCGGCTATGCGGAACTTCAGTTTCTTGCTCGGCTTCATCGACGGAAGCGGGTTGAAGCGGAGTTCATAGTTCGCGGGAGATACCTCGAGAGTGAAGTAATGCGCAATCATCAAAACGTTGACGATCAAATGCAGATCCATCCAACGGGAGCCAAGGCATCTGTGCGTGCCGAGCCCGTACGGCGCGTACCCGGGACTGCGATGCTCATCGCGTGAGGGCAGATAGCGGTCGATATCGAATGTGAAGGGGTCCGGGAAGACGTCGTCCATGTAATGCGTCGCCGTCTGGGCAATCGAGATCCGGGAGCCCACCGGGATTTCGTAGCCCTCGACCACACACGTGTTCATCACGTCCCGCATGGACATCGGAACGATCGGGTACATGCGTAGGCTCTCCATGAGGAAGCGGTGAGTGACATCGATCTTGGATGGAATAAAGTCTTCTCCATTGGGATCGCCGTCTTCGAACAGTGCATCAGCTTCGCTTCGGATTCTCTCGTAAAGCGCGGGCCGTGACGCCATGGCATAAACTGCGAAGTTCAGCGCATCGCCGAGGTACACGCTGGCGACAAGCGCGGCTGATAAATTGAAGCGCAGATTCGATTCGGGCACCAATTGCGGATCGCTGGAGTGCAGGCTCAGCCAGTCATCCGCAAGGTCCCGCGGACAGCCCATCCGCTGCGCGGGTGTATGAACGCTCTGGACCCGTTCCAGCAACGTGTCGATGACTTTTGCCCGCCGCTTCATTCCCGGGGTATTCAGCATGAATTTGGGCAGGGCCTCCATGATATGAACGGTGAGCGCCCGTTCCTTGAAAACAATGAGGTCGTCGATGATATCCTGCGTATCAACGCCGAAGAATAGCGAGGAAAGTTGCGCGTTAATCATGTGCCGACACATTCGCCTTGCAGAGTAGGAGTCCTCAACCCTCCAAATCGACAGACTCTTTCGAACGTAGTAGTAGACTTGGTCCAGCTGCCCTTCCAGCCTCCCGCGAGAAAACGCTGGCGACATAGCCTTGCGAAGCCGAAAATGATCGCCGCCATCCAGGGATGGCATCACGCCATGGGCACCGTAGATCTTCTCGAAGTTAGCAAAATAGTTGTGGGCTCTCAGGTGCAGCCGCCCGTGCCTCTGCACCCAGCGGTTTGTCTGTGAGCTGGCGAGGAAAATCATGGGTTTTTTGAACGGCGGACAGATCTGGAACACCGGACCATATCGCTTTGACAGGTCCGCAAAGACCGCAGGAATATTGCCCTTGCGCAAGTGCGGATTAAGCAGAAGCCGGCGCAGCGAAACTGTCGGAATCTGTTTGCTCAAGGAGGACCGCCGAAGCAATGGGCTGGCGATATTGTGTTCGACCGCTGCGGCTATGGAGCGGCCTATCAAGTCCATCTTGCATATAAAATTGATGCGCGCTTCTGCCTCGTCATCCAGGTCGAATATAAAGCGAAAGACGTCGCACGTATTGACGAGACAGATGATGACAGTGTCCCGAGGATCAGGAATCACGCTGGAATAGATGAACTTGCTGATACGCGCCTTGATGAACTCATCTGGAGTGTCTTCCAGGGAGCTGCCGTATTGAACAGGAGCCAGCGTCCAGAAGTCACCATCGTGGTGTTTCAGGATCCCCAGATCAACCAAGCGGTCCAGAGTCGTATCAATGACGGTCTCCGCTTGACCGGCAAGCCGTTCAACCCAGTATCGGGCGCTATGCTGAGTCGGTTCATCCGCTACTTGCTTTAGAATGGAATCCAGTGTGGGGTTGCCTGTCTCTGTCTTGTTCACAAGGTGCAGCGAGTCCAAATCCGTGTCGATGCGCTCGAGAAGGGAGAGTTCCGCGAGCACTGCGCCGACGACGGCGCAATTCAATTCCCAGCCGTGTACTTGGTGAAAATAGCCCGTCTCCTCGTTGAGGAGCATCAAGACGAGCTCTTCGGGCAAGCTGAGCTGTTGGGTCGCCAAACCCCCGGTCGTATCAGCCATCAGCCATGGCCTCCTCGTATCCGAATCCGTGACGCGATACCGACGCCGGAACCCAGGCGACAGGCAATCGGACGCAGATGCATGGTGCAAAGGGTGGCAACGACCTTCATTAGCACATCCAACGTAAAGAGAATGCCGCAACTGAGCATCGCCGTACAGCAAATTGAAAACCGGGACGAAACAGCGCAACGTCCTTCGGTTTCGGATCGACGAACCCAAGAATGGCCTGGGAATTCCTCACGATCGGTCCGCGCGGGCCGATGAATCGGCCAGGGGCGACAGCCGCAACGATGACCGTCCGGGTACATGGGCGGTGGGGGCAATGGTGTGCAGCACGAGAATTTTGATCAGGGTAATCGCAGAGACGCGGCATGGTGCATTCGGAAACGCGCGTCGCCAAAGTTGTTCGCCTCAGGCGCGTATGTGGGGTTCGGGTATGGCGCAGTCAAGTCCGCATGGGCCGCGTAGGCTGGAATACAGTCACCCTCGACCGCCGCCGTAACCACCCGGCGACGCAAGTCATTCGAATCAGGTCTTGTCACGCAGGCTGGCCTATTTCACCAACCCGACCCCTGAGTTTCACATCCAACCAATTGATAATTCGGAAGATTCTTCAAGATCCCGGCATGCTCTAACCGATCACGCCGGATTGACGCGTGTCGGTGAGAGTCTGATCCGAATTGCGATCGGCGTGGGGGGCATCGGGATAGAACTGCCTGCAATAGCGCCGATACTTGCCGATGGCACCGTCGGAACGACACAAGCGCGGGCGAAGCCTGTAGCTCTTTTGTCGCCAGATCACGACGTCCTGGAGAACATCCTTCTCTTGCACGGACATCATGAGCTTGTTGATGATCCTGGTGCGCAATCCAACCGGCAAGAACCGGAGCCCGACGATCGCACGTCTGGGCTTTCGCAGTTGCCGAGCCTGCGAGACCAGAACCAGCTCAATGAGCGTGCCATCCACTGGTGTGGCAAGGACCCACAGACGAATGTCCATTCCAATCGTGTGTTCGTGGATATCAACGAACGAGTAGCCCAGCCCATGGACGTGTGCGATGGCTGAAACATCGTAGTGAGCATCGCTGAAACCGACGATGCGCCAGCGACGTTTGAAGTTGAAGCGACTCACGAGATGCGCGCCGTCTACGCTGGCTGTTCCAACAGCTTCGACATTGTCGTAGCCGTGCACATAGCGCAGGTGGGCCAAGTCTACCGAGTTCTCCGTCGTCTCCTGAGGATGACCGGGAAACCGGTGGGTCCGAATTTCCATGTCGCTCCACTTGCCTCCGGCCTCCGGCTCTTCCGGAAGGTCCCATTGCGGCGGGCGTCCATCAATGCCCCACCAGGCGAAGACGAGGCCGAGAATGTCCCGTGTCTCGAAGACGTTCAGCTTCGCGGACTTGGGCGGCTCGGCAAAGGGAGTCGCAACACAGGTACCGGCGGCATTGTAGGCGAAGCCGTGAAAGGGACAGACGAGAAGGCCGTCGCGCACGCGTCCGCCCACGTCGGGTCCCAGGGAAGAGCCCAGGTGAGGACATACCGACCGGGCGACGCAAATGGCTCCCTCGTCGTCGCACCAGACGACAATGTCCTGACCAAGCCACTTCTTCTGTATCAGCTTCTGCTTCGCAATGGAGCGACGGTCGGCAACGAAATACCACCCCTCGGGAAACGGATGGAGAGCCGGCTCACCGCCAACCACGTCGCCCTTGTCGGCCGCGTCGTGCCAGGCGTCTTGCAGGACGTGAAGCTTTTGCATGGCGGACTCAGCCGGGCCGGAATGCGGGTCGGTTCGGGTTCTCTGAGCGCAAACCCAACCCACGTCGTGCCCGATTCAAGTGAGAGCTACCCAAGCCTTTAGCCAAGACAAGGGAATTATTCAATCGGAATCGTACGCTATTGCGGCCCATATCGCTCAAGTCCGAGAGGTGTCGGAGACCTTGTTTGATGTGCGGGAGCTGACGCCTGTTCCCTGAAACCGATGGCGTTCACGTGGCCCGCGATTTGCCGGCGGCCGTTGGACCGCCGGTGGTGCATCGGTTAGCCAAGTTCGGCTCCGGCTGCGTCCGAACACGTAGGCGCCAGCGTAAACCGGATTGGTCAGGATTTGTTACACGCCGTTGTAGACCGGCAGCTTCCATACGATGAGGCGCTGAGAGAGTTCGTGGCACCTGCGCCGGGAGTTCCATCGCCTCGTGACGCGGCCACAGGTGGACCTGGCGAAGGCTGCCGAGTTCGGCGAACTTGCGGAACACCAGTGAGATCGCTTCCTGAACCCGCCGGTCTGGGTCCATGGCGATCCGGTCGCGGCCGTCGCGCACATAGCCCACCGCTACTGTCGTGAAGAGTTCACCTCGTCGCGCCTTCCGGCCGCCCTATCGCAACCTGTCGCTCTGGTATTCGGTACGCAAGGAGGCGGGGATCGAAGACGTGCGCATCTATGACCTGAGACGCACGTTCGCGAGGCACGCCGTGCTGAAGGGCATCCCGTTGCCTGTCGTTTCCCGCCTGCTCAGCACAAGCGGCCGAGCATGACGCTGCGCTATGCCCCTCTCGGCGACCGCGAGACCGAGACAGCGGCGGAACGCATCGGCTCGGCCATCGTGTGGACGTTGGACGCTAGTGCGTCCAGCTTAAATGGCTGACCCGACGTGCTCGCACACGGGTGAGCAACCCACTTCAACAACCCACTCTCGGCGTTGCGCTGCGCCGGCCTGGGGAGGTCGAGATGTGGGAAGGGCGCTTCACGGCTGCTACGATTGCCCACCTCATAAGACCTTAGCGGGACGGAGCGATCGCTCGTTCACGCGGCACGGGGACGGGCTCCATGAACACTGCCGCAGCCGGCGGCCGCAAGGGTATCCGCTACCAGCCCGACGAGCGCCCACCGACGGCGCTCTCCTTGGGTCTCGGCGTTCAGCTCGCGGTTCTCTCGGTCGCCGGCATCATCCTGATCCCGACGGTGGTGATGCGGGCGGGCGGCGCCAGCGAGAGCTACCTCTCGTGGGCGGTGTTCGCCACGGTGGCGATCTGCGGCGCGACCACGATTCTGCAGGCCTTCCGGGCGGGGCGCATCGGCTCGGGCCATGTGCTCGTGATGGGGGCCTCCGGTGCCTTCATCGCGGTCTGCGTCACCGCGGTTGCCGAAGGCGGCCCGGCACTGATGGCGATCCTGGTCCTGATCGCATCGTTCGTTCCGATCCTGCTTTCGGCCCAGTTGTCGCTCTTCCAACGAGTGCTGACTCCATCGGTCTCGGGAACCGTGGTCATGCTGATCCCGGTCACGGTCATGCCGGCCGTCTTCGATCTGCTGAGCGCGGTGCCGGCGGAAACGCCGGCATTGGCCGCGCCGCTCAGCGCGCTCGTCGTGGTGCTGGTCATCGCCGGCATTGCGCTGAAGATGGCGGGCGCGTGGCGGCTCTGGGCGCCGGTCATCGGTGTGGTCGCGGGCTCCGGCGTCGCCGCGATCTTCGGGCTCTACGACGCAGGCCGCGTCGTCGATGCGCCGTGGATCGGCCTTCCGACCGGAGAATGGGCGGGCTTCGATCTCGCATTCGGATCGTCCTTCTGGGCCCTGCTGCCGGCCTTTCTGTTCGTCGCCGTGATCGCCTCCGTGCGGACCGTGAGCGGTGCCGTCGCCATCCAGCGGGTCTCGTGGCGGCGGTCGCGTGCGGTGGATTTTCGGGCGGTGCAGGGCGCGGTGACCGTGGACGGGCTGGGCAACCTGCTCTCCGGCCTCGCGGGAACCACGCCCAACGCGGCCACGACCGTCGGCGCATCGGTCACCGAGCTCACGGGCGTGGGGGCCCGCAGCGTCGGCATCGCCACCGGGGCGGTCTTCATCCTGATGGCGTTCCTGCCCAAGGTGCTCGCGATCGTGCTCGCGACACCCGGTCCGGTGGTGGCGGCCTACCTCGGCGTGCTGCTGGCGATGCTCTTCATGGTCGGCATGAAGATCGCCATTCAGGACGGGATCGACTACCGCAAGGGGCTGATCGTCGGCGTCTCCTTCTGGCTCGGCGTCGGTTTCCAGAACGACATGGTCTTCCCCGAACTGGTCAGGGAATTCGCCGGCGGCCTCTTCCGGAACGGGGTCACGACCGGCGGTATCACGGCCATCCTCATGACGCTCTTCGTGGAGCTGACCGGCCCCCGCCGCAGCCGGGTCGAGGCGGCGTTCGATCTCGCCGTCCTGCCCAAGATCAGGGAGTTTCTCAGTGACTTCGCCGCTCGCAGCGGCTGGGACGCGGCGATGGCCGAGCGTTTGGACGCCGCCTGCGAGGAGACGCTGCTGACGCTCGTCCACGAGGACGAAGACGAAGAGCAACGCCGCCGCCTGCGCCTCTCGGCGCATCGGGAAGGAAACGGGGCGGTGCTGGAATTCGTCGTCACGTCCCGGGAGGACAACATCCAGGACCGGCTTGCGCTGCTCGCCGACGATCCCGGCGACGCGCCCGCCGAACAGGAGGTATCGCTTCGGCTGTTGCGCCGCCTCGCCTCCTCCGTCCGCCACCAGCAGTATCACGGCACCGACATCGTTACCGTCCGCGTGGCCGCGCCGGCGCCACCGTCTGCAGAAAGGACATGAGGCTGTCGGGCTTCCTATCGAGAGCCTTGGCTCATACCGATGCCACGCGTGTATAAGCGCGGGGTAAGCTGACCTACCGTCCTCCTGACTGAGGGAGACCCGCGATGACGGAGCGAGACAGGCCTTGCGGCCGGGCCGGTGACACGCCCGCCGTGGCCGAGGAACGCGCGCCGGATATCTCCGGGCCTAACGAGCCGATCGCGATCGTCGGCATGGCCTGCCGCTTTCCCCGCGCGGACGGGCTCTCTGCCTTCTGGCGCATGCTGGAGGCGGGCGAGAGCGGGGTGATCGAGGGGGAACCCGGCTCCGGCATCGGCCGCATCGGCGCACTCTTTCCCAATGCCGCGCAGGCCCCGGCATGCCGCTTCGGCGCCTACCTCGACGAGCTTGAGCTCTTCGACGCCGCCTTCTTCCGCATCTCGCCGGTGGAGGCGCAGCTGCTCGATCCGCAGCAGCGGATGATGCTGGAGACCTGCTGGCGCGCGCTGGAAGACGCCGGTATGGACCCGGAGCGCCTGAAAGGCAGTCGCACCGGCGTCTATGCAGGGATCAGCAACAACGAGTATCGCGGGCTGATTCTGGAAACCACGCAGCCGGACGAACCTGCCGTGAGCCTCTATTCCGTCACGGGCACCTCCTTCAACACCGCCATCGGTCGAGTCGCCTTTGCGCTCGGGCTGGAAGGGCCGGCTTTGGCGCTGGATACCGCCTGCTCATCCTCACTGGTGGCGATTCATCAGGCGGTAACCGGCCTGCAGCGGGGCGAGGCGGATCTGGCGCTCGCCGGCGGCGTGCACGCGATCCTCTCGGGCCGCCTGCTGGAGATGCGCGCCAATGCGGGCATGCTCTCGCCGGACGGGCGCTGCGCCACCTTCGATGCGGCTGCGAACGGCTACGTGCGGGGCGAGGGCTGCGGCATCGTGGTGCTCAAGCGGCTCGCGGAGGCAGAGGCCGACGGCGACCGCATCTGGGCCGTGGTGCGCGGCTCCGCGCTCAATCAGGACGGTGCAAGCCCCGGATTGACCGTGCCGAGCGGCCCCGCGCAGGAGAAGGTAATCGAGGCGGCGCTGCGGCAAGCCGGGCTGCAGCCGGCGCAGGTGGACTATGTCGAGGCCCACGGGACGGGCACGGATGTTGGCGATCCGATCGAGGCTCAGGCGACGGGCACGGCGTACGCCCGCGGCCGCGCAGCGGATCGCCCCCTGCTGATCGGCTCGGTCAAGACCAACATCGGCCATCTCGAAGCCGCCGCCGGGGTCGCCGGCGTGATCAAGACCGTGCTGGCCATGAACCGGGGGGTCATTCCCCGGCACCTCCATTTCCGGGTTCCGAGGCCGGAGATCGACTGGGAGCGGCTGCCGCTGCGGGTGACGGCGATGCCCACGGACTGGCCGATCGCTGACGACCGCCCGCCGAGGGCAGGTGTGAGCGGCTTCGGCTGGTCGGGCACCAACGCCCATGTCGTGCTGGAGGGATACGGCAACGGGCATGTTGCCGATGGGCAGGGCCCCGAGCACTGGAACGCCGGGCAGCCGCGGTCCGTCGCTGTCTCTCAACCCGACTCCATTCCCGGAGCGACACCGGCCACGGAGACGCTCGCACCGCGCGGCACACGCTTCCTGCCGCTCTCGGCGAAGTCGGATGCGGCGTTGCGGGAGCTTGCGAGGCAGTACCTGTCGTGGCTCGACGAACATGCCGACGAACTCGCCAATATGGCGTGGACGGCCGCCGTGGGACGGAGCCATTTCAGCCATCGCGCAGGGCTTGTGTTCCACGACGCGGACTCGCTGCGGGTGGGCCTGACAACGCTGGCGGAGGAAGACGCGCCACCGGCACGGCGGACAACTGCCAAGATCGCGTTCGCCTACACCGGGCAAGCCAGCCAGTGGCCCGGCATGGGCGCGGCGCTCTACGCGAGCGAGCCGGTGTTTCGCGCGGTACTCGACCGGTGCGACGCCCTGCTCGCGGAAAATCGGGGCGGCGCCTCGCTGTTGGACGTGATGTTCGGCCGGCCCGGCGCGCCGGGCGATCTGGACGATCCGCAGTGGAAGCAGCCGGCGATTTATGCGCTGGAGTGCGCGCTCGCGGCGCTCTGGGAAAGCATCGGCATCCGGCCGGACGTGGTGCTCGGGCACAGCCTGGGCGAGATCGCGGCCGCGCACACTGCCGGCGTCTTCAGCCTGGAGGAGGGTCTGCGCTTCGCAGCGGCCCGCGGGAGCCTGATCGGGGCGCTCCCCGGCGAGGGCGCGATGGCGGCGGTCTTCGCGCCGCCCGCCCGCGTAGCGGAGGCAGTGGCCGCGCAAAACGCGGTGTCCGAGGGTCCGGGCCTGAGCATTGCGGCGGACAACGGCGCCCACCAGGTGGTGAGCGGCCCGGTAGCGGATATCGAGGCGATCCTCGCCCGCTTCGAGGCAGACGAGGTTCGTGTCGCGCGACTACGCAGGAGCCCGGCCTACCACAGCGCCATGATCGAGCCGGCGCTGGGCGACCTGGAGACCGCAATCTCGACCATCGCCTTCGAGCCGCCGTCGCTCACCTTCGTCAGCAACCTGACAGGGCGGGTGCTGGACGCGGGCGAGGCGCCGGACGCGGCGTACTGGCGGCGCCAGGCGCGCGAGCCCGTGGCCTTCCATGCCTGCATCGAGACGCTGGCGGAGTTGGGCGTGGATGCCGTCATCGAAATTGGCCCCCATGCCGTACTGGGTCCGATGACGACCATGGCGTGGCCGGAGACGGCGGGGGCCGCGCCAGCGGTTCTCTCGAGCCTGCAGCGGCCGGCCAAGGACGAGACCCCGCCGGCGGCGGGCTCGGGCGGCGGCTTCGTGGAGGCGGTCGCCGGCGCCTACGAGGCGGGGCTTCCGATCCGCTTCGTAGGGCTCTTCGCAGGTGAAGAGCGCCGCCGGATCGCGCTGCCGGGCTACCCCTTCCAGCGCGAGCGCTATTGGATCGAGGCGCCCAGGCGACGGCGGTCAGACGCTGGCACCCCTTGCTGGGCGCGCGCCACGAGTCCGCGAGCGGGGAGGTCGCCTTCGACACGGAGGTCTTCCCCTCCGATCCGGCGTGGCTGAGCGACCATCGCGTCTTCGGCCGGTTGATCGCGCCGGGTGCGCTCTACGGCGCCATGGCGGCGTCGGCAACCCTCGCTGAGGGCAGCGACGCGGTGATCGTCGAGGATTTCCAGATGCAGAGCGCCCTGGTCTTCCCCGACGAGGACGCCGAGGACGACTCCGCCGACGCGGGCCGTCAGGTGCAGGTCTTGCTCGACGAAGCCGAAGATGGCACCGCACGGCGCGTCCGCATCCTCAGCCGAGGGGACGGCGAAGACGGGTGGACGCTGCACGCGGAGGGCAGGGTTGAGGCAGGCTCCGCAGGCCCGCCACAGGCCGCCTCTCCGCTCGACATCGAGGGGCTGAAAGCTGCTCTCGCGCCGGTGGACCTCGCAGCCTACTACCGTGCCAAGCTCGCGGTCGGGATCGATCTCGGCCCCTCCTTCCGCACGGTGGAGGGGCTCTGGGCGCGGCAGGGCGAGGCGATCGCCGAGGTGGCGCTCCCTGCCGGCGTCGAGAGGAGCCCGCTCGACGTGCATCCGCTTGTGCTCGACGGCTGCTTCCAGGCCTTCGGCGCTGCGCGCAGCCCGGACGGCGGCGAGGAGGGAATTACCTACTTGCCCTTCGCGTGGGAGCGGCTGTGGCTCAAGGACCGCCTGCCGGAGCGTCTGGTCTGCCACGTGCAGATGCGCCGGGGCCCTGAAGGCGGGGCGGCGGACACGGAGAACGAAGGACTGCCGGAGGTCCATGCGGCAGACCTGCGGCTTTACGACCGAGACGGAGCGCTCGTCGGGGAGCTGGCTGGCTTCACCGTGAAGCGCGCGACAAGGGCGGCGCTGCTCGCGGCCGTGGAAGGGATCGAGGAGCTTCTCTACGAGGTCGTGTGGCGCGACCGCGCGCTGGCGCCCGGCATGCTGCCGGCCGACTTCCTCGCCGGACCGTCTAACGTCGCGAACGGCATGGACCTCTTCACCGACTACCTGGCGAACGAGGACGTCGGGGCCGGCGACCGGGCCGCGCTGCTTGCCGACCTGGAGAACCTGGCGCACGCCTACGCGCTCGCGACGCTCGACAAGCTGGGCTGGCAGCGGGAAGCCGGCGCCTCCGTAGACTCCGAAGAGCTGCGGCAAGGGCTGCAAGTAGGCGACGAGCACGTGCGCCTCTTCCGCCGGATGCTGGAAATGCAGGCGCGGGCCGGGGTGCTGGAGCAGGCGGGCGAGGGCTTCGTCGTTGCCGTCGCGTCCGGCGCGCCGCTGCCGGAGGGGCTGGCAGACGACCCGGACGACGTGGCGGGCCAGATGGCGGCGCGGTACGCGCATGGAACGACGGAAATCGGCCTGTTCCGGCGCAGCGCCGCTGCTTTGCCGGACGTGCTTCAGGGCCGCATGGACCCGCTGACGCTGCTCTTCAGCAGCGGTGAGCCGACCGCAGCCGATCTCTATCTCAAGGCGCCGGTGGCGCGCGCGGCGAACCGGCTGCTGGCGGACGCGGTTGCGGCGCTCCTGGCCGGGATGCCGGACGGGCGCCGCCTCAGGGTGTTCGAGGTCGGCGCCGGCACCGGCTCGGCCACCGCAGCCCTGCTCCCGGAGCTTCCGGACGGGTGCTACGACTACGTCTACACGGATATCTCCGCGGGCTTTTTCTCGGAGGCGGAATCACGCTTCGGCGGCGCCGAGGCGTCGATCGACTACCGGGTGCTGGATGTCGAGAAGGACCCGATCGAGCAGGGCTTCGATCTGCACGGCTACGACCTGGTCATCGCGTCCAACGTGCTGCACGCGACGCGTTACCTCAACGAAACGCTGGCGCACTGCCTCGCGCTCCTCGCGCCCTCGGGCCAGCTGGTGGCGCTGGAGAACCTGCGCGGCCAGGGTTGGCTAGACCTCACCTTCGGCCAGCTCGACGGCTGGTGGCGCTTCGCCGACAACTACCGCCCGCACCATGCCCTCGCCACGCCCGCCGTCTGGCGGCAGGCCCTGGGCGACGCCGGGTTCGAAGACATCGCCATCCTGGGCTTCGACGAAGCGGACCCCATCGCCAACCCGGACCGCGGCGTGATCGTGGCGCAGGGGCCTGCGGAGGTGACGGAGGCGTCCGGCGTCTGGGTGCTGGCCGCCGACGGGGGCGGTCTCGCGGCCGAACTCGCCTCGGAGCTCGCGGCGCACAACCAGACGGTCGTGCTGGCCGGCGGGGAGGCGCCGGGGAACGGCTCCGGCGCGGTCGATCCGTTCGAGGAGATGCGTCGGCGCGATTATTGGCAAACCTTGCTTGACGACCTGCCGGACGACCTGCCGCTCGCCGGCGTCGTGCACCTCGCCGGGCTGGACGGTCACGGCGCGCAGGCAACCACGAACGAGATGGCGACGGATGCGCGCCACGCGGCGGGGAGCGCGCTGGCGCTGACCCAGGCGCTCGCAGAGAGCGACCTCGCCCCGTCGAAGGGTCTCTGGTTCGTCACGCGCGGCGCCCAGGTGCTGGAGCGTGAGCGCGGCGGCGAGCTGGCCGGCGCCACGCTCTGGGGCTTCGGCAAGGTGGCGGCGCGGGAGGCGCCTCAGTTGCAGCCGCGGATGCTCGACCTCGATCCCGCCGATGCGTGGGTCCCGGCCGACCTTGTGAACGAGCTTCTCTATCCCGACGCCGAGACCCACATCGCCTATCGCTTCGGCCGCCGTCAGGGCGCCCGGCTGGTGCGCGCTGCGGCCGTCACGGATCGGCTGGCCCTGCCCGAAGAGGCCGGCTGGAAGCTGGAGCCCGATGCGGGCGGCTCCCTCGACGCCATTCAGGTGGTGCCGGAGCCGGAGGAACCGCTGAAGCCTGGCGAGGTCCGCGCCGCAATCGAGGCCTTCGGCCTCAACTTCCGGGACGTGTTCATCGCCATCGGCCTCGTCGACGACTTCATGGGCGGGGAGTTCTGCGGCCGGGTGCTGGAGGTAGGAGACGGCGTCTCCGGCGTCGCCGTGGGCGACCGGGTCGTCGGAATGACCTTCAAGAATTTCGGCTCCGAAACGGTGACCCTGGAAAAGATGATCGTGCCCGCGCCGCCGGGATTCTCGGTCACCGAGCTTGCGACGATGCCGACGGCGTTCGTCTCGGCGGCACTCTCGTTCGAGCTCTCGGGGCTTAACGCCGGTGACCGGGTTCTGATACACGCCGGTGCCGGCGGCGTGGGGCTGGCGGCGATCCAGCTCGCCCAGGCGGCCGGCGCGGAGGTGTTCGCGACGGCAAGCGCGCGCAAGCGGGACTACCTGCGCGCGCTCGGCGTGGAGCACGTCTTCGACAGCCGCACGACGGCATTCGGCGGAGACATCCTCGCGGTCACCGGCGGCGCAGGGGTCGACATGGTGCTGAACAGCCTGACCGGTGAGGGCTTCATCGAGGCGAGCCTCTCGTGCCTGGCCGAGGGCGGCCGCTTCGTGGAAATGGGCCGGGTGGACATCCTGAGCGAAGAAGAGATGGCGGCGGTCCGGCCGGACGTCGCCTACGCCATCCTCATGATCGACGTTCTCAAGGAGGAAGAGCCTGCGCGGGCCGGCGAGATCCTGCGCTGCGTGATGGCGCGGCTCGCGGCCGGCGAGCTGACTCCGCTCATCCACGCCCGATGGCCCGTGGCCGAGGCGGGGCGCGCGATGAAGTGCATGCAGGGCGCACGGCACATCGGCAAGATCGTCTTCACAAATTCCCCGCTCGCCAGGGGCCGGCTGCGCGAGGACCGGAGCTACCTGGTGACCGGCGGCCTCGGCGGCATCGGCATCGCCGTCGCCGGCTGGCTCGCCGAGCGCGGCGCCGGCGCCATCGTACTCAACGGCCGGCGGCCGCCCGATCCTGAGGTCGCCGAGGCGATCGAAGCGCTCCGCTCCCAAGGGGCCACCGTGCGGGTGGAGCTCGCCGACGTGACCGATGCCGCCGCGCTCGACGCGATGCTGGTGCGGATGGACGCGGACCTGCCCCCGCTCGGCGGAGTCATCCACAGTGTGGGCGTGCTGGCGGACGCCACGATCGGCAACCAGACCTGGGAAACCTTCGAGACGGTGCTGTGGCCAAAGATGCTGGGGGCCTGGCACCTGCACCGGGCGACCGCCACGCGCGACCTCGACATGTTCGTGCTCTTCTCCAGCGTCGCCGGCGTCCTCGGCAATCCGGGGCAGGTCAACCACGCGGCGGCCAACGCCTTCCTCGATCAGCTCGCCGCCCACCGGCGCGCGCTCGGCCTCCCCGGCCAGGCCATCGCTTAGGGCGCCTGGTCGGAGATCGGCGAAGCCGAGGAGCAGCGCGAGCGGATGACCCGGCGTTCGGCCTCGGGCGGGATCGAGTGGATCACCCCGCAGCAGGGGCTCCGGGCCTTCGACCGGCTGGTGCGTGAGGACGCCACCACCAGCGTCGTGCTTGCGCGCGACTGGGTGGCCTTCGGCGAGTCCCTGGAGACCCGGTCACCGCTGCTCGAGGATGTGATCACCGACGGCGCGGACGACGTCGACGATGCGGCCTCGGCCGAAGACCTGCTCTCCCGGCTGCGGGCGGCGCCAGCGGCAACCCGCGAGGACGTGCTGGGGGCGTTCCTGCAGGGAGAGGTCAAGGCCGTGCTGCGGCTGCCGTCGACACCGGCATCCACCGTGGGGTTCTTCGATCTCGGCATGGATTCCCTGATGGCGGTGGAGCTGCGCAACCGGCTGAACCGCGCGCTTGCCGGCGCCTACACGGCCTCCAACACGGTCGTGTTCGACTATCCGGACATCGCCGCGCTCGCCGCCCATCTGGCGGGCGAGCTCGCCGAGGTCGTCGGCGCGGACGGGCCTACGACCCAACCAGTGCCGGCGCCCAGCCCGGCCGTGCGGCGCGACGGCGAGGGCAGTGCCGATGCTATCGCCATCGTCGGCATGGCCTGCCGCTTCCCCGGCGCGCCGGACCTGCCGGCCTTCTGGCGGCAACTCGAAGCCGGCGACGACGCGGTGTCCGATGAGCGCCAGGAGGCTGAGCCGTGGGAGGACTTCATCGAGAACCTGCCCGCCCGGTACGGCGCCTATCGCCGGGCCGGGTTCGTTGACGGGATCGACGAGTTCGACGCCAAGTTCTTCCGCATCGCGCCCATCGAGGCGCGGCTGATGGACCCGCAGCAGCGGATGCTGCTGGAGACGACATGGCAAGCGCTCGAGGATGCGGGGATCGATCCGGACCGGTTGAGGGGCAGCCGCACCGGCGTCTATGCGGGCGTGGCCTCGAGCGAGTACCGGGACCTGATGAGGAGCGGCGACTACGGCATCGGCTATCTGAGCACCGCCGCGAGCATGGCGGTCGGGCGGATCGCCTTTCAATTCGGCCTGGAGGGGCCCTCCATGCCGCTGGAGCTCAACTGCGCCTCATCACTGATCGCGGTGCATCAGGCGGTCACGGGCCTGCGTTTGGGCGAGGTGAACCTGGCGCTGGTCGGCGGCGCGAACGCCGTGCTCTCAGCCGGCATCACCCGAGAGATGGCGGACCTGCAGCTGCTCTCGCCGGAGGGTCGCTGCAAGAGCTTCGATGCCGCGGCGGACGGTTTCGTGCGGGGCGAAGGCTGCGGGATGGTCGTCCTGAAGCGGCTTGGCGAAGCGGAGGCCGACGGCGACCGCATCTGGGCGGTCATCCGCGGCTCGGCCTTCAACCAGAACGGCGCGACCGCCGCCGCGACGGTGCCCAACGGCCCCGCGCAGGAGCGACTGATCGAGCGGGCACTGGCGCAAGCGGGCGTGGCGCCGGCCGAGGTCGACTATCTGGAGGCCCACGGCGCAGGCTCCGCGATCGGCGATCCCATCGAGGTGCAGGCGGCCGCTGCGGTCTACGGCAAGGGGCGCGCGGTCGACCGCCCGCTGCTTATGGGCTCGGTCAAGACCAACATTGGCCATCTCGAGACGGCGGCCGGGATCGCCGGGCTGATCAAGACCGTGCTGGCGATGAATCAGGGGGTGATCCCGCGGCATCTCCACTGTGAGAACCCGAGCACGCTCGTCGAATGGGAAACGCTGCCGGTGCGCGTGACGACGGAGTCGCAGGATTGGCCGGAGGAGACAGGCCGACCGCGGCGGGCCGGTGTCAGCGCATTCGGAATTTCGGGGGTGAACGCGCACGTCGTGCTGGAGGGGTGCGGGCCGGCGAGTGGCGCCTCGGGCGGGAACGATGGCAAGAATTCCCGTGCGGGCGCCCCGCAGCGTGTCGCGGCGACCCTGCCGGAGCCGGTCGCGGGGCTGCCGCCATCCGAGGACGCGTTCTCCGCGCGCAACACGCGTTTGCTGCCGCTCTCGGCCAAGTCCGACACGGCGCTCCGGGCACTCGCGGGGCGATACCTCTCGTGGCTCGACGAGCACACCGACGAGTTGGCCGCGGAGGGCGCAGCGTCTGACACCCTGCTCTCGGACATGGCGTGGACCGCCGCGGTCAGCCGCAGCCACTTCGATCATCGCACGGGCGTGGTGTTCCCGGACGCGGCATCGCTCCGACGGAGTCTGACCGCGCAGGCGAATGCCGACGCGGGGCCTGGCCCGAAGACGGCGACGAAGGTGGCGTTCGCCTACTCCGGCGAGACCGACCAGTGGGTCAGCATGGGGGGCGCGTTCTACGCGCGCGAGCCGGTGGTGCGCGCCGTGCTCAACCGTTGCGATGCGATGCTCGGGGAGGATCGGGGAGCGTCGCTGCTCGAGGCGATGTTCGGCGGACCCGGGACCGAAGGGGGATTGAGCGATCCGGCGTGGGCGCGGCCTGCAACATACGCGCTCGGGTGCGCGCTCACGGCGATGTGGGCGAGTGTCGGCATCCGTCCGAGCGTGGTTGCCGGGCAAGGCGCTGGCGAGATCGCGGCAGCGCAGGCCGCTGGCGTGCTCGGTCTCGAGGATGGCTTGCGGCTTGCGGCTGCGGGAAGCGACCCCGAGGGCGGCGCTGGACGGTGTCTCAATTGCCGCACCGTCGATCGGCCTGGTGAGCGGCCTCACCGGCCGCGTGACGGATCCGGATCAAGCTCTGGATGGTGCCTACTGGCGCCGCCAGGCGGCGGACGATCCGCCGTCGCTCAGCGGCTGCGCCGAGACCCTGGCCGCCCTCGGCGTGGACGTCGTCATCGAGATCGGCCCCGATACCGCGTTGGCGCCCCTGTTCGCAGAGGCTTGGCCGAAGGACGGGGACAACGCAGCGGCGCCAACGCTGCTGTCGAGCCTGCGGCAGTCGTCGGGCGGCGAAGAGGCGGCGGCAGGACATGCCGACAGTGGCTTCGTGGAGGCGGTCGCCCGAGCTTACGAGGCCGGGCTCGGCGTGTCCTTCGCGGGGTTGTTCGCGGGCGAGACCCGGCGGCGCATATCGCTGCCGGGCTATCCCTTCCAGCGCCGGCGCTTCTGGCTGCCGAAACCCGGACGGAAAACTACAGCGTCGACCTGAGCGCCTTCCGGGACTCCGCTCAAGCGGGCGCTAAGCGAGGCCGTGCCGCTCCAGAAACTCGCGGGCTACGGCTACGCACTCTGCGGGTTTTTCCAGTTGCAGAAAGTGCGTGGCCTCGGGGATGAAATCGTAGTCCATGGCCGAGGCAAGCTGCTGGTCAAGTGCCGGCAGATACGCATGCGGCAGGGTGGGGTCGGCGCCGATGATCTTCGTCGGGCAGGCGACCAATTCGAGATCCAGCAGCGGGAAGAATCTCCGTCCGTAGTCCATGAGCTGCGCCTCGTATTCTCGGGGGCAACGAAGCTCATAGCCTTCGCTGTCCGCGGATTGCCGCAGCGTCGTCCGCGCCATGAGCTCGTGCACGCCGGGAGCGGCACGCTTGAAGGTGGGAAAGATCCCGAGGACCTCGACGAAATCCTCCCGCTTCTTGGAGCGCTGCCCTCGCCGCCGGATCAGGGCTGCAGCGCGCTCCGCAGCATCATGGAGCTCGATCTGACTCGCGCCCGGCCTGGGTCAGGGGCGGGTCGAACAGGACCAGCGCCGAATAAAGCCTGCTGAACGAGAGCAGCGTTATCAGCGTGGTCAGGGAGTGAAAGATGCCGACTGTCGGTTTGCTCCCATACTCGCGGTCGATGGATTCGAGAATGATGTCGTGATCGTGAATCAGGGTCGGAATGTTGTGGTCCCG
>MKWU01003046.1_pt1 | contig 23081 bp, 21 predicted proteins | sample 809101 | NCBI WGS metagenome assembly MKWU01 (sample SAMN05860141, study PRJNA318959) | sponge metagenome | host: Aplysina aerophoba | place: Slovenia: Piran, Adriatic Sea, Gulf of Piran | collected 2013-05-07 | reverse complement strand
CGGCCGACGCACTGCAACAAGCGCGCCGGCTACTCTTTACAACCATCCATGAACAGGAATACAAACGGGCTTGAGATCGGGACAGAATCTCTCTCTCTACAGGCTCATTCCAGTATTGGAAAATACTATTATCCGCCCTTCAGGCTCATTTCATATTGGAAAATACTGTTTCTTTACATTCTCTCATAACGGTAATACAATTTTCGCACATCAGTATTACGGAGAGAATAATGCGCTCTATTTCTGTAAAAATACCCGCATACCTTGATGAACAGCTAAGCAGGATATCCGAGCAACGCAGCTTGTCACGGTCAGCTATTTTGCGGGATGCAATCATTGCCTATATAAGTGAACCCGGCAAATCATTTGCTGCACGAGCAAGTGACCTGGCCGGTTCTTTGTCCGGCCCTGAAGATTTGTCCACGTCGCCGGAACACATGGCTGACTACGCCAAATGACCCGGATTATCCTTGACACCGGGCCTATAGTTGCTTTTTTAAACAAGAGAGACAGATTCTTCAGTTGGGCAAACGCAGCATTTAAGTTGTGGGAGCCGCCTGCTTATACTTGTGAATCGGTTATTTCCGAAGCCTGCTTTCTCTTGCGCAACATCCAGGGTGGTTCCATCGCAGTTGCAGAGTTAATTGAACGCAGCTTGGTAGTGGTCGATTTTGATCTGTCGGGTGAAATAAAAGTCGTAAAACAACTCATGTCAAAATACGAGAATGTGCCGATGTCACTGGCAGATGCCTGTCTTGTGCGGATGACCGAGATTGAAAAAACCTCTCAAATAATCACGCTTGATCAGGATTTCAACGTATATCGCCGCTTCGATCGTCAGCATATTCCGGTTTTGATGCCATGAACCCTGTTACTCCCGTTGCCAGGGGCGCCGCAAGCCTGAAGAGGGAACGTATTGATGCGCTCAGGGAAGCAATATCCCTGTTTGCTACCCTGCCGGTCATGGACATTGACCTCGCGCTGGCGCAACGGGCGGTGGGCGCCTGCAAACGCTACCGGATTTCCTATTGAGACTCCTTGATCATAGCTGCCGCGGAAAAGGCCGGCTGTACACAAATTTTCTCGGAGGATTTCAATACAGGCCAAACCTGTCACGACATCCTTGTCGTCAATCCCTTTGAGTCCTGACCCGGAATCGGAAAATAGCAGAATTAAAAAAACTGCGATCCCGCTGTGCAAACGCTTCAGGTCAGGCTGGCCCCGGCATTCGAATTTTGAAGGATAAAGTAAGTAAAAATGAATAGTTACAGGCTTTTTATCCAGCCGGGTTTGGGTTATTTTGAACGCTTGTGATTCAGGGCTTGATAACTGATTATAATCAATCCCGCAATGAATACACTAAAGGTAAATATGAACAGGTATTCCACTTATAATTCCTCCAGTCGATCAAGGCACGCAAACACACGCTGGTTGATAAACACTAAAATGACCGTCAAAACTATAACGGACATTGAGCAAAGCAGCAGAATTGATTGCTTTGCTGTTTCAAAGTTCTTAACGAACCAAGCCAGTAAAGAAAGGCCAGTTACCGTAAATATAGCGAAAATAACCTTATGCCAGCCAATTTCCTGTTCAATCCGTTTTTCCTCAGACATACAGGAGTTATAACACAGACCAGGAAAAACGGAGTTACGATGAACTTTGGACAGAATGAGGGGCATCATTTCTGGCATGCGGTTCTATTGAAACTTGGAACTGCCAGGTGGGACTCAGATGATTCTTGAAGCCACCATTGAGCGGAAGCTATCAGCTATAGTGACTGGCATAGGTATGTAATTTGGTAGAATTCGGGAGAGACTGATATCGTGGCAAAGGGTAATGACGGAAACTATCTACAGCATTGCATTGAAGTTGAAGCTGCAACGCATCTTACGCAATTCGATCCCAAGGGACGCCTTCACATCGCACTTACACATGGGATGAAACCCTCTGAGAAGCTCGACGAGCCGCGTGGAAGTGCCCACCGTCTTCTTTATGATGCACTACTGGAGTCCGAAGGGCAGCATCAATGCAATGAACGACTAATTGTAAAGGCTTACCGAAAAACGACAGCATCAAGGGAAAGTTACCCCAACACCGCAAAATTGTTGAGAGCAGTCATAGGGACAGATAAGTTGTCAGGGGGAATTACAGAAGTTGATTCTGAAAAATACAAGGTATTGGCAGACGCTTGGTCTGGTTCAAGGGTTAATATAGCTTATTCGTCATGGCGTAAACAACTGGGACCGGATGGTGTGCTGGCGTGCCCGGACCATCTTGAAATACCGTGGCTGTTTTCTATGGATCCGATGACATACAAGCAAGATCGCTGCAAGGATGATGATAGACTGTATTATTCCGATATCGGTCGCTTAGTTGACACGCTTGGACAATATATCGGCAGCGAGCAGCCAGGAATTGCAGCTTTGTTTGTTTACAATATGGGTATCCAAGGATGTAACGCCCAAAAGCAGTTCTGGAGATTTATATGTGAGCTTGAAAGACAATTAGGTATGCACGCTTGTCACTATTGGTTACCTCACCGGGGCGGCAATCTCAACTTGGCTGGTTTGTTGTATTCAGATACCGAACTCTCCGTTGGATTTAATCCACCTTGTGCCAAGAGGGGAGAGGAAATAAATATAAATCATAGCAGCTTATTCGATACGTAGGTATCAGTCAGATACGCGCACATTGGGTCAGGCCCGCATAATCCAAATGTTAAACGCTATTTTTCCGGATTTCCTGGTTTCAGATTATTGACATTTCTCGTTATTGTCTCGTCTCTTCGCAAATCAATATCCTATGAGCCATAGGGGCTTTTTCGCAGTTCAGGCCGCATTCGTAGGTGGCATTCTCATATTCTGCCATCCCGCGATATGCGGCCGCCCTGCATTCCTCCAATGAATGATATTTCAGGTTGTTATGAAAAAAATTACTTAGATTGTTTCGCGATGGATAAATAGTCAGGCTCCAATCTTCGTAAGAACAGCTTTTATATACCCAGACAACAAAAGCAAGAATTACAACAGTTTTGATTAAGCTCCACATGATGTAAATGAATAGTGAGATTATAGTTGAGCATAAAAAAAGAAATGAGACACGCTTCCGCACGAACAAGTGGGGACGGACTGAAGGTCCTCTTTGACCTGGTCAGTACTCCGTCACCCCCAGCTTGTCCTTGATTCTGGCAATCAGTTCCTCCCGGCGATGGTGTATGTCGATCAGCGGGTCCTTGCGCAGTTCGCCGATTTCCTCCGCCTCATAAGGCACGAACGGGTCGGGGAGTTGATTCCTGCTGAAGTTCAGCAGCATCCAGTTCATCACGTCGGCCAGTTCCTGGTCCGAGATGGGAGCGCCGGCCGCGCCCGGGACCTGTACGATGAACTCCCTGCCGCCGGGCACGTGCAGGAAATAACCGACGAAATCGTTCATCTTCGGCACGTTGCCCTCGGAGCCGGACCCGTCCGGCAGGTGGCAGCCCTGGCAGTTCAGGATGTAGTTCTGCCGTGCGAGTATCTCGTTGGCGGTGGTTGTGGTGGTGCACAACAGGGCCAGGAGCAGGAACCCAATGAATAGTGTGTCGCCTGAGGCGACGTTGCGTTTTACCGGATACCGGGTCAAGCCCGGTATGGCGAACGAGGCAGTCGTTATTCCTGCGCAGGCAGGAATCCAGTCAGATAACCGTCGCTGGAACCCGCCCTCGCATGTTGTAAGCGGGGGACACATTATTACTTTATCGCCACCCCAAGTATGAGGTTCACGGTGCAGTGATAAGCCGTACTCTCCGTGCCGAGGCACCAGTTGTAATCGTTGGAGGTGTGGGGCCGGTAAGTGGGCCTGTCCCCTTCGTTCCTGTTGCAGAAACAGTTGCCGCAGGATGTCTTGCCGCAGCAGTCGTTGTAGGAAATGATGTAGTCCTTATCATCACCCGGGTTCCTGCAGGTGCCGATCCAGGTGATTGTCGACATTTCCGTTCCCGGCGGGCAACTGTTGATGGTGCCGCCGCAACAGGAGCACAGGTAGCCGTCAATAGCGCAGTTGCGCCAGTAATCACAGGTTGCCGGATCTCCCGGATCTACTTCAGGTGGGCCGGGTTGTTCCGTGGCCCTTGCGCGTGCAACAGGCAGCAACGGCAGAAGTGAACCTCCGGCGATTACACTTCCAAGCCCGCCGAGAAAACCTCTGCGGGAAGATGTCTTGGCCACGTTTCTTGTGATATTTTCCGTCTGTTTATCTAACCAGTTCATTGTCATTTTCTCCGGGTGGCGCCTATTGTGATGCGTAGACCAGCAACGGCCAGTTATGGTAGAAATCGGCAATGGTATCGACATGCTCGCCGGACCGGGCGTCATAGACTTCCAGTTTCATTTCAATATTGGTGGTCACGATTTTCGGCGCATCGCCCATGGTGATGTCGAATGCGATGGCCGGTAGCGTAAGAGGTATGCGGTTCACCCGGGTTTTGCCGGCGGTATCAAATACCCAGATCTCCGAACCGGGGTAGTCATGGCTGCCTTCCTCGCCGTTTTCGTGCATCATCACGTATAGCCGCCCGGTACTGTCCGTCGCGGCCAGCCAGGCGCCGCCGGGACGCCAGCCCTGGCTTTTGTCCTCTTCATTCAGCAGGCTCCATTTCTCTCCCAGCCGGGCCGCGCCGCCGCTCAAATCGATTTCCTGGACGTCGCCATGAAAACTCGGAAAGTAACCCGTGCCGCCAATGATTGCCGGCCTTTCGAACAGGGCGTCCTCGTCGACGTCGAAGAACGGTTCGATCTTGTCCTGTCCGGTAACCTGGCCGTCTTCATCAAGCTGGAAACTGACCATGGAGCCATTGCCGCACAAAGAACTGAACCCGCGTTTGCCGGTGGGATAGATACCGGCGCAGGTCGGCAGCGGGACGCCGTTGACGACCTCGCGTTTTTCCAGGTCGATTACGGTGACGAAGGTGCCGGGCGTAAAGCTGTAAAACAGCAGGAACCTTTCGTCGTCGATGAGTGAAATGACGAACTTGCTGACCAGTATCTCCGCCCGTTTGAGCCTGGGGTCGTCGAGGATGATTTCATCGACAGGTTCAAGGGTGGCCTTGTCGTAAATGGTCAATACGTCGGTGCGATTGCCGCGGGTGCCGCGGTCATAATAATGTTCGAGTACGTACATTTCCGGTTTCTTCAGTGCCTGGGTAAAGGCCGATATAAAACCGCCGTTGAAACTCCCCTTGAAAAAATCCTTGATGTCCCCGCCGTTGATATCCATCACCATGAACCGGCCAATGGACATGTGGTCGAAGGCGATGTCGTGGACGATGACCCAGTCATCGGGATAGGGAACGGGCAGAGTCTCCACCTTTCCCGCGGTATCGTTCGGTAAATCTGCCGAAGCGTTGTGACAAATGCTCAAAAAGAGGACCAATTGGAACAGTTTTTTAAACATGATCGTAATCTGTTTTAAATATTTCATATGAACACCAGACATTTTAATGATATGAAAGGTGAATGTCAGGTTTTTGTGTAATGCCAGGAAAATGACCTGTTCCCATTGATCATGTATTTCTTCAATCAGGTCGAGCAGTACTAACGGCGAGACAGATGTGCTGTGGATTCTTGAGTAGGAAAACGTCCGGATTGAGAGCGATTGACCTTATCATGTGGACATTATTGTTGCAAATTAATCAAAATTGTTTAAAATTATGTAAATACATCAGAAATGCCAAGATATGCTTGCTGCAGAGACAACAGAAGTTAACTCGCGGACTGTCCTGACCAAGGCACTGCTGAATGCCGGCAAGAGTCTTGGTTTATCCCGGAGTGAATTAGGTGAGGTCATAGGGAAGGACCGCACATCAATCAGTCGTGGTATCAGCGAAACAAGTAAATCGGGAGAACTGGCGCTGCTGTTTATCCGCTGTTACCGCAGCCTGTATGTGTTGGTCGGTGGCAATAACGCCGATATGAAACACTGGATGCACGCAAATAACCTGCACACCGGCGGCGTGCCTGCCGAGCAGGTAAAAACCGTAGCGGGACTGACGCGGGTTGTCGATTACCTGGATGCCTTGCGCGGCAAGGTTTAGCCCGGATTTCTCACCAGGTGATGCGCCCTTGCTTGTCTTTTTTGCGCCAGTGGGCACGTGTTCATTGCGTCCATCCCTGGACGCAACCCTTCGGGCGGCTGTCGCCGTGCAAATCGGCTGTCCTGCCGATTTGTCCCTCAAACATAGCTACGGCTATGCTTTCGGTCGCAGGCACCCACTGGCGCAAAAAAATCCGGTGCGATCATCGCATCACCTGGTGAGAAATCCGGGCTATGGATATCTGGACGGCCTGCAGGGAAGAGGTCTCATTTCTCACCATCGAAGGTGAGGCGTTACGCATAGTTGAAAGCCAGGAACAGGTCGCGACCAACAGCCTGGTTGACAGCCTTGCGGAGCAATCGTTGCTTGAGGAGATGTTGGATCGCTCGAAACCGCCTCTCCCGGCCGGAGCGGAGGGTTTGCATTACCTGCTGGCCACACCTTTTCGTTATCCACCGCTCCCATGCGGTTCACGGTTTGGCAGGCGATTTGAACCAAGTCTCTATTACGCTTCGCAAAAACTGGTGACCGCGTTATCAGAAGCCGCTTATTATCGTCTGGTATTCTGGTCAGGTATGGAAGAGTCGCCGCCTTCTTCCAGGCTGATGACACAACACACGGTTTTTGCCGCGCACTACAGAACTTTAACCGGACTTCAATTACAGCTTCCGCCGTTTGCCAGGTATGAAAAGTGCTTGACAGACCCGGGCGATTACACCACTACCCATCAACTTGGAAGCGCTATGCGTGCTGAAGGAGTAACCGCATTTGAATATATCTCTGCCCGTGATCCCGGTAAAGGTATTAATGTGGCGCTGTATTCTCCCGAGGCATTTACGAGTAACGAACCGTTATATCAACAGTCCTGGCTCTGTGAGACACGGGCTGATAGAGTCGTATTCGCCAGGTCAAGTGATATGTATCAATTCAACCTGGGTGCATATTTGATTAACGGCTTGTTTCCCCAACCGGCGTTATAGACAATGAGTCGTTAAAATTCCGATACGATATGATTGTCTTGGATTGCTGTTGAGGAACGATACTATTATCCTTAAACCTACTGACTTGAGGAGGCCGCTATGGCGACAGGTTTTGTCTATCACGAACTTTATATATGGCATGAGAACGGCAATTTTGCAGGTTTCATGCCTTACGGGAACCCGGTGCAGCCATTCGTGCATTCGGAACACCAGGAAACCAAGCGGCGCATACGCAACCTGCTGGACGTCAGCGGCCTGTTGAAGGACCTGGTGTATATCGAACCCAGGGAGGCGAGCAAGGAGGAGATCTGCCGGTTTCATACCCCTGATTATTACGAGAAGATCAAGGCGCAGAACGACCAGTACCTGTCGGAGACGGGATTTTACACCGCGATGGGCCGCGGCAGCTTCGAGATCTGTTGCCTGGCTGCCGGCGGGGTGATCGAGGCGGTCGACGCGGTGCTGGACGGCAAGATAGACAATGCCTATGCCCTGGTGCGGCCGCCGGGGCATCACGCCCTGGCCGACATGGGTATGGGGTTCTGTATCTTCGGCAATGCCGCGATTGCCGGGATGCACCTGTTAGAGGCGCGCAAGCTGGAGCGTATCGCCCTGGTCGACTGGGACGTGCATCACGGCAACGGCACCCAGGCGGCGTTCTGGGACAACCCTGCCGCGCTGACCATCTCCATACACCAGGACAACTGTTTCCCGCCGGATTCAGGGCATATCAGCGAAACAGGCGGAGGAGCGGGCGAAGGCTTCAACATCAACGTCCCGCTACCGCCGGGTTCGGGTACCGGCGCCTACGAGGCGGTGTATGACCGCATCGTCATCCCGGCGCTGCAAAAATTCAAACCGGACTTCATTATCGTTCCATCGGGTTTCGATGCCGGGGCGCATGATCCGCTGGGCCGGCAGATGCTGACCAGCGGGGCCTTCCGCAGCCTGACCGCAAAGATGATGCAGGTCGCGGATGAAGTCTGCGGCGGCCGCCTGGTCATGTGCCATGAAGGCGGGTACAGCGGCTACACGGTGCCGTTCTTCGGACTTGCCGTGCTGGAGCAGTTGTCCGGCATCAGCAGCGGGGTTGAAGATCCGTTTGAGCCCATACTTGCAGGTCTGGGAGGCCACCCATTGCAACCGCACCAGGATGCGTTGATCAGGGAGGTGGAACCCTTGTTGGAGAGACTTTAGACAGATACGGTCGTAATCAGGTAAAGTGACGCCTTTTGAACAAAGCTCCGGAGTACAAAATAGATGTTTACCAGATTGAAAACCATGTCCAATGTATTGATTGCTTTAGTTGTGTCCGTATTGGTTGCTGCACCTGGCGTTACCCAGGCCCAGCAGGCTGAAGGTGCTGCCGTACTGGAAGAAATCATTGTCACCGCGCAGAAACGCGAGGAGTCTATTCAGGACGTCGGGTTGACCATATCTGCTTTTACCGGGGACAGGTACCGTGAGTTGTCCAGGGGCACCCTTGTGTAACGGCGTGCAATATTTCTCGCTCAAAACTGCAATATTCGTAAAAAAATTTCAGCATTGTTGAATCCATTTTAAAAATACTGAAAAGCGCCGGCGGCCTGCCGCTGGGCGTGCAGTTTGCCGGCCGCTATGGTGACGAGACCACCTTGCTGCAACTGGCGCGGCAACTGGAACAGGCTGCGCCCTGGCCATTGACGGCGCCATTACTCAATTCGGGGTCAGAGTAAAAATACGGCTATGTTGTAAATGGGGACGGATTTAAATCCGCCCCCAGCTTGCTCAGACACCACATCTTGCGGGGACGGATTTTAAATCCATCCCCAGCTTGCTCAGACACCACATCTTGCGGGGACGGATTTTAAATCCGTCCCCTGTTCGTTCCTTACCTGGTTTCTCTTGTATACTGGCGCAATGTCAAAGATCAAACTTGCCGCCACGGTTATCCTCACCCGCGGACCCGCACATGACCCGGAAGTCTACCTGGCCAGGCGCGCCCCGGAACTCAGGTTTTTCGGCGGCTACTGGGTTTTTCCCGGCGGCAACGTCAGCAAGGTCGATTACCATGGGGAGGGTGAACCCGAGGAACGGGTACTGAAACGGTGCGCCATCCGCGAGATGCTGGAGGAAACGGATATCCTCTGCGCTACCATGGGCAAGCAATTCAGCCCGGAACGGAAGCAGGCATTAAAGGGACAAATAAAGGAAGCGCCGGAACAATGGCGGCAATTCCTGGCGCAGTCTGCGGACGGTTTTGACCGGGTGACGCCGCTGTTCCGGATTACCACGCCGTCATTCGTCCCCATCCGTTTCGACACCCAGTTCATGCACGTGCGGGCCTGGGACAATGAAGTGCCCGAAATCGATCAGTACGAACTGGTCGATGGCCGCTTCGCCAAGCCGCAGGAAGTTGTCGAGGCCTGGGACCGGGGAGAGATGGAAATTGCGCCGCCTGTGCTGTTCCTGTTGCGGCTCATTGCTGCCGGCAGTATTGACACATTCCCTGGCCGGGCCAGGCTGGAGACGCAGCGCCTGGCGCAGGGAGGGTTGCACCCGGTCTATTTCTCACCGGGCGTCTTCGTGGCGCCGCTGTCGACCCCGACGCTGCCGCCGGCAACCACCACCAACACATTGATCGCAGGGGTGGACAAACTGTATGTCATCGACCCCGCGACTCCGGATCCGGCGGAGCAGCAACGCCTGTTCAACAAGATGGACGAACTGGTTGGCGGGGGCCGGTCATTTGAGGCCATCCTGCTGACGCACCACCATATTGACCACGTCGGAGCGGTGAACGCCGTCAGCAAACGCTACCGGCTGCCGGTCCGGGCCCATGCGGAGACTTACCGCAGGGTTGATGGGGATTACATAACAGGAGAACCGCTGGCAGACGGAGACCGACTGGAACTGGGCACCGCCCCGGACGGGTCACGCGACTGGCACCTCAAGGTTGTGCATACGCCGGGACATGCGGTGGATCACCTGTGTTTTATCGACAGCCGTTACCATGCGGCTATCGTGGGTGACATGCTGTCCACTGTCTCGACCATTATTATCGACCCGCCGGAAGGGCACATGGGCACCTACCTGCACAGCCTGAACAGGCTGCTGGAAATGCCGGTGAAGACCCTGTACCCGGCGCACGGCCTGCCGCACCGGGACGGACACGGCCTGATCCGGCGGTTTCTGAGACACAGGCAGAAGCGGGAAGACGCCATCAAGTCCGCGCTGGCCGGTGAGCCGCGCAGTCTCGATGAACTGTTGCCCGACGCCTACGCAGACATATCCGAAGACGTCTACCCGATCGCATCCCGCTCGCTGCTGGCAGGTTTGATCAAACTGGAGGAGGATGGTTTCTGCAGGCGCCAGGGCGCCGGCTGGCTGCTGGCCTGACCCCCCCGCCTGTACTACATCAACTGCTCTTCGATCTGTATGACCGGGTCGATATTGGTGAAATTGGGAATGTCTCCCATGATCTCGGGGGCGTGGGCATCCAGGGCCTGTTGAAACGCCTCCACGTTGTCGAATTTGAGGCTGGCGACGGTGACGTAAGGCTCATCCGCCCCGCCCGCGCCGCTTAAGCCCCGGTAGACTTCCACGCTGCGCACCACGTCGCGCCACCTTTCCCCTACCAGTGGCATGTGGGTGTTCAGGTAATAGTCATAGTCGAAATTACCGCCGTCTTGCTTGGGATACATCACGTTGACTCTGATCATGTTATTTCTCCGTTAATATTACAAACTGTTTGCAACCAAGTAGCCGGAACCGCCGCCCAGGCCCGGGCCGGGATGGGTGGAAGCGCCGATATGGTACAGGTTTTTAACCGGCGTGGCGTGATTTTTCAATGCCCGTAACGGCCGCCACAGGAAGGACTGGTCCAGCGAGCAGGCGCCGCCGTACGGGTCGCCTCCGACCAGGTTGATATTGATGGCCTCCAGGTCCGCCGGGGACAACACCGTCCTGGCAATGATACTGTCTCCCAGGTTTGGAATATAGTGCATCAGCCGGCTTACTATCCTGTCGGCATAGGCTTCGCGTACAGCCCCGGTCCAGGCGCCGTCTTCAGGCGTGCCGATTTCTCCGGCTGCATCGCCCTTGATCCGGCGCGGGCATTCCTGTAGCTGTATCCACAGCAGGCCCTTGCCGGCGGGGACGCGGCCCGGGTCCAGCGCCGCGGGCTGGCCGACGACGATGGTCGCCTCCCGGGGCAGCAGGCCGCAGTTTGCCTCGTTAATGGCGCGCGACACGGCGTCCGCCCCGCTCGTGATGTGGGTAATCGCCACATTTTCCAGTCCGGGCGCCCGCCATTGCGGCGGTTCCGACAGGGCCAGGTGGATCTGCATGTCGCCGTTGCCGTAACGGTACTCCCGGGTCTGCGCGGCCACTGCAGCCGGTACATCGGCCGGGTCCAGCAGGCGTTCGTAGAGCTGGTTCGGAGTGACGCTGCAGATTACCTTGTCGCCCCGGTACTCGGTCCCGGCCTGTGTTTTTACCCCTGTCGCGCGGCCGTTCTCCGTCATTACCCTGGTGACATCCGCGTTTACCAGCACCTCGCCACCGTTGGCTTCAATCACCTGCTCAAAGGCCCTTACTATATTGTAGTTTCCTCCCTTGACTACCGGGCAACCCACCATCTCCAGGGTGAAGGCGATTACCTGGGCCATCAGCGCCGAGGAAGGCGCGTCCGGGCCGATACCGGCATGGGACGGCCAGCCGGCCAGGCAGGCGCTGACGGCGTTCGACCTGAAGGTGGTCTCCAGCCAGGCGCGCGCCGGCTGCAGGCCGCCGCCGAAATACTGCGCCAGCCTGAACGGTCCCATTTTCACCAGGGCGGAGAGGAAAATTTTCAACGTGGACCAGCGCCACAACTCGCTGCCCAGCAAGGTGAACGTCAGTCCCAGTGACTGTTCCAGTTCCGCCATGGCTGCCCCGTAACGGTCACCGTCCCCGTCCGACAGGGCATTCATGTTGTTGATGTTCTGTTCCCGTGAGTTCTTCAGGATGAACGCGCTATGATCGGGTAATACCACCGCGGTGGGACTGTCGGAATTGCAGTATTCAAGGCCGTATTTTTCCAGGTCTTGCTTCAGTTCCGCATAACCGGGAGAAGTGACGAACAGGGGGTGCCAGCTTGACAACACGTCGTGGATAAAGCCAGGCGCGGTAATCTCGTCAGTGCGGATACACCCTCCCGGGCGGTCGTTGCGCTCCAGCACCAGCACCTTGTTGCCTTTCTTGCTCAATATTGCCGCACATACCAGCGCGTTGATGCCGCTGCCGACAATGATGCAATCATATTGGTTCATTTAACTCCTCCTCCAATGGATTGAATAACACAGCAAAACAGGTTAGCTTGTCACTTGCGGCATTCGCGATAGATCAGCCTGTGTGAACAGAATATGGCAGGTATAACCGGGATGACAAGCACAAATAACATTGCGCAAGGAAAAATAAAATATGTAACTGCATTCCTGCTCATCGTTGCAGTGGTCTTCGCAGCCTGGTTGTCGATATCTTTTTCCGCGCCGGCCAGGATAATAAAACACAAAATCACGCTGGCGGCCGTAGCCCTGGATGACAGGATTTATGCCATCGGCGGCATGCACGGTCACCACGTAGATGCCCGGGACCTGACCTGGGTACATGCTTATGTTCCGGCCGGCGACACCTGGGCGGAACTGGCGCCGTTGCCAAGCCGGCGTTCCCATAACGAAGCCAGCACCTTTGTGGATAACGGCCGCATCTACGTGCTGGGTGGAAAAAACTACAGTGATCACCCGTTTTTTCGCGAGCGCGGCCTGCCCTATATGAATGTCTATGACCCGGGTACCGATACCTGGTCCGAGCTACCGGGACTCCCCAGGGGCCTGCTGGGTCCCGTGGCTGGTGTCATCGATGGTTATCTCTACCTGGCCACGGGCAGTTTAATCAGCGTGTTCCACGGCCAGTCCGCGACCTATCGCCGCCCCTGGAAGCCTTAATCTGCGGCACTCCCGTCGTTCCCGTCATTCCACGGCGCCCACATTTCCTTCAGGTCGTCCCAGGAAGGTTCCTGTTCCCCGCCGGGTTGAAAACGGCAGCCTTCGTGTTCATAAAACGGTCTGGTCCAGGTACCCCGTTCGACCAGGGTTTCGATATTGCCGCGGTAGATCTCATCCACCTCAGCATGCCGTTGCGGGTCCTGTTCCAGCCAGAGGTTTTTCGGGTGGATGGGTTTCTCGTACATGCGGCTGAATACTTCCGTACGCAGGTCCTTCAGCCAGTTGCTGTTCAGGTTCATCGTGCGGAACTGGCGCACGGCTTCGATGTCGATGGTGGCGCACACCAGCGTGTTGTTGGCCGATGGACTGTAGGACATGATCTCGCCGCGGTAATCGACGATATGGGCATGGCCGCCGGTAATGTCTACCGGGTTTCTGGACGTGGCTGACAGGTAGATCGGGCCGGCATTGGGGCACAGCATATACACGGAATTGAATTCGGCATGGCCCCGGTTCTGGATCATCCAGGAACCGCCGCCCGGGTAGCCGGAACCGGTCATGGGCATGGCCTCGCTGGGCCGGTAAACCACTTCGGCGCCGTTGAAAGCCAGCGCCCGGACCGCCTCCGGGTACTCGCCGTCGCTGCAGCAGATGGTGCCTATGTTGCCGATGTCCGGGGTCTTCAACACGGGATAGAAGGCATCGATGTCATCGCCGAACACCTCCACCCAGCGGTCGTAGATATCGTGAGGGGTACAGGAACGTTCCCGGCACCAGATATGGTTTTTTGCCGCCTTGTGCACCACGTTTCCGTTGGGGTCGATTACAAACAGGGTATTGAAAAACCGGTCACTCATGATCTCGGGCCAGCGCGCCTTGCACTGGCCGATGATGTAGGTGTCATAGAGCGCGGCCAGGCGCCCCAGCCACGCGGTCTCCTCCCCGGGGATATCGATGAACAACTCCCTGGCCGCCAGTGTATGGGGCAGGTCGAAGATCTCGTCGGTGAAGCCGGTTAACGCGCCTTCCGCCAGGGCGATGATCTTCACCGGCATGTTGATATTCACCATGGAGACGGCCGCATGTATCGCCTCCTCGATATTTTCCAGGTTATGGCGGATATGTTTGCGGTCGGCTATCCCTGTGATCGTCGTGGACAGGCCGATGGCCATGTAGGGGGCGACGGGCTTGTTCTGTTGTTCAGTGGTCATCTGGCGTCTCGAATTGGTGGCACAAGCTGGAGTCTATCAAGATCCGCACGAAAAAAAACACCGGTTGAATACTCAACCGGTGCTATGGAAACAACAATCAGGGGACGGATTTAAAATCCGTCCCCTTGAAAATACCCCGCGGATTTATTGCCAGCTGTAACGGACCGAACCGCCGTACCAACGCGGTTTGCCGTAATGCAACTGGTTGAAGCCGCCCGGACCCGTGAAATCGAAGGTATAGGTCAGGTATTCCTCATTGGCAATATTGTTGACGAAGGCCGACACCGTCATGGCGTCGTTGGCGGAGGTCCATTTCAGCCTGAAGTTCCCGACGATATAGTCATCCCCAAGCGCGATATCGTAGTTCTGTATGTCGAAGTAGGTTTCGTCCTGGTAATAAAAACTGGCTATTGCCGCCATGGTACCGTTCCATGCCGGCCATTCGTAACGGGCCATGCCGTTTGCCGTAAAGTCCGGGGCCGAGACCATGGTCCTGTCGACCGGGGTACGGGTGTCGGTGGCCTGAATATCTTTCGCGGTGGCGTCCAGGAAGGAGGCGCCCAGGATGAAATCCCAGCCCTCGGCCGGGCTGGCCTGCAACTCGATTTCGCCACCGTAGACTTCCGCATCGGAATTGAAAATGATCGCATTCAGGGTAACAAAGCGGAAGGTCTGGAAATCCTCGTAGTCGTAGTAAAACGCGGCAGCGTTCAAGCGGGCGGCGCCGCCGAGAATAGTGGCCTTGAAGCCTGCTTCGTAGCTGGTCAACGTCTCATCATCAAACGGTACGTCCTCGGGCGCATCCAGGCCGAAGTTGGCGCTGGCATCGATAAACGTGCCGTTGAAGCCGGCCGACTTCACACCACGGGAATACTTGGCATAGATCAGCAAGTCATCGTTGGGTTTCCAGTCCAGTTCCGCCAGGGCAGTGACATTGTTCTTGTCATGTTTGGCTAAGTTGCCGACACTGGAGGTGTTGAACAGCATCATCTGGTCGGGCGTCGGACGGATCGCGCTGGGGTAATTGGGCAACACGCCGACACCTTCCCCGGCGCCGAGGTCGACGAACGGCGGGGGCGCAGTCAGGAAGCCGGTCAGGCCGTTCTCTATGTCCATGCTGCTGTAGTTCATTTTTTTCTCTTCTTCCGTGTACCTCAGCCCGGCGATAAACGTGAACTGCTCGGTCAGGTCAAATTCGAACTGGCCGAAGACCGACCATGACTCCGTATCCTGCTTGGCATCGACGTCAATGGCGAAGAAACCGGGTATCAGCACCAGGCCGTAATCGGAGTTCACATCCCAATTGAAATAATACAACCCGGTCTGCCAGCGCATGCGCTCGGAGTCGCCGGCAAGGCGCAGTTCCTGGGTGAACTGTTCCGTTATGGCGTGAAACTCCACCTGGACGAAATTGACCGGGCTGGCGTCGGTGTCTTCTTCCTGGGTGCGGTCCACGTGGTCAAAAGCGGTTATCGACGTGAGCGTCAGGCCATCCCGAAGTTCCCAGTCGATGACTGCCGATACGCCCGCCGCGGTGACGGCGGTGTCGCCGTCCCGGTCAAAGCTGCCCTTGTGCGGGTCGCCGTCCGTATCCCGGTAACCGAAACAGTCCGTGCCGACCACCTCGTAGAATATCCCGGCGCCGGGGTCAAAACAGTTGGGGTTGGATTCATTCGGTCCCAGGGGCACCCGGTTGTCGAAATCATATCCGCCCCCGGCAGTCGGGGCAAACTGGGTCGCCTGGTTCTGCCAGCCGCCCACCTGGCCCCGGTTGTGGGAGTAATGGGCCTTGATCAGGGTTTCAACGTCATCGGAGGGTGTGAACAATAACTGGAGGCGCCCGGCCTTGGCGTTGGTCTCGTTGAAATCACCCGGGGCCGTGCCTTTCAGCGGGTCCAGGCCGTCAAAGACGTTATCGACGTAGCCACCGTTTTTGTTGGTCGCGAAGGAAACCCGCGCGGCCAGGTTTTCACCGATGGGGCCATTCACCATGCCTTCGGTCTTGAAGGTCCCGTAGGCCTCCACGCCGGCTTCCAGGTAGGCTTCAAACTCCCGGGTGGGTTTCCTGGAAATGAAATGCACCAGCCCGCCCGAAGTGTTGCGGCCGAACAGGGTGCCCTGCGGGCCGCGCAGCACTTCCGCCCGGTCCACGTCGAAATTCTGCAGGTGCAGGCCGCCGATGGCCGCGCGGTAAACACCGTCAAAATACACGGCGACCGGATTTTCATTGAAATCCGATACTTCGTTCAGGCCGACGCCTCTCAGGAAGAAATTGATCTGGCTGCCCTCGGCATTAGGCACCGTGTACTGCAGTCCGGGGGTCATGGTGGTGAGGTCAACGGTATCGGCCAGGCCCAGTTCCTTAATCTGCTCGCCGGTATAGGCGGTCACGGAGATGCCCACGTCCTGCAGGTTCTGTTCGCGCTTTTGCGCGGTAACGATTATTTCTTCCAGGACCTGTGCGCCTGTGTTGAACGGGAGTATTACTGACAGGATCAAAACGAACCTGAAAAGAGAAGTGCCGGATAATTTCATTATGTTTCCCCGAAGGTAAATTGTTTCTGTCTCTTGATGTTCTTTGTATTATACCTGCAACAATATGTCATTACATCAGTATAGTCCGATAATCCCCGAAATTTAAGCATAATTCGGTGAAATTTATAAAAAAACGGGCGAGTGCGTAATAGTTGCACCTCCGCTTCAACCGGATTGATGTTGTTTGGAGACGACAACAAACAGGTTATTCATAGTGCTCGTGGGATGGAATTTATTCTCCTGTAGTCAGGCGCGTTCTTGTTTTATTATAGATAACTTTGCCGGGAACGGCACTTGTCCCGTCTCCCGCGTTGTTTGTCTTCCATGCTGTTGTAAAGAGCGAGGTCATGCACAAAAACCGCAACCTGTATTCCTGTTACCTGCAAGGTAAGGAGGATAATCACGGCAAAGTCGCCATCCATTGCGGCGACAGGCATTACAGCTACGCTGACCTGGCTGACGGTTCCGCGCGCTATGCCAATGCACTCGCGGATATGGGCGTCTCTCCCGGAGACAGGGTTTGCGCCTGCATTGACAAATCCATCGGCAACATATTCCTGTACCTGGCCTGCCTGCGGTCCGGTATTGTCTACCAGCCGTTAAATCCCGCGTTTCAACCTGCCGAGGTAGACTATTACCTGGCCGACGCCGGTCCGGCAGCGGTGATCTGTTCGAGGGAAAATGAGGTCTGGGTACGGACTGCGGCCAGGCGCGCCGGTGTCGAACGGGTGCTGACCCTCGACCGGGACGGAACCGGGACCCTGGCTGCCGCCGCCGACGCAGCGGGAACCGAATTTGCCACCCGTGTGTATGACGGGTCCGAACTTGCCTGCCTGCTGTATTCATCCGGCACCACGGGCAAACCCAAGGGCATAAAACTCAGCCACGACAACCTCGCCGCCAACGTCAGGACCCTGGTTGACCTGTGGGGATTCACGAATGATGACGTGTTGATACACGCCTTGCCCCTGTTCCATGTTCACGGCCTGTTCGTAGCATTGGGTTGCGTCCTGACTGCCGGCGCCTCTCTCCACCTGCTGGAAAAGTTCGACGCAGATGAAATAATCTGCCTGCTGCCTGAGGCTACGGTGTTGATGGGGGTGCCCACATTTTACACGCGCCTGCTGCAATCTCCCGGCTTGTCCAGGGAAGCCTGCAGTGCCATGCGCCTGTTCATCTCCGGTTCGGCGCCGCTGCAGGAGAATACGTTTAATCAATTCAAACAAACTACCGGTCATACCATCCTGGAACGCTACGGCACATCGGAAACCGGCATGAGTACCTCGAACCCGCTGCATGGGGAACGCAGGGCCGGGATGGTCGGGATGCCGCTGCCGGACGTCATGGTCAAAATCGTGGACGACGATGGAACTGAAGTAGCGGATGCCGGTATTGGTGAGTTACTGGTGAAAGGACCTAACGTCTTTTCCGGTTACTGGAACCTGGATGAGGTAAACAGGGGCGCTTTCACCGAGGATGGTTATTACCGTACCGGTGACCTGGGAGAGCGGGATCCCGATGGTTACATCCGCATAGTGGGTCGCGCCAGGGACATGATCATCAGCGGAGGGGAGAATGTCTACCCGAAAGAGATTGAACTATGCCTGGATCGCATCGAAGGCATCAGTGAGTCCGCCGTCATCGGTCTTGAAGATACGGACCTGGGTGAAAGAGTAGTGGCCGTCCTGGTGGCGGACCCGGATTGCCGTTTGGATGAAGCAGGAATTGTTGCCGGACTGAAAACGCAACTCGCCGGGTTCAAGGTACCCAGACAAATATGTTTCGTGGAGGAACTGCCGCGTAATACAATGGGCAAGGTGCAAAAGAATAAATTAAGGGAAACCTGGAAGCAGAACCACAAAAACGAGCAGGAGTAATACCGGTTTTGGAACTCACCGGGGACGCTTGGGGACGGACTTAAGTCCGTCCCCGGAGAGGCTAGGAACACAACGAAAACGAGCAGGAGTAATACCGGTTTTGGAACTAAAGGAGCAACTCAGGCGGTTGTCCGCGTCGGAGAAATACCGCGCGCATGTGGATAAGCGCAGGCGGGTGACTTACCTGTTAACGGCCATCGCTGTTTTTCAATACAGTCTTTACTTCTTTGCCGTGGCCTGGGCGACAGGACCGGCAGGGACGGCCTGGCCGGCCGGCAGCGCCGTCAGCGTGATCATCTGGCTCACCGTGCTGGTTATTTTGCTGAGCATCGTCATTTCAGCAGGATATATATGGTGGGCCGCCCGTTTCCATGACCCGGAAAGAGAAGCGGTCATGAGAGAACTCGGACTGCGGGATGAGTAGGGTAGTTACACAGCTTGTTGTCCTTGTATCGATGAATCCGGTATTTGCCCGGGCCGATACGCTGGCCGGCGCCGGTACCGGAAAACCCCTGAACGTGACCGCGATCATCACGTTTTTCCTGTTTGTCTGCAGTACCCTGCTGATTACCTGGTGGGCAGCCCGGCACACCCGTTCCCGCAAGGAGTTTTATGTTGCCGGCGGCGGTATTCCCGCGTGGCAGAACGGGATTGCCATTTCCGGTGACTTTATGTCGGCGGCGACCTTTCTGGGACTGACAAGCCTGTTGTTTTTTACCGGCACGGACGGGTTGATGCTGGCAGTCGGCGCAGTCGCCAGCTGGCCGGTTATCCTGTTCCTGGTCGCCGAGAGGTTGCGTAATCTCGGCCGGTATACGTTTATCGACGTCATCGCTTTTCGTCTTGATCAAGGGCCGATCACGCGGGTTGCAGCCCTGGGATCTCTTGCCACAGTAATCTTTTATCTTATCTCGCAGCTTGTAGGCGCGGGAAAATTGATCCAGTTGCTGTTCGGCCTGGATTATATCTGGGCCGTGAGCGGTATCAGCATCCTGATGATCGCCTACGTGACTTTCGGCGGCATGCTGGCCACGACCTGGGTGCAGATTATCAAGGCTTTCCTGCTGATAGTCGGCGGCACAATTATTACCCTGTTGATGTTGCAGCATTACAGCTATGACCTGGATGCGGTGTTTCACAGCGCGGTGTTGACTCATCCGAGGGGTTGGGACCTTGTCGCCCCGGGTGGCTGGCTGAACGATCCGGTATCGGTGCTCTCCCTGGGATTGACGGCCCTGCTCGGCTTCATCGGACTGCCGCATATACTGATGCGTATCTTTACCGTGAAGGACGCAAAAACTGCAAGAAAATCGGCATTTTATGCCATTTCAATCATCGGCTATTTCAACCTCCTGATGCTTGTCGTCGGGTTCGGAGCGGTGTCGCTCATCATGTTCAACCCGGACTACCAGAGTGCTGCCGGCGCCCTGACGGGAGGACGGAACATGGTGGTGCTGCACACAGCCCACTTCCTGGGGGGCGACATTCTGCTGGGGTTTGTCTCTGCCGTTGCCTTCGCCACGATCCTCGCTGTCGTCTCGGGGTTGACCATCTCCGCGGCAGCCACCATTGCCCATGACCTGTATGCGAAATCGATTAAACAGGGCACAGCGTCGGAAAAATCGGAATTACTGGTCTCGCGCTGTGCCGTGATCGGCATCGGTATACTGGCAGTCCTGTTCGGTCTCGCATTCGAACATCATAACGTCATCTTTATTACCAATATGGCCCTGGCGGTTGCCGGCAGCGCCAACGCGCCGATATTATTGCTGTCCATGTACTGGCGGGGGTTGACGACCCGCGGCGCCATCTACGGCTGCCTGGCCGGACTGGTCTCTTCCGTTGTATTGATAATCCTGGGGCCGCAGGTATGGGTGGACGTGATAGGGATGGAAGAACCGGTATTCCCTTATGTCTACCCTACCATTGTCTCGGCGCCGCTGGCGTTTATGGCAGCCTGGCTGTTGTCAATTACGGATAACAGCGCCAGGGCAGACAAGGAAAGGGCGGCGTTTGCCGAACAATATATCCGTTCGGAGACCGGTATCGGTACTTCGGAAGCGGCGAGCCACTGACAACAGGAAGCCGGAGGACGGTCGAAATATTTCTTGAAGTATATATTTTATAGTATATACTTTTATCCATGAAAGAAGCAAAGTTATTCACCAATGGTCAAAGCCAGGCGGTAAGACTGCCCAAAGAATTCCGGTTTCATGGAAAATCCGTCTATATAAAGAGGTCCGGCGCTTATGTCATCCTTATCCCGAAGGAAAATCCCTGGCGGGCGATGTTTGCCGCCTGCGGGAAATTTACTTCGGATTTTATGGCGCAACGAGATCAGGGTGACCAGGAAAACAGGGAAGATATCAGTTTATGAAATATGTGCTTGATACCAACACGTGTATTTATATCATCAACAGACATTCCCCCAGGATTGAGAAAAAATTTGAAGCCCTGATGATCGGTGACGTCGGCATTTCATCAATCACCTGCGCGGAACTTCAGTTCGGTATCTCCAACAGCTCGAACCAGAAACAAAATCAGGAGGCGCTCAATGAATTCCTCGGGCCACTCGAGATCCTGGATTTTCCTTCCGGCGCTTGCCCGATTTACGGCGAGATAAGGGCAAAACTCAAAAAATCAGGCACTATAATCGGTCCCCTGGATTTACTCATAGGGGCGCATGCCTTGTTTCTGCAAGCCATTTTAGTAACGAATAACGAGAACGAGTTCTCGCGGATATCAGGGCTGAAAACAGAAAACTGGATTTAACCACACCCTGTTTGTGGCATAATTAGCGAAGGTTAGCGACAAGGGGGTAACCACATGATTTTCTTCTCCAACAAAAACCGGCCCTTTCACTACGGTCCCTATCCCCTCGAGAGATTGCCCCGGGATGAATTGATCATCGAGTTCGAACGTCAAAGGGGGCAAAATACCGGGCCTGCTGCCGGCAACGGCGCGTCTTCAAATTATGCCGCCGCGCTGGCGAAATATCACGCTATCTTCAAGCAATTCTGTGAAGGCGCGGTGGCGCCCGCCAGGGCCCCCGTGCCTGATGACCTCGACAGGCGCTCGATTGACGTCAAGGGAGCCGGATATTTTCTTGATGCCGGCCAGATAGGTATATGCGGGTTGACCGCTTCCTGCTGGTACCGGGACACGACGCCGAAGGATCACACTCACGGGATAGTCGTACTGGCCGAATACAGCCGCCTGCCGGAAGCGGGCAACCCGGCCCGGAACTGGCTTGAGGGGTCCATCCATGCCACTGCACAGATGCGCGCGTTTGAAATAGCGGTAGGCATTGCCAACCATATACGTGCTATGGGGTTCGATGCGGCGGCCTATGATGATCGGAACGATCAAATTGATATCGACCGGCTGACCGTACTGGCAGGTCTGGGGGTCCGGGATAACGGAGTGGTCGTCAATCCCTACCTGGACGCCGATTTCTCGGTAGCGGTGGTGACCACGAATTATGCACTGGCAACGGACAAACCGTTGAAGGCCAAGGCGAAAAACGGCCGCAGCCCGGCGTACTGGCTGGGCATCGGCGGCGCTACGTCCGGCCTGGAGAGATGGCGCCGCGCCAACCGGCAGACCCATCTGAGCAATTATCCCATGGAACAGGTGCGGCGCACAGATCGGCCCACGACACTAATCCTGGATGACGAAGTCCCGCGGGTGCCGAAACGGGCCGCTTTCTTCGAGCGGGCAATCCACGGAGATCTCGATAAAAAAGCCCAGGTGGAACGCCAGCGTTTTTCCTTCAAACATCCGTTTGCCGCCGCCATGCTGAAACAAATACGCGGGATGGTGCCGCATCAGGACGGACCCGTTGCAGCGACACAGGCAAGCGGCACGAACGATCCGGTGGCCAACACCAGGGCGCTCAAGTCATTGTCCTACGCCCTGGGGTCGGAGATTACCGGGATCTGCGAGATACCGGACTATGCCTGGTATTCGCACAAGGAGGACGGTTCGGAGATCAAACCGTACCATAAATATGCCGTGGTATGTTTGATAGACCAGGGCTACGACACTATGGAAGGCGCTTCGGGTGATGATTTCATTTCCGGTGCGCAGTCCATGCGCGCCTATATGCGCGGCGCATTGATTGCCGGCATCATGGCGGAGCATTTACGCTCTCTGGGCCATTCTGCCCGGCCGCAGACCAACGCCGATTCCCATGTACTGCACATTCCCCTGGTCATGTGGGCGGGCCTGGGAGAACTCAGCCGCATCGGCGAACTGGTGCTCAACCCGTTTATCGGCCCGCGTTTCAAGACGGTCGTCATGACCACCGATCTGCCCCTGGTCCCCGACAAGCCCGTTGACTTCGGCCTGCAGTATTTCTGCTCAAACTGCCTGAAGTGCGCGCGGGAATGCCCCTGCGACGCCATCCCCTTCGGCGACAAGGTGATGTTCAACGGTTA
>MKWU01003043.1_pt1 | contig 23087 bp, 28 predicted proteins | sample 809101 | NCBI WGS metagenome assembly MKWU01 (sample SAMN05860141, study PRJNA318959) | sponge metagenome | host: Aplysina aerophoba | place: Slovenia: Piran, Adriatic Sea, Gulf of Piran | collected 2013-05-07 | reverse complement strand
ATAAACTAGAATGCAGGTGTCGACCAATTTGGGACTCGGCAGGGCTGTAGGTCGGATTAGCGCAGCGTAATCCGACATGAATCATGGCCTTGCAGGGCCGGATGTCGGATTACGCCTTCGGCAAATCCGACCTACGGAGCCACGGAGCCGCGTTAACCGAACACCAATGCCGTCAGCCCGGCGAGTCTGACGGGAGCAGCCACAGCGCGAGCAGCGGCGTCGGACCCGCGCGCATTGCATGCACCACGTTGCGCGGATTGAAGACGACGCCGCCGACGCCGGGGGCATGCCAGCCGCGACCTTCGCGATACCACTCGCCTTCGCTCAGCACGAGGTAGACCTCCTCGGGCGGATGCCGGTGATCGATGTAGCGCACGTCGGGCGCGACCAGAGTCGCGCCGAACCACACGTCGCTGCGCTGCTCGAGCCCCGTCGGCCCGATGATGTCCGCGTTGGCATGGCCGTCGTGAAACTCCGGGCCGTGGGCTTCCGAGCCGGCACGCCGGCGCCACCGCAACTCGGGCTCCAGCGCTGCGAACGCCTCCACCAGACGAGAGAGCTCCGGCGCCGCTCGCGCACGCTGGAAGGCCGAAGGCAGATAGCGGTGCGCCGGGGGCGGGACACGCGTGCCGGGAGCGATGGCGCCGACCGAAGTCGCGAGGGCTTCGAAGACACGGGACGCGGCCGCGGCGGGGGGAGTCCGGTCCGGCACGCGCGCCGACAGGGCATCGCGGACGGCATCGAGAAATCGCGCAAGAGAATCGGGACGCTTCACCGCACATGTCCTCCGTTTCGTTCCGACCACCACCTCCGGACGGTCATCCGGATTCGCACCGCCCGCCGCACCGCGCTCGTCCCCGGCCTCGCACCGGCGCCTGCACCCGCCGCGCGGCAGCGGGCCGCGTCGCGGACGAACCGCGCCGCTCAGGACAGATCGATGGCGTAGCGCTTGAGGTCCTCCAGCGAGACGATCGCGAGGGTCGCGGCATGGGTCGCGCGCAGCACGACCCGCGGTGCCGCGCCGGCGTCGAGCGCCTCCTGCCAGCGTGCCGCGCACAGGCACCACTGATCTCCCGGTCGCAGGCCGGCAAAGCCGAATTCCAGGCGGGGCGTGGACAGGTCGTTGCCGCGCGAGCGCGAGAACTCGAGGAACTCCCGGGTCACGCGGGTACACACGGTGTGGCGGCCGACGTCCTCGTCCGAGGTATTGCAGCAGCCGTCGCGAAAGAAGCCGGTCACCGGGTCGTCCGAGCACGACTCGATCGGTTCGCCGAACACGTTCTTCGCCGGATCCATTGCCGTCTCCTGGTTGAATATCGGGATACGAAATCGCGCGCGATTTTCCCGGATGGACCGGCCGATGTACATTCGCCCGCCTGTCCCGGCCGGAATCGCGGACCGCGTGAGCTCTTCCCCGACCCTCGAGGTACGAATCTGGCGCGGCGCCGACGCCGGCGCGTTCGCCGCCTACGAGGTGCCGGCGGCGGCGAACCAGACCGTGCTCGACGTGGTGACCTGGATCCAGCGTCACCGGGAGCCCGCGCTGGCTTACCGCTTCGCGTGCCGGGTGGGGGTGTGCGGCTCGTGCGCGATGACCGTGAACGGCCGGGCGCGGTGGACGTGCCGGAGCCACGTGAAGGACGTCGCCGGCGACGGCCGGCTCGTCATCGAGCCGCTGCGCAACCTGCCCCGCATCAAGGACCTGGTGTGCGACCTGACGCCGTTCTTCGACAAGTGGCGGCGCGCGGGCGGGCGGTTCGAGGGGACGGCGACCCGGCGCGAACCGATGCCCGCGCTCGAGCCCGGCACCGAAGCGCGCCGGACGGTGGACGCGGGCATCGAGTGCATCAACTGCGCGGTGTGCTACAGCGCCTGCGACGTGGTGGGGTGGCGTCCCGACTATCTCGGCCCGGCCGCCCTCAACCGCGCCTGGACCCTGGTCAACGACGAGCGGCACGTGCGGACCCGCGAGGTCCTCGACGCGGTGGCGGCCGGCGGCGGCTGCGCCGTCTGCCACACGCACGGAAGCTGCACCGAGCACTGCCCGGTCGGGATCAGCCCCACCGCGGCCATCGCCGGGCTCAAGCGCCGGAGCTTCCGCCGATGGCTGCGGGGGGGACGCGCGTGAGCGAGTCCATCATGGTCGCGAGGCTGCCCGTCCGTTGTCAGCAACGCTCACGCCGATGGAATTCCGCTTTCGCGGAAATCCATCGGTCCTGACCGATCACGCATGCGGCCATCGAGGGAGTGCCGGTGAGCGATGCCGCCCTGTTCGCGTTGCAGCGCCTGTCCGCGAAGCTGCTTGCGCCGCTCGTCGTCGTCCACCTCGCGCTGATCCTGTACGCGGTGCACGGGGGCCTGAGCGCGGCCGAGATCCTCGGACGGACGCAGGGCAGCGCGGCGTGGGGGGCCTTCTATGGCCTGTTCGTGGTCGCGGTCGCGGTCCACGCCCCAATCGGGGTGCGCAACATCGTGCGCGAGTGGACGCGGTGGCGGGGCCGGAGCCTGGACGTCGCGAGCGTGGTGCTCGCGATCGCCCTGCTCGCGCTCGGACTGCGCGCGGTGGCCGCGGTGGTCGCATGAGACCCGCCCCTGCATCGAGACGTGGCGCCGGGTACCGGGCGTTCCTCGCGCACCGGATCTCGGGGCTCGCGCTGGCGGTGTTCCTGCCCCTGCACTTCCTCACTCTGGGACTTGCGCTCGAAGGCGCGGAGGCGCTCGATCGCTTCCTCGCGTTCGCCGACCTGCCGCTCGTCAAGGCGGCGGAGTGGGGCCTGGTGGTCCTCCTTGCGGTCCATCTGGTGCTCGGAGCAAGGCTCCTGGTGCTGGAGCTCGGCCCGTGGCGCGGCATGCGCACCGCGTGGATCGGATGGGCGGCGGGGATCGCCGCGGTGACCGGCCTCGCCTTCATCGCGGTGGCGTGACGTGTGTCTCCGGCACCACCGAATCGACATCCCGGGCCGTGCCTCCGGCGACAGCGGAATGCTCGCTGTCGTGCTCGCCAGGGAGACCGGCGGACCGGGCGCGGCGGTCGGCCCCGCGTTTCTCCGGGCCGCGTGAAATGCGCGTCGAACGCCACCGCACCGACATCCTGATCCTCGGCTCCGGCGGGGCGGGACTGCTGGCGGCACTGCACGCCAAGCAGACCAATCCCGACGCCGACGTCACCGTCGCGGTGAAGGGACTTCTCGGCAAGTGCGGCTGCACGCGCATGGTGCAGGGGGGCTACAACGTCGCGATCGCCGAGGAGGACTCCGTCGAGCGCCACTTCATGGACACTATCGTCGGCGGCAAGTGGCTGCCGCGGCAGGACCTGGCGTGGCGGCTGGTCGAGGGCGCGGTGGAGCGCATCCGCGAGCTCGAGAACGAGATCGGCTGCTTCTTCGACCGCAACCCCGACGGCACCATCCACCAGAAGGCGTTCGCGGGGCAGAGCTTCGACCGCACGGTGCACAAGGGCGACCTCACCGGCATCGAGATCGTCAACCGGGTGATGGAGCAGGTGCTGGCCCGCGACGTGCGCCGGCTCGAGGAGCACCGCGCCATCGAGCTCGTTCCAGCCCGGGACGGCTCCCGCATCGCGGGTGTGCTGCTGATCGACGTGCGCACCGGCGCGTACCGCTTCGTCGGCGCGAAGGCGGTGCTGCTCGCCACCGGCGCCGGTCCCACCATGTACCTCTACCACACGCCGTCCGGCGACAAGTCGTGCGACGGGTTGGCAATGGCGCTGCGCGCGGGCCTGACCCTGCGCGACATGGAGATGGTGCAGTTCCACCCCACCGGGCTGCTCGCGGGACCCGACACCCGCATGACCGGCACGGTGCTGGAGGAGGGGCTGCGCGGTGCCGGCGGCTACCTGCTGAACGGGGACGGGGAGCGCTTCATGCAGCGCCACGACCCTGCAGCGGAACGTGCGACCCGCGACCTCGTGAGCCGGGCGATCTGCGCGGAGATGCGAAGCGGGCGCACCACGCCCATGGGTGGGGTGTACATCGAGATGGCCCACCTCGGCCCGGCGAACGTCGCGAGCCGGTTCCCCGGCATGGTCAAGCGGTGCGCGGACTGCGGCTTCGACCTCGCCGGCGGCCGGGTGGAGGTCGTTCCCACCGCGCACTACATGATGGGCGGTGTCGAGTTCGAGGCCGACTGCGCCACCTCGCTGCCGGGCCTGTACGCGGCGGGCGAGGACTGCGGTGGGGTGCACGGGGCGAACCGGCTCGGCGGCAACGGGGTCGCGAACTCCACGGTGTACGGGGGCATCGCGGGGGAGTCGATGGCGCGGGCGGTTCGTTCGGGGGCGACCTGGGCGGATCCGGACGAGACCGCCCTCGATGCGGGGGTGGCGCGGGCCGAGCGTCCGTTCTCGCTGCGTCCGGGGGACCTGGGGGGACTGCGCGAGCGGCTGTGGCGCACCATGTGGGACGACGTCGGGGTGCTCCGCACCCGCGAGGGGATCGAGCGGGGACTGGAAGGAGTCGAGGCGTACGCCGGGGAGCTGCTGGCCACCGGGCTCGCCGACGGCGACCGGGCGTTCAACCTCACGTGGCACGACTGGCTCAACCTGGAGAGCCTGATCGAGGCGAGCCGGGTGATCGCGCGCGCCGCCCTCGCGCGCGAGGACTCGCGCGGAGCGCACTTCCGCGAGGACTTTCCCGAGACCGGCGACCTCGACGAGACCCGCTACATCCGCGTCTCGCGCCACGGCGACAATCTGCGCCTCGACACCGCACCGGTCGAGTTCTCCATCGTGCGGCCGGGCGAGTCGCTCATCGACGGCGAGGCTGGCGCGCCGCCGGCAGCGACATGACGGCGGAACGACCCGCGGACGCCGGCAAGGCGCGGTCCGGAGAGCGGTGGCGACGTGCGGCTGGGCGGCGTCAGTCGGCGCCGTGGTTCGGTGTCTGCGCCGCACGGCCGGTGATTCCGAGTCCTTTCAGCAGTCCGGACGTGCGTGCCTGCTCCTTCTCGACGGCGAGGAGACGGTCTTCGAGCCGGTGTGGTCTGCGGATCACCAGTCCAGCCAGTGCGACACCAACGGCGACGATCGCGATGATTTCGGGGGTGATCCAGGTCATTGGTTCAGCTCGGCGCCGGATTGTGCGTTGTACTGCGCCAACTCTATCCTTCAATTCTCACTGAATCCATCGCTCGGAGTCGTCGGGAACGTACGTCCCGGTGCCGCGGGGTGCAGGCGAAGACCGCACACGGGATTGTCTCTCACTCGCGCGTCCGCGAACGGCGGTGCGTACGCGCGTCCGGTACGTTACGCTGGTCTTCCCCGCCAGTCGCACTGCCCGGCGCGCGGAGGCCCCGGCTTCACCGGGGACGATGCACCGCCGGCAGCGGCACGAGGACAATGCGAATGATCGCGAACGAATCCATCGAGCAGGCCGCGTACGAGGTGATGTGCAAGGCGGCCATCGACATTCCCGAGGACTACCTCGGCGGCATCAAGGGCATGGTGCGGCGCGAGGAAGGGACGCTGTCGTGCTTCGTGCTGCGGTCCATGGTAGAGAACTGGGAGGCGGCGAGCGCGGACCGGCGCCCGATGTGCGCGGACACCGGCCTCCCGCGCTACTACGTCAAGGTGGGCAACGAGGCACGCGTCGCGGGCGGATTCGTCGCCGTGGAACGGGCGCTTCGCTCCGCCACCGCACGCGCCACCCAGGACGTGCCGCTCAGGCCGAACCGAGTGCATCCCCTGTGGCGCACCGATCACGACAACAACGTCGGCATCAACGCGCCGGAGGTGGAGTGGAGCTTCGAGCCCGACGCGGACTGGATCGAAGTCACCACCGTGCACAAGGGCGGCCTGTTCGGCACCGACTACCGGATGCTCTTCCCCGGCGACGGGATCGACGGCATCAAGCGGTTCTACCTCGACACGCTGGTGGCGTTCGGCAAGCGCGGGCTCGCGTGCCAGCCCGCGATCGTGGGCGTCGGTCTCGGCGGCTCCAAGGACGTGTCGATGGTGCTCGGCAAGCAGGCTGCGTGCCTGCGCACCGTCGGCGACCGGCATCCGGACCCGAAGATCGCGGCGCTGGAGCTGGAGCTCAAGGACCTCGGGAACAGCATCGGGATGGGTGCGATGGGGTTCGTCGGCTCGTCCATGGTCGTCGACTGCCACATCGAGGTCGGACACACCCACACCGGCGGGATGCCGATGAGCGTGCACACGTTCTGCCTGTCCTCGCGGCGCGCGACCGCGAGGGTGGAGACGGACGGCTCGTTCGAGCTGCGCACGGACCCGGGGTGGTTCACCCCCTACATGCGCCGGGAGACGGTGGAATGGACGAGCGACGCGGAGAGCTCGCGGAAGTCGGGCTGACGATCCCGGCCGCGCGCGAGGAGCTGGCGCAGCTCCGGCCCGGCAACGTCGTCTATCTCGACGGAGTGGTGTACACCGCCCGCGAGGGCGTCTACCGCAAGGTGCTCGAGGAAGGCGCCCCGCTCCCCGGGGGCCTCGTGCAGGTGAGCAACGCGAACTTCCACTGCTCGCCGGCCGCCGCGCGCGAGCCGGACGGGACGTTCAACGTGGGCGGGGTCACCGCGACCGCGAGCTTCCGGTTCTCGAAGTGGATGCCTCGCTGGTTCGAGGTATCCGGCGCGAAGGTCGTCATCGGCAAGGGCGGCATGAGCGGCGCGGACTATCGCGAGCACTTCGTTCCCGAAGGTGCGGTGTACCTCACCACCGTCGGCTATGGCACCGGGGCGCTGCTCGGGCGCGGGATCCGACGAGTACGCGACGTGTACTGGCTCGACGAGCTCGGCATTGCCCAGGCCATGTGGGTATTCGAGGTGGCGCGCTTCGGCCCGTTCCTGGTCGACAGCGACCTGCGGGGGAACAGTCTCTTCGAGGCGCAGGGGCGGATGGTCAACGAGAACCTCGACCGGGTCTACGCGGGACTTCGGCCCCCGGCGCTGCGGCGTTATGGCGAGACGGACGATCGGGAAGAGGAGCTGATCTGACTCCGCTCCGGAGTCTCCCCTCGCACGGTCCCCTTCGGGCTCGCCGGTCGATTCCGCCTTCCGGCGATTGCGGGCTCCACGTCGGGTATTCTGGCGCACCATCGCGGCCGGGCGGTCGGCCGAAGGCACCGGGTGAGACGACCGCCGGGCTCGCGAGCCGACGTTCGAGTTCCGGTGAGACGACCACGGTGGCGGGTCGGTGCCGCACACCGGGACTCGATGCCGGACCTCACCTGCAATCAATGCCAAGGAGACGCACGATGCCCGAATCGCTCACGGTTCCGCCCCGCACGCCGAACGCGACGTTTCTCGAGTTTCCGCTCCACACCGACCTCGACGCCTTCGACGCGCACGTCGCGATCCTCGGGCTGCCCTACGGCGACCCCTACACCATCGACGAGGTGACGAACGATCAGACCAACGCACCCACCGCGGTCCGGGTCGCGTCGGCGCGGCTCTCGAAGCATCTCGACCGGTTCGACTTCGACATCGGCGGGACGCTGTTCGACGGGCGCGACGTCCGGGTGGTCGACTGCGGCGACGTCCCGGGCAACGCCCGCGATCTCGCCGCCCACTACCGCAAGGCCGAGGCGGCGGCGCGCAAGATCCTGGACGCCGGTGCCATGCTCATCAGCATCGGCGGCGACCATGGAGTGCCGATCCCGGTGTTCCGTGCCTGCGAGCGGCACGGTCCCGTCACCCTGGTGCACGTCGATGCCCACCTCGACTGGGTCGACGAGAAGGACGGCGTCCGCGAGGGGTACTCCAACCCGATCCGGCGCGCGTCGGAGATGCCCTGGTTCGACCGGATCATCCAGATCGGGCTCCGCGCGCAGGGCAGCGCGCGGCAGCGCGAGCACGACGACGCGATCGCCTGGGGCGCCGAGATCGTCACCTCCTACGAGGTGCTGGAGCACGGCATGCAGCCGGTCCTCGACCGCATCCCGGACGGCGGCACCTACTACCTGAGCATCGATGCCGACGGCGTCGACCCGACGGTGATGCCGGCGGTGAACGCCCCCGCCCCGGGCGGACTGCTCTACCATCACGTGCGGGACCTGATCCACGGGGTGGTGAAGAAGGGGCGCGTCCTCGGCATGGACATCGTGGAGATCACCCCGGCGCGCGACTTGAACGAGATCACCTCGATCGTCGCCGGCCGCTTCATCCTGAACCTGATCGGGACGGCGGTGCGGGCGGGTTATTTCGACGACTGAGCAAGGGCCGCGCACCGGCGCCACGCGATGTCCGTGGACGTCCGGAACGCACAGGCCGGACTACGACATGGCGCTCTGCATCGGCCTGATTTCGGGCACCAGCATGGACGCGGTGGACGCCGCGCTGGTCGCGCTCGGCGACGGGGACACCCGCGTCGTCGCGACGCATTCGGCTCCGATTCCGGACGATCTGCGGCGCGAGCTCCATGTGCTGGCCCAGGACCCCGCCGCCGCCGCCCTCCGCTTCTGGACCGCCGATGCGCGACTCGGGTCGGTCTTCGCGGACGCCGCGCTCGCGCTCCTCGACACGGCCGGGACCCACCCCCGCGACGTGACGGCGATCGGCAGCCACGGCCAGACGGTGTACCACGCGCCGCGGGCGGCGACACCGATCACCGTGCAGCTCGGCGACCCGGGCATCATCGCCGAGCGCACCGGCATCACCACGGTTGCGGACTTCCGCCGCCGCGACATCGCCGCCGGTGGCGAGGGAGCGCCGCTCGCCCCGGCGTTTCACCGGGCCGTGTTCTCGGCTCCCGGAGTCGAGCGCGGCATCCTCAACCTCGGGGGCATCGCGAACCTGTCGGTCCTGCCCGCGGACCCCGACCGGCCGCCCCTCGGCTTCGACACCGGTCCCGCGAACACCCTCCTCGACTCTTTCGTGCGCAGCCGGCTCGGCATCGACATGGATCGCGATGCCGCCCTGGCGCGTGAGGGCGAGGTGGTCCCGACCCTCCTCGCCGCGCTGCTGGCCGAGCCCTACTTCGGCCGGGCGCCGCCGAAGAGCACGGGAAGGGAGCTGTTCAATTCGTCATGGCTCGACGCCCGACTCGACGCCCACCCGGTGGCCGGACCGCACGACGTGCTGCGCACGCTGTGCGAGCTGACGGTGGAGTCGGTGGTCGCCGCGATCGAGCGGTTCGCGCCGGATACGCGCGAGATCTGGCTGTGCGGGGGCGGCTCGCGCAATCCGCTCGTCGCGGAGCGGCTCGCGGAGCGGGCCGCGCCGCTGCGCGTCGAGACGACGGAGAGGCTCGGCATCCACCCGGACTGGGTCGAGGCGGCGGCGTTCGCCTGGCTCGCGATGCGTGCGCTCGCCGGCGAGGCCGGCAACGCACCGTCGGTGACCGGAGCCGTCCGGGAAGCGGTTCTCGGTGGGATCTATCCCGCCTGAGTCGCGCGGAGGAAGCGCAGCCCGCGTCGAACCGGGCACGACATCCGTACTCGCAGCGGCAGAGTGTGCGTAGGTGGAACCGTTGCGCCCGGGCCGAACGCCTCGGTGTGAACCGACACTTCGTCAGATCGAGAACGACATCCCGCAGCCGCAGGTGGTGGCCGCGTTCGGGTTGCTGATGACGAACCGGGACCCTTGCAGGTCCTCCTTGTAGTCGATCTCGGAGCCCATCAGGTACTGGAAGCTCATCGGATCGACGAGCAGCTTCGCACCCTCGCGTTCGATCACGAAGTCATCCTCGCCCGGAGAATCCTCGAAGTTGAATCCGTACTGAAACCCCGAGCAGCCGCCCCCTTCGATGTAGACGCGAAGGAGTGGGTCGGTGCGGCCCTGGCGCAGAACGAGCTCGCCGACCTTGCGCGCCGCCTTCTCCGAGAAGGCGACCGCGGAGGTGAAGTCAGGATCCGACATGTCTCTTGTCCCGCCCGTCGTGTCCGCCGAAGCATGGGGGTTGCGGCGGCGCAAATCAACATCCCGGCCCGCGCCGCACCCCGTGCGTGCGCTCCGCGGATCCGTCCTCGGGTACGGTATCCTCGCCGGAACGAGCAGCGGAACGGTCTCCTACGTCGACTATGAACCTCCTCGCAAAGCCCTCGCCGGTGCGGAGCGGCCGGCTGCGCTGGGCGGCGCTCGCGCTCGCGGCCGGTTGCCTCCTGGCGGCGCTCGCGTTGCGCGACGACGGCGCTCCGGAGGCATTCCCGTCGGTCTCCATCTCCACCATCGACGGCCGCAGCTTCGACGCCGCCACGGTCGCGGGCCGCCCGCTGCTCGTCACCTTCTGGTCCACGACGTGCGTGGTCTGTCTGCGGGAGATGCCCGATCTCGAAGCGCTCTACCGCCGGCTCTCCCCGCGCGGGCTCGAGATCATCGCGGTGTCGATGCCCTGGGATCCGCCCGGCGAGGTGGTGCGGCTCGCCCGGGCACGCGCGCTCCCCTATCCGGTCGCGCTCGACGTGACCGGCGCCATCGCGAAAGCGTTCGGCGACGTGTCGGCGACCCCGACCCACGTCCTCATCGACCCGGGCGGCGAGGTCGCGTTCACCCGCACCGGCGCGCTCGACTTCGCCGCCCTCGACGACCGGCTGCGGTCGATGCTCTGACGCGGGACGGGGGCGCGAGTGCTCTGGGTCAAGGCCCTTCACGTCATCTTCGTGGTGGCCTGGTACGCGGGGCTGCTGTACCTGCCGCGCCTGTTCGTCTACCACGCGCAGACCGACGACGCGATCGGCGACGAGCGCTTCAAGGTCATGGAGCGCAAGCTCTTCGTGATCATGACGGTGGGCGGGCTCGGGGCGCTCGTCTTCGGCCTGTGGCTCGTCGCCGATTACGCGTGGGCCGCCTACGCGGCGAGCGGCTGGTTCCGGGTGAAGCTCGTTCTCGTCGCTGCGCTCGTCGCGTACCACGTCTGGTGCGGTAGACTTGTCGCCGACTTCGCCGCGGGGCGAAACCGGCACGGACATCGTTTCTACCGTCTGTTCAACGAGGTGCCGGCGCTCGTCCTGATCGCGGTGGTCATCCTCGTGGTGGTCAAGCCGTCCATGGGTGGGCTCGATGACTAGAACCGTTCAATGCGTGGTGCTGAAACGCGAGGCGGAGGGTCTCGACGAGCCGCCGCATCCGGGCGATCTGGGCCGGCGGATCTTCGAGAACGTCTCGAAGGAGGGCTGGGCCGAGTGGCTCCAGCGCCTGCAGATGATCATCAACGAGAACCAGCTCAGCACCGCCGACCCCGGGAGCATCGACGTCATCGAGCAGCACATGCGCGGCTTCCTCTTCGGCGAGGGCAATCTCGGAGGTCTCCCGGCCGGATTCCGCACCGGCCGCGCCAAGAAGTAGCCGAGCCTCGTTGTCTCACCTTGCCGGCACGTCACATCGCCGCGTGTCCCGGGGACCGGCGAGCGCGATGGGAGGTGGGACATGACCCGATCCGCAGACGACATCAGCCTGGATCTCGGTGCGCTTCGCACCGCATACGAAGAAGGAAACCTCCGGCCGACGACGGTCGCCGACGCGGTCCTGCGCCGCATCGCGGATCGGGGGGACGACGGAGTGTGGATATCCCGTGTTCCGGAGAGCCTGGTCATGGAACGGGCCCGGAATCTGGAGGGTCTGGATGCGGAGGCTCGTCGCGGCCTGGAGCTCTACGGCATACCGTTTGCCGTCAAGGACTGCATCGACGTCGCCGCAATGCAGACCACCGCGGCATGCCCGGCCTTCGCGTACACGGCCGAGCGCTCGGCGACGGTGGTCGAACGGCTCCTCGAGGCCGGGGCGATCCTCGTCGGCAAGACGAACCTCGACCAGTTTCAGAGCGGACTCGTCGGAACCAGGACGCCGTACGGCATCCCCCGCAACCCGTTCGATGCGCGTTACGTCCCGGGCGGGTCGAGCTCGGGATCGGGCGTTGCCGTTTCCGCCGGGCTTGTCGCGTTTGCGCTTGGAACCGACGTGGCGGGATCCGGCCGCGTCCCCGCCGCGTTCAACAACGTGGTCGGGCTCAAGCCGTCGCGCGGCCTGATCAGCGCGACGCGGTGCGTGCCGGCGGCGCGATCGCTGGACTGCATCTCGATATTCTCCCTGACCGCGGAGGACGCGCTGGCGGTTCTGCGCGTTGCGGCGGCGCCGGATCCGCTGTACGCCTTTTCGCGCACGGCCGAGCTCGGTGAACCCGAGGTCCGAAGCGGATTCCGCTTTGCGGTGCCGCGCCCCGGGGAGCTCGAATTCTTCGGCAATGCCGAGTGGCGGACGATCTACCAGGATGGGGTCGAACGATTGCGCGCCATGGGCGGCGAAAGGGTGGAGATCGAATTTGCTCCCTTCCGCGCGATCTCCGAGCTGCTGTACGGCGGACCCATCGTCGCGGAGCGCCTCGCGGGGATCCGTGCCTTCGTAGCCGAACACGCCGATGCCATGCATCCCGTGACGCGGGAGATTTTCGACGGAGCGGCCCGGCATCTCGGAGTCGACGCATTCGACGCCCTGCACCGTCTGCAGGAGCTTCGGGCCCGGACGCTGAAGACATGGGACGTCGCGGACTTCCTGTTCGTGCCCACCACCGGGACGACCTACACGATCGCCGAAGTGGAGGCCGAGCCGATCCGGCTGAACGCCAACCTCGGTGTGTACACGAACTTCGTGAACCTCCTGGATCTCTGCGCAATCGCCGTTCCGGCCGGCTTCGACCCGGGCGGGCTTCCGGTCGGGGCCACGCTGATCGCTCCTTGCTTCAACGAAATGATGCTTCTCGACATCGGCGGGGAATTCCACCGGCGCGCCGGTGTCCCCATGGGCGCAAGCGGGAGGCCGCTACCAGGCCTGGCGCCGCGGACGGCATAGCGGTCAAGGGCGCATCCGGGGAGCGGTCCGCGGGAGCATGGCCGCAATCGCCCGGATCGCGGCATCCGTGATCGGACAAGCGGACTGAAGCGAGAACGAATACGGCACGCCGGGCATGCGGATCCGATTGCCTTCCGCCCCTGCTGACCCATCGCTATACTGATTTTGCGTCGGGTCGTCAGCCCGCCGCCGCATGCACGCCACTCCGGGCCCCGACAATCACAACAACGACGGCCCGCATGTCCACCGCAACGGGAGGACCACCATGAAACGCTTCACTGCCACACTGTTGAGCTCCGCGTTGGCGGGGCTCCTCGTCACCGCCGGAGCCACGGCCCAGGAAACACTCAAGATCGGCTGGATCGGTCCCCTGTCGGGCTGGGGCACGTTCGGCGGCACCGCGATCATGCGCGGCACCGCGCTCGCCATCGATCACATCAACGCCGAAGGCGGTGTCAATGGACGCATGCTGGAGCTGGTGCCACGCGATTCCGCCGCCAAACCCGAGCAGGCGATCACGGTCGCGCGGGAGCTGATCGACAGCGAGGAGGTCTACGCCCTCATCGGCAAGTTCGATTCGAGCTCGGCGAAGGCGCTGAACCCCGTGATTCACGAGGGCGGCGTCCCGATGATGCTGTCCATCGCAGCCGCGACCAAGAACATCGAGTACGAACGCGATCCCAACTTCATGTTCCGCACCTCCGGCGCCGACCACTTCATCGCCGAGTTCCTCGTCGACTTCGCGATGGAGGAGTACGGGGCGAAGAAGATTGCCATCGGCTTCGAGGACACCGGCTACGGCTTCGGCGGCCGGGACGACATCACCAAGGCGCTCGAGGCGAAGGGCATGGAGCCGGTGGCCAAGGTGAAGTTCTCGCGTCCCGATACCGACATGACGGCGCAGGCGCAGATCATCAAGCGCTCCGAGGCCGACGCGGTGATCCTCTACTCCATCGCGAAGGCCGACGCGATGATGATCCGCAGCCTGAACAAGGTCGGGGCCGAGACCACGGTCATCTGCGCCTGGGCCGCGAGCTCGCCCGAGCTTCCGAAGTTCGCGGGGCCGCTGGGCGAAGGCATCACGGTCATGCAGACCTACAGCTTCCTCGACGAGAACCTCGACGATCTGGGCAACACGATGCGCGCCGACTTCATGGCCAAGCATGAAATCCCCGATCCGGCCAAGATCCCCTTCCCGGCCTTCACCGCCCACGCCTACGACGGCATGCTGCTCCTGGGTGCCGCCATGAACAAGGCGGACCTGTCGCTCGACGCCGCCGATCTGGCCTCGGACCGCATGAAGATCCGGGACGCGCTGGAGAACGGCCTCGGTCCGGTCCAGGGCCTCATCAAGACCTACGACCCGGCATTCACCAAGGACAACCACGACTCGGTCGGGCCGTCCGACTACATCATGACGGTGTGGAACGAGGGCAAGCTGATCCCCTACAAGGGCAAGCACGACTGGGGCAAGAAGCACTGATCGTCGAGCGCCGTCATTAGGATCACTGCCCGCCGCCGGCCGGCCCCGATTCGGCCGGCGGCCCGGTCGCCGGGAGTCTCATGTTCCAGGCCACGCTGAGCGGTCTCGCCGTCGGCAGCCTGTTCGCGCTGATCGCGGTCGGCTTCAACCTCACCTTCATCGTCAACCGGACGGTGAACTTCGCCCACGGTCAGTGGGTGGCGGTGGGCTCGCTGCTCGCGTTCACCCTGCTGGTCGAGTGGCAGATGCCGTTGCTGGTCACCATCATCGGGACCGGCGTGCTGCTCGGCATCCTCGGCGTCGCACTGGAGCGGGTCGGCATCCGCCCGATGCTCGGGCATTCCCTGTCGCTCGGCTTCATCATGAGCACGCTGGCCATCGGCATCATGCTGGAGAACGCGGCGCTGTGGTGGTGGGGGTCGACGGCGCTGTTCGTCCCGTCGCCGCTCGGCGAGGAGCGCATCGACGTGCTCGGCGCGGGCATTTACCCGCAGGAGGCAGTGATTCCGGCGGTCACCGCGCTCATGCTGGTGGGGCTCGCGCTCCTGTACCGCTTCACCCGCATGGGCCGCGCGCTCAGGGCGACGGCGGAGAACCCGGAGGCGGCCCGGCTGATGGGCATCGACGCGAAGCGCATGATCGGCTTCGCCTACGGGCTGGCGGGGCTGATGGCCGGCGTCGCCGGGGTCCTCGTGGCGCCGCTCACCGGGGCGCTTGCCGCGGCGGGCGCGGGGCTCGGGCTCAAGGCGTTCGCCATCGCCATCGTCGGTGGCCTCGACAGCATCACCGGCACTCTCATCGCCGGACTCCTGCTCGGGGTCGCGGAGCAGTACATCGCGCTCTACATCTCGCCGGGTCTGCGGGATGTAGGGGTCTTCGCGATCGTCATCGTGATCCTGCTCGTCCGCCCGTTCGGGCTGCTCGGCACGCGCGAAGATGAGAAGGTGTAAGCCGCACATTCCGCCGGCCTGCGGACGCGGATCTGCTCGGGCTTCCGGTTGCTGCGCAAGCGTTGTCGGCGTCGGCCGCGATGTGGCGCGGCATCCACGGGTTGCCCGCGCGCCAGGTATCGAAATTCCCGTGGCGTTCGGTGTGCTTGAGTCGAAGTGCCGCCGGCACCGCGCCGATCTCCGGCGTGCCCTGACTCTCGTTCGCGTTGCCGCTGCCAGGCAAGCTTGCGCAGCAAGCGGTTGTTCGAGCACCTCCGCGGCCTCGCTTCGCGCACTGGTGAATCATGCGGCTTAGCGCGCTGTCCGTGGCGATGTGGGCCGCAGGAATCGCGGCGCTCGCCGCCTTCCCCTGGCTCACCAACAACTACTTCATCCACATCGCGTCGCTGATCGGCGTATTCACCATCGTCGCGGTGGGGATGAACATCCTGGTCGGGATGACGGGACTGGTGAGCCTCGGCCACGCCGGCCTGTTCGCCGTCGGCGCCTACACGAGCGCGTTGCTCGGCACCCGCCTCGAGGTCTCGTTCTGGCTGTCGGCCGCGGCCGCCATCGTAGTGACGGGGGCGGTGGGGGCGGTACTCGCGCTCGCGGCACTCAGGGCACGCGGCATCTACCTGGCCATGGTCACCATCGCGTTCGGCATCATCGTCGAGCAGGTGGCGCTCGACCAGGACGAGTTCACGGGCGGGTTCATGGGCGTGTCCAGCATCCCCTATCCGGCCATCGGCGACTTCACGTTCTCCGCCCCCTGGCGGCTCTACCTGATCGCGACGCTGGCCGGAGCGTGCCTGTGGCTCGCCAGCAACCTGCAACGCTCGCGCTGGGGCCGGGGCATGCTTGCGGTGCGCGAAAGCTGGGTGGCGGCGGAATCGCTCGGCGTCTCGCGCTACCACATGGAGACGATGGCATTCGCCCTGAGCGCGGCGCTCGCCGGGCTCGGCGGCGCGCTGTTCGCGGCCCAGAACGCCTACATCGCCCCCAACATCTTCGCCTTCGACCTCTCCATCCTGATGCTGCTGTTCGTCATCCTGGGGGGCTTGGGCACGGTGTGGGGGCCGCTCATCGGAACTGCGGTGCTCCTCGTCATTCCCGAGCTCATCGCCGGCTTCACCCAGGTGCGCCTCGTGATCTACGGGGCGGTCATGCTGGCCTGCCTCTACTTCATGCCCCAGGGCATCGCCGGCTTCTTCGAGGGGCGCCGCCGGGAGCGGACGCGCGACACGCGCCGCCTGCCCGCGCCGGACATCGAGGGCCTGAAGGCGTCGATCGCCGAGCGCCGGATGCCGGACGGCGGCGGGGCGCTCATCGAGGTCGCGGGGGTGAGCAAGGCGTTCGGCGGCCTCGTCGCCCTCGACGACCTGACGATGGAGATTCGTCCGGGCGCCATCCACAGCCTCATCGGACCCAACGGGGCGGGCAAGACGACGCTGGTCAACGTGCTGTCGGGCTTCTACCGGCCGGAATCGGGTGAGGTGCGGCTCCCCGGCGCGCCGGGGGCGGGGGGGGGTGGGGGGCCGAGTGGCGGCCCGCGGCGTCGCGCGCACCTTCCAGGCGACCCGACTCTTCCCCCAGCTCACGGTCCTCGCCAACGTCATGGTCGGCCTGCACCAGCACATGGACTACGGGCTGGCGCCGGCGCTGTTCTCGACGCCCCGCACCCGCGCCGGCGAGCGCCGGGCCGAAGCCGAGGCCCTGGCCGCGCTCGACATCGTCGGATACTCCGGCGACCCGCTCGACAGCGCCGGCAGTCTCGCGTTCGGCCATCAGCGCCTGGTGGAGATTGCCCGCGCCCTGGTGACACGGCCGGCGCTGCTGCTGCTCGACGAGCCCGCTGCGGGATTGAGCGCGAGCGAGATCGAGGTGCTCGACAAGCTGATCGTGCGGATCCGGGAGCTGGGCGTGACCGTCCTCCTCATCGAGCATCACATGGATCTCGTGATGGAGATCTCCGATCGCGTGACGGTGCTCGACTACGGCAGCAAGATTGCGGAGGGCCCGCCGGAAGTGGTGCGGGCGGATTCGAAGGTGGTGGAGGCGTATCTGGGCCATGAGCACTGAGCTCCTGTCAGCGCGGGACAACAGCCGCAAGATCGCAGAGGGCCGACCAGAAGTGGTGCGGGTGGATGCGAAAGTGGTGGAGGCGTATCTCGGCCATGACGACTGAGCTCCTGTCAGCACGCGACATCTGCGTCAACTACGGCGCCGTCAGGGCGCTGGACGGGGTATCGATTCACGTCGACGAGGGCGAGGTCGTCTCGGTCATCGGCTCCAACGGCGCCGGAAAGACCACGATGATGAAGACCGTCGCGGGGCTGCTGACCTCGCGCAGCGGCGTCATCACGTTCCAGGATCAGGACATCACCGAGATCGAGGCCCAGGACCTGGTGGGCCGCGGCATCTCTCTCGTGCCCGAAGGGCGTCAGGTGTTCGGTCGGATGAGCGTGGAGGAAAACCTGATTCTCGGCGCCTACAGCCGTCCCGGCGATGCGCTCGAGGAGGACTTCGCGCACTGCTTCGCCCTCTTTCCCCGACTGGAGGAGCGCCGGAACCAGCGGGCCGGGACATTGTCGGGTGGGGAGCAGCAGATGCTCGCCATCGCCCGCGGCCTCATGTCCCGGCCGAGGCTCCTGCTCATGGACGAGCCATCGCTCGGCCTCGCTCCGCAGCTCGTGAGCCGGACCTTCGAGGTTGTGGAACGCCTGCGCGCCGACGGCACCACCATCCTCATGGTGGAGCAGATGGCCCGCCAGGCGTTGAGGGTCTCGGACCGTGCGTACGTACTGGAGCACGGGCGAATCGTCCACGAAGGGGCGTCCGCCGACCTGCTCGACGATCCGCGCGTGCTCGGGGCCTATCTGGGGTCTGGTCGCCAAGGCGCCCGCCCGGCCGAGCCTCGAACCGAAGGGGCCTGATCCTGGGAGCGCGGGGTCTGTCTCAATCGACGAGTTGTTCTACCTATCCGTAGAAGGACGCAAGACCGAGCAAAGAGAGGCGCCCGAGCGCGTGAGAGTTTCGCTCGGTTGCCAGGGAGATATGGCGAGGAAAAGGAACGGACCGTGAGAATCCAGATCGCTTCGGACCTGCACCTCGAGTATTGGCGCGGGGCAATGCTCGACGAGCGGGCATTCAGGCCCGCCGACACCGGGCTCTACGTCGCCGACAGCATCCTGTGCGTGGAGGCGACGCGAGCGGGCGTATCTGAATGCGGGTTGAGCATCATGCGTGCGGCGAGGCAGGCGATGGCGATCGGGTCACGAAGATGACGGCGGAACTCCCAACATCAGGGGGCTGTTCCAATCTGCTATCCGCCAGAACGCAAATCGGGCAACGTGCTCCCGGGCCAAGCGCAGCCTCCAAGAAGAATGGGCAGAATGCACGTACGGGATGTCTGCAACACGCCTCAAGGGACATGTACTCGTGGAGTGCACATACCGTCCTATACGCATCGACCAAATTGATTTCGACAAAGAGAACCCAAGAATCAATGTCACCCTCAAGCAATACGGCGACAAACTCGACGACCAGAGAATTCGTTTCGCTCTGCAAACAGCTACTGAAGGCTCCTCCAGCACGTCCTCGTACCGATCCCTGAAGGACTCGGCCAGAGCGGCCAGAGAGATCTCCGTCCCCATCGTCGTCTGGCCGGACGGCGATCGATTTGTCTGCATCGCCGGGAACACACGTCTAGCCATCTACAACGAATTCGATGGCGACAAGGCACCCGGGAACGGGACCACCATCCAGTGCCTCGTCCTCGGCAAATCCCACCCAAACCGACATCGAAACCATCCGCGTGACCGCGCACTTGGTTGGCGCACGCGAGTGGCCCGCGTACGAGAATCCCCGGTACCTTCACTACCTGCGCAACGTCGAGTTCATGGACTATGACGAACTCATCGCCCGGTGCGGGGGTAACAAGACGACAATCACACGGCAGATAGACGCGAAACTCCTTAAACACTATTTTGTTAAGGACACAACACTAGTGCAGCCGGCAAGAAATAGTGTTTAAGTGGATTTTGCCAATGCCGCTCGTCCCCGACGAACTCTTTCGACGATCTCCTCGACCGTCTTTGTCCATACCAACGCTCTTGGGTCTTCGTTGTAGCGCTGTAGATAGTCGCGCAAGCATCTCTCTAACTGTGGCACCGATGTAAACACTCCACGACGAATCTGCTTTTGCGTCAATATCGCGAAGAACCTCTCCACCATGTTCGCCCACGACGCGCTGGTCGGAGTGAAATGCAGGAAGATTCGTTTCTTGCGTTCGATCCAAGCGAGCACCTTCTCGTGCTTGTGGGTCGCATAGTTGTCCAGAACGATGTGGATCTCCTGCCCCTTGGGAACCGCCTTGTCGACCTCTCGCAAGAAATTCAACACCTCCTGGTGGCGGTGCTTACGATAGGTCGTGCCGATCACCTTCCCCGTTGCCATATCCAATGCCGCGAACAGCGTGGTCGTACCGTGACGCTTGTAATCGTGCGTCATCGTCGTGCAGCGACCCTTCTTCATTGGCAAATCGGGTTGGGTGCGGTCCAACGCCTGGATCTGACTCTTCTCATCGAAGCTGAACACCGCAGCGTTCCGGGGTGGGTCGAGGTACAGCCCAACCACGTCGCGCAACTTCTCTTCGAAGCGCGGGTCATTGCTGAGCTTGAAGGTGCGGATGAGGTGCGGCTTGAGCCCATGGGCACGCCACACCCGGTTGACGAAGCTGTGAGTCGTGCCCAGATGGCGGGCCATCGACCGGCACGACCAATGCGTCGCGTCGTTCGGCGTCGTCTGTGTCGTCGCCTCGATGACTTGGCTCCGCAATCGCGCCTGCGCCTCGGTGTTCTTGCCCCCGTGGTTCGCGCCCCGCGGGCGTTCCTTTCCAATGCACGCTGCCCCCTCAGTGGCGACACGACTTCGCCAACGCCCGACCTTGTTCGTGTCAATCCCGAGCTGTGCGGCAATGGCTTTGTTCGTCATGCCTTCGGCCGCCATCAGCACAATGCGCGCCCTCTCGCGCATGCGCACCGACGTGCTGCGCGTCGATGCCCACTTCTCCAGTGTCCTGTGTTCTTCCTTCGATAACACGATTGTTGGCGCCACGCGCATCGGTTGTCCTCCCTCATCCCGACGCCGGGCAGTGTAACTCCATTGGGTGGAATACACACTACTTTATTTGCGACATTACACTAGCTGGACGCGCACGGTGGCCGCGAACGGCAGCGGCCTCATGTCCCGTCCGAGGCTCCTGCTCATGGACGAGCCCTCCCTCGGCCTCGCCCCACAGCTCGTGAGCCGGACCTTCGAGGTCGTCGAGCACCTGCGCGCGGCCGGCACCACAATCCTCATGGTGGAGCAGATAGCCCGCCAAGCGCTCAAGGTCTCCGACCGTACCTATGTGCTGGAGCACGGGCGCATCGTCCACGAGGGGCGGTCCGCCGGTCTGCTCGACGATCCGAGGGTGCTCGGCGCCTATCTCGGGTCGAAACACCGTGCGGCCGGACCGTCGCCTCCGGCATCGGCCGTCGCGCCAGCGTGACGTCTGTCCTCGGCCCGGTCGCGGACCGACCTGTGTCCATACCGATACCTTGCCGGCAACGCAGATCGGTAGGTTATTTCACCTATCCTCGCCACCGCCGCGGGTTGCGTTCATGAGCCGGTGGTGACGGGCGGGGGGAAAGCTGCTGTCGAGCGCCCCGTGTTTCGGTGGATGAACACGATTCTCGGCGTCGTCTGATTGTGGGCCGCAATATTCCCGCTGAGCGCCGCCAAGCGCTGCGGTTGCCAACCGGCGTGGTTCGCCGTAGGTTTCAGCCTGCTTGACTGATACGATTGACATGCCCGTATCAATTGGGGGATCTGCCGGTGATCAAGGAGGCCACGGCCATGACGGTGCGACAGCACCTGGGCGACCTGCTGAACGAGGTTCGGTATCGACGCGGAAGGATCGTCATCACGAGAGCCGGAAAACCGGTGGCTGCGCTTGTCGACATCGAGACGTTCGAGCGCCTGCGCAGGTCGGACGAGGAGTTCGAGCGCCTGCGCGGGGAGCTCTCGGAGGCATTTGCGGGCCAGCCCGAAGACGAAATCCGCGCCATGGTGGATGAAGCGGCCCGTGCCGCGCGCCGGCATCGCGCGGAACCATGAGGGTCGTGCTCGACACGAACATCCTGATGTCCGGGCTCATGTATCCGGCGAGCACGCCGGGGCGCATCATCGCGGCGTGGTCCGAAGCGCAGTTCGATGTCGTGTCGTCTCACGAGCAGCTCGCCGAAATCGCCCGTGTCCTCGGATATCCGAAGATCCGTCGTATCCTGCAATGGGACGATCAGCGAATCGAGCACTTCATCAAGCAGCTCTACGTCCGGGTCGAAGTGGCGGAACCCGAATCGGCCGAGGTCGAGGCGTTGCGAGATCCGGATGACGCCCCAATCCTTGGGACATTGACGGCAACGGACGCGGACCTCCTCGTCACCGGCGATCTCGATCTGCTTGCCTTGAGCGACCGCTATCCGATCGAGACCCCTGCGGAGTTCGTGCGCCGAATCTGATCCGGCACGGCTCCCCCCCAAGTTCAGTCCCGGCCCTTCGGAATGACCTCGTACCCCGGCTCTTCCGGCTCGTCGTCGATCATTGCGGTCGGGAAGCCGGGGGCGAGGCTCGAGAGATCGGTGGCGTCCTCCAGCCGGCGAAGATCGAGATGTTGCCGGTGTTGGCGCGGTGGCATCTGCCGGAGACCGGACAGTCGACCGGCTCGCCTCCGAGCGCTTCCACCTTCGCCCCTAGCCGGCGGATCTCGGCCGCCGACCTGCTTGACGATCTGCGTGTGCTCGGCGCCTATCTGGGATCGGGGTAGCTGCGCATCTCGGCTGACCGCTCGTCCGTCGCGTGTGCAAATTGAAGGTGGCACTTGCAATCTGCGCACGCACGCCGTTCCACGGCGGGCACGATTGAGCGCGAGATTGCGACTTCTCGACCAACTCCGCCGGGAATCGGGACTGTACCTGCACCTGGACGCCAAACCAGGCACGGGCGGGGACTCGATCTCGGTTGTCGAAGCAGCGGGGCATCGGCCGCCTCGATTGCGGGTGCGGGGGTTCGCACTGATGAAATCAATTCTTTGGAGACCTATCGTTTGAGAACACCGACTACAAACTCGCCTTCGACATCACCTGTCGCGCCAGCCTGAGAAGCTGCACGTCGGCGCCCCGCGGCCCATTGAGCGACAGGCCGAGGGGCAGCCCGTCCAGCCCGGCCATTGGGAGACTCAACTGGGGGAGCCCGCCGAGTCCCGCGATGCAAAGCAGGTGCATGGCCTGGTGGCGGTAGCGGACCTCGATGTCGTCCACCGGCGTGTTCTTCAGCGGTGCCACGCGCGGCGATGTCGGCAGGCAGAGGATGTCCCCCGGTCCCAGCACCTCGGCGATGCGAGCCCGGATTGCTTCGTAGTGTGGCCTCGCCGCGTCCACCGCACCGTCGTCGAGAGCCTCCGCCCATTCGAAGCGCTCCTTGATGCCAGGGCCGAACTCCGGCCTCGTCTCCCTGATCCAGGCGCCGTGGTTGGCCCATATCGAGGCGGCCTGAAGGACCCGGAAGGTCTCGAACCAACTCTCCAGACCCTCGGGCGCCACCGTCACGTCCTCGACCGCGCCGACGCAGGCCGCCACCGACTCGACGGCCGCGTCCAGGGCGCCGGCTACCGCCGCGTCCACCATGTCGAAGGCATCGACAGCGCGAAGCAGCCGGCGCGGTGGCGCCGGCACGGAGTCATCGGCCAGGAGCACGCGGCCCACCCGCTCCAGCACTTGCGCATCGCGCGCGAACCACCCGGCGACGTCGAAGGGCGGGCCGAACGGGATGACCCCGTCGAGCGGCACGCGGTCGACGGTCGGGCGCATGCCCAG
>MKWU01003042.1_pt1 | contig 23114 bp, 24 predicted proteins | sample 809101 | NCBI WGS metagenome assembly MKWU01 (sample SAMN05860141, study PRJNA318959) | sponge metagenome | host: Aplysina aerophoba | place: Slovenia: Piran, Adriatic Sea, Gulf of Piran | collected 2013-05-07 | reverse complement strand
GGCGACCAACCCCTTGTAGGTCATCGTCTTTCCAGGCATGCCGCCGAACAAGGCCGCCATGCGATCCACGGTATGAAAGAAGCCTATCACAATCGGATTATCCTGTCAAGTTAAATGGATAATTCCCAAACTTTTCATAAAGCATCAGGCCGTAGCTGCAGGCATGGGCGGCGATTACCGTGACGCCTTCGTCCAAAGCCATCCGAAGCCGGTTCGGGTCACCCACGGACTGATCCTTGCCGATCAGGCTGAACTCATATCCCACGTGGCTCAGCAAGGGAACGCGCCGTTGGGCCATTGCCCGATACAATGCCCGGTACCGGGTATTCGCCGGATCGAATTGCTGGGTATTGGGAAGCACTTTGACCAACGCGGCACCCTTGTCGGCGCATCGGTGTAGTTCCTCGATCGCATCACGTCGTTGCGGATTAATGGACACGCCAGCCAAGAACGTCTCGGGAAACCGGTGGGCCAGTTGCAGGACGTAATCGTTCCCGACCAGCAAGTCGGTCGCTGCTTGATCCAGGTTTCCACTGCCGTCGTAGACCCCGTCCATTCCCAACAGCACAGCCTTACTCACGTGGCGCGACTGCCGCAGTTCATTGCGCAAATCATCCACGTACTTGGGGTTGGCGTCGCCCGGATTGTTCACGTCCAGCCCGTGCTTCCAGATCAAAAACCTGAACAGCGGACTCCTCAACAGTTTTGGAGAAACGTAACAGCCATTGTTCCCATCAGGGAGCGCGGCCAAGTGTACGTGACAATCGATCATGTTCTTCGACGACGGCATTGTTTCAGGGGAATCTGATTCCCCTCCTTTGTAAGGACGGGAACTTTTTCCGAAGAGGGAAAAGTTGGGAGGTAGAGATCGGCCTACGAGCATCAGAAAAACACTCTCAGGTTATGTTCATTGCCTGTGTCTGATGTGTATTGGAATCTACCCCACCTACCCTCCCCTTACAAAGGGGAGGGATCGCCACACCCGTCCCTAACCGGCTGAGAGCCGCTCCAGGGCGACGCGTTTCAGGGCACGCAGATCCAACTTCCCCGTCCCCAACACCGGAAGCTGCTCGACCTTGACGAAGGCGTCTTTGCGGGGAATGAAGAGGTTCGGCAACCCGCTCGCGGCGACTTTTTCCAACAGACCGGGAATGACGGCCTCATCGAGCGTGTGCAGAACGGCCAATTGCTCCCCCTTTTTTTCATCGGGGATAGAGGTCACGGCAAACACCTGCTCGTCGGACTCGGCAGCCTGCTGTAAGGCTTCCTCAACCTTGCCATGCGGCACCATCTCTCCACCGATTTTAGCAAAACGGGACAGCCGGTCCGTAATGGTCAGAAAGCCGTCTTCATCCAGGACGGCGACATCACCTGTCACGTACCATCCGTCATGCATGACGCCATCCGTCAGGTCGGGACGATTCAGGTAGCCCGGCATGACGTTGGGCCCCTTGACGAGCAACATGCCTGCCGTTCCGACAAGGAGAGGTTCAAACGAATCGGGATCGACGATGCGGACGGACACGCCCGGTAAGGGCTGGCCGACCGTCCCGCGACGCGAGGCGGGCTGGTGAAATCCCGCCGCACGAAAGTCCGGACAATTCACCGCAATCACGGGAGAACATTCCGTCACCCCGTACCCCTCAAAGGGACGGATCCCGAACTTTTCCTCAAACGCGGCGGCAAGACGTTCCGACAATTTCTCGGCACCGGTCAAGACGACGCGAACCGACCCGAATTGCTCAGGGAGGCAGCGCCTCCAATAGAGTTGGAGAAAGGTCGGCGTCGCGATCAGGATCGTGACCCGCTTCTTTTCCATGAGGTCGCCGATGGCCCCCGGGTCCAACGGCGTGGGATGATACACCACGCCCACACCGTGAGTGACGGCCAACCACAACGTCGCCAGGTAACCGAAAGAATGAAAGAACGGCAGGATCCCCATCACCCGGTCGCCAGGCCCCAAATGAAAGACCTGCACGACCTGCTCAATGTTGGCATCGACGTTGAAGTGACTGAGCATCACTCCTTTCGGCTCTCCCGTACTGCCACTGCTGAAGATAATGGTCGCAAGATCATCCAATTGCGGACGATTGATCGCACCAACGCCCTTCTCCAGCATACCGATGGGCGCAAACAGGGCCATGCCGAACGCCTTCAATCGTTCGGCTGTTCCGATGGTCTTACGAACCTCTTCGATCCAAACGATCTTGACGCCCTCGGGCATTTCCAGATTGGCCTTTTCAAGGAACACGCGACTCGTCACCATCGTTTCGAGACCGGCTTGCCTGGCCATCGACTCGATCCCGCTGCGCCCGACCGTGTAATTGAGATTGACGACGGTGCGTCCCGACAGCGTCGCAGCCAGGTTGACCATGGCCCCGCCGACACTGGGCGGCAAAAGAATGCCCACGGTGTACTGGTTCATCCAGTGCGGGCGGAGAGCCCGGGCCAAGGCAACGGCCCCGGCCAGCGATTCCAGACACGAGACTCTGGGCCGGGTCGCGTCGGCAAAGGCAAACCGCAAGGGATGGCGGCGAGCCGCACGAATAAAGGAATGATGGAGCAGCCGCCGGTCGGATTTTCGATAACGCCAGGCTTCCTCGCCCAATTCCTGGACACGCTGCCGGATCTCGGTTGCCGTGACGGTCGACGGCATGGGCGCCCCATAAGACACCGTGACGGGATACGGCACGCGTTCCGGCCGTTTCATCAGAAATTTTCCGCCGATAAAACTGAAGATGCTGCCCCATACCCGATCGAGGTGAACGGGAATGACGGGGACTTCCCGCCCCTTGACGATCCGTTCGAACCCCTGGCGGAACGACAGGAGACCGCCCGTCCGGGTAATCTGTCCTTCGGGAAAAACGCAGACGACTTCACCTTCATCCAGCCGGCGGCCGGCCTCGCGGAGAGCATGAAGAATCTCCCGCGGCGATCCTCCGGCAGACACGGGGATCGCTCCCATAATCCGTGCCGCCCCGCGCAAGAAAGGATGCTCATAGTAGGACCGGTCGACGAGAAACCGAATCGGACGATCGATACTCGCCAACAGCAACACCCCATCAACAAACGACACATGGTTCGGCAGCAATAATGCGCCTCCCTGCTCAGGCACATGCTCCAGTCCAATGACCCGAAGCCTATAGAGGGTGTGGGTGATAAGAAACAACACCATCCGAATGAAGGTTTCAGGCATCAGCCACAAGACCCACGCCGCCAAGGCTGTCGCCGCCACCCCGGCGGCAACCAGAATTTCACTGGCGTTGAGGCCGGCGTACGACAACGTCCCGGCTCCCAGGGACCCGACCACGATACCGCCGAATACGAAGATGTTGCCGAACGCGATCACGGCGCCTCGCCGGTCATGCGGCGCACGCCATTGAATCAAGGCGTTGATCGGCACCAGAATGAATCCGCTGGAGAACCCCAGCCATCCCATACCCAGCAAGGTCCCCGTCAATCCCGGGGACACCGTTCCCAGCAGAAGCAACCCCAGCATCAGTCCAACCGCGCCCAGGGGGATCTGCCCGACTTCGACTTTGGCATGGGAGAGCTTCCCGGCCAATACCGATCCAATACCGACCCCGATCCCGAACGTCGCCAAGGGCAGTCCCGACAAGGAATCAGACAGCCCCAACACGGCCTTGGCGTAGACGAGCACGTCCTGCCCCACCAAACTGGCGATGGTCCAGTAGCCGACGTTGCCCGAAATACCCAATCGCAGCACGCGATCCGCTTGAACGGCCTGCCATGCCCCTTGCAACGTGGCTTTCAACCCGCCTTCCTCTCGAGCACGCGGGACGGCAGGCACCATCAGGGAAGCGGCACACCCCACGACTGAAAACACGAGCAGCACCACCCCTCCCATCCAGGGGGAAGAGCCAGACATTTGGAGCAGAATTCCTCCTGTCCCCGTCCCGCCGATAATGGCCAGGAAGGTCCACAATTCCAGTTGACCGTTCCCGACGGCCAATCGTTCGTGAGGAAGCAGTTCCGGCAGGATGCCGTACTTGGCCGGACTGAAGAACGCACTCTGGACGGCCATGCCGCCCAGCACGATGAGTGGAAGAATCCCCCCGGACGGATTACGGTAGAGGGCCCAGGTGCCCAAGGCCATCAGCACCACTTCGACCACCTTCATGACCACGATGACAGACCGCTTGCTGAACCGGTCCGAAAAAACACCGGCAAAGATCGACACGAGCATCAGCGGCAAGGTGAAGACGACAAAGGTGAGGGTCGTTTGGGCTTGGGACGCAGCCTCGAATTCCGGGCCCGCTCCGATCTGTGAAGCCAACTGTTTGATGGCCAACAACGCCACCATCAACTTCCAGGCGTTGTCATTGAAGGCCCCGAAAAATTGGGCAATCAGCAGGCCACGAAGGGGAGAAGGGGTTCGATGAGATTCGCCGTTGCTCACTGAATGATCCCCCGAGGAATTGAAGTCAACGCGAGTCCATGGTACCCGAGAGCCGATCTTTTTTCGACACCGCTCCCAGGATTGCGTCATACTCCAGCCGTTTCGCTGCAACCGTCTCGGAACTCGTCATCAGACTGACCACCACAAACGACACCGTCGCCGCAATCAAAGCCCAGGTAATGGGACCCATGACCGGCAAGTAGACATCCAGGCCGAACAGCCGAAGCTGCTTGACCAAAAACACCAGCAACCCCAAACTCATCGACCAGGACGCTCCCAGGGGCGTGGCCTTCCTCCAGTAGAACATACCGAATACGCACGGGATAAAGATGACCGTCAGGCTCATGCCGAACACGATCAGAGCCAGGACAGGCTCCGATTGCAGCGTGAGACTCCAGAGGTACAGGAGCGCCAACAGACTCATGGTGGCCCAGCGACCGATCAGGTAGTTGCTGCGCTGATCGACCGTCACGACGAGCGGGACAAGGTCTCGAACGAATAACGACCCGGCTGAAAGCATCTGGCTGTCGACCGTCGACATCCCCGCGGCAAAGGCTGCCACGAGTACCATCGCCCCGAAGTAGGGCGCGTTTTCGCGAAAAATCGCTCCGATGACCGTGTCGGCATCCTGCAAGCCGTCCGGAAAGAGAGAAAAAGCCGACGTCCCGATCACCCAGGCGGAAAAAAACAGAATGATGAAGATGACGGGATAGGAGCACAGGCTGAAGGCCACGGCCGACGCCGAACGCGCCATGTACATGCGCTGCCAGATGTAAGGCAAGAACGGGAACGACAGCGTCAGCAAGCCGAATTCGTAATACCCCGTCCACGAGACTTTCCCGGCAAAGGTCGCATTCTCGGGCGCATGGGTCATCAAGGCATCGACCATCGTCTCCCACCCACCAGCCCACTTCACCGAGAACAGACCGGCGAGAATCAGCAGAAACGCCAACAGAAAACCCTGGGCCATATCCGTCCACACCACCGCGCGTGCGCCGCCAAAGTACAGGTACGCGGCCATCGACGCCGACGCAATCGTCACACCCCAGAAATAGGTCACGTTCCCGTCGGTCAGTGCTTCAAAGGTCTTCCCGATGGCCACGAGTTGGGCGACCGAGTACGGCAACAACGCCAGGAGCCCGACCGCTCCCGCCCAAAACTTGACCGGGTTACTCTGAAAAAAGTCGCCGAGCATCTCCCCCGGCGTGACGTAGCCCTTCACTTTCCCGAGCTTCCACATCTTGGTCGCCAGAAAAAAATAGATGACAGGCATCGGCGCGAAGAAAAAAAACCAGAAGTACCCCGCTCCCTGCCTGAAGAACTCTGAGGGCGCGGCCACGATTGTCCCGGTCGAAAAGATGCTGGCTATGATCGTCCCGGTCAGGGCCAGCATGCCGATGTTGCGACCGGCCAGGAAATAATCTTCGGAATCGCTCCTGGAGATCCGATAGGCAAAATACGAAATACACTTTATCCCCACGAGATAGACAAACAACAGCAGAATGGTAAATTGCGCCACACCCATGATCGTTTCTTCCGGCCGGTTCTTAAATTTCCCTCTCCCCTGGAGGGAGAGGGCTGGGGTGAGGGGGGATTCGTAAGAACACACACATAAGCGACAATCGTGACAATACCATGGCTATTGCTTGATATCCTTGTCGAGGCATGCCGCATATGGCCTCAACCACGTGAGGTAGACGATGATCATTCCGATAACAATCGTCCACGTGGCGAAAAACAACGCGGCGATTTCGGCCGGTATGCCCAACCATCGTCCCGTGGGCCTTCCCAGGACACCAAGCGGAACCAGCACCTGAAACAGGATCCCCAGCACCATGACGAGCCAACCCGCGTATTGCATGACCGTCCTTATTCTTGAATTCATGATGTTGCAGGGTCTCAGGATGAAGCGGCGTTGTGTTCCAATTCAGGATTGCCGGAGACGCTCAGGGCAGTGTGCCGTCCTTCAACCATCGGGCGAGAGCCTTGTCTGGATCGGCAAGCTCGTTGAGTGAGCCGTACCAATAGGCCTGCCAGCCGGCTTCCGGCAGGCCGGTGAAGACCATCAGATTCAACGGATAGGCCTCGCTGTCGGTACAACGACGAAAGTCGTCACGGAACAGGAACACGGGTTTGTCCCAGGCGACTGCCATCCCCAACTCCACCATCACGCCTTCGTCAGGCGGGCAGCCGTTGACGACCGCGAACAGCCCATCGGCGTCCCGCACATCTCGAAGATCGGCCTGTCCGATCCGGTAAGCCCAACCTGGAGTTGTCCGGTCGATCTGGTTGTTGCGGGTGAACGGCTCCCAGACCTCGGCGCCTATGGCCTCAAGCGCCGCCACGATTGCCTGCAACGGCCCCTCGCGCTGCTGGGCGGAGAAACCATACGGATTCGCCAGATACACGGTCTTCTTCACCGTGGTGTCCGGGCCTCCGTCACCCCAGGCCGGTCCGCCACCCACACCGACAAACGTCAGTGCTGCGCTCAAGGCGATCATGTTCGCCCAAGCGACGGCCTTGACCACGTTGCGTTTTTCGACAACCGGAGAGGGCATGGATTCAGCTTTATATCCGGACGAGACAGTGGGCGGCAGAGCCAGGCAATCAATCCCTTCGACTTCGCTCAGGACCAACGGTTTCTCCCCCGTTCGTCCTGAGCGTTGCGTTAGCGAAGTCGAAGGGCGCTCAGGACAGGCGTTGAGCGAGCGATGTACCTTACTACCCAACCGGCCTTATTTGCAAAGAACGGTCCCCGGTTACGCGCATAACCAACTATCGGGTTGAGACCAACCATTCTCCCACCCAACCATCTTTTTCAACGGGAGAGGGTGTGGAGTAGAGTTCGTCTTCACACTTTCTCCGGCATCGTGGTATCCTAACTGACAAATCAAAATCTGCACCAAGCCCGAAGCGGCAAAAAAGGAGGAGCTATGAATATAGACGGTTTATGGACAATCGAGTTTATTTCAACTTTACACCTTGTAGGATCCGGAGTTGCCGTTCTACACGACAAACGGCTTCTTGGAGGCGATGAGGGTTATTATTATAGCGGTAGTTACAAAACGCAGAATGGTTCTTTTTACGGAACCATTCACGTCACCCGTTATAACCCGAAAAGCCTTTCCGTTTTTGGAGATATCGGACAATTCACCTTGGAACTCGAAGGGATGGTGCAAGATGATCTAAAAATTGAGGGAACCGCTTGGATAAAAGGCAACCGTAACCGGCAGATACGGATCCTAGGCACGAAGAAGAAAGAATTGTAAAAAATTATGAATGATGAAGAATTCAGACGAGAGTACGAACAGAGACTGCCTGACTTTGAGCGTATTACAGACGAAATTGCAAATAGCTTGCAGTATGGTCTTTCTGAGAAAAAAATACAGGTTGATGCAGTACGCGGCAGAGTCAAAGAATTCGATTCATTCATGGAAAAAATTCGGAGAAAAAACCTTCAAAACCCCTTCCAGGAAATCAATGACATCGTGGGAATACGAGTCATCTGCCTTTACCGAGATGACATTGAAAAGATCCAAAACATTGTTTGTGACGCTTTTGCAGTCATCAGTGATGACGATAAAACTGACAGCACAGAGTCAGACCGCTTTGGGTATGCGGGCTCCCATATCATCGCCAGATTAGACAACAAACAGAACGCTTCCCTTCCGCCTAATCTGCATAATTTGCGTTTTGAAATACAGATCAGAACGATCGCCCAGCATGCTTGGGCATCCATTTCCCATCACCTTTTTTACAAAAAATCTGATAAAACACCCAAAGATTTACATGCTATCAGTGCCCTCTTTTATGTGGCCGACTCTCACTTCTTATTGTTGAGGAACGAACAGAGCCATCGTGAGCAGATTCAATAAGAAGGGCAAGCCTCTACCTCCCCTTCACCCTTCCTTACAAAGGAGGGGAACCCTCACCCCAATAAAGAAAGTTGTTCGGGTTCCTGTTTCGACCGTCGAGGGCGGTCCGGGATGACGGTCGTTTCTTTCAGGCTCTCGTCGCATTCCAGAAGAAATCGCGAGGGTTCACGTTCGCAGCGGGTTCCGAATACAAACCGGCTGCGGCAGTGGAGGAGATGCGCTCGTTCTTTGGCGCGAGTCAGCCCGACGTAAAACAGCCGGCGTTCTTCCTCGATGTCTCCACTCTCCAGTGGCAGGCTCCCTTCTTCGACCCCGCACAACATCACTTCGGCAAACTCCAATCCCTTGGCGGCATGAATGGTCATCAGGCTCACCGCGTCAATGGAGGCGTCATAGTCATCAACCTCGGCGGCCAGGGTGGCTTCTTCCAGGAATTGCCGAAGAGCCGTTCCCGAATTCACATCCTCGAATTTCGCGGCGATTGAGCGAAGCAGCAACAGGTCGTTTTCATGACGGAGATCCTGGTCCATCCGCCATTGCCGGAGGCCCGTGGCGTCAGCCACGTACGCGACAAACTGCGAGAAAGACTTCTCTTCCATGTTGCCCTGCAAGTCTTCAATGACCTTGACGAGCGACCTGGCCGTGCTCCTTTGAGACGACGAAAGGAGTACGGAGCTTTCCAACGTGGCATAGAGTGAGAGACCGTGTTGTTCGGCCTCAGCTTCAAGTGCCGCTTGCGTCTGCCCGCCGATGCCCCGCGGCGGACGATTGAGCACGTGCGCGAAGCTGCTGTCGTCGTGCGGATTTTGGATAACCCGCAGGTACGCCAACACGTCCTTCACGATTTTCTTGTCGAAAAACCTGGCTTCCCCCACTAAGCGATGCGGAATGCCGGAATTTCGCAGAGCCTCTTGAAGCGGCTTCGTCAGAGCGTGAAGACGGCACAATACCGCAACGTCCCGAAAGCTCTGCTCCCGGCGGCTCACGGTATCGGTTACCTTCCCCTTGTAATGTTGATAGTGACTGGTGCCACCCACGCATTCCTCGATCTGCCGGACGATCCAGGCAGCCTCGGCCTGCTCGTCGGGAAAGCTCACGACGTGAACCGGCAGACCGGACGCATTCTCGGTATTCAGGGTCAAGGGCCGCCGGGACGTGTTCCGCCGGATGACTTGTGAAGCCGCGGCCGCAATCTGCGGCGTGAAGCGATAGCTCTGTTCCAACGTGATGATGTTCCCATTGGGATAATGCTGCTCAAACCGTAACACGTGTTCGGACTCCGCTCCTCGAAACGCGTAGACCGCCTGATCGCCGTCGCCCACGGCCCAGAGATGGTTTCGGTCGCCGGCCAGGAACCGCAGCAGTTGCTGCTGCACCGGATCGACGTCCTGATACTCGTCAACCAACACGTGCGTAAACCGTTGTTGCATGCTTTCCCGAATGTCCTCACAGCATTCGAGCAACCGCACGCCAAGAAGCAACAGTTCATCGAAATCCAGCAAATGACATTTTCGCAATTGCCGTTCATAGGCTTCGGAAACTTCAGCCAGACCCGCGTCTTCCGGCGGCAAATCAACGGGAGCCCGTCGACGGCGGAACCCCGAGACGTCATGCAGCATCCGTTGGGCGGCGGTTCGACTATCAGGCTGCCCCAGCCGCCTCAAGGCCCGCTGCATGATCGTCACCTGATCACGCCGGTCGGCCACGCCGAAGTCCTGCGGAAGGTCGAGCCGATGCCCTTCCGCTCGCAGTAATTGGAAACAAAAGCTATGGAAGGTTCCCAGGAACACCGTGTTCGCCTGAGATCCGACGAGGCGTTCCAAACGCTCACGCATTTCTCTCGCGGCCCGCGTGGTAAAGGTCACGGCCAGGAGTTTTTCGGGTGCGACGTGGCGTTCGCCCAGCAGGTACGCGAGACGAACCGTCAAGGTTTTGGTCTTGCCGGTACCAGGCCCAGCAACGACGAGCACCGGGGCATCATCGGCAAGCACGGCTTCCCGCTGCCGGTCGTTGAGGCCCTCGAGCAAACTGTTGATCTCGACGTTCATGGACGCATCATTCTTCAGAGGAATTGCATATCTTCACTCATTCGTTCCCCTCTTTTGCCTGCCCTGCCTGTCCTGAGCTTGTCGAAGGAAGCGAAGTCGAAAGGTCAGGAGGGGCAAGGGGAGGATAGGCCGTCGCTTCGCTCAGGATGACCATTTGTTGTAATGGCGGCTTCTGCTAAAACAACGATGTTTGAGAGGAATGGGAGTGCCGGTCCTCTTGAGACAGCAAGCAGACGGTTCCGTACTCCCCGTCGTAGCCCGGGGCAATGGTCACGTGGCCCTCGCGCATGCGTTGGATCGCAATGGCCAGGAGCCGTCCCCCATGTTCTTCGATATCCGCAATGGGTACGTTCATCAAAATCCCGAATTCATTTCCCAAATCCGCCAGCAACTGCCTGTAGGCCGCAGTCACCCCCTTGGTGTTCACTCCGGCACCACGTACCTCGGCAATCAACTCGACGAGTGGAATCAGGCTCCAGTAAGGCAACGCCCTGCCTGAGCGGTGGCCGGCAGGCTGATCGGCCAGCATTTCGACGCGATGCATGACCCCGCGCGTCACGGGCTTTCCGCATTCCGGACAGACGTTGTCCCGGGTTCTGGCTTCCTCCGGGGACAGGCGGACCTGACAGTTCCGGTGCCCGTCGTAATGGTACTTACCTTCTTCCGGAAAAAACTCGATCGTCCCCAGGAACAGCGCGGGATCGCCGCTCGTAAAGGCCGTCTTGATGCCGGCAAACGACAAATCGCCGTTCAACACGTTGGCTTCACGGCCAAGTTTGCCCGGCGAATGGGCATCGGAATTCGAGATCAGGGTAATGCCGTCGAGTTGGGTCAGTCGCCAATTCATGGGCGGGTCCGAGGATAGTCCGGTTTCTATGACCTGGATATGGGGACTCAATTCCCCGAAACATTCGTCCAACGAATCAAAACCCGAGTTGGCCCCGAACACCGAAAAGTGCGGGGTCCAGGCATGGGCGGGGACAAACAAAGCTTCCGGGGCGCGCTCCAGCATGATGCGCAGTAAGTCTTCACTATCCAACCCCAGGATGGGCCGTCCGTCCGAATGCAGGTTGCCGATACGCACCAGCTTGTCCGTCATGTTTGCCACGGCGCTGAAACTCGGCGCAAAGATCAGATTGTGTACTTTGCGCGTGCGTTCATGGCGCTTATAAATACTGCTGATCTCGGACGTCAGCATGAACCGAACGTCAGCCCGGCACGACGCGGGGATCTCGGCATCCACCAGAGCCGCAAATTCCGGCTTCAGGCGATAGAGACCCGGTTCGGCCGGTTCCAGTTTCTCCTGGAGTTCGGCGAACCAGGCGGGATGCGTGAAGTCTCCGGTTCCGACGACGGTAATTCCCTTGAGTTGCGCCCAACGATAAAGACTCTCCGGGACCATGTCTTTGCTGACGGCGCGGGAATAGCGGGAATGAATGTGGAGATCGGCGATGAATGACATGAAATGTTCCAGGATAGTTCGGCAAAGCTTAGCGGGTACCATCAACGGGGGCAAGCGGTTTTGTTTTCGCCTCTCCATGGTGTTTTCTTGCCCATTCCCGGTGAAAGCTGGGATAATGTTGCTATTCAAGAAAAATTTCGAGTCGCTTTCCCATTTCTTCAAAGGAGGAAACCATGTCCTCTCATAAACCATCACTTACCTGTGCTCTTGTTGTCGGCTTGGCGTTAGCCGTCGGCACCGGATTTGCCCTTGACCCTGCCCCGGCCATGGCCAAAGAGAAAATAAAGGTGCTGTATCACGTCGACGGAAAGGACCTGGCGACTGCCACGTATGCGATGGCGCTCATCAACAAACACATCGAAGCCGAAGGTGGACCGGAAAATATCGACGTGAAGCTCGTGGTCCATGGTCCGGCCCTCGAACTGTTCAAGGCGGACAGTGTCGACCCGAAACTCAAAGCCAAACTCAAGTCCGCAATGGACAAGGGCGCCTCAGCCGAAATGTGTCAGGTGTCGATGAAACTGTTCGGGACTCCGCTCGAAAAACTCGTGGCCGGGTTTCAACCGACCGAGCATCCCGTCGCGGTGAAACGCATTGCCGATCTGCAACAACAGGGATATATCTACATCAAACCGTAATCCCGGTTGATCATCCGTTCAAGGGAGCAGGGTTCTGGGCCTTGCTCCTCTTTTCTGCACGATTTCGGCCCTGCAAATGCAGAATCCCCAGCCGGAATAGTCCGTGCTTGCCGTTTGTCGCCCTCTGGAGACGAATATTTGGAACGGAGCTTGCATATATTATAGTAAGCGAGCCAAATGCCTCGTCCATTTTGAGGGTAACTTCATGCGAACACACGGGAATAGCGCTTCCCATAGAGGGAACGGACATGCGGGGCGTCCGTGGTCCTTGACCATTCTGGCCATTTTCTTTTTCTCACTGCTGTGTGTAAATTTTGCCACAGCCGTTTCACTTTTCACCCATTCTCCGGCCACCACAGAATATGAAACCCCCTCCGTCCTCGACGCGAGAGCCATCCTCTCTCCAGACGTACGCAAAGGAAAGCACCATACCGTTCTGGATGAAGTGGTTCCCTTTCGCTACACGCACCGTTTCAGGGTCACTTCACCATATGGCCAATTCGAGGCCTACGGGACGGAAATGCTGCGCATCCGCATACGGGAGATTCAGGCTCTCGCAAGCATGGACGAAGCAGTGAACCATCTCCAGAGCCTGGCAGCGGGGGCCCAGCATGCGATCCTGAGTCCCGTCAAATTTGTGCTGGCCCTGTTCAGTGAACCCACGGAAACCATTCTAGCCGTCCCGAAAGGCATGTGGAACATGGCAACACGAATCGGCGAAATGGCGACCGGTGAACGAGGAAACCTCGAAGATCCCGAGAACGAAGAACTTTTGGGTTTTTCAACGGTCAAACGACAAGTCGCAGATCACTTTGGCGTGGGCGTGTATTCCTCCAACCGGGTCTTGCAGAAAAAACTCAATAGCATAAGTTGGGCAGGGTACGCCGGAGATGCAGCCATTCGACTGGCAACCCTACCCATTGGAGGCCCGGCCGGGGCCGTGCTCACCGGGACGTCGTTCAGCAACACGGTGGGTGAACTCCTGCGAGATCATGCTCCTGAAAAACTTCGACGACTCAACCGTGACAAACTTGCGATCATGAAAATCGGCGACGCGCGCATCAAAGCCTTTCTCCAGCACCCGTGGTACTCTCCCCGCCATGAAACGGTGTTGGTGCAGGCGCTGTTCGAAATGAATACCGTCAACAATCGAAAAGCGTTCTTCGACCTCGCCACGTCGGCAAAATTCGAAGAGGAAGCCCTGTTCTTTCAACAAATGGCTGAAATGCTGCTCTCGTACCATCGGAACGTGGAACCGCTTCATGAAATCGTGACGATTGAAGACAGGTTGCTGATGGCGGTGACACGCGATCACACGTTGGTCGGCATGCTTCCCATCGGTTACCTTTCCTGGAGAGCCGAATTCGCCGAGGCCATAGAAACCGTCATGAACTGGAAGTCCGCCCGGCACATAGAGAACGTCGAGTTATGGCTTGCAGGCAAGCCCACGCCGCGTGCCTACGGCGAACTCCTCGCCAAAGGAATCACCGTACGTCAGGATGCCATGGAGCACCTGACCTTTCACCGGCTCGCAAACCCGGCCGACTCTCTCACTCCCCTTACAAAGAGGAAGAACTAGAAGTTCTTGGTTTCTTGTTGCCCCTCCTTTGTAAGGAGGGGCAAGGGGAGGTAGAGCACGTGTAGCGAGGAAGGCCACGGCCAGATGGAGCCCAAGGTGCCCGGACGATTGGTTCTACCCCACCCTGCCCTCCCCTTACAAAGGGGAGGAATAAGTCGACCCTGCTAAATGTAGAGACGCATCCAGGTTCACAGCCCGGAACCTGCCCCACGCAGACCCGGGGCTTGACGATGCCCCCACTCTGCCCGGACAATAAAGACATGCCAGAAAAAACGACAACGGAAGATCCGCAGAACTGGCTGTCCCAACTCCGCAAGCTCTATGACCGGGCCGTGCATCGCTTTGAAGAGGGGCATCGAGGTCCCGAAACGGTCATTGGCCGTGAGGCCCTGGCGTTTTTGGATTCGATCGGCACCTCCGCCCAGGAACTGTACGATTTCGTGGAAGATTGGGTTGAAGACGGCGAGCCCGGCTTCGATGCCGTTGCCGCCATGACCGACGTCCGCCGCACGTATTTTCTGACGGTGCAAGAGGGGAAGCCATCGGACACGGTGATCCCTTCGGCAAGCCTTCCGTCCGGCTATGCCGAGTTGGGTGGGTATCGCTGGCTCCCCCGCATTATCGCCAAAGCCCGTGCCAAACTTCGCGGGGAACTCGCACCGGATATCATGTTCGGTTGCGGCGCCGACCGGCCGTTTTTGCGGAGCGTGAACATGGAGCCGGCCGAATTCCTGAACACGGTGTGGGACGCAGGCGCTGATGATCGGCTGATCCTGGCCGCCGTGAAGAAAAAAGCCGCTACGATATCAATATCTCCCTCGCCTTCCGGGAGAGGACCTGGGTGAGGGACATGACTGAGAAAATTCACAAAACCGATGAGGAATGGAAACAACAACTCACCCCGGAACAATATTACGTGACCCGACAAGCCGGAACAGAACCGGCCTTCAGTGGCGCCGACTACCACCGTAAAGACGAAGGGACGTATCATTGCATTTGTTGTGAGAACCCCCTGTTCCGGTCGGACCACAAGTTTGAATCCGGAACGGGATGGCCGAGTTTCACGCAACCTTCAAATGAAGAAGCTCTGGAAACTAAAACCGACCACAGCTACGGGATGACGCGCGTGGAAGTCACGTGCAGCCGCTGCAATGCCCACCTGGGACACGTCTTTGACGACGGCCCGGCACCCACGGGCCAACGGTTCTGCATCAATTCCCTTTCCCTGCGTTTCAAGGAGACCCCCGAGGGCTAAACATCCATCAGCCCCCTTCCTCTGTCATCCTCGACATTTTTAATCGAGGATCCAGGGGCTTTTTCCTTTTTTTGTGCGTACAGTGAAAGACGCTGGATCCCCGATCAGGTCGGGGATGACAGCAAGAGGGACAGTATGCTTGGGAACGAACCAGAGCAGGTCGGATTACGCTACGTTCATCCTTCGCTGCTCTGAGCGAAGCGAAGGATCTCGCTGTTTACAAACCGAGAGTATTCAAATCTGCAGAAACTACATACGGATAACTGCTAGCAGCTATACTACGTCTTTCCCAGCCTCGTTGAGGAAGTCCTCCACCGTCATCATCGGAATACCGTACTCGCGCGCTTTGCGTGCTTTTCCTGATTGACTGGAGGAATCAGCCGCCACCAGCAGGTCACAGCCTCTCTTCGTAACTGATCCAACAGGTTGCATTCCGATCAGAGCTGCAGTTTCCTCTAGAGAGGATCTGGAGACCGAGGCCCCTTCGACGACGGCATTACCCGTGAAACAGACGCGCATACCGTTGCGAAGACTACTTGCGGCTGGAAGCTGTGTCACTTGCGGCACAATTACATCGACGATGCCCAAAACCTCCGCAATTTTTCTGATTAGTTGGTTTTCAGTTTCTGTGACGATGCCATCGCGTTCGGCCGCAGCGATGATCGACGACAAATAAGAGCGGTGCGCCTGATGACGCTGCTCGGCGGAGATGCCGAGAGTCGAAGCTAAGTCCTCAATGGCCGCGCGTTCTTGGTCGTCAATGTGACAGTCATCAAGCGCCCAATCCAGAGCGTCGAGATACTGGAGCAACACCTCGTCTGCGCATGGGTAATGAGTGAGGGACACGACTCGGGCCAGTTCGCTGATTCTGGCATCCGAAGACTCCCGTCTCAAGGTTCGCACGTTGAGAAGCTGTGAGACGTCACCAAGAGTCGCCGGCCTTGGGTCAATTTCATCACCAGCCAGGACCTCTCGGGCAAGGGCGGCAGTAGCACGGGCGTCAGCGAGCGCTCGGTGTTGGACGTTCAGTGCGATCCCGAACCTGTAACACGCAGCAACGAGTTTCTCGCCGGTGGCCCTGAAGGTGCACAGACCTGAGCCAACATTAAACGCAACTCCGAGCCGTTTGAACTCGTACCCCAGCATTCGGGTGTCAAAGGGAAGGTTATGCGCAATCAGGATCGCGCCATGGAGCCGGTGGGTCAGTGCAGCAGCAACCTCGGGAAAGGTGGGCGCGGCCTCAACCATCGATGCTGTTATGCCGTGCACACCCACAGGACCAACGTCGCGCTCGGGATTAATCAGGGTGTCGTACTCGTCCATCGGCTCCCACGTCTGCGGGTCGAGCGTAAGAGCAGCGATCTCTACAATACGGTCATGTTGCCCTACGCCGGTTGTCTCACAGTCGATGACGACAAGTCGTGGTGTCGATATGGACAATATTCTTCTCCTCAATCGTCTCAACTATGCAGAAAACTAATGAAGAGTGGAGATGCTGCACTCGTCTTACTTCTCTTCTCGATTAACGTTCTGTCCCTCAAGATACTACCTGACTTGCGGCCCACTGCCATAGGCCGCAGACTAGCACAAAACTGTTCTTTAATAGAAGAAATACGGCAAAACCTAGTGACCCGTGCCATCACAGACCAAGCTCGCTCAAGCCGGGATGGTCGTCGGGACGGGGCCGGAGGGCCATCGGAATTTGCGGTCGCGCCCGGCTATCGGCAGGTCATTGATGCTCGCAATCCGGCGGCGCATCAAACCGTTCTCGTCGAACTCCCAATTCTCATTGCCGTAGGCGCGGAACCAGTTGCTGCTGTCGTCGTGATACTCATAGGCGAAGCGAACGGCGATACGATTTTCACCAAACGTCCAGAGTTCCTTGATCAGTCGATAATCGAGTTCCCTGCTCCATTTCCTGGTCAGGAAGCCCTCGATTTCGGCACGTCCGTCCAGAAACTCGGCGCGGTTCCGTCATGTGCCGTCCGGGGTATACGCTAGGGCGACCTTGGCGGACTCGCGGCCGTTCCACGCATCCTCGGCCATGCGCACCTTTTGCCTAGCCGTCTCTTCGGTAAAAGGAGGGAATGGCGGGCGTTGCATCAAGTGTTCTCCTTTGGTTTCGTGGCAGACCCTACTTCACTCTCTAGGTCTGCTCACATACATCGGCCTACAGTACCGTAACGTGGACAAGCCTGAAAATGTTTGGCAGATCGCGTGCGCCTCTATGATATTTCGTGTCTTGTTGTCCAGCCATGTAAAAAACCAGACCTTCGTATACTGAAGCTCTTCTTCCGTTTTTTGCAGACCCGCTTTTTGTGCGTCCCGGAGAATGGCGGCTTTTTCTTCCTCATCAGGCCAATCATGAAACGACAGAACAATGCCCGTGGTCATCCCGAACACTCCGGACAGCGGAACATCTGCCTGCTTTGAACCGGATGCCTGAGACAAGATCGTGGCAGCGCCGGCTTGTTGCGCTGTCGCGTTCAAGGCAAAGCAAAGCAGCAAAACAACGTGCCCCGTGATTATGAGTCTGGTGCTCATTCCGCTCATCAAGCCGACCATGGCCACGTCACAACGCTAGAACTTCCAGACAAACAACGTCTGCACGACGCTCTCATCCGTGACACGGTCGCCGAGCTTGTTCATCCAAAACTGATATTCAATGCCCAGGGCAAACCGCTCGTGCACGTTCCATCGCAATTGGGGCTGCGCGAGAATCCATGGCTCGACCGTGCCGCCGAACTCGTTTATCCGCCCGCCGATATATTCCGCGTGCCCTTCAATGCTGAAACTGGCCTCGCCGATCGTGAAGGGCCGCCTAAAATTGAAGTCAATCATGAATGAGTCGCTTTCGCTCGGCGCCCCTCCGGAGGACACGCCGTCGCTATCGTCAAGATACGCCGTGAAGTCGAGATTGGCGAACGCGAATCCGTCAAGGTCCAGGGACAGCCGGAGGCCGGGAAGGTATTTTTTAATGCCGGGTTTGCGAGCCCAATTGAAGCCGAGAATCACGCCGACGTCTGAAACGATCCCGGCGCCGATCTTCCAGTCCGTGATCTTGCCAAGACTCAAGTTCGCGTACCACTCGCCATAGACGTCGAAATCCTGAAACTCCGAATCCTGGGCATCAAGCGTGTCGACGAAAAAATAGTTGTCTCCATATTGCCATCCACTGGCATGTTGCACCGTATAGATAAAATGTTCCGCATCGCCGCCGCCGGCAAAGGTCGGCACGGCCAGGTTGCCGTATTGGAAGTGCAACTCGGTCCTGCTCCAGTCGAGGGCATGGGCCGGCTGGAGCATGATGAACGACAACAGCGCCAACACCGGCCCATGGCCGAAATATCTGAGAGCTTTCATTCAGGAATTCCATGCGCCTGAGACAATTGTGCCTTGAGCGGGAAACGCATAGTGAGGTGGCCTTGCCAGCCGGCAGGATGAGTCACAGGGACAGGACGAGCCTGAGACCGTCGTCGATCGCGGTCATTCGCGTGGCACTCAGGGAGCCCAGCCGTTCGTCAAGATACCCTTTGTCAATCGTCAGAAGTTGAGAAACGTTGACAATGGACTCTTCTTGGAGACCACCCTCCGCTCGGCTCAGCCGAACGTTTCCCGGGACTGCAGCAAGCCTCAGGTTGGTCGTCACCACCGCCACGATCAGCGTTTGAATCCGGCTCCGGTTGAAGGCATCAGCTTGGACAACCACCACCGGTCGGCGAAACCCGGGCTCAGAGCCAGACGGAAGAGGGAGAGACGCCCACCAGATCTCACCTCTCCGCAAGACCATCCTCCCCTACAGAACGATACTGAAGGTCCTCCAACACCGTGTCCAGCTTGGACTCTTCGGTATCGTACACGGTATTGAGTTGCTCCGTGATGTGCTCTTCCCGTTCCAGATAGGCCCTCACGGCTCTGGTGTAGAGTTCGCTCCGCGAGATGGCCTTGCGCTTGGCGAATCGATCTGCCTGTTGGAAAACGGCATCCGGTATGGAGATCGCTGTTTTCATGGACTGGAGTATAACAACGGTAATACTCTGAGGGCAACACAATGATAATAACCCGGCCGCTTTGACGCTTCAGGCAGACGCGGCACAGTTGATCGGTTCGGGTTACCCGGCGACCGGCACCAGGGATGCGCGTTCGCCCAGGATATAGCGAATCATATCCGTGAAGTCGAAGGCGAGGGAGACGACGATCGTGGGCCCTATGGCTGTTCTTCAACGACGACAAAGGTCCGCCCCCCATATCAGGAAATATCCCGCAGGAGTCGTTTAGCCGCCACCGCGTGAACCTGTTTGTCCAATGCAAAGCTCTCCGTGCCGGCGTGGATAAGGTCTATTCGACTCAGGTTCAGATCACGAAGAGCTGATCGCATTGAGCGAGTGAAAACAGGAGCTGTCGTACGTTTGATCTCAAACCCGCGAAGTTTGGCGCCTTGGCGTACCACAAGATCAATTTCCGCCTCGGAATGCGTCGCCCAGAAATAACATTGCCGATCCCCGACTCCGAGTGCCTGAATAAGGGTTTCCATGATGAACCCTTCCCATGACGCCCCGATTTTGGGATGGCGTTCCAGTTCCATGTGCGTCGTCACATTGAGGAGGCGATGCAGGATTCCTGAATCGCGGATGTAAATCTTCGGTGATTTGACCTGGCGTTTGCTTACATTTGCGCTCCAAGGCTTCAGGCTTCGCACCATGAACGTCGCTTCAAGTGCGTCGAGGTAACGCCGCACGGTATGGTGCGAAACGCCGAATGCGCGCGCGAGTTCCGAACCGTTCCAGACTTGGGCGTGATAATGCGCCAGCATTGACCAAAACCGGTCAAGCGTAGGGCTTGGGATCGTGATCCCCAACTGGGGAACGTCCCGTTCAAGGAAAGTTCGAATGAACTCCCCCCGCCATTCATAACTTTGCTTGTGACTGCGCGCGGTAAACGAACGCGGAAACCCACCTCGAAGCCAGAGAATAGCCGCTTGACGTTCCGCAAGTTCCGACAACGAGAACCCGGGAAGCTCGTAGCAGGCAATGCGCCCGGCCAGGGTTTCAGAGCTTTGGCGCAACAAATCGGGCGACGCACTGCCGAGAACATGAAAGCGGGCGGGACAACGGGGGCGGTCGGACAACACGCGCAACGTGGGAAAAAGATCAGGCTGCCGCTGAATTTCATCCAGTACAACGAGACCTCGCAGAGGGGAAAGCGCCAGTAGCGGATCGGCAAGACGTGAGAGGTCGGCGGTGGACTCAAGATCGAAAAAATGAGTCAGACCCTTTCGAGACCGGGCAAGCTCACGGGCCAGAGTCGTTTTCCCCACCTGTCGCGCACCCAGCAGGGCAACAACGGGATTATGGGAGACAAGCCGTTTCAAGGCGTTTAAATGTGCGGAACGTTGAATCATTGCGAGAAATGATACCATGAAAATTGGAAGCAATACATCCAATTTTCATGTTTCTGGCAAAAAGGAAAAGCGCGGTTCAGCCCCGCACTCGCGGGGAACACCACGTCGTGGGCGAATTCGAGATCGTTTGCACCGGCAAGCGCGGGGAGATCGAGCGGCACATAAAGGTGACAGGCCATGAGATCCATATTGGCATCTATGACAGGGTAGCGAAAGCCGCCGCGGTCAGCGAGTTTCGAGGCGCGGACGGCAAGATTGTGAAGGGGGCGTACATCTTCGTCGGGTATTTGAGTCCGGGGAATCATTTATTTGGCTCCTTAGTGAGAAGGTGAATAAAGCGGCCGCTTCCTGGTGGATGGTGGCCTGGAGGCGCTGGATCGTGTCGAGATCATGAGTTGAGAGACGATATCGGTAGTAGTGGGTCAGCCGGTCCAATAACTGAACGACGTTCTTAGGGTTGGCCTCGACCGGCCGTGCGTGTTCAGCGCGCGCCCTGGCGACGGTGATTTTCCGGAGGCAGCCAAGGGAGAGCAGGCGGACCCACTTCCGGCCGCGTTTCAGTACCAGGTAAATGCGGGTGCCGGTGCCGAGCCGGTTTTCGTCATTGAGCGCGATGATTTCCATTAGGCAGATTCCGTCGAGTGGTTTGTGCAGTCGTGACAGAGTTGATGTTCGTCACGATCGAGCTTGGTTTCGCATGATTCGCAGTGGCGGGCGCGAGTGTTTGTGAGGATCGTTTCTTCGCATTCGGCGAGTGCATCCTGCAAATTGCGGTGTTTGGCCTGCGATACATCGTATTGAGCGATGAGGTCATGGAGAGCGGAATGGGCTTTGTTGAGGATTTTGAGGTGTCTGATTTGTGAAATGTGAAGCATGTTTGTCTCCATAAGGTTTGAATGAAAGAGAAAAAGACGCGATTCTGCGACGGCCCGAAGGCCGTCGCAGAAGCTCCGGATCACGCAGCCTTCTTGGCTTTGCGGGCCCGGGGCGCCTTCTTGGTTTTCGGCGGCTCGGCCGGAGTGGCCGGGGCGGCTTCGGCCAGCGCGGCCGGCTCCAACTCCGCCAGTTTCTCCGTGACCTGGACGGACACGATGGCCACGTCGCCCATGTCTTTCGGGCGCAGGGTCTTCGTCCGCTGCCAGTTTTGATCCCGATCCATATAGGAGCGAGTCAGGGTGACTGTCCGGTACGGACCGTTTTGGCCTTCGTTCTTCCAGATCGAGGTCACAGACCAAGAAGCAAGGGAAGGCGCGGGATAAGAGTCGCCACACGAAGGCCCAGAGAACCAGCACCCTGACAAAAATGGGAGGGTAGAGGCAGCGGACCTCGACGCCAGCAGCCGACGTCGGCTGGCCTCGTGACCGGTCCGGAGAAACCAGGACGGGCCCGGAGCGAGATCATAGGACCGACGAACGATTCAGCAAAGCCATGTGCGGATCAGTTGAGCCGGAGCCCGCGCGGCGTTCCCGTCCAGGAGGACCCCATGGGGCCTGAAAAGCAGGGTAAATCTAATTGAGATTGAGAAAAGTGGTACCGGTGATCGAGGAGCTTGATCGCGGCCACGTCGTCCTGGAGGACGTCGGCCCGGGGGAAAGGGATTAGAAGAACTTGGCCAGAACGGCGAGCAGGGTGGCATACCCGGCCAACGAGAGAATTGTTTTAAATTGTGAGTCGGCGATGGCCTTGGTGAGTTCGTTTTTCGCTTCAAGCACGAGGGTCGTCGTGTCTTTTCGCAGGGCCTCGGTGGCGGCCGTGGTGTCTTTCCGTAGGATTTCAATGGCGTGATGGACGTCCGCGATATCGGTTTTCGTCGCGATATTATGTTCGAGGATGTTGACCTGTTCAGCGGCCCAGGCCTCGGCGACGTGTGGTTCTACGCCGGCTTTGGTCATACGTTTCACGCATGCGTGGGTATCGAAGATGACGGAATCGCTCATAAGAATTCTCCTTTCGTAAGCATGTGACGTTTATCAAGAATTGTCAAGAGCAGCGCGACGGCTGGGGAATGATGTAGTTTACTGTTCTTCAATTTCCCGGAGCCATTCGACTAGCTGCTCGCCTTCTTCTTCGTCGTAGTCTTCGTGGTCGGGGCCAAGAGCACGAAGCTCTTCGATCCGTGCCGTGATCCGTTCCTTTGTCCAAGTTTCTTTAAAGTATCCCATGCGCTCCTTTTAGCGGCCCCGGCCGGTCAGCAGTCCTCCAGTTCCAAGATCCATTGTTCGAGCACGTCCTTGGCCTTTTGAAGCGCGTCGAGTTTGCTCTCGAACGTGTAGTCCTAGTCGAGATTGAATTTATCAGAAGGGTGGACGTGCAGATGCCAGCCAGTAGCGGTTTCTTGGATCTGTAAGCGTGTCATGAAAACCTCCTTGTGTCGTTCAGTGAGTGACCTGGCCTTTCACCGGTTCATCCCCGCGCTCGCGGAGGAACATATCCCTC
>MKWU01003041.1_pt1 | contig 23119 bp, 19 predicted proteins | sample 809101 | NCBI WGS metagenome assembly MKWU01 (sample SAMN05860141, study PRJNA318959) | sponge metagenome | host: Aplysina aerophoba | place: Slovenia: Piran, Adriatic Sea, Gulf of Piran | collected 2013-05-07 | reverse complement strand
TACCGCTGGTCCGCAGGGCCCGCCGCCATTTCGCGTCGCGCGGCGCCGCTGGTCCGCAGGGCCCGCCGCCATATCGCCCGCCGCCGGTCCGCGCCCGCCGCTATATCGCGTCGCGCGGTACCGCTACCGCTGGTCCGCAGGGTCCGCCGCCATATCGCCCGCCGCCGGTCCGCGCCCGAGACGGACGGGCGGCACGGCCGCAACTGCGCTTGACATGGCCGGCCGGCCGGTTTACCCTTCCCGTATCACATCGATTATACAAGTACGGTTGGTGAGGTCTCAGGAGGCATGCCGATGAGCAAACTGAAGTCGATCATGCACAACCGGACACACGGTCACCTGGGGGAAACGCGGCGCACCTGCTCCGACTGCGTCCACGTCATGCCCGGCATGAGGGGGGACGAAGTGACCTGCGAGATCTACACGTTCAAACACCAGGCATACAATGTGCCCAGGAGGAGTTCCCTCTCTCCCGACTTCGCGAACGACTGCGGATTCTACCAGGCCATGACCCCGGTGCAGAAGGCGGAATCCGAGCGGAAGTTCAAGGAGTTCTTCAAGCGGCTCAAGTGAGTCGCGGGCGGAAAAGGGTGTGGCCGGCGCGAGGCTTACGAGCCATGCTGTCCGCGCTGACCCTGTGGTCGGCGCGAAAAAGCCGCTGGCGTCGCCGCGGTGATGCCACGACGGGTTGCTGTCCGCGCTGACCATCCGGACCGCTGGCGCCGCTACTCGTTCATGGACTTGAGGAAATCCTTGTTCGTGGTGGTCCGTGACAGGCGCTCGGTCATCAGTTCCATGGCTTCGACCGGTCCGAGGCCGTCCAGGAATTTCCGCAGGATCTTCACCTTGCCCAGGATATCCGGTTCCAGCAGCAGCTCCGCCTTCCGGGTGGAGGACGCGCTCAGGTCGATCGCCGGGAAAATCCACCGGTTCGCCAGTTTGCGGCTGAGTTCCAGTTCCATGTTGCCCGTGCCCTTGAACTCCTCGAAGATCCCCTCGTCCATGCGGCTACCCGTCTCGATCAGCGCCGTGGCCACGATGGTAAGGCTTCCGCCTTCCTCGATGTTTCGGGCCGCGCCGAAGAAGCGCCGCGGTTTCTGCAGCGCGTTGGCGTCGATACCGCCGGACAGGATCTTGCCGCTGTGGGGCGTTACCGCGTTGTGCGCCCTTGCCAGGCGCGTGATGCTGTCGAGCAGGATGACCACGTCTTTGCCATGTTCCACCAGCCGCTTGGCCTTCTCCAGGACCATGTCCGAGACCGCCACGTGGCGCTCCGGCGGTTCGTCGAAGGTCGAACTGATCACTTCGCCCTTAACCGACCGTTCCATGTCGGTCACCTCTTCCGGCCGTTCGTCGATGAGCAGGACCATGAGCACCACCTCGGGGTGATTGTCCGTGATGGCGTTGGCGATCTCCTGCAGCAACATGGTCTTGCCGGCCTTCGGCGGCGAAACGATCAACCCGCGCTGTCCCTTGCCGATGGGGGTCAGCAGGTCCAGGACCCGCGTGGGCAGTTTATCTTTCTGGTACTCGAGAACGAACCGATCCAACGGATAGATCGGCGTCAGGTTGTCGAAGAGCGTCCGTTCCTTGGATGCCTCGGGATTGTCGAAATTGACCGTGTCCACCCTCAGGAGGGCGAAGAATCGTTCCCCGTCCTTGGGTGGTCGGATCTGGCCCGATATGGTGTCTCCGGTCCGCAGGTCGAATCGTTTGACCTGGGACGGCGCCACGTAGATGTCGTCGGGACCGTGCAGGTAGCTGTAGTCCGGCGAGCGGAGAAATCCACAGCGGTTGTCCGGCAGCACCTCGAGCACGCCTTCCCCGAAGATGACGCCTTCTTTCTCGGTCTGCGCCTGAAGAATGCTGAAGATCAGTTCCTGTTTCCGCAGGCCCGTGTAGCTCTGCAGATCGAGCTCCTGTGCTATGGAATACAGGTCGGGCAGGGTCTTGGTTTTCAGTTCCAGAATGTGCATGCTTCCTTCCCTTTTATAAGGTAAGATTGACTCTCGCCTGCCGGTCGTTCCTACGATGAAGATGCCCGGGGCGCGGCGAAGGGAGTGTGTTTTCCAACGGACTGGGTTGTGAACATTGTGAGCGGTGAAAACGACGGAATGCGGACGAGTCGTTCCCAGCAGTCGGGCCTGGCGAGCCGCGTCTGGAGACGCGCGGTTTTTCTGCTCTGGTTATGCCATCGGGAATAAGGGCAAACGCAACTTACCTTTGTGATGGAGCAATCCCGTAGAATGCGGTACCGGCCGTCATGAATCTGATCTTAAGGAAGAATCGGCTTTCCAATGAGGAATCAATCAGGGGAACTTGCAAGGCATCGGGCTGCCGCCGTGACGGCGACACGGGTAATATACGGTTTTAATTCGCCGTGTCAAGTCCCAGGACCACTTTTTTTCGTAAACCTCTACGCCTCAGGGCCCGACCCGGGCCGGTTCACTCGTTCATCTTGGGGTCGAGGGCGTCGCGAAGCCCATCGCCCATCAACTGGAATCCGAGCATGGTGAGGGCGATCATGATGGCGGGAAAGGTCGCCAGGTGCCAGTAAGAACGGATATAGTTGGCGTTCTCCCCGACCATCTGTCCCCAGCTCGGCGTCGGCGGGCTGATGCCGATGCCGATGAAACTCAGCCCGGCCTCCGCGAATATGGCGGAAGGGATCCCCAGGGCGAGTGCCACGATCAGCGGCGTCATACTGTTCGGCAGGATGTGGGTCACGACGATACGGAAATGGCTGCCGCCCATGGCCTTGGCGGCCCGGACGAATTCTTTTTCCTTCAAAGACAGAATCTGCCCCCTCAGGAGACGGCATACCCCTACCCATCCGGTCACCCCGATGGCCACGAAGATGTTGAATAACCCGGCCCCCAGCCACGACATGATCAGGATGATGAAAAGCAGGCCCGGAAAGGCTGACATGATGTCTACGCCCCGCATGATGACGCTGTCCACGCGGCCTCCGGCGTACCCGGCCAGGGCGCCCAGGGGTACTCCGATGGCGAAGATGATGGCCTGCACGAGGACGCCCACCGTCATGGAAATCTCCGCGCCGTAGATGACCCGGCTGAAGAGATCGCGGCCCAGGCCGTCCGTGCCGAAGGGAAACATCCAGGACGGTTCCTGCCAGGCGACCAGGAAGTTCTGCTTGGTATAATGCAAAGGCGCGATCCAGGGCGCGAGCAGCGCCGTGTTGCTCAGCAGCAGGACCAGGAACAGCCCCACCAGGGAGAGCTTGTTGCGGGAAAACCGCCGGGTGGCGTCCGCCCAGAGCCCGCTGTCGTGTTTCTTGAAATACCGGTAGGCCCGCGGCCAGAGCAGGGTGAACTCCGTGGCCAGCGTGACGCGGAAGATCAGTCCCGCCCAGGAGAAGAAGGGTTCGAGACCCTCCCAGCTCATGGACTCCGACAGGCTTTCGGGTATGTCTTCCGTGCCGTAAGGGTACTGGTCCATCCAGGGTCCGAGCAGCCACCACGCCGCGAGTACGGCGCCGGCGCCCAGGGCGGCGAAGAACAGTCTATGCTGGTACGCCCGGTGACAGAAGGACGCCCAACGCCCGGTTTCGTTCTTTCTTCCCAGGCGGTAGATTCGTGGCAGGCAGAGCACCAGCTGAATCGCCAGCGCGATCCGCCCCACCTCGAGGATCATGGTGTCCCAGCTCCATCCCAGGATGGCGCCCAGGACCCAGACGAGACTTGCGTCGCCCGGTGTGCCGATCGATTCCATGCTAGTCCTTCCGATACCGAATGCGGGGGTCTACCAGGGCGTACATGAGATCCGTAATCACGTAGATGACGACGATGAGCGACGACCAGAGCAGGGCCGTGGACATGATCATGGGGTAGTCCCGGGCGAATACGCTCGTGGTGAAATACCGCCCCAGGCCGGGAATGCGGAAGATCGTCTCAATAAAAAACGACCCGGTGATCAGGTTGGCCATCATCGGTCCCGCGATGGTAAGCAGGGGGATCAGGGCGTTCTTGAACACGTGCACCACCACGACCGAGAACTCGGTCAGGCCCTTGGCCCGGGCGGTGCGCACGTAGTCTGCCCGGATGGCTTCGATCATGTTCGACCGGGTGTATCTTGCCACGACGGCCATATCGCCGAGCGACAAGGCGATCACCGGCATGACCCAGTCCTTGGGCGAATTCCAGCCCCCCGTTTCAAATAAGTGCAGCCAGAGCGAGAACACGACGGTCAGGCCCACTGCGACGACGAAACTGGGCGTTACGATACTGAACACCGCCGTGAGCGAGGCGACGTAGTCTATCCATGAATTCTGGTACACCGCCGCGAGAATACCCAGCAGCAGTCCGCCGGTGAGCGCCACGATCAGGGCCATGCTGCCCAGGTGGACGGATACGGGCCAGGCCTGGGCGATGAGTTCCTGGCAGGTCTTGCTCTGGTGCTGGAAGGAGTAGCCGAAGTCGCCTCTTACGACGTTGCTCACCCAGGAGATGTACTGAATGTGGAGCGGCTGGTCGAGATTGTACTTACGCATCAGGTTCGCCCGCACCTCCGGCGTCAGCGGTATGCCGCCGGTCTCGCCGCCGGCGTCGAAGGGACCGCCGGGCACGGCGTGCATGATGGAAAAGGTGATGACGGAGACAGCGAAGAGTACGGGGAAGATCCAGAGAATGCGGCGGACCAGGTACCGGAAGCCCAGGTTCAGACCGAACAGGAAGATGCTGGTGATCGCAAGCATGATCAGCGTGCGTACCAGCATGACGTTCTGGGAATCGGTTCCCCACAGCGCCAGGCCCACGGCCGCCAGGGCAATGGTCCGCGCGGCCAGGTTCGGCACGCGGAATCGGCGCAGCAAGGTGGAGGCGGCGACGAACAGGAGAAGCCAGAGCGCGGCGAGGGCGGTGCCGAACACGCCGAGTTGCGGAGCCGCGACGGCCAGGGCGACGATGGTGATCAACGTCTGGACGCCCTTGACGAAGGTTGCGTCAAGCTTGCGCCGGTCTCCCCAGTAACCCGCGGCCAGGACGAGCAACAGCCACAGGACGCCAATGATCCCTACTACGGGCATCCGATCGTCTGATCCTTTGCTTGGATGGGATGTTTACATGCGATACCGCGGTTCGCAGGGTGAGGAAACCGCCTGCATGGGCGAGCCCTTCCGCAAAACGCGGAGCCAACGGAGCCAAGGCCCCGCCGACCGCCAGACAACGTATAGGCCCCGGATGATTCTGTCAACGTAATTCGGTCGCTTCGCCAGGGCAAAAACCTGTTGATTCGGCGGGCCGTTTTGTTGTTTCATAGGGGTTATGGACTACCTGCTCAGTGGATTCCTGGAAGCGGTCCGTCTGCTTATGTCCGGCGAATCCGGCGTGTACACCATCGTCGGCGTTTCCGTTTTCGTCGCGGTGTCCGCGATCCTGCTGGCCTCCGTGATGGGATTGCCCGCTGGCTACTTCCTCGCGACGCACCGGTTTCGGGGCCAGCGGCTGGTAACGACAGTGCTCAACACGTTACTGGCCATGCCAACCGTGGTGATCGGCCTCTTCGTGTATTCCCTGATCTCCCGGCGCGGCCCACTGGGCTTTCTGGAACTGTTGTATACACCTAAGGCCATGATCATCGGCGAGACGATCCTCGCCCTGCCCATCGTGGCCGCGTTCACATTGTCGGCTATCCGCGCCGTCGATTCACGGATCACGGAGACGGCCCTGACACTGGGCGCGACGACGGCTCAGACGGCCCGCACGCTCATATCCGAGGCCCGGTACGGTATCATGGCCGCGGTGGTCGCCGCCTTCGGCCGGGTGATCGCCGAGGTGGGCGCGGCCATGATGCTGGGCGGCAACATCAAGGGGAGTACGCGGACCATGACGACGGCGATCGCCCTGGAGAGCAGCAAGGGGGAGTTCGGACTGGCCATCGCCCTGGGTATCATCCTGCTGCTGACGGCATTCGGCGCGAACATTCTCTTTCACTGGCTGCAGGGATTCGACGACTGATGGCCGATCCGATCATCGTGGGCGAGCATATTTCGCACCGTTACGGCGCCGGGTTTCATTTGCATGTCGATCGCCTCGCCCTGTCCGCCGCGCGAACCTATGCCGTTTACGGGGCGAACGGATCGGGCAAGACGACGCTCTTGAACATACTCGCCCTGCTGACCCATCCGCAGGAGGGCCGGATCCTCCTCGACGGCCGGCCCGTGAACGATTCCGATCCCGCCCGAAGCCGCGGGTACCGCCGCCGCGTCACGCTGCTCATGCAGCATGTCTACCTGTTCCGGTCCACCGTCTTCGATAACGTGGCGTCGGGCCTGCGGTTCCGCGGCGTCGCGAAGGAGGCGCTGGAAGAACGGGTGACGCGCATGCTGAGCAAGGTTGGCCTGGAAAAACTCGCCCACCGTTCCGCCCACAGCCTTTCGGGCGGCGAAGCCCAGCGCGCCGGCCTGGCCAGGGCACTGGTAACGGAACCCGACGTGCTGCTGCTCGACGAACCCACGGCCAGCGTCGATGCGGCGCACGGCCGGCAGATCGAAGAGATACTCCGGGAAACCTGTAGACAACGGCGGATGACCGTGGTACTCTCGACACACCAGTACGACCAGGCCCATCGCGTCGCCGACGAAGTACTGATCATGCGCGACGGACGCTTGATCGAGGCGGGGCCGGAGAACGTTTTCAAGGGGCGTATAGACGAATCGGTGGATGGACCGGTTGCCAGGCTGGACTGCGGCGTAACGCTGCGCACGAACACGGTCGCGCGCGGAGATGCGCTTGTCGCCATTTCACCACGGGAAATCCAGTTGTCCCGGTCGCCCCACCCTTCGGAAGCCGCGAACAGGCTCGAAGGCGTCCTGAACGCCGCGGCGGTGGACGGAGACCGCATTCGCCTGGACGTGGACGCCGGCCTGCGGTTGACCGTACACGTTGCGCGGGCATCCTTCGCCGGTATGGGGCTTACCGTCGGGGACACGGTGTACGCCGCCATCGGAGCATCGGCAGTTCGGACGCCGTAACGGGACGGGGATTCCCCGGCGCGGTTCCGGGGTGCGATTCCCCGGTGCGGTTCCGGGGTGCGGATCGCAAACGGTTCCGAGTCGTGTCTACTCGGTGCGGTTCCGGGGTGCGGTTCTCCGGTGCGGATCGCGAACGGTTCCGCTCTTGCCGTTTTGATTCCTCAAGGATTGCTTTCCTGACGACGGAATGACAAACAACGGAGGGAACAATGACCACCCGGGATTCCACACGCCTGATCATGGGCAAGGACGAGTTGCAGATGGACGGCAGGTACCTGTCCACGCTCCGGGAAGCCAACGAATTGCTGGACGACGCGGACGGGCTGCGCGAGCGCATGGCCGAAGACGGCTACCTGCTCATCCGGAGACTCCATGACCCGGACAAGGTCGTGGAAGCCCGCAGGGCCGTCCTGGAGAATCTCGACGCCAACGGCCAGATCGACCGGGACTATCCCCTCGATCTGGGTGTAGCGGCGCCCGGAAAGCGGGGAGCCTTCTTCGGCGGCGCCAAGCAGGTGACCCATACGGACGAATTCCTCGCGGTGGTCAACTCCCCCGAAATCATGGGGTTCTTCGAAATGTTTCTGGGAGGGCCCGTCCTCACCTTCGACTACAAGTGGCTGCGGGCAGTGGGCCCGGGAACCAACACCGGGGCGCACTACGACATGGTCTACATGGGACGGGGCACGCCGAACCTGTATACCGTGTGGACGCCCCTGGACGATGTCACCTACGACATGGGTCCCCTGGTCATTCTGGCCGGATCCCACCAGTTCGAGGCCGTCAAGGAGACCTACGGCAAGATGGACGTGGACCGCGACCACGTGACGGGCCACTTCACCAACGAGCCCATCGAGATGGTCGACCAGTACGGGGGCCAGTGGCAGACGAACGAATTCCGGATGGGCGACGTGATCGTCCTCGGCATGTACACCATGCACGGGTCCATCAACAACGCCTCGAACCGATACCGCATCAGCACCGACACCCGCTACCAGTTGGCCACCGAACCCGTCGACCACCGTTGGGTCGGCGAGAACCCCGTCGCCCATTACGCGTGGACCGAGGGCAAGACCGTGTCCATGGATGAGATGCGTAAGAAGTGGAAGGTCTAGCGCGTTAATGGAGATCGCGGACCGCCCGGCCGTCCATACCGCCGTGTCAGCGGGCCGCCGCACGGATCACACAATCCCGCAATCGGTCCGGCACAGATCGAATATCCCTGACCACTCACCCGGTTACCACGGGAACGCGAAGTGCGTCATATGAGAACCACACCCGTCCTCCTGGCCGGCCTCATCGTGCTGTGCGCCATATCCGCCTGCCAGACGTCCGGGGTCCGCGAGCGCGTGGCGTTCCAGGCCGAACCGGTCGTCGAAGGCCAGGTGGCCGGCGTGGTCGATTCCACGCGGATCCGGCAGACCATCGCCGACCTGGTGTCCTTCGGTTCCCGCGTGGCCGGCTACCCCGGGGCCACCGAAGCGGCCCACTACCTGGCCGGCCGCATGGACGAGATCGGACTGGAGGACGTGGAGATGGAAGAGTTCGTCGCTTCCGTCCCGCTGGACGAGGGCGGCGAACTGGTCATCCTGGACGCCACGACCCTCGCATTCCCGTCGATTCCCCTCCACGCCGTGTGGCCCAACCTGGTACGCACCTCCACGACGCCACCGGCCGGAATCACGGGCATGCTGCACTACGTGGGCGCCGGTGATTGGACGGACTTCAACGGCATCGATCCAACCGGCGCCATTTTCCTGATGGACTTCAACTCCGGCGTGAACTGGCAACGCGCCGCCATGCTCGGCGCGGGCGCTGTGATTTTCGCGGAACCCGACCACACCACGCGGGTGGACGGCGAGGAGAAATACCTCCAGGTCCCCGTCAATTTCCCTCGATTCTGGATGGAGAAGGAATGGGCGGACCCGCTCGTGGCGTATCTTGAAGTCAACGGTCCCTTCACTGTCAGGACAAAGGGGCGCATGACGTGGAAACGCCTCCCGGCCTACAATGTCATGGGGAAAATCACGGGAACGCACCCGGTGTTGAAGGAAGAAGCCATCGTGCTGGAATCCTATTATGATTCCATCTCTCCCGTGCCGGCCGTATCCCCCGGAGCGAACCAGGCATCGGGCGTAGCCGCGCTCCTGGAGATGGCCCGGTACTTCGCAGCCAATCCCCCTGCGCGTACCGTGTATTTCCTGGCAACCTCCGGGCACTTCCTGTCCCTCAGCGGCGTGAACGACTTCACGAACCGGCATACGCGCAAGACCCCCTATTTCGCGGAGCAGATCGAAGAGCCGATCAACATGAAGCTCTTCGCCGGGATCGACCTCTCGAGCGCCCGGGACCAGATCGGCGTTTATTATGCCGGCATCCTCTTCGCCGGGAACTCCTTCGAAAAACAACGGTTTTTCACACCTTTCGGCCGGACCTTCATGGGTTACGCGCAGGAGGTGATCCGTCGCGGGGTTTTCCCTTCCGACGCGCTGATGAACGTGATCACGCCCTCCCAGGGCATACAGAGTACGGAGTTCTTTCCGGCGGGCAACATCGCGCTGGACGCGGAACTGGTCTTCTGGACGGGTTTCCCCGCGCTCTCCTTTGCCACGGTTTTCGACGTCCGCGAGTACGTAGACACCCCCCTGGACGATATGGAACGGGTGAACATCCGCAACGTGTATACGCAGGCCGTGCTGTTGACGGAACTATTCGGGCGGGCTGTCAACGACCCCATGCTGTTTCCGGACTTCAAGATGCAGCTCGACGATCGTTTCGTGCGCGGACGCATCCGGGTGGTCGAGTTCGATCCCCGGGAAGACTATATCCCCAGCAAGCCCAAGCCCGGTGCCGTGGTCCGGTTCCGCCGTTACAACAAGAGCATCAGCGGGGTCAAGAACGAGATCTTCGTGGTGGCGGACAGCATGGGCGTGGCCGAAAGCACCGAGCTGGAAGCGGGACGCACCTATCCTACCGAGGGATACGTCATGGATCCCGATACGGGGGACATTATCTACGCGCCGGACCGGGGTCCCTACGGGGAAGGGGCTTATCCCCTCGAGATTACAATGGACTGGGTGGACAAGGAAAAGCCCACGGTAGTCTTCCGTTCCGATGCGACCAACCTGTACGACCTCGTGGATCCGAGGTTCCTGACCCGGCTCAACGAGGCCGTGCTGCTGGATGAGTCGGGCAATCCGCCGCTCGAGTGGGGCATGACCTTTCAGGAGGGCGGCTGGACCACGGGTTTCTCCTACGAGGAAGACACGGCCGTCCTTTTCACGCCGCCGGAAAGCCGGTTCAAGGTCACCATGTCGAGCGGACTGTTCGGCCGCCGCCTGATCCTGACCAACGCCGGTGAAGACCATCCGGAAGGCATCGGTTTCGAGTCGGGGATCGGCGCGATTCCCCTGACTTCGTACCAGGTCGCGCGGGACCTGTGGCACCTGGACGAGGCGCGGATCGCCGCACTCAAATCCGTGGGGGTAAGCAACGTCCGGCTGGACGAGTTCCACCAGGAAGCCGGACGCCTGCTGGACCTGGCCGAATCGGCCCGTCAGGACCTGCAGTGGGACCGCTTTATAAAGTACGCCCGGGCCGCCTGGGGATACGAGTCCAGGGCGTACCCCGACGCGACGGGAACGGCCAACGACGTGGTGCGGGGCGTCCTGTTCTACATGGTACTGGTGATTCCCTTCGCCTACGCACTCGAGCGGCTGGTCTTCGGTTTCGCGAATGTCTACAAGCGGATCGCCATGTCCTTTGCCATCTTTCTCGCGGCCTACGGCGTGCTGCGATTCACCCACCCGGCGTTCCAAATTACCACGGCGCCCGATATCGTCCTTCTCGCCTTTATAACCTTCGTCCTGGCCGCCGTGGTCATCTGGCTCATCTCCCAGCGGTTCAGCCAGACCATGCGGGAGTTCCGGCAGCATACGCACAGCGTGCAGGCCACCGACGTGCGCCGTTCGAGCGCGTTGGCTACGGCCTTCGCCCTCGGCATCGGGAACATGCGCAAGCGCAAGGCCCGGACGCTGCTGACCTGCGCCACGCTCGTGCTCCTGGTATTCACCGTGCTGTCCTTTACTTCCGTACAGACCTACTTGCGGATCCAGAAAGTGAGCACGGACGCGGAATCCGCCTACACGGGTTTCCTGGTCCGGAACCCAAACTGGGCGCCGCTGCAGAAGCAGACGCACCAGTACGTCCTGTCGGAATTCGGGTCGACAGAGGCCGAAGACGAGGACATCACCATCGTGCCCAGGTCGTGGTACGCCGGTACCGCGCCGGGGGTGAATACCTACATCAAGGTCGAGCATGACGCCGCGGACAGTTCCGCCCGGTCCACCTACGCGTCGGCCATCCTGGGCCTGCTGCCGGACGAGCGGACGGTCAGCGGCCTGGACCGTATCCTGACGGCGGGCAGGTGGTTCGAGGGGGATGAAAGGGACGTGTGCATCCTTCCCGTCGAGATGGCGCGGCTTCTCGGGATGTCGGAAGCGGACGCAGGTCAACAGGAAATCAGTATCTTCGGCAAACCCTTTACGGTCATTGGCCTATTCGACTCGGCCGCAATGGACAGGATCACCGACCTGGACGACGAGCCGCTCACCCCCGTGGATTACACGGCGACGGGGCGCGATCTGATCACCGAGCTTGCCATGATGGATTACGATGAGGAACCGGTGCAAATGGCCCGGTTCGAACACCTCCCGGCCGCGAATCTGATCCTTGCGCCCCATGCCTACGTAAACGACGTCGGGGGAACGCTCCGGTCCGTCGCGGTCCGTTTCCCCTCGGATGATGGCGCCCTCGACCGGATCGAACGCTTCATGCAGCGGCTGGGGATACCCGTGGTGGCCTCCGTGGGCGGAGAGGTCGCCGTGTTCAGCGCCATGGCGCTGAGTTCGCTGTCGGGCCTGGGCAACCTGTTCATCCCAATGGTGGTTGCCGCCCTGATCATCCTGAACACCATGATGAACGCCGTGTATGAACGCTTCAGCGAAATCGGCGTATACAGCGCCGTGGGCCTGGCCCCGGCGCATATTGGCGCGTTGTTCATGGCCGAAGCCGCCATGTACGCCGTGATCGGGGGCATGTCCGGCTACCTCATCGGGCAGACCGTTGCCCGCGGTATCACGGAATACGAGATGCTTGCGGGCTTGACGCTGAACTATTCATCCCTGTCCGCGGTGGCCTCGACGGCCATGGTCATGGTGGTGGTCATGCTCTCGACGATTTATCCAGCGCGCAAGGCATCCCAGATGGCCGTTCCGGACGTCAACAGGCAGTGGTCCTTCCCCGATCCCGAAGGCGACGACTGGCGTTTCGAGTTTCCCTTCACCATAAGTAGCACGGAGACGCTCGGCCTGTGTGCTTATCTGACCCGGTTCTTCGAGTCCTACGGCGAGAGTACGCTGGGGAGTTTCATGACGGACGAGGTGAGCCTGACGGGCAGAAACGGCGGATCAGGCGGTGCGGGCCGCGCGACGGAAGCGGATGGGAATCCGCCCGGTAGAGATGTCCCGGTCAACGACGCCGCGGACCTTGAATCCGCTTCGGGCGCGGCCACTGATTCCGCGGCCCGCGGAAACTTCGAGTCGGCAGCCGGCATGGCCACGTACGAAATTACAATGAAGACCTGGCTGGCGCCCTACGACACGGGGATGAGCCAGCGGGTGACCCTTCACGCGTCGCCCGCCGAGGACGAACACGACCTGTACGCCGTGTGGGTGCACATCTATCGCCTGAGCGGCGACGTGGATTCGTGGCAACGCCTGAACCGCCGCTTCCTGAACGTGCTGCGCAAGCAGTTCCTGGTCTGGCGTACCGTGGACCAGGAGGTCAAAACGGTCTACGCGGGTGAGGGGCGGGAGATGATTGGTGCGGGCGCGGGGACTGGCCCGCGTACGGAGACTGGTCCAGGTACGGTGGAACCGGCCTGATCGTCGCTGCGGTTCAGCAGGAATGGCCGGGCGATGATCGGCGCAGTCGCGTGAAAGGGTTGGACGCGGTCCCGTTATCAGGCTGAAGGAGGAATACCATGGAAGGCGGAGGCAGCGGAGGCCCCTGGCTCAACACTCTGATGGGACAGAACGTTCGGGTTATGACGCCGGGATCCGCCACGGAGGACCGCATGACCGTCATCGAGGCCGTCGAGCCGCCCCACAGTCCGCCGCCCGTCTTCACCCGCCACGCCTTCATCGAGATGTTCCTGGTCGTCAAGGGCGCCCTGACCTTCCAGTTCCTACACGAAAGCGCCTTCGTGATCGAAGCCAGCCAGATGGTGACCGTACCCGGCTACCGGCCCCATTCCTTTTGGAACGAGGGGGACGATCCGGCGGGGGTCATGCTGATCTGCACGCCCGCGGGGCTGGACCGGTTCTTCGAGGCTTCCGATCGGTTGCTTCGGCGCATGCCGACGGACACGGCCGATCCCGATGAGTTGAAAGCGGAGATGGCACGCCTTCGGAAGGAGTTCGGGCTGGAACACGTGGCGCCGGCGCCGAAATAAGCCTTGGTGATCTTTGGTAGGCTACCCAATCTTTCATAAGAGTATAGCATCCCTAGAACACTGTTGTGTCGACGACACCGTGCAATAGCGAGTGGTTGGAGGATTTGACGTATCCTATAAACTGAGTTGACCCCGTTTAGTACGTATGAATTTGTGTACAACGAGGAGTGTTCGACACAACTCCAAGAAATGTGAACCTGTCTACAAACCGGTAATCTTGGTTTTATGTGCACCGGGTAAAGTCAGTCCGCGTGGGTATGACAGCGTTTATCGAAAAGCTCGGCCGTATGAGGATCAAGGAGTTGGCGTGATGGCGAGAGTCCGAAAGTCAACTGCAATTGAACGATTGCAGAGGTTGGTTGATGAGGCTTCAGAGCTGGAGATGGAGGATGATAGCTCTCAGGAAGTTCAAAAATGGATACAGGACGTTTTTACCGCTTTTATCAACATATTCGGTGAGGATAGTTCTCAGTTTTCACGACTTCCGCAAAGTCACAAAACAACCCCAAGTGGGGTTCGTGAATACCTGAGATCAATGGTTTCCTGCGTCGCGTCTAGTCTCGATGAGATCAAGTACTTTCGTGAGGATGAAACAGAAACTGTGAAACAACCCTCAGAACAGGGTGACTTAAAAGCACCAGATAAGGACTGTTACGACCAGGGATCGGCGACCAAAAAAGTCTTTGTCGTTCATGGTCACGACGAGGCCGTCCTGCAGGCGGTTGCGAGATTTCTAGAAAAGCTGAAACTCGAACCAGTAATCCTGCACGAACAGGCGAATCAAGGCCGCACGATCATAGAGAAATTTGAGGATCATTCGGATGCGAGTTTTGCCGTGGTTCTGCTGACACCTGACGACATAGGCGCGGCCGTTACGGATAAGGCCGATCTACGGCACCGAGCTCGTCAGAACGTAATTCTCGAACTCGGATTCTTCATTGGGAAGTTGGGTCGCAACAGGGTCTGTGCTCTGAAATCGCGTTGTGTCGAAAATCCGTCGGACGTTGATGGGATGGTCTATATCAACCTCGACGAGCCAGATGCATGGAAGACCGGACTCGTGCGGGAGTTAATGGCAGCTGGTTTCGCCATCGACGCTAACTGGGTTTAGCAGCCATGAACGCACAGTTGTCGATTTCCAAAACCGAATTGTCAGCCTATTGTAAAAATCATGGCATCCGACGATTAGCAATTTTCGGATCGGTGCTCCGGCCAGATTTTGGCCCGGAGAGCGATATCGACGTACTGGTCGAGTTCGCACCGGGTCACACTCCCGGTCTGCTGGGCATGGCCGGATTGGAGATTGAACTATCCGAATTGTTTGGCGGTCGGAAGGTGGACCTGCGGACTCCTGAGGAATTGAGTCGTTATTTTCGACAGAAGGTCATTGACACGGCAGAAGTTCTATATGTGCAGGGATGACGAAATCCCATTACAGCACATGTTGGACGCCGAGCGGGAGGCAGTGTGTTTTTCACGAGGACACAGTTGGTTGCAGCCGCTAAGTCAAGCCTACCATATCGCGCGTGAATAGTAATCCAGGATGGTGGTGTCCGAAGTCACGAGCAGGCATTTGTTCAATTTGGCCGTGGCCACGATCGTGCGGTCGACAGGATCCCGGTGATCCCAGTCCAGTTCGAGATTCCCGATCCATGTCCACACGTCCACTGGACGTACTTCAATCCGTTCGGTCCGTTCCAGATTTTATGCGAAGTCCTGAATGGACAGGGGCAACACAAGATCGGCCTTTTTCACCCTAACGCCGATCTCCCAGATCGAGATCGAACTGATGCACACGCGGTCGGCTTGTGTAATCGTCTGGTCGTCGATTTTGGACAGGCGTTCGGGATCCAGTGTCCAGAAAACAAGCGCGGACGTATCCAGTACGACCATTACGTTTCATCCCATTCGTCGATTGTCGGTGTGTCGATGTCTCCATGATAGACGATCTTTCCCCGCAGTCCATCGAAGATCCTGTCAACCGATTGCTTTGGCTTTATGGGTTTTACACTGAGAACTGGACTCCGGTTATGCGTTACGATCAGATCCTCGCCCGATTCCTCGATTTCTCGAAATACCCGAAGCATATTGGCCTTCAGCTTGCTCTTCGATTTGAACAGCATATGGACTCCAGTCTGTTTAGCAAAAGACTATGGTCATGACCCTGGTTATATTCGAAGGATTTCCTATGAACCGTCAAGGATTTATCTCATTCTCGGCAACTTAGAAGTCGGATTCCGTGCGACTATTCCGACTGTATAGGTATGATGTTCAATTCAATGTGTAAGACAGGTTGACAATCGACGTCCCGACGTCTAATATTAAAATATGGCCACTAACACCGAAAGATACGCTCCTGGTCGAGTACGAGATGCGATAATCCGGGTGATGAGACTAACGACAGAAGGTTTGTCTGCTAAACAGATCGCAGCGAGAGTTGCAAAGATAGAGGGCCACATGCCTGAGTCCTCGATCAGGTCTTATCTTCGTCTGAACACTCCAGAGACATTTGTTCGTGAAAGGAGGGGGGTATACCGCCTTAAGGTAGATCATGACAGCAGTCTGCAACGAACGATGTTCAGGAGTCCACCTTGGCAGGAACCCTTCAAGTTTGGATCGGCTACATTGTTTCATAGTGAATGTTTGGATTGGCTGGACGCAAGAGATGACCAATCAATCCACGCGATAGTTACCGATCCACCTTACGGTCTGCAGGAATACACAGCGAAAGAGCAGACGAAACTCCGAAATAGGAAGGGGGGGATCTGGAGGATTCCTCCTGCATTTGATGGCCACGTTCGTTCGCCGTTACCAAGATTCACTACTTTAACCGATGAACAAAAACTTTATCTTCGGGAGTTTTTCTATATCTGGTCTCGTCTACTGATCCCCAAGTTGGTACCTGGCGCCAACGTGGTCGTTGCCTCCAATCCACTACTCTCCCACATTGTCGCCGGCGCTATAGCGGATTCGGGGCTTGAAAGACGCGGCGACATCGTCAGGCTTGTTATGACTATGCGTGGCGGTGATCGGCCAAAAGCGGCACATGATGAATTCAAGGATGTCAGTGTGCTCCCCAGATCAATGTGGGAGCCATGGCTGATATTCCGTAGGCCTGTGGAGGGAAGAGTACAGGACAACCTCAGAAAATGGAAAACGGGAGGGTTTCGACGGCCGACTGGACTCAAGCCATTCGGAGATGTTATTCAATCTTCCCCGACCAGAAAAAATGAGAAGGCGATAGCACCTCACCCCAGCCTTAAGCCACAATCCTTCTTACGACGCCTCGTGAGGGGTGTTCTTCCACTAGGTGAAGGTATAGTTGTCGATCCCTTTGCCGGCGCTGGCTCTACTCTCGCGGCCGCTGAAGCAGTTGGGTACGAGTCAATCGGAATAGAAAAGGATTCTCTGTACTTCAATATGGCCAAGGAAGCACTACAGCCACTAGCCGAGCTCGAAGTGTAGGGACTGAAGGAAACCTCAATTACCTGTCTAGGTAAATCCAGTTCTCGCGAAGTTTACTCACGCCAAAGCGGTCAAGTGTGGCAGTTCGTGTGCCGAGTTCCCCTCTCGGATTGCGTCTAAAGTCTTCGATGGTTACCCTAGATAGGTAGACTTCCCTAAACGTCATTGGAAGTCTTGATGAAGAGGGTTCGGTTTTGTTATCGACCTCGTATACAAATACACACATCCACTGGTCGCGCGCGCCATGTGTATCGACCGCACCGCCTTTTTTCTTCGTGGTTTTGATTTCAAGACCCTGATCTCCCGACTTAACGGAGTTTTCTGCGTAAACTCCCTGAACGAGAAGGTCAGGATGGCCATTGAAGTAGTTGTTTTCAGTAAGCACCCTTGAATGTTTAGCCAGACTGGCCGTCAGCATGTCCGATAGCACACCAGACATGATAGCGGGTCTCAACATATCGTCAAGCCGTTCCAGTCCGCGGTCTACCAGATGAGAATTGACATCGTGGAAGAAATCATAAACGTCCTGCATTGCCGACTCGAAATCCATAATGCGGAGCTGATATGGTAAAGTCGAGTCAGGATTGAATGATTCTCTTGCTACGACATTTCTGGATTGTTTGATCCGTTCGTCTCCTTCATGTTATCTGAATGCATGTTTCAACAAAATGTGATTTACTGTGAATTTGTAAACCACTACCTACAATATCATGACCTAGAATCTCATGAAAGTAAAATCAATCTATTCCTCCACGGCCCGCAAATCCAGCGCCAGATCGCGGAAGCCCCGCACGCGGTGTAGGGTGACCAGGTTGGTGTCGTGCTGGTTCTTGCCGCCGCGCGCGGTGCGGGCGACGACGAGGAGATCGTCTCCGGAGATGACCTGCGAGGCGTAGCTGAAGGACTCCATCATGCTCCTGCTCATGGCCACGCATCCGGCCTGGAACCAGTTGAGGGCGTCGAGGCTGTACATCAGCATCAGGATGCGCCGCTCGTTTCCCGGCGGTCCGCTGAAACCGATTCGCCGAAGGGGTTCCCGGTCCTGCCACGGGTTCGTGGACAGGGTTGCCGTGGTCCAGTAAAGGCCGCCTTTGTCGTCGTGGACGATCTGGAACTTGCACTGGGCGCCCGGCATGGGATGGAACTGGAGGAAACGGTAGTCGAGGTTCCGACCGTCGTCCTCGACCCGTCCGATTGATGCCAGGCTCGACGTCGAGTGGCCGTCGACGATCGTGCGCATGATCATCCGGATCTCGCCGTCCACCAGCACGATGTTGCCCTCCAGGAAGCTGTCGGCCGGCACCTTGTCCTTCAGGCTTTCGGGGTATTTCCGCTGCGAGAGCACATCGGGGATACCGGGGAACCGGACGTGGTTGGACATGCGCCAGGCCGCCGGATCCAGGAGGTCTTGTGACAGGTCGCCGGCCACCACCAGCGATTTCCAGTCGAAACGGCTGGGCGCGTCGCAGGTCTCGAAGGCGCGGTAGGCATGTCCGTTGTGGATCAATACCGGCGTCGGCGCGCAGTGGTGCTTCCCTTCGAAGAGCGTGACCGGCCCTTCCCAGGTGAAGCCGCCGTCCCGTGAGCGGCCGATGACGATGTCCCGGCTTTTGCGCTTGTTTCCGATGAGATACGCGTCGTCCCCGTAGGTCCAGACGGTCGCCCAGATGAAATCCTGGCACGACGCCAGGGTCCACGTTGCGCCGTCGTCGTCACTGACCAGTACCTCGGTCTGATCCGGCACGGATTCCTTGAGCGGACTGGGACGGAACCATTCGTAACTGGCCAGCAGGCGCCCCGAGCGCATCCGCGCGATCGACGGCGAACCGGCGTATACGTTCTCCGGGTCGGGTGATGAGGCCAGTACCTGGTAGTCTTCGGCGAGCATTCGATTCATGTCTAACGACCTCCTGGTGATTGGGATGGAAACACGATTCTACCCGGCTGCAACGCGCTTGTCAACGGGAAGGTACCCGCTGGATCCGCTCGAAATCGCGCTACCCATATACGATACGCGAGCGCGAGATCTTCCCATAGTTCTTTATACGCGGCGCCATATTGCCCTTGATCTGAATCGCCCCCGACCTGTATCATAGAATCGATCACCAGGACAACCATTCCAGATACGAACAGAGAAAATCGAACCGGGTCCGCCGGGAGGATACACTTATGGCCGGAAAAACCAACCTGTCCCGCAGAGATTTGCTGATCAAGGGAGGGCTCGCGACGGCCGGCATGGCGCTGCTGCCGTCCCACGTACTGGCCCAGTTGGCCCAACTGGCGCGGGACGAGACGCCCGTGGACTGGATCGATGAATTCGGGCCGCCGCAAAGCCCCGATTTCGTCCTGCTGGACTGGAACGGGCTCGAATCTTGGATTACGCCCGTAGACCAGTTCTTCTCGGCGAGCCACTATCCCGAGCCCACCGTGGCCGGAGAAGGCTACAGTCTGGAGGTTTCGGGCGCGGTAAGACAGAAACTCAACCTGAGCCTCGACGAAATCAAGTCCATGCCGAGCAAGGACGTTATCTTCACCCTCGAGTGCTCGGGTAACCGGGGCGTCCCCGTTTTCCGGGGCGGCGTGTACAACGCCCGGTGGACCGGCACGCCGCTGGCGCCGGTCCTGGAACGGGCAGGGGTGTGGGACAACGGTATCGAGGTGGTATTCTTCGGACACGATGAAGGGGTCGAGAACGTCACGCCAATTCGAAGCGAACCGCTGGCGATGAAACAGAATTTCGCCCGGTCGCTTACCACGAAACAGGCGATGGACCCGGACATCCTGCTGGCCTACGAGGTGAACGGACAGACGCTGCCGCCGAAGCACGGATATCCCCTGCGGCTCATCGTACCCGGCTGGTACGGCATCACCCAGGTGAAGTGGCTGAAACGCATCGAGGTGCGCACCACCCGGTACATGGGCAGGTTCATTTCGCGGGATTACGTCACGGTCCGCGAGGAGACCCACAACGGGGAGACCGTCTGGCGCCAGGAATCCGTTGGAAAAGGCCGGATCAATTCCGTCACGGCGCGGGTCACGCGCGTCGGCCCCCTGCACAGGATCTACGGCGCGGTATGGGGCGAACCGCTCAGGGAGGTCCAGGTGCGCATCGATGACGGAGCCTGGCAGACGGCCGAAATCATCGAGGGGCTGGACGCCGAACACGCCTGGAAGTTCTGGCGGTTGGACTGGGACAGGCCTTCAGCGGGCGAGCATACGATCACTTCACGGGGCGTAACGACGGGCGGCACGATTCAGCCCGCGCCGGACGATCCCTACCTGGCCGGCAAGAAGACTTACTGGGAAAGTAACGGCCAGGTGACCCGGACTATTCAGATCTTCGATAGCTAGGGAACGAATCCCGATCCATGGTCATCGATTCCCACGCTTACTGTTTTCCTCCGGGAGACGCGAAGGCCGGGTACTCGGACGCAGGTGAACACCTCCGTTGGATGCAGGCCGAGCACGCGGTCCACCACCAGCCGGCCTGGCGGGTCCGCGACCGGGCCCCCGCCTCGTCAGATGCGATCGCTCCCGCTTCGCCCGGGGACTGGTCCACGCTTCCCGACGTGGATTTCCGCGTCGATCATGCCCATGGCCGGGTGGTGTGGACGGTCGACGGCGAAGACTGCACCAAGCAGTTCTACCCGCCCCACCTGCGCAACCTGGAGTACACCCCCGACGGCCTGATCGCCGAGATGGACTATGCGGGCGTGGACGCCGCCCTGCTCCATACCAATCCCATGCTGAACCGGGACAGCGCGTTCCAGGCCGAATGCGTCGCCGCATTTCCCGGCCGGCTGTACTCCATGGCGCCCGTGGACGAGTGGCGAATCACCGCGGAAACGGACCGGGTGATCGATGAGATTGACCGGGCCGTGCGCGTTCGCGGATTGCACGCCGTCAAGTTCAACGCGACGCTGGCATATCGCGAAAGAGACGAACGCTGGAGCGGTGGCGCCTACCGCCCATTCTGGGACGCCGTGACCACGCTGAAGGTCCCGGTTTTCTTTACCCTCGGCGCCGGTCCCGTGCTCGGCTACCACAGCGATCTGACGCAGGGCTACTTCGACGAACTCCGCGTGCTCATGGAATGGATGGACCGGTACCCGGATTCGGTCTGCAGTATCACCCACGGATTCCCCTGGCGCATGTTTGTCGAAGGCGACCGTCTCGTCTTGCCGGAGGACCTGTGGAAACCCTACGAGAACCGCAATCTCAGCATGGAAGTCTGCTTCCCCGTGCGCATCGGCGACCTTTTCGACTTTCCCTACAGCGAGACCTTGCCGGCCCTGGAAGAGTTGGTCGGCCGGATCGGTAGCGACAGGCTGCTGTGGGGCACGGACATGCCCTTCCAGAACCGGTTCTGCACTTATCGGCAGTCCCGGGACTGGATCGAGAAGTACGCGGATTTTCTCAGCGAAGCGGACCTTGCCGCGATCATGGGCGGCACCGCCGCGCGAATATTGGGTATTACGTAGCGAACAGCTGATGTAGTGGAAATTTGGCGTTCTCGAAAACTGTTAAAAGAAGAGATCACTTTGTGACACTTTAAGTACCCGGCCCCGAACCTGGCTCCGGACCCGTACCCGGCCCCGAGCCTGGCTCCGGACCCGTACCCGGCCCCGAGCCCACAGGACTACATAACCCGGAGGATTCCATGCACGTCGGCACCCAGCAGTTCAGCACGGCGGACGAAGACCTGGAGTATCTCGCCCGCCACGGCGTCTTCAACAAGAACGAGAACAACATCACCTTTCACAGGGAATATGGATGGGACGTGGAGGAACTGGCGGCCAAGAAGGAGAAGTGCGCCCGGTTCGGGATCAATATGGAGATGGTGGCCCTGCCCATCGCCCAGTTCAACGTGAACGGCGGCCAGGTGCCCAATTACATGCTGGGGAAATACGAGGAAGGCGACAAGGAAATCGAACTGGTGTGCAACATGGTGCGCCAGGCCTCGGAAGCGGGCATCCCCGCGATCAAATACTACCTGTGCGAGATGGAGAACCAGCGCACCGAGAGCGATCCGCCCGGCCGAGGCGGTTCGATCTACAGCACCTGGGACCTGGAGAAGGCGAAGGACCGGCCGCCGCGGTACGACGAACCCGTAACGGCCGAGATGAATTGGGCCCGCATCACCTGCTTCCTGGAACGGGTGATCCCCGTGGCGACCGAGTGCCGGGTCCGCATGGCCTGCCATCCTTGCGATCCGTGGTTGCCGCCCGGTTATCGCTGCGTGGACCGCGTGCTCGGCGGCTTCGACGGGTTCAAACGCTTCATCGAGATCTGTCCCAGCCCCTACCACGGTATGAATCTCTGCCTGGGCTGCATGGCGGAGAGTTCGCTCGACCCCCGCAACGAGGTGCCGGACATCATCCGGTACCTGGGCTCGCGCAACAAGATCTTCCTCTGCCATTTCCGAAACATCGTGGGCGGGAGGAACAAGTTCCAGGAAGTCTGGCCCGACGAGGGCGTGATGAACATGCACCGCAACATGCAGGCGCTCAAGGAAGTCGGCTACTCGCACATGTGCGTGCCCGATCACGCGCCCGGGCACAAGGACCCGGACAGCTACCGGCAGGCCTTCGCCTACGAGTTCGGTTACATCCAGGCGATGATCCAGGCGGTGATGGACGAGGGGTAGGGTGGTCGAGGGATCGTGAAGAACGAGGCCCTGAATTCTACAGGGCCGTTACAAGTTGGCATGCAATCGACAGGAGCTGACCCGGAATGCATGGCGGTCCTGTCTTCGCCGTGCCACGGTCAGATCTGCCACTCTATCAGTTGCTGGTCCTGTTTAAGGCGCGCGCGCTGATGCTGGGCGGCAATGAAGATGTCTTCCAACTTGGGCGTATCGACTTCGATCCCCGGCAGGGAGTACCGTGCTTCCATGAAAAACCGGTCCACCTGCGGCGATTGGATCCATGCGTGCCGCCACCATTCAAGCACGCGGTCTCGAGCGTCCGCCATGGCACTGGAGGAGGGCAACCGGTCGCTCTTGCTGAGGTTGATGTTGCCACGGGCCGGCAGCAGGTTCCAGAGATCGTTGTTGCGCCAGCGCGCCCACGGAAAACAGTGGTCGATGTGCGGAACGGTTTGAATACGCGCTGCGGACCAGACGCAGGTGAGCGCGAATCCGTCATCGC
>MKWU01003039.1_pt1 | contig 23136 bp, 23 predicted proteins | sample 809101 | NCBI WGS metagenome assembly MKWU01 (sample SAMN05860141, study PRJNA318959) | sponge metagenome | host: Aplysina aerophoba | place: Slovenia: Piran, Adriatic Sea, Gulf of Piran | collected 2013-05-07 | reverse complement strand
GCACTTCGACGATGTACCATCCGGGCGCCAACTCTTGCTCGATGAGCGCGTTGGTGCCGTCTCCCCCGTCATCATTCGACGCGATCTGTTCGTCGAGGGCGTCCGGGACCACCCGGATGAGTCGGGCAAAGACATCTATGCCACCGTGAGTCTCGACAGCCACAAGCCCGTCGGAGCCTTCGGGAACCTCGAACCGGTACAGGTCCACCACCCCCGGCGCCAACATCGCGGCGAGGCGGGCACCGACGCCGATCATCGCCGCACTCTGGAATCTCAACTCGTCGCGCCTCTCGTCGAGAAGTGTCAGCGACCTGTCGATGAACGATGCCATCTGACCCCGAAGGACCGTATGGTCCGGGCAGTAGCGCAGCGGTTCGGTCCCGCAGCCCTCCGTGATGCCCGCAGCGCGCAGCGCGTCGATGGAGCGCGCGTGGGCGCTGCCGCGGTCGACGTCGGTGAATCCGGCGGGCTCCTCGGGCAAGTCGAGGCTCAGAGCGCGTTGCAGGAATGTTGCCATCTCGGCTCGGGTGACGACGCTGTCCGGGCAGTAGCGCAGCGGCTCGGTCCCGCAGCCCACCGTGATGCCCAGATCGGCGAAACGCTCGATGTGGGGCGCCTCGAAGGCGTGTCGCCCGTCCACGTCCACGTCAGCGAAACGCGACGCCGTGATCTCGGGCGGCCGGATGGATGTGCTCACGGCGCGGCCGAGCCACACCGCCATCTCAGCCCGGCTGAGACCCTCCGTTGGGCAGATCCGCCCGGTGGCACACGCCTCGAGAATGCGGCGCTGCTGCAGAGACTCGATCGCCTCCTCGTGGACGCTTCCCTCGTCATCGTAGAACGCGCCCTCGTACGTGCCCCGCGGGGGCGGCAATACGAGTTCCAGGCGCGCTTCGCCGCCGTGCGAGACATTGACCGAGGAAGACGAACAAGTCTCGCCGCAGGCAGAGACGCGGTAGGTGCCAGTCGGAAGAGGGCCTGACTCGAACTCTCCAGAGTCGTCGATCTCCACGTTCACATATGATACGTTTCCGTCAATGTAGACGGAGGCGCCCGCTGGCGGCGCCCCGTCAAGGAAGCGGGTGACGCGACCCGAGATCGTGCCGCCCGGCCCGAGCCGGATGTGCAGAGGCTCCGCTCTCGGCACGACCAAGTCGACTATCGCAGGCACATAACGGTCGTCGGCCGGCGCGACTCTCAACGTAAGCCCAAAGGCCGGATCGAAGTCTTCCGTGACGGGGCCGAACATGAACGTGCCGTCCGGGTTCGTGACGACCGAGAATGATCTAGTCCCGCCCCAGTAGGTTCCGACTATGCGCAATTCCAGGCTGAGATCGCCTATGCCGCTGCCTGAACCGTCGCTCACGTCGCTCACGCGGCCGGAAACGGTGTGACCGGTCTGCTCTGCCTGTACTCGGGCCTGGCCTGCCGAACTCGCGGAGGCGCCATCGGATCCCTCGGGCGCATCGCTCAGAGTCGCGAGGCCCACGCCGGCGACGGCGATCGACGCACCGACTAGCGCCGTCGCCGCGGCGACGGCGACCGCCGAGCGCCGGACTAGAGCAGCGGCGCCCCGGCCACTACGCCGTCGAGATCCATTCCCGACAAGGGGATCACCCGTCCCCCCCCCCACAAGGCGCCCCCCCCCCCCCCCGCCTTTCCGGCGGAAGACTGCCCACCGAACTGTCGCGGTGCGAGCACGATGATCAGCGGAACGAGGGCCGTCAGAACGAGCAACAGTGCCAGCATTCTAGTTCCTTTCCAGCGACTACTTCCGACCCGAACCTAGCGGGGACCGACGGGTGGGGCAAGCCAGGGAGACCCAGGGAGACCAAGAAGCCGACCCGGCGGGTGGCGGCTCAAGGCCCCCATCGCGTGACCACCAATACCAGACCGGCCGGATCCTGCGGACGGGCCGGAACCTTGGGGCGGGGCCGGGGCCGCGACCACGGGCTACGGTCTCGATCGTGCTCTCGCGCCGAGGCCTCGCCACGCGAGCGGCCATCTGCGCCGTACTTCTTGTGACGTCTTGCGCGAGCGCACCGGAGCGCACCTCTGTCCCCGCCCCGGCCGACACCGACCTGGAGTCCGCCCTGGCCCCGGGCGCCGCAGCAACCAGCTCCCCAGCACCCACGTCGACCTCAGAGGCGGCCCGACCCAGCATCGCTGCCGTCGGCGGCCGCGGCCTGATCGCGGCCACAGGCCCGACAGGCCTGCGCTTCCTGATGGGTGACGGCAGGCCACTGGCCGAATGGGCCAACGACCTTCTCGTCACCCAGCCCACATGGTCACGCGACGGCCGCCGGCTGGTCGCCACCGTCGTCGACCCGGACAGCGGGGCGGCCAGCGTCGCGGTGATCGACGTCTCCACATGGCAGATCGAAGCCTCGCAAGCCAGCCGCCCGTACTTCTTCTACTCCTGGAGCCACGACGGCACTCGACTGGCGGCTCTGGGACCGGGCGGGTCGGGCGGCACGTCGCTCGACATCCTCGACACAAACGGCAGGCCGGCCTCGAACGTCTCGTTGGAGAGCGACAGCATGTACGTCGCCTGGGAACCTGGCGGCGATCGCCTGCTGATCCACGCCGGGGCCCAGCTGTGGCTGCTCGCTGATCCCGCCTCGCCTCAGGAGCACACGGACTTCGGCTCAGTCGGCCTCGACTTTCAGGCGCCCGCCTGGGTTCCTGGCACCCCGGACTTCCTGTACGTGAACTCGCTCACACCATCCTCCCGAGCCGGTTCCGATGCCAGCCCGAGCGAAGCCGGCTTGGAGGAGGCAATCGCGTTCAGCGGGCCTCGACTGGTGCGCCGCAGCGCGGACAGCGGAGAGCTGACCGACCTGGGCGACGCCGAGGGCCTGGTGATGATGTCCGTTCACCCCGAGGGCCGTTTCGCCGCCCTGTCGGTGGCGGACGTGCCGGCCGCTTCCGCGAGTCCCGATGGCAGCCCGGACGCGACCTCCACCGCACAGGCAGACGAGACTGCGGCTCAGCCGGACATCTCCGGCGGCGCAGTCTGGATCGCCGACCTCGACACCGGCGAGCGCGCCGCGGTGCTCGACAGCCTGGGGTTCTGGCTCGAATGGAGCCACGACGGTCGCAGCCTGCTGATTGCGGCGCCCACGACACCGGATTCGGGCGGAGCGGCCCTGGCCTGGCACATCTGGGACGGCCGGGAAACGGTGGAACTGGCTCGCTTCACCCCCACCGTGGCCTTCGTCCGCGACTACCTGCGCTTCGCCGACCAGTACGTCGAGACGCCCCGTCTGTGGTCACCCGACAATGACGCCATCGTGTTCGGGGCCACTGCCGTCGGGCTGGACACCACCGCGGTGGCGCGTACAGACGGCATCGGCGGCGTCAGGAACCTCGGCGTCGCGGACGTCTCGTTCTGGAGCCCGGCAGCGCTCGACTCCTACGCACAACCGTGATGGAGAGCGTCGCGGGTACCTTGGAAGCCATGTCCAGCACTCCCAGTCGTCGCCTCGAGGACCTCAGCGGACCCGAGATCGCTGAACGGATCACGGAGTCGTCGGTGATCGTGCAGCCGATCGGCGCGGTGGAACAGCACGGCCCTCACCTGCCTCTGTCAGTGGACCACGTGATCGCCCACGAGGCTGCCGCGGCCCTCGTCGCCGAGCACGGCGACGCCTGTGACCTGTGGCTGCTGCCCACGCTGTCGGTGTCCAAGTCGAACGAGCATGCCTGGTCGCCGGGGACTCTGTGGCTGTCGGCGGAGACCCTGCTGGCGGTTCTGCGTGACATCGGTCGCTGCGTCGCCTCGACCAGGGCCAAGCGCCTGGTGTTCCTCAACGGCCACGGGGGCAACTCGTCGCTGCTGAACGTGGCCTGCCGGGAGGTGCGGCTGGCCCACGGGCTGATGACCTTCCTGGTGCACCCGTTCGTGCCGCCGGACCAGGGCGGTGCACCCGCCGAGGCGAGAGACGAGCTGGGAATGGGCATCCACGGCGGGCACCGCGAGACGTCGGTGTTCATGCACCTGCGCCCCCACCTCGTGCATCTGGAGCGAGCCAAGCGGGCCGTGCCCGAGCGCCTGGCGGGCAACCGCTACGTGCGCTTCGGAGGGATGGCCTCCTTCGGCTGGCTGTCCAACGACTTCGGGCCCGACGGCCATATCGGCGACCCGACGGGAGCCAACACCGAGGAGGGCAAGCTGCTCTTCGAGACCGCGGTGGCTCTGCTCGGCGAGCAGATGGCCGAGGTCGCGACCTTCGACTTCGGCCGCAGCCCAGAGGCCGAGCGGGTGGGCCGCAATCCAGCGTAGATCCGCGACGCGCTGAGCGAGGCCGTGGGCAGTGCTTCCCTTGGCTTGGGCGGCCCTCGGGTCGCAGCGAACAAGAGCGGGAGCCAACGCCTGACGGCCCGGCCGCAGACGCGGCAGGGGACCGGGGCGTGAACCCCGGTCCCCCTGTCGAGCCAGGGAGGCGGCCCCGGCCCGGCTAGTCCGCTGGATGCTCCGCTACGACGGGATCCAGGCGCTCCAAGTGGCCTCGTTGGCGGCGATCCAGTCGGCCGCGGCCTCCTCGACGCTCTTGCCCTCTCCGTCGATCGCACCCAGCATCGACACCTGGTCGGCGGTGCTGTAGTTGAAGTTGTGCAGGAAGGCCCACGCGTTGGGCGCACCGTCCTCGAGCCCTGCCCAGACGATCTTGAACAGATTGTCCGGCGGGTAGTACTTGTTCCCGTCGGGGTCCGGCGGCAGCTCCAACTCGACGAGATCGAAGCTGCTGAACGCCGAGTGCGGCGTCCAGAAGTACGCCAGCACCGCCTCGTCGCGGGCGAAGGCCCCGTCGAACGCGGCCAGCAGCGCCTCCTCGGAGCCGGCGTAGACGATCTCGAGGTGCATTCCGACGTCGTCGATGAGGTCCTGCTCGAACGACACCCAGCTCGGGTCGCCGTGCAGGATCTGCCCAGCCTCTCCCGTCTCGGCGGTGGCGAACAGACCGGCCAGTTCGGCATCGGTGAACGCTTCCGCGGTGGCCAGCGCCGGGTGCTGGTCGACCATGTATGCGGGCAGGTACCAGCCGATCTGGCCGACCGGACCCAGCAGGCCCGCGTCCACGACGTTGCCGTCGGGGTTGTCGATGAAATCGGCCCGGTTGTCGGCGTGGCCCGACGGCCAGACCTCTAGCGACGCGTGCAGGTCGCCGGTGTTGATGGCCGCCCACTGGGCGTTCTCGTCCAGGTCGGTGACCTCGACCGTGTAGCCCAACTCGCTCTCGAGCAGCTGCTTGGCCACCTCGATGTTGGCCGCTGAGCCGCTCCACGGATTGGCGACGAGCTTGATCGTGGTGATCTCCTCGCCCCCGCTGTCGGCGTCGCCGCTGCACGCTCCGGCCAGCAGGCCGAGCACGGCCACTCCAGCCGCGAGCCTCCACAAAGGCTTCCGCATTGGGTGTCCCCTCCCAGTCAGATTTGAGGTCGCGCCCTGCGCGCGGCCTACCGGTAGTTGCTTGAATTGTTACCACATCAACCATGGCATCGCTAGAAGACTTGATCGAAAGCCAATCGAGAGCCATAGGGAAGGAGCCCAGCGCCTAACATGCGCGGGTGCTCGCTGACGCCGGAACCCACGAGGCCCGGTCCGGCGCCGAGCCCGCTCCGCTGGTGTGCACCGCAGTCACCAAGGTGTTCGGCGAGGACGTCGCGGCGGCCGGCGCACTGCTCGAGGAGGGCTTTGACCGCCAGGACGTGCTGGAGCGCACGGGCTGCCTGGTGGCGGTCAGGAACGCGACCTTCTCGGTGGAGCGCGGCGAGACCTTCGTGGTGATGGGCCTCTCCGGCTCGGGGAAGTCGACCCTGATCCGCTGCCTCTCGCGGCTGATCGAGCCCACCAGCGGCACCGTCGAGATCGAAGGCACTCCGATCGGGGATCTCGACGATCAGGGCCTGCGCGAGCTCAGGCGCAAGCGCCTGTCGATGGTGTTCCAGCACTTCGGGCTGTTCCCGCACCGCAAGGTGATCGACAACGTCGCCTTCGGGCTCGAGATCCAGGGTTCACCCAAGGCGGACCGCTACGAGCGAGCCTTGCAGGTCCTCGAAGTCGTCGGCCTGCAGGATTGGACGGACCACTTCCCGCAGCAGCTCTCCGGCGGGATGCAGCAGCGGGTCGGACTGGCCCGGGCGCTGTGCGTGGAACCCGAGATCCTGTTCTTCGACGAGCCGTTCTCGGCGCTGGACCCGCTGATCCGCCGCGACATGCAGGACGAGCTCCTGTCGTTGCAGGCCGGCATGCGCCGCACGCTGGTGTTCATCACCCACGACTTCCATGAGGCGCTCAAGCTCGGGGACCGCATCGCCATCATGAAGGACGGCGAGTTCGTGCAGGTGGGCACCCCCGAGCAGATCGTGTCGGCGCCGGCCAACGAGTACGTGCGCGAGTTCGCCGAGGACGCCCCCAAGACGAAGGTCGTCACCGTCGGCTCGGTGCTGCGGCCTCTGACCACAGGAGCCCCGCCCGAGGAGCGTGTGAGCATCACCGCGGTCCTCGACGACGTGCTGCCGAGGCTCCTGGCCAGTCCCGAGGAGCTCTGCGTCGTCGATGATCAGGGCGAGGTCGTCGGCACCGTGGACCGGGACCAGGTAGCCGCACTGCTCGGCGAGAGCTCCGGATCCGGGGTCTCGGCCGCGGCGAGGCCCGCCGCGGGGCCCGCCGCCGAACAGCGGTGACCGCGGCCGCGCCGTCCGCCCCGCCGACCGCGGCCGCGAGCACCATCGAGGCTCGGCTGACCCTCGACCGGCAGCGGCGACTGCGCTCAGGCGGCGGGCTCGCCGTCGGGGTGGCGCTGCTGGTGGCGGTCCAGATCGCCCTCAGCTCGCTGGGCGGGTTCCCCGAGTCGCTGGTGATCCCGCTGGCCGACTGGATCGACGACGCTCGCCGCTGGGTGATCAACAACCAGACGAGCCATTGGAGCTTCTCGTTCTTCTTCAACCCGGTGAGCGACATGATCGACTGGGGACTGCGCGCCGTCGAGTGGTTCCTGATGTGGCTGCCGTGGTACGTGGTGGTGGGTGCGACCGCCATGGTCGCCGCTTCCGTGCTGGGGCTCCGGGCGGGCCTGCTCGCCGGGGCGGGGGTCCTGTACTTCGGCGCCATCGGCCTGTGGGAGGAGAGCCTCCAGACAGTGGCGCTGATGACGGTGGCCGTCGCCATCTCGGTGGCTGTCGGCGTGCCGGTGGGAATCGCCTCGGCTCGCTACGACCGGCTCCAGCAGACGCTGCGGCCCGCGCTCGACGCCATGCAGACCCTGCCCGCCTTCGTGTACCTGATACCGGTGGTGCTGCTGTTCGGCGTGGCCCGGGTGCCGGCCATCATCGCCACCGTCGTGTACGCGCTCCCGCCGGTGATCAGGCTCACCGCCCTGGGCATCCGGAACGTGCCCGCGGTCACGGTGGAGGCCGCCGAGATGTTCGGGGCCACGCCCCGCCAGACGCTGCGCAAGGTGCAGTTCCCGCTGGCGATGCCCAGCGTGCTCACCGGCATCAACCAGACCATCATGATGGCGCTGAGCATCGTCGTCATCGCGGCCCTCATCGGCGCCGGCGGGTTGGGCCATGTGGTGCTCGTGTCGCTGCGGGGACTGTTCGTGGGGCGGGCTCTGGAGGCCGGCCTGGCCATCGTCGTGCTCGCGGTCATCATGGACCGGGTCACCCATGGAGCCGCTGGCATCGGAGCCCGCCGCCGGCTGCGCCTCATGCCCGACTCCCTGGCCCGCTTCGAGCCGGTGCGGCGGGTGGAGAGCGCCCTGTCCACGATCGACGGCTGCCTGTCGCGGGCGGGAAGCATGCCGGCTGCCTGGATGAGCCAGAAGCTGGGCGTGGCCGCGCTGGTGAGGCATCCTCGCAGGGTGCTCGGCGGTGCGCTGCTGGTGGTCGGCACGGTGGTTGGGGCAGCGATCGGGAGGGCGGAGTTCCCCGGTGCGATCTCCTTGTCGTTCGCAGATCAGATCGACTGGCTGGTCGACTGGGTCCGGGACAACCTCTACGAGATCGGCGGGACCTGGTTCGGGACCGGCTGGTTCAGCGACTCGGTCACCATCTACGCGGTGACGCCGCTGCGCGAGCTGTTCAGCTCCGATCTGGCCTGGCCGGTGGTGGTGCTGGCAGTGGCGCTGGCTTCGTGGCGGCTGGGCGGGGCGGCCCTGGCCGCGCTCTGCACGGCGTGCGCGGCCGGTCTCGGGTTCCTCGGGATGTGGACGCTCTCCATGGACACCCTCGCCCAGGTCGTCGTGGCGGTGGCCATGGCGATCCTGTGCGGCATTCCGCTGGGGGTCCTGGCCGCCCGCAGCGACCGGTTCGAGCGGATGCTCAAGCCGGTGCTCGACTTCTTGCAGACCATCCCGAGCTTCGTGCTGCTCGTGCCGGTGATCATCATGTTCAACGTGGGGCGGATCCCGGGGATCATCGCCTCGGTGCTGTACGCGTTGCCGGCCGCGACCAGGCTCACCAACCTGGGCATACGCCAGGTGGAGGGCGAGACCACCGAGGCTGCCAGGGCTTTCGGGGCCACCCGGGGCCAGACCCTGCGCAAGGTGCAGTTGCCGCTGGCCGCGCCGAGCATCATCGCCGGCATCAACCAGACGGTGATGCTTGTGCTGGCCATGGTGGTGATAGCGGGGCTGGTGGGCGGCGGCGGCCTCGGTCTCGAGACGGTGAAGGGGCTCAGGCGGACCGACTCGGTGGGGTCGGGTTTCGTGGCCGGCATGGCCATCGTGTTGCTGGCCATGCTGCTCGACCGCCTGCTGCAGGCGTGGACCCGCCGCTTCACCCCGGTCGAGGGCGGCAACTGAGAGGGTGCGCGGGCAGGCGAAGCCCCCTCGCGGCGCGGCATGGTGTTCGCTGCTCCTGTTCGCTGCGCTCTCTGGTGCACCACCAAATCTGTAGAGAAACCCGTCGCGTAGGAGCAGAGCTCGCTCAGATTTCAGGAACTGGGCTGACCTCGGTCAGCGGCCCTGCCAGCGGGGGGCACGGCCCTCGGTGAAGGCCGCGGGTCCCTCGACCGCGTCGGCGGAGCCGAGCATGGCCTCGTAGGCGGCCAGCTGGCCGGATCGCAGCAACTCGAAGGCCGCAGCCAGTGGCAAGTGCCGGGTGTGGTCACGTATCTGGTGGATCGCCGCTACCGAGAGCGGGGCGGACTCCGCCACCCTGGCCGCGAGGGAGCGGGCTTCGGTCATCAGCTCGGAGGCGGCGACCACCGAGTTGACGAGTCCCCAGCGCTGCGCCTCGGCCGCATCGAGGCGCCGGCCCGCGTAAAGGATCTCGTTCGCCACCACGGGCGGCAGCATCCTTGGCAGGCGCACCGACCCGCTGTCGGGAACGAGCCCCAGGGAGGCTTCCGGGAGCCAGAAGCGGGCGTGCTCCGCGGCGACCACGAGGTCGGCGGCCAGGACGATCTCGAATCCGCCGCCGACCGCCATGCCGTTGACCGCGGCGATCACGGGCTTGAGCAGGCCCCGCAGCTCGACGAAGCCGCCGAAGCCGCCCTCGCCGTAGTCGGCCTCGAACTCCTCGCCCTCGGCGGCCGCGTTCAGGTCCCAACCGGCGCAGAAGAACCGGTCGCCGGCGCCGGTGAGGATCGCGACCCGGAGGCCGGGGTCGTCGCGGAACTCGACGAACACCCGGCTCAGCTCGCGGCTGGTGGCCGCGTCGATGGCGTTGGCCTTGCCGCGGTCGAGGGTGACCTCGAGCACCGGCCCGTCGGCGACGGCGGTGACCGCGGCGGACGCAGCGGCGTCAGTCATCGGCCACAACTATCAGCGCGTCGACGGCCGCGGCGGCGTGCGGCGTGCGGGTTGATCTCGATCTCGATGATGCTGTGATCGTCGCGCACCGGTGCGCCCGATGCAGCGACCGCCTCCATCGCCGCATCGACCGCGCCGGGCCGATCACCCCCGTTCCCGCCAGACCGATGGTCCTCACCGTCAGCGCGCCCTCCTAAGGTGCTCCGGTCCGGCCCGCAGTATCGCACCGCGGGACCGTTCTCGGGAGCGCTCGTCCGACCTGGCGTAGCATCGGCGGCATGTCCTCGCCCCTGGTGTACAACCCGTATGCCTTCACCGTCCACGACAACCCGTACGACACGTACCGGCGGCTGCGCGACGAGGCGCCCGCCTACTGGAACCCGGACCTGAGGTTCTGGGCGCTGAGCCGCTTCGACGACGTGCAGGGCGCGTTCCGGGACCACGAGACCTACTCATCGGCCGGTGGCGTGGCCCTGGAGGGCAGGCGGCCCATCGACCGAGACAACCCCAGGTTCCGGGAGATCATCGAGGTCGACCCGCCGGAGCACACCGCCCTTCGGGCGCTGGTGTCGCGGGTGTTCACGGTCCGGCGCGTGGCCCTGATGGAGGACGAGATCCGCAGGATCGTCAACCACTACATCGACACGGTGATCGAGTCGGGTCGCGCCGACCTGATGTCCGATGTGGCCGGCTGCTTCCCGATGGATGTGATCTCGGCCGTGCTCGGCATACCCGAGTCCGACCGCGACACGCTCAGGGACTGCGCCGACCGGGGCCTGGTCCGCGAGGACGGGTCCATGGAGATCCCCGGCGAGGCGGTCGAGGCGATCCTCGAGGTGCTCGCCTACTTCACCGAGGATCTTGAGCGGCGGCGGACCCGCCAGGCCCCCGGCGACGGGCTGCTGTCGGACCTGCTGGGGCTGGAGGTCGACGGCCGGGCGCTGACCGAGGTCGAGCTGCTGGGGTTCTGCCTGCTGTTCGTGTTCGCCGGATTCGAGACGACAGCCAAGATGGTGGGCAACGCCGTCGAGCTGCTGTCGCGCCATCCCGATCAGCGGGCCGCCCTGGTGGCCGACCCGTCGCTGGTGCCCCAGACGGTGGAGGAGGTTGTCCGATTCCACAGCTCCACCCAGTACATGCATCGCACCCTCACCCGCGACGTCGAGATGCACGGCCGGCGGATGCGGGAGGGAGACTCGGTGCTGCTGCTGATCGGCGCGGCCAACCAGGACGAGCGGGAGTTCGGGCCGACTGCGACGGAGTTCGACATCTTCCGCGATCCAGAGCGGCATCTGGGCTTCGGGTACGGCGTCCACTTCTGCCTCGGCGCAGCCCTGGCCCGCCTGGAGGGCAAGGTGGCGCTGGAGGAGATCCACCGGCGCATGGGCGACTACACGGTGGACCACGACCACAAGGTCCGCTTCCACAGCGGCAACGTCAGCGGCTGGAAGAGCCTGCCCATCAGCTTCACCCCCGGTCCCCGGCTGGAGAGCGACACCGCGTGAGACGGTACGGCTACATCGGGCTGGGAATGATGGGCTCGGCCATGGCCGAGAACCTGGTCCGCCACGGCAGCGGATCCGTCACGGTCCACGACCTCGATCCCGCCGCGGTGGACGCGGCCGTCTCGCTGGGAGCCGAAGCGGGCGCGGACGCGGCCGCAGTCGCACGGGCCAGCGATGTGGTGAGCGTCTGCGTGCCCGCCGCGGCTCACATCGAAGCCGTGCTGTCCGGCCCGGGCGGCATCGTCGAGGGAGCCCACGAGGCGCTCACCGTGCTCATCCACTCCACCGTCCACCCCGACACGGTGCTGGCGGCGCGGGCCACGGCCGCCGGATGGGGCGTCGCCGTGTTCGACGCCTCAGTGGCCGGCGGCGCCGGCAACGCCAGGGAAGGCAGCCTGACAGTGCTGGCCGGGGGGCTGGCTGACATGGGACCGGCGGCTCGGGAGCTGCTCGAGGTCTACTCGGGCACGCTCATCGACGCCGGGCCGGTGGGCTCGGGCGCGGCGCTGAAGATCGCCGTCAACGTGATGACCTACGCCCAGTTCGCGGCGGCGGCCACAGCCCACGACCTGGTGGCCGGCACCGGCGGGGAGCCGGCTGCGCTGCTGGAGGCGTGGCGGTCGATGGGCCAGCTCGGGGCCCTGACCGAGCAGTACTGCGCCCTGCTGGAGATACCCCGAGAGCACATCCGGGGTGAGCTGCGGTCCATGCTGGAGACCCAGGCCGGCATCGCCGGCAAGGATCTGTCGCTGGCGCTGGAGTCGGGCGGCACCCGGCCCGGCGCCGGCGCCCTTCTCGAGGCTCTGATGCGCGTCATGCCCGCCGTCTACAACGTCCACGAGGACACAGAGGAGTCCTGATGAGCACTGACAACTCCCCCGACACCCCCGCTGACGACACCTACGAGCGGGGCGTAGCCATGGTGACCGAGATCTACCAGGGCGAGGTGCCCGCCCTGCCCGAGGGCGCCATGGCCTTCAACGACGTGATGATGCGCAGCCTGTTCGCCGAGGTGTGGGACCGCGACGTGCTGTCGATCCGGGACCGGCGCCTGCTCATCATGGGCGTGATCGCGGCCCGGGGGTCCACCGACGTGTGGAAGCTCCAGGCCCAGTCAGCCCTCAGGCGGGGCGAACTGACCCCCGACGAGCTGCGGGAGACGCTGATCGCGCTGGCCCCCTACGCCGGCTACCCGGTCGTCGCCCCCCTGATAGGCCCCTGCGAGACCGCCATCAACGACTGGACCGAAGCCCAGGGTTGAAGCTGCCGCCGAGCCTGCGAGCGGATCGGGTTCAGCCCGGACGCACGGACTCTGGCACGGGGCGCGTCCAGCAGGGCGCGATTCCTGCCGGCCTCTTCCGGGAACCGAGTGGGATGGTCATGCGTCTATACAGGTGATGGCTCCTGGCCCAGATGTTTCAGTAGGCCTGCTCGGCGATGCCACAAATCGCCTCGCCGCCCTCACTCTCCCAATTTCCGGTGGTCTTGGGCGACTATCGACCCTAACCGCCGGAATATGCGGCCGAAGGCACGGATGGGTACTGATCCGCTTCACCATGAGAGTGCCTGGGCTAGCTAGCGTTGCTGCCATTTCCGGCGCTGTGCCGCCCGCGGTGCAGGCTGGGGACGATGGTATGGCCTTGTCGAGCTTCGGGGACTTCTACGGACTGCAGTACCGTCCCATGGTCCGGCTGGCCCAAGCTCTCGTGGACACCTCAGAATCCGCCGAGGAGATCGTCCAGGACGCCTTCGTCAACAGGGAGTCCGCGAGGTCTCCGGCGGCGACGGCCTCCAAGTGGTGTTCGAGGATCCCGAGACCGGAGCCGACCTGGTCACGTTCACCGCGGAGGACCTGGTCCCCATCTTCATGCCCGCGGTCGACGGCTCGACCGCGCCGCTCACGTCCGGCGGATATGAGCCACCCGAGATGTGGATGGGCTGGTCGGCCGACGGAACCCTCTGGGGCTGGCAGCCGATGGCTGAGGCCTTCGGGATCGACGACGGCGAGCTGTGGGCCGAGTTCGCGGTGGGCGGCGACTTCGTGCTGGCCCGGGTCGAGACGATCGAGCTTCAGGTTCCCGAAGCGCCGGTGGGACCGGACGGAGAACCGGCGGCGATCCTGACGATCGAGGACCCTGATGCTCTCGAATCGGTCGGCGTGGGCGGGCCGGCCTCGAACCGCTCGGCAGGCTCCGGCGAGCCGCAGCCGCCCCGCTGGTTCATCGGCCGAGTCCCATAGCGCGCACGGGCCGCCCAGGCCAGCGCCGGCGCCGGGCCGTCAGCCGACTGACCAGATCAGGACGTTGAAGGCGCCCATGCCGGCCGGGTCCAGCAGGGCCTCGGCCTCGCGGGCTCGGCTGCGGGCCTTCAGGGCGTCGAGGTCGCCGACGCCGGCCCGCTCGGCCCATGCGGCCCGCCCCCCGGCCACCAGTTCCTCGATGCCGTGGTCCCTCAGGAACCCGGCCTGGGTGCACACCTCGGCCCGGTGGTCGGCCTGCACCTGGTCCAGAGCCACGTCCGCGGTGATGTCGCACGCCCCCGGCTCAACCAGCCACGAAGTGTCGCCTCGATGGTGCCGGTGTGTTCGCAGCCATCCCAGGCCGGCACCGAGATCATCCGACGAAGCGCCCCGCGCGGCCAGGACCGGCGTGCCGGCGCCGTAGTCGAAGGCCACGATCCAGCCGACCTCGAGCAGCTCGTGGGCAGCAGCCACCCATTGACGGGCGGCCCCCTGAACCGGTACTCGCGCTCCGATGGCGATATCGGGAAGATCTGCGAAGTCCGACGGAGGCGGAACCGCGGCCAGGCCGAACCTGCCGCGACCGCGACTGCCCTCGACGGTGACCCGCAACTCCTCCCAGCCGTCGCCAGTTCGACGCGCTGCGTCGAAAGGGAGGTTGTCGAGCAGTTCGTTGGCCACGACCACGCCGGCCGGCGCGCCCTGCGGCAGCGCGTCCCGCACCCGGGCCGCGCTCGTGACCATCGGATGTTGCGGATGCAGGGCCCGCTGCGCGGGCGACAACTCCACCAGCACCAGCCGCAACGCGCCCGCGGCCATGCAGCCCGGCTCGGCGGCCAGCACCGAGCGGGCCAGCGTGCCGGGCCCCGCCCCCCAGTCGATCACCGTGAACGGTTCAGGCTGGCCCAGCTCGGCCCACCACCCGTCCAGCGCCCGGGCAAGCACCGCGCCGAACAGCGGTCCGACCTCGGGCGCGGTCAGGTAGTGCCCGGATCGTCCTCCGGGCCGACCGCCCCCGGCCCGCATGTAGAAGCCGCCGTCCGGGTCGTACAGGCAGGCCTCGACGAACTCCGACACCGGGATCGGCCCCCGGGCCGCGATCCTGGCGGCGAGGCGCTGCCCGACCGTCACCAGCAGCATGGTCCGGTCTCATCGCCCGCATCCCACGGATCGATCACATCGACGCCGGTGTCTTCGAAGTCCCGGATGTTGCGGGTAGCCGCCGCCATGGCCCGCGATCGCGCTATGGCAGCGATCTGACCGTCGGCTTGGGCGATGGGACGAGCCGCCGCTCGGCTAGCCGCCGCGATCGCCGCGTAGGCGCGCGCCGCGGCGCTGTCGAAGGGCAGGATCCGACCGGCGAAGTCCTCCCGGAGCATCGCCTCGACCGACGATTCGACCGCTCTCCTGCGCCGGCCCGGCGCCATGACCGCCACGCCGTAGCGGAGTTCGGCCTCGCCCACGGCAGTGAAGAACAGGTCGGCGGCGTCGCGGCCGGCCATCCACGCCTCCACCGCGGGATCAGGCGATGGGCGCATCAGCTCGGTGCTCGCCACGGGCGCCCCTCTTGCCAGTCTGGGCCGAGCCTAAGCCTCAAATGATTGCATTGCAATCACACAGCGCGCTCAGTCGAGGGGCGGAAGGCCTCCTGCCTCAGCGCTCGCCCCGGCAAGCCGACCAACCCCCGAACCAGCCTCTGTGACCGCGCCGCCGGCGCCGCGCTGAATGGCAGCATTCTGATGACTTTATTACTGCATCAAGATGTTATACTCGCTCCATGCGCACAACGGTGACACTGGCCGACGATGTGGCCGCCGCCGTCGAGCAGTTGCAACGGTCACAGGGCATAGGCGTGAGCGAGGCGGTCAACCGCTTGGTGCGCGAGGGCCTGGCCAAGCCCGAGCCGACCTCACAGTACGTGCATCAGAGCTACGACATGGGCCTGAAGATCGACGTCACCAACATCGGCGAGGTCCTCGCCATGCTCGACGAACTCGACGACGAGCCGGACTGACGGTGCTGGTCGACGCCAACCTGCTGCTGTACGCGACCGATCTGTCTTCACCGCACCATCAGGCGTCGAGGCAATGGCTGGAGATGGTGCTGCAAGGCAACCGCCGAGTGGCGCTCCCGTGGCAGTCCATCGGCGCGTTCTTGCGGGTCAGCACGAACCCGCGCGCGTTCGCAAGGCCGATCACCGGCACCCAGGCGTGGAGTCGAGTGCGTCAATGGCTGGACGCGCCTCCGACGTGGATCCCGCCGGCTACTGAGCACACGGCCGCCATCCTGGGCGACTTGATTGTCACGCACCACGTCACGGCGAATCTCGTGCCCGACGCCATGCTGGCCGCGCTGGCCATCGAGAACGGCCTGACCATCATGAGCGCCGACACCGACTTCGCCCGCTTCAGCGAGGCCCGCTGGCAGAATCCCCTGGTCGGGTGACGTTGCGTGCCGGCATCGGGCATGCACCACGACTCCGGGACCGCCTCCCTGACTTGTTGGAATGCAGCCTCGCGGGGCGACGCTGCGGTGTTCTACCAAGAGTACGTGCCAGTGGCCGACGACCTCTGGGAGAACCCTCTGACGTCTTGAACCACGCTGCGGTCCCGGCCGCGGCCAGAGCGTGACCTGAGACATTCGGCCGGGACGGCGTCAAGATATATTGACGCATCCCGATTCGGCCGATAGAGTCCATGAGTGGACATCATGGAGACTGCTCGCAAGCATGAAGTGTCCGATGAAGACATGCTACATGCCCTGAAACATCATCAGCACGCATATATCGAGGACGACCGCGGCTTCAAGATGTACGTCGGTCCTTCGACCACGGGCGAACTGCTGGAGGTCGGCGTCGTGACTCGCGGCGAGCACGCACGCATCGTCCATGCGATGCCAGCAAGGGCTGAGCTTCTGCCTAGGAGGACGGGGAGATGAGTGACCAGCAACCAGTCAACGACGAGATGCAGGAGAGCTGGTGGGAGCAGCGCGCCGAGGCCTTCGCGGCGTGGGCCGAGAACCTCGACCCGTCCGACCTGAGGCCCCTCGACACCAGGGCCCTCCAGCAACTCTCCAAGCTCGCGGGGCTGCGCCAAGACATCGACGACGCCATCCTCGCCGCGGTGCGAGAGGCACGCCAACAGTGCAGCACCTGGTCAGAAATCGGTTCCATGCTCGGCGTAACCAAGCAGGCCGCCCAGCAGAGGTTCACCCCACTGCTCGCCAGCGACCCACCCGAGGACCCCGGCCGCGCCAGCACACGGAGCCTGTCGGCAACCCAAGCCGACCGGCTCAGCCCACGGGTCTAGATCCTCTCATATGTGATACCATATGGTATGGCTCGACGCGAGGTACTAGTACAGCTTGACGACGACTTGGTCGGCCGGCTCGACGAGATCGCGCGGGCGCGCGGCACCAACCGATCGGCGCTGCTGCGCGAGGGAGCGCAAGCGGTGATCGACGCCGACGAGCGACGCGACGCGGACCGGTGCCTGATCGACGCATACCGGCGCATGCCCGAGGACCCGGCACTGATCGAGTCCGCAGCCCGCCTTGCGGCGCGGACGATGCCTGAGTGGTAGTCCGAGGCGAGATCTACTGGGCCGACCTCGGTCCGCCGGCCCGACGGCGGCCGGTATGCGTGCTGACCCGGGACGCGGCTCTCGGCGTGCGCACATCGGTCACGTGCGCGCCCATCACCCGCACCGTGCGGGGCATCGACTCAGAGGTTGAGGTCGGGGCCGAGCAGGGCCTCAGCGAGCGCAGCGTCATCAATTGCTACAACATCGTCACCATTCCGCAGCGAGACCTGGACTCGAGCCCCGCAGGCCGGCTCGACGAGGTGAAGCGAAGCCAACTCGACCGAGCCCTGCGCTACGCCCTCGACATCCGCTACTGACGCTCCGCTTCTACCGAGAGTACGTGCCGGTGGCCGACGACCTCTACGACGAACATCTCGATGAACTACGGCAGGAGGGACTGATCGAATGAGCGGACGACACCCGTTCCAGGAGCTGTCCAGGGAATTCGCGGCCGAGCGCAGCCAGCGCATAGACGCCATCAAGCGCGAACTGCTCGCGGAGATGCCGCTACAAAAACTGCGCCTTATCGTCCATGCGATGCCGTCAAGGGCCTGAAGCGGCGCCGACGATCCCGTCGCCGCAGCGCCAACGACTCCAAGGTCGCAGATGCCGCAGGCCGCATGGGACACCGCCCATAGGGTCCCAGCCGATTGATTGCGACTTTTTCGAATTCTAGTATCATCTGACCGGGACGAAGGGACAGCACGCATGACCGCTCGATGCTTGAACGCACGGTTCTTCCGCCCGAGGAGCCACTCGACGAATCCGCCTGACCGATGTGCTGTCCTACCGGCAGCGGCGGTCCATCCAACGGCGCAAGTCGCTCGACCCGCATGGTCGAGATCGCGGACGAGAGCGGCATGTAACGTCGGTGACGAGCGCAAGGAGAACGTGGCATGAGGGATGACTTCGTCGGCAACATCGGCGACTACGGCAAGTACGGGCTGTTGCGGGCACTATGCGGACTGCACCCGCGCGGGGCCTCTGATCATCTGTCGCTGGGAGTGGTCTGGTATCAGACGCCGCCTCAGCGACCCGAGAGCGGCAACTTCGACTACTTGGACCAGAAGAAATACGAGAGATGCGATCCGGACCTGTTTAAGGCGTTGAAAGAGATGCGTGACAGCGCACGGCAGGGCGACTCCGGACAGCAGCGGAGTCTAAGCGCGATTGAAGACAGCGAGATCCTTGGAGAGGACACTGTCTTCTTCGACAAGGCTGTGCCTGGCGATATCCCGTCTCGCAAGGAATGGTTCGCTGAGGCTTTAGAAGCGGTCAAGAAGCAAGATGTGATCTTCTTGGACCCGGACGAGGGGCTCCGCGTCAAGGAATCGGAGGGACTATCGGAGAAGCACGCCTGCATTGGTGAGCTAGAAGAGATAATCGTGGCTGGCAAGATTGCGGTTGTCTACCATCACCATGACGCCTTCCGCATGCAGTATCGAATACGTAACTTGACGGAACATCTGAGAAGCGCTATGAATCTCAAGCTATTGCCCGAGACGTTGTATTTCGAGCCGGCCAGAAACGATTTCCTTATCGTGTTCCCCGATCATGCCGTCGGTTCCATAGACAATATGAAGCTGATTCTCAAACGGGTGCGTAGACTCATGAAGACTCCAGACAGCAAGTGGGCAAATGGAGGCTACTTCGTCGCACGACTCGGCGATCAGACAGCTAGGGAGGCAATCGAGTTCGGTCTAACTGTTCTTCGTGACGGGTTGAGAGACTACTGCAAGTCTATTGAGGACGATTTGACAAGCAGGTACCGTGACAAGACAAACAGTTACCGTGACGATTGGAAGACACATATGATAGACAGGCTGAACAAGAAGTACTCTACTAACTATCGGTCGCAAGATTGCGAGAACGATGACCCTGTCTTTCTACTCGACGCACTCCGATGGTTTGGCGAGGACGGTATTCGAAAGAAGGAGTCCCCCAGTCTCACCAACTTTAGGATGATTCGCGATCGTCGCAACGAATGGGCTCACTTTGATGAGATCAGCGAAGAGAATGTTTCTCGTGCACTAGGTGTCATGGCGTCCGTTCTTGGAGACGCTGAAGAAGTCCATCGACAAGTGTGGATCGACCATCAGCGGCGGCTCTTCGAGCAGATGAGATAGCTGTGACTGGGTGGCCTGGTGCACGCTCCACGATCCCGGTGAGCGCCAGCATGGACCCGCCTCCCATGCTGGTGAAACTTCCCGGCGTTCCCTTGCTCTCGCCCAGCAGATGCCGAGACACTTGAAACATCCAGTAGTCGCGCTCCACAAGTTCTTGGCGGAGCCCGCCTGACTGCGCTGCGACCTCTATCAGGTCTCGGAATCGTGTGATGTCGTCGCGAAGCGTCGGGGACGGGGCGATCACGGACCCCCCGAGACGGGCTCCAGTACTGCCCAAGTCGACTTCTGGCGTTTCGGGAAACCGACCCGGTTTGCGGTGCTCGGAGTACGGCAGGATGCCTGCGGCAACTTGCACGGCTCGCGGCTGTGGGTGTTGCGCGATCCGCAGAGGCGGCGACGGCCGGGCACCTCAGGTCACCGCGGCGGCAGGCGCCGTGTCGGAGACGAACGACTGAAAGACATCGAGCAGGTTCTCTACGCGCTCTCGGAACAGCCGCCGACCCTGCGGCGGGCGTTCGTGTTCGGCCACACAGCGCATGACATCCGGTCGTGGCAGTGGCCGCCCATCCGCGGCGCGATGCCGCAGATTGATGCGGGTGGAGTCGAGAGCCGTCTGCCATCTGTCGGTATGCCACCACTCGAACTCTGCCCACCGGTCGAATCCGATCACCGCCTCGATATAGGTGGCCTCCAGGTTGGTCAGATCGCGGCGACGCTGGTTGCGACGGCCGCGCAGTTCCACGCCTGGGTACGGATGGCGCAGCCGCGGCTCGCCGGGCACAGCAAAGGCCACCGCCACGGCTATCTGCGTGCTCCATCCCACTAGGTTGGCTCCGTACCACCCGAGCGCCCCAGCGTGCGGTCCTGCGAGCGCCCATCCGACGCGTTCCACATCGGGCGTGATGTGCGTGCCAGTCAAGGAGTTGGGCTTGCCGGGCTTCCAGTACAGGTTGGCAGCGATCCGCACTGCGCGTCTGCGGGTCTCGGGCTTGGCGTTCTCGCGATGCAAGAATCCGTGGACCGCGCCGCGGGTCGGGCCGGGCACATCCTCGGAACGGAAGATAGTGTCCTCAGGCAGCTTGGCGAGCCACTCGCTCTGTTGTGACGTCGCTGGCACCTTCTGCTCCCCGAACGTTTCCGTAAGTATACCACGGAGCACCGCCAAGCCGTACGAGCCGCTCACCTTAGTCAACAGCCGCGCCTCACCCTCCATCCCGCCCAGGTCCGGAGTCAGATGGGGGGCGCAGGCGCCAGCAGCGTCAACCCTGCGGCTGCTGCCCGGCGCCTCCAAGACCGACCCCGCCGACCAGCTCGGTCGCAGTCAGACATTTCATCGACCAGGCCCTTCTATCCCGCGGGAGATCCAACAGGAACCAAGAGGAAGCATCTCGTAGACGCGTTGGGTTTGACCGGCAACCGCGACCTGAAGCGGCGCTGTGAGCGGAGTGCCGAGGCGCTGTTCTGGCTGGTGGGACCCACGCAGGTGGGCAAGGCGGCCATCTCCGGTTGGAGGGATCTGCTCGCACCGGCGTGGCGGTGTCGGCTCCGATGGCGGTGAGGGCTCGGGCTTGGAGGGGTCCCAGCCGGTTGATTGCGATTCTTTCGAATTGGAATATCCTCTGACGGGACGAAGGGACAGCACGCATGACCGCTCCGATGCTTGAACGCACGGTTCTTCCGCCCGAGGAGCCACTCGACGAACTGGTGGCAGCGCTAGGCCGTCTCGATTCTGGGCCGAGCACTGTCCTGTCCGGCCCTGACGGCGAGCGACTGGTGCTCCCAGCCGAAGTCTTCAGAGTGTTCCGTGGCGTGGTCGCCGCCATGGCTGACGGCCAGGCCGTCACAATCGCATCCGTCCATCAGCGTCTCACCACCCAGGAGGCGGCCGACCTTCTGGGTGTCAGCCGCCCGACCTTCGTCAAACTGCTGGAGTCCGGCGAGATTCCCTTCGAACAGCCGGGCCGACACCGCCGGGTCTGCCTGACCGATGTGCTGTCCTACCGGCAGCGGCGGTCCATCCAGCGGCGCAAGTCGCTCGACCGCATGGTCGAGATCGCAGACGACAGCGGCATGTACGAACAAGCCGCCACTCCACAGAGCACACGCTGAGACGACCAGGTGCCATTCGAGGTCGTCCTCGACACGTGCGCGCTCTACCCCGCGCACCTGCGCGACACCATCCTGCGCCTCGCCGAGCGTGGCCTCTACCGCACGCTCTGGTCGGGTGAGATCATTGAGGAGCTCGATCGTCATCGCCGAGTCAGAGATCAAGCCGCAGCGAATCGTCGGGAGCCCTGACCCTGGAGTCGCTACTCGAACCTCTGACGGTCCAGCCAGTGGTTCCAGGTCCGACGACCTCGACAGTCAAGGGCTTGATGTGGCAGTCCCGGCACACCATCGAGGGCCGCGCCATGACTGCCTTGTATATTATACAAGCACAATACGAGGAGCCGTGCAGAATGCCCTCAGAGCCGAATCCGTTCACGCCGTCGTTCGGCATCAGTGATTTACAGCCGGAATTGATCCGCGTCCGGACCCTACGATGTATCCGCTCTCACCGGCCCTACGACACATCCCGAGGCTTGACACCGTAGGGCCGGCGGCGCGGGTGCAGCCTCGCCGCTATGCCTCAAGGATGAACGGCGATCCAGCCTTCGCCTTCAGCCGCTGCTGCGTCGCCAACTGTCGCTAGTCCTTCGAAGGCGGCCTTGGCAGCGAACAGGCACATCACCGCGTCCAGTGCGTCGGCGCTGCACTTACAGTACGCGCGCAAGTGGTCTGGAATCTCGATCCGAAGCAAAATCTGCTCAAGAATCCTGTTGCGCTCTGGACTGGGATATGACTCCGCATACCGCTTGTGCGGCATATCCCACTGGTGGAGTTGGCATGCAGGGAACGCCTCAACCAGCAGGCCGCGATCGTCAGCAGCCCATGGCCACGCTGGTCTACCGACCCTGGCAAGCAGCGTGAGGCACGCGACCGTGAATGGGGCCCCACCCCGGTTCTCGTTGAAGAGAGTCGACCGAACGTTGAGGCCCCTGTCGGCCCAAGCCCGTTCCGTCTTGCGCAGCGGCTTTGGACTCCGCAATGGAGCGTTCCGGCCGGCGTAGGCGACGAGCTCCTCCCCCTTGGCGAACGGGCGACTCCCAGTCGGAAACGCGTCGACGGCTGGCAGCAACTCCAGCCATCCGCCCGACGGAAGGTGACGAGCAGGAAGCGAGAAGGGGGCGTCGATTCCGGCCGCGCAATAGTCGCCATCCGCGAGCAACGCCACAAGCCGCTCGAACGGGTGCTCGCTCCCTGGTAGCTGCTGCACCGGCCGCAATTCGACGAGCCTCATGGCATCGCCCTGCGCTTCCGCAGTCGCTATCCAGACGTTGGAGCGCCGACAGCCGGGCGTCCACATTCGGTGGTCGCCAGAGAAATCGATGCCGTGGAAGACTCGGACTGGATCGGTGCCAACATCACTCATGACACGCTTGGCTGCCTTCAGCACGGCTTTCCTCAGATGCCGGTCGGCCCCAACACAGTGCTGAGTGCTTCGCGGCCATGCGTCAACCCAGGCCGGCGGCTATCAGGGTTACGTTGGTGAAGTGGCCTACCCATTGGGGGAGGATTCCGAAGGCTAGGGTGGCCGCGCCGGTGAGGATCAGGGCGGCTGAGACTGAGGTGGGGGGCTTGATGGGGGTGGCTGTGTCGAAGTCGGCGGACTCGGGCGGGGCATCCACCCACATGTAGGACGCGATGCGGGCGTAGTAGTAGAGGGCTATCACCGAGTTGACGGCCACGATCACGCCCAGGGCGACGCCCCAGGCGGTGCCGGGCGACAACAACGCCAGGACTATCTCGAACTTGGCGAACCAACCGCCCAGCGGCGGGATCCCGGCCAGGGCCATGAGGAAGATCGTCATGGCGACGGCCAGG
>MKWU01003038.1_pt1 | contig 23142 bp, 22 predicted proteins | sample 809101 | NCBI WGS metagenome assembly MKWU01 (sample SAMN05860141, study PRJNA318959) | sponge metagenome | host: Aplysina aerophoba | place: Slovenia: Piran, Adriatic Sea, Gulf of Piran | collected 2013-05-07 | reverse complement strand
TGTCCCCGGCGACCGGCTCGAGGAGATGGTGATCGAGTCCGACCTCCCCGAACTCGTTCACCAGCACCGCGGTCGACGCGAGCCGGGGCGAGACGAGGAGCCGGCGAAGGAGGGTGGTCTTGCCGCTACCGAGGAACCCGGTCACCACGTTGACCGGAATGAGCCGGCTCCAGTCCGGCCCGCTCACGGGGCCGGCTCCCACCTCTCGCAATCGGATCCGGCGCCGTCCGGGAGCGTGGCGGGCGCGCTCCGATCCGCACGGCTCACCAGGCAGAGCACGGCGGGGAGCATGCGCTCCGCGATCACCTCCACCCCCGCCGCGTTCGGATGGAGCCCGTCCGCCTGATTGAGCGCCGTCACGGTGGCGACCCCTTCCAGCAGGAACGGATAGAGGAGCGCGCCGTGCCGGGCGGCGAGGTCCGGGTAGACGGGATCGAACCGCGCGCCGTAGTCCGGGCCGAGGTTGGGGGGCGCGAGCATCCCCGCGAGAAGCACCGGGAGCCGTCGCCCGGAGAGGACCGCGAGCAGGCGATCCAGGTTCGAGCGGGTCACCGCGGGGTCGATTGCCCGCAATCCGTCGTTCGCGCCGAGGGCGACGACGACCGCGTGCGGATCGTCCGCGAGTGCCCAGTCGATCCGCGCGAGCCCGCCCGAGGTCGTATCGCCGGACACCCCCGCGTTGATGACCCGGGCATCGAGCCCGAGCGCGCGCAGGGCGGCTTCCACCCGGGCGGGAAGCGCTTCGTGCGAAGCGAGCCCGTACCCGGCGGTGAGGCTGTCCCCGAGCATGAGGATCCGGAGCGGGCCGTCCGCCGCGGCGAGCCTCGTCCCGAACGCGAGAATCACTGCCGCGGCGGCGAGTCCCAGGGCCGCCCTCGCGCGACCCCACGCCCCCCGCGGCAGTCGCACAGCCCGCGCCGTACGGCGATTCGACTCGCCCTCCGGTCCGAACCGCCCCGGGTGATTCCGAAACCTGCGCCCGAGGGTAAAGATGGGTAAAGAACCCCCGAAGCGGAGGAGACCGGACCGTTCCGGTTGGTATCCTGCGCGCCGTTCCCCGCTCACCCAAGAGCCGCCATGTCCGATGTCGCCCATCATTCCATCGTATCGCTGAGAGATCTCTCCGTCACCCTGACCGGGGCGGCGGGCCCGGTGGAGATCCTGCGCGGCATCGATCTCGACCTCCCTGCGGGAGAGTCGGTCAGCGTGGTGGGGCCTTCCGGCGCCGGGAAGACCACCCTCCTCATGGTCGTCGGGGGCCTCGAACGGCCGACCGCGGGCCGGGTCGAGGTGGCGGGCGAGGACCTAGCCGCCCTCGACGAGGACGAGCTCGCGAGGTTCCGCGGCGCGCACGTCGGCATCGTCTTCCAGGCGTTCCACCTCATTCCCACGATGACCGCCATCGAGAACGTCGCCGCGCCGCGCGAGCTCGCGGGCGCGGCCGACGCGTTCGAACGGGCGCGCGAAGAGCTCGCCGCGGTGGGGCTCGGGGCCCGCCCCGGCCCCTCCCGCGGCCGCCCCGGGCGGGGCCGGCGCGTGCGAACGGCCGCGCGAAGAGCCCGCCGCGGTGGGGCTCGAGCACCGCCTCGGCCATTACCCGGGCGAGCTCTCGGGGGGCGAGCAGCAGCGGGTGGCCATCGCCCGCGCGCTCGTCAACCGCCCGGACCTGCTGCTCGCGGACGAGCCGACGGGGAACCTCGACGCGGCGACCGGCGACCAGGTCATCCGGCATCTCTTCGTGCGGTGCCGCGACCGGAAGGCGGCCCTCCTCCTCATCACCCACGAGGCGCGACTCGCCGCCCTCTGCGACCGCACGATCCGCATGGCGGACGGCCGCATCGAGGCCGCGACGGCCGGCGACCGGGGTCCGGACCGGAACCGCGGCACGTCCGGGGGCGAGGTCCGGGGGATCAAGAACGGAAAAGGCGGCGGGGACCCGGACGGGGCCGGAACGGAGCAGGCGGCGCCGGACCGAACCCCGCCCGGCCCGTCCGGCAACGCCGACGCCGGTTCCGGCACCGGATCGGACGGCCCACGCTCCGCCGCCGCCGTCACCGCTTCCTCCGGCTAGCCCGGATGGCGCCCGTCGCTTTCCGGTTCGCGGCCCGCGAGCTTCGCCAGGGGGTTCGGGGCCTTCGCGGCTTCGGGGTCTTTCTCGGCTGCCTCGCCCTCGGGGTGGCGGCGATCGCCGGGGTGCTCTCGACCGCGACCTCGATCGTGACCGGCCTCCGGGCGGACGGTCGCGAGGTGCTGGGCGGCGACCTCGCCATCCGCGCCATCTACCGGGAGCTCGACGACGAAGCGCGGGCCGTCGTCGAGCGGGCCACGGACGGTCTCTCCCACTTCGCGGAGATGCGCACCATGGCGCGCCGCCCCGGCGACGTGGCGGACACGAGCGTGCTCGTCGAGCTCAAGGCGGTGGACGGGCTCTATCCCCTCTTCGGCTCGTTCGAAGCACGGCGACGCGACGGTAGCGCCGTCACCCTCGCGCGCGGGCTCGAGCGCGCGGACGGGCGCTGGGGGGCGCTCGCCGAGCCCGCCCTCATCGACCGGCTCGGGCTCGAGGACGGCGGTCCCCTCGCCATCGGGGGCATCGAGGTAGACGTGCGGGGCGCGATCGAGCGCGAGCCCGACCGGGGGGGATCGGGGGGGCCGTTCGGTCTCTGGCCGCGGGTGGTCGTGAGCATGGACGCGCTCGCGGCATCCGGGCTGCTCCGCGAAGGGAGCCTCGTCTACCACCAGTACGCGCTGCGGCTGCCCGAAGGCGCAGACGTGGAAGCGGTGCAGGCGGACCTCGGGGAGCGTCTGCGAGACGGGGGCTGGGAGATCCGCTCGTTCACGAACGCCGCCCCCCAGATCCAGCGGATGGTGGAGCGGCTCGGCTCCTTCCTGAGCCTCGTCGGCCTGACCGCCCTTCTCGTCGGGGGGGTCGGGGTCAGCAACGCGGTCCGCGCCTGGCTTGACCGGCGGCTCGCGGTGATCGCGACCCTGAAGTGCATCGGTGCTTCGCGCCGGGTCGTGTTCTCGACCTATCTCAGCCAGTTGACGGTGATCGCGGGACTCGGGGTGATCGCGGGGCTCGGCATCGGCGCCCTCGCCCCGGTCGTGGTCGGCGAGCTGCTCGAGACGCTGCTGCCGACGCCGATCGCCCTCGGCGTGTATCCGGGCGTGCTCGTCCTGAGCGCCCTCTTCGGGTTGCTGACCGCCGCTACGTTCACGGTCTGGCCCCTCTCGCGGGCGCAGGAGACTCCGGCCGTCGCCCTGTTCCGGGGGGTCGGAATCGGGGCCCGGCCCGGCCGCCCCGGGCATCTCGCGGCCGCCCTCGCGGGCGGGGCGCTCCTTGCGGGACTCGCGATCGCGAGCGCCCCGGACCGCGCCTTCGCGGCGTGGTTCACCGCCGGCGCCGCGCTCACCCTGCTCGCGTTCCGGGGGGCCGGGTGGGGGGTGGTGAAGGCGGCGAGGGCTCTGCACCAGGGCACCCGCGCCGGACCGGGCGGGCGCCCGTCGCGCCTCGGCCCGCGCCTGCGGATGGCCGTCGCGAACCTCTACCGGCCCGGCAACGCGACCGGCGACATCGTGCTCTCGCTCGGGCTCGGCCTCACCGTGCTCGTCACCGTCGCCCTCGTCGAGGGGAACCTCCGGCGCGGGATTGCGGAGTCGCTCCCCGAGGAAGCCCCCGCGTTCTTCTTTCTCGGAGTCGAAGCGGACCGCCTCGATTCCTTCCGGGAAACGGTCACCGGGGTCGAGGGCACGAACGGGTTCCGGTCCGTTCCCTTTCTGCGCGGACGGGTCGTCCGGGTGAACGGCCTGGATCCGGAGGAGGCGCTCGTCAACGACGAGCACGGCTGGGTCATCCGGGGGGATCGGGGGCTGAGCTACGCGGCGACCGCGCCCGACAGCCCGGTCGTCGCCGGCGAATGGTGGCCGCAAGACTATGCCGGGCCGCCTCTCCTTTCGGTCGATGTCGACGTCATCGACGCGTTCGAGCTCGAGCTTGGCGACACCATCACCGTCAACGTCCTCGGCCGCGAGATCACCGCGGAAGTACGCCACGTCCGCCAGGTCGAATGGCGGGGCATGCAGCTCAACTTCGCCCTGCTCCTTTCACCCGAGCCGATGCGCCGCGCGCCGCACGGCCACGTGGCGACGGTGCGGGCGGACCCGGAGGCCGAGATCGGGGTCGAACGGACCCTCGCGCGCGAGTTTCCGGAGATTACGGTCGTTCGGGTGCGCGAAGCGCTCGGAAGGGTCGCCGAGGTCATGGGCAACATCGCGGCGGCGGCGCGGGCGGTGGGCGGGATCACCCTGCTCGCGGGCGCGCTCGTGCTCGCCGGGGCGGTCGCCGCCGGGCACCGCCGGCGCACCTACGAGAGCGTCGTGCTCAAGGTCCTCGGAGTGCGACGACGCGACGTGGCCCTCATCCACGCGGCGGAGTTCGGGCTCCTCGGACTCCTCGCCGGGGCGGTGGCGGCGGCGGCCGGCACGTTGACGGCATGGGCGGTCGTCACCCAGGTGCTCGAGCAGGAGTGGACGTTCCTCCCGGGCACCGTCGCGGCCACCGTCACCTTCTGCGTCGTGCTGACCCTCGCTCTCGGGCTCGTCGGGACCTGGCGCGCCCTCGGCGAGCCCGCCTCGCCGCACCTGCGCAACGAGTGAGCGCCGCGGCCGCGGAGCCCGGAAGCGGCATGCGGAGAAAGCCGCGACGCTCCTGAGGCGGATCGGCGACTTTCCGGGGCGGACGCCGTTACTCGGCCACCGCGGGCCGGGCGCACCCGTCAAGGCACCGGCGCAATGCCGGAAATGGCCCGCGCGAAACCCTGCGGCGGCGGTGCGAAGCAGGGGTTTCGGGAGCGCGTGCCGGTCAGCGGCGCCCTTCGTCGAGGCGAGCCCGGAGCGCCGCGAGCTCGGCCTCGGCGGCCTCTGCGCGCGACTCCGCCGCATCGGCCCGGGATTCGGCAGCCGCTACCTGAGACTCTGCCGTGGCGATCTGCGACTGCGCGGCGGCGGCCTTTGACTCCGCCGTGGCGACCTTTGACTCCGCCGCGGCGGCCCGCAACCTGGCGGCCCGGTGCGCGGCGTATTGCTCGACGAGGCTGAGAAGGCGCTCGCCCGTCGCCGGGTCGAAGAAATGCGACTCCTCCCCCTGTACCCGGAAGTCGAGCGCCAGCGAGTCGCTGCGAAGAAGCAGCGTCCCGTCGATCGACTCCACCACCGGCTGCGGAACGTACGCGCCATCCACGAGCCGGCGGCCCTTGAGCTTGAGCCCGAGGTACTCCCCCGTCGGGTCGTACTGCCAGTACTCCTGCACCCCGAGCCGTTCGTAGAGCTTCGCCTTGCGCCCGTCGTCCTCGCGCCACGTGCTGACGGACGCGACTTCCATCACGAAGGCGGGCACCACGCCCTCCTCCCACAGCTTGTAGATCGGGCGCTTGTGATTCGGTACCCCGAACGCGACGAACACGTCCGGCGCCACCCGGGCGCGCGGGTTTCCTTCCTCGTAGTAGATGAAGAGGTCCCCGGACACGTAGACGTCCGGCCGGTCCCGGAAATGGGTGAGGAGCGCGCTGACCGAATCGAGGATCGCGCGAAGCTGCCAGTCGTTCTCCGCCATCGGTTGGCCGTCGCCGCTCGGATATTCAACCGTGGCGGCGGGTCGGACGATTCGGCTCATCAGGGGGTCCCTCCATGCGGCGACGCCGGGGCGGACAGGACCGGCTCCCGCAGGTCCCGGACGACGGCGACGATAGCACGCGCATTACCGTTCCTCAAACGACGATCCGGGGTCGGATGATGGCGCAGGAGCGGGGTCTGCGTCGTCAGCAATTCTCCCCGACAACCGTGGTATTTCAACCCGATGTGACCGCGCCGGGAACGCATGGCGGGACGACGAAGCGCCCGTCTCGGACCAATGCCCGCGCCGATCTCGAGGAGCCGTGGTCCCCCGTGGGCGGCCTGCGCCCGGCCAGGGAATGGCGCCTTGCCACGGCGCACCGATTCTTCCGCGCTAGCGGGAGAGGCGGGCGAGGAGGCCGGGATCGAGGGGGTCGCAGGGGCGGCCGAGGAGGCGCTCGGCCGCCGGCCACAGCGCGCCGAGATCCGGCACGACCTCGCTGCGGCCGGTCTTCGTCCGCAGCACGTAGGACGACGCGGCCCATTCCGCGAGAACGAGCCCGAGCGGGTCGAGCACCCGGTTGACGAGGCGAACCCGTTGCTGGCGCTCCTGCGCCGGGGTAACTTGCGCCCGCTCCGGCCCGCCGCCCGCGGTTCGGTCGGAGCCTCCGAAGATGGCCGGGCTCGCGGCCCGCTCGGTCCAGTGACGCTCGCCCGCGAACATCCCGCACAGGCCGCACATGGCGAGGGTCAGTCCGCGCCCGCGGGCTCCGCCTCACGCGGGCTGCGGGCCCGGAAGTCGTCCGCGATCTCGTCGAAGGTGCAAAAGCGCACCCCGGAGTGCGAGGAGATGTACTCGAAGATACGCTCGTGCATGAGCAGCACCTGGGGACGCCCCGAGACGTCGGGGTGGATGGTCATGGTGAAGACGGCGTAGTCGTACTCCCGGTACACCCAGTCGAACTGGTCCTTCCAGAGCTGCTCGATGTCCCGCGGATTGGCGAACCCGTAGCTGTTCGGGGCGGTCTTGATGAACATCATCGGCGGCAGGTCGTCGAGGTACCAGCTTCCCGGGATGTCGATGAGGTCCGTCTCCTCGCCGCGAACGAGCGGCTTCATCCACTCGCTCGGATGCTTCGAGTAGTCGATCTTGGTCCAACTGTCCCCCACCCGCACATAGAAGGGGTGGAAGTCGTTGTTCATCAGGCTGTGGTCGTACTTGATGCCGCGCTTGAGGAGGAGCTCGTTGGTGTACGGGCTGAACTCCCACCAGGGCGCGACGTAGCCGGTCGGCGCGCGCCCGCAGAGGCGGTCGATGAGGTCGATGCACTTGTCGAGCACCGCCTCCTCCTGCTCCGGGGTCATTGCGATGGGATTCTCGTGGGAGTAGCCGTGAACCCCGATCTCGTGCCCCGCGTCCGCCACCATCCGGCACTCGTCCGGAAAGGTCTCGATGGAGTGGCCGGGAATGAACCAGGAGGTGCGGATGCCGAACCGGTCGAAGAGACGGACCATGCGCGGCACCCCGACCTCGCCCGCGAAGAGTCCGCGGGAGATGTCGCAGGGGGAATCCTCGCCGCCGTAGGAGCCGAGCCAGCCGGCGACCGCGTCCACGTCCACCCCGTAGGCGCACAGGATCTCCTTGCGCCCGCCCGGCCGCGCGAGGAACTCCTCGCGAACTTCGGCGGTCGGGCCGGAGTGCGACGCCGCGCTCGAGTGCACGAGCGGCCGTGGCCGATAACGTTCACGCATCCCCTTCTCTCCTCCGGTTGCGGCCGCCGCCCGAACCGGCGGCCATGACGCCGGTCCGGCGCAAGCCCCTCCACCCGCAAGATCCACCGCCGCCGGGCGGCCCCGGCCGATCTTCGTGCCAATGTAGGAGACGGGCCGTCCGCCCGCAACCGGACCGGGCTCCGCCTCGCCCGGCGCCCCGCCGCACGCGCTCGCTATACTGGACCGCAAACGCCGTCCCGCCGGCGGACGGCAGGGCACGCGCCCGCTCATCGCGCGATCAGTGCAGGCCGGATCCCGGCGCCGCTCGCCGGACGACGGGGCATAGTCACTCCACGAATCCGACTTCGGAGAACCGAAGATGACCGAAGACGCCGCCCTCGCCCGGGCCCGGACCGAGTTCGCCGCGCTGCGCGACACGATCGAAGGGCTCGACGATGCATCCCTCGATCTCCTGTTCCGGGTCGCCCGCACCCCGAACGCCTTCGACGAGACCCGCGAAGTGCCGGACGCACTGCTCCGCGCGGCCTTCGACATCGCCCGCATGGGCCCGACATCCGCGAACTCGCAGCCGATGCGCATCGTCTTCGTGCGCAGCGCGGACGGCAAGGCGAAGCTCGAGCCGTCGCTCTCGGAAGGCAACCGGGACAAGACGATGGCAGCGCCGGTCACCGCGATCATCGCCCACGACACCGAGTTCTGGCGCGATTCCCCGCGCACCTTCATCCGCGACCTTGGCTCCACCTTCGGCGACAACCCGGCCGCGTCTGAAGTGGCCGCGTTTCGCAACGGCACCCTGGGGGCTGCCTACTTCCTGATCGCCTGCCGGGCGCTCGGGCTCGACTGCGGGGCGATGTCCGGCTTCGACAACGGTGTGGTCGACGACGCATTCTTCGCGGGAACGAGCGTGAAGTCGAACTTCCTCTGCAACCTCGGTTGGGGGAAGCCGGAGAGCATCATGGGCCCCCGCCTCTACCGCTACGAGTTCGACGAGGTCTGCCGGTATGCCTGAGCAGCGGCCGCACTCCGCCGCCTACCGGCTCCCCCGGGCCAACCGCTCCCCCCCCCCCCTCCACCCCCCCGCCGCGTACGGGCTCGTCGGGCCCAACGGCTCGCCCTACTCCGTCAAGCTTCGCGCGATCCTGCGCTACCGCCGGCTCCCGTTCGTCTGGGAGCTCCGCACGGAGCGGAACCGGGCCGAGCTGGCGGACGTTCGCCCGCCCGTCATCCCGGTCCTGCAGTATCCGGAGGACGGGAGCTACCACGTCGACACGACACCGATCGCCTGCGCCCTCGAGGCACGCCATCCGGGGGAGCGCTCGATCCTGCCGGACGACCCGGCGCACGCCTTCCTCTGTCACCTCATCGAGGACCTGGCGGACGAGTGGCTGACCAAGGCGATGTTCCACTACCGGTGGGCGTACGAACCGGACATCCGTTACGCGGGGTACTGGATCGCCGACGACTTCTACCCCGACCGGGTCGGCGAGGCGCGCGAGGCGGCGGCGAGAGACTTCGCGAGACGCCAGATCGAACGGATGCCCCTCGTCGGCTGCACCCCCGCGAACGCGCCGGTGATCGAGGAGAGCTACCACCGGGTGCTCGCCGCCCTCGAGCCGCACGTCGGGGCGTACCGATTTCTGTTCGGGACGCGGCCCTCGCTCGCCGACTTCGGGCTCTTCGGCCAGCTCCGGACCCTCGCCACCGATCCGACGCCGCTCGCGATCATGCGCGCCGAGGCGCAGCGGACCGAGAGCTGGGTGCGCCAGCTCGACGACGCCTCCGGAATCGAAGGCGAGTGGATCGGGTCAAACGAGCCGCGGCCGGAGGCCGTCACCGGGCTGCTGCGGCTCTTCGGGGAGGTGTACCTCCCGTTCCTTGCCGCCAATGCCGGGGCGGCCGCGAGGGGCGAGGCCGAGTTCGAGGTCGAGCTCCTCGGCCGGCCCTTCCGGCAGGGCGTGTTCCGCTACCAGGTCAAGTGCCTCGCCGAGCTCCGGCGGCGCCTCGCCGAGCTCGATGGCGAAGCGCGCGAACGGGTCCGGCGCGCCCTCGAGGACACGGGCGGCTGGGAGCTCCTCGCCGGCTGAGCCCCCTGCGATCCTGCAGCCCGCCCCGGCTCAATGCGGCGGGCCGCGCCCCCTCCGGTCGCGTCAGGGCGCCGCCTCTTCGAAGCCGGGAAGGTCGTCCTCGAACTGGTACCAGGGTGCGCGCGAACCGACGAAGATGTGACTGTCGACGCCCCGGCCCGGGTCGTCGTCGAGCGAGCCCATGGGAATGATCGCGATCCCGCGGTCCGGGTCGCGCCGCGGAGCGCCCGAGCCGCACGCCCGGCAGAAGGTGTGGGCGAAGAACCGGGCCTCGGGCAGCCGCCAGGTGACCGCGAGGTCTTCGCCGCGGACGTAATGCATCCCGTCGGCGGACGTGAACCCGTTCGTGGTGTGGGCGGCGGCGCGCGCCCGCCGGCAGCGCGAGCAGTGGCAGTTGTGGACCCGCGCGAAGGACTCGGTCACCTCGTAGGCGATGCCGCCGCACACGCAGCTTCCGCGCAGGGCACCCGGCGCGGCCGGCGCGGCCGGCGGGGGGCGCTCGACTACCGGCAGGTCCCGGCGGGGCGGCCATTCGTCGAACCCCGGGAGCCGGTCCGCGATGGTGTGCCAGGGCGCGCGCGAGGCCCGGAAGATGTGGACGGCGGGACGCACCCCGGGATCGTCCGCGAAGAGCCCGGCCGGGACGAACCACCCACCGGACGGAGACCGGTCGGGAAGGGACGATCCGCAAGTGCGGCAGAAGGAGCGGTGGAAGCCCGGGGACGACTCGTAGCGGACGATCGCGTCCTCCGCCGCCGTCCACCGGAACGCGCCGGCGGCCACCCGGGCCATCGTGGCGAACGGCGCCCCGTGGTGCTTGCGGCACATCGAGCAGTGACAGTGGGCCATGTCGCGCACCTCGTCGGCGACGAAGCGCACGGTCCCGCAAAGACAGGTTCCTTCGGTCATGCCGGCCTCGCGAAGCGGAAGTTGACGGGCCGCGAGCATAGCGCGAACCGGCCCCGTGTCGTCTCCCGCCCGGTTCCGTTCGCCCCGCCCCCAATTCCGGTTGTCACGGACGTGGCGAATCGGCGATCCGAACGACCGGACATCGCATTCGCGCCGGTCCAGCTCGGGAGCGTCCGGGCGCGCACCCCGGATCCGGGCACGGCCGGGCGGCACGGCGCGGCTCGCCGCCACCTGGCGCGCGGCCTTGTCACCGGGACCGGTCTGGGGTAAAGAGTCCCGCGAAGGCCCTCGCCCGACGGGCCGGAGGTTCGAGGACATGCACGACTGGACGGCCGACACGCGCAGCGACTACGAGCGCAAGGGCTTTGCGTCGCGCGCCGGGTTCGGGGCCAAGCCCGCCCTCCTCGTCATCGACTTCATCAACGGGTTCACCGACCCGGGCACCGATCTCGGCGGCGACTTCTCGAACGAGATCGAGGTGACCGCACGCCTTCAGGCGGCATTCCGCGCGGCCGGGCTCCCGGTCGCCTACACCACCGTCGCGTACCACCCGGACTTGAGCGACGGCGGAACGTTCGTGAAGAAGGTGCCGGCCCTCGGGCTCCTCGTGCGGGGCACCCCGTGGACCGAGGTGGACGACCGCATCCGCCCCGAGCCGGGGGAGATCGTCGCGGAGAAGCAGTTCGCGAGCGCGTTCTTCGGCACCGACATCGATTCTCGGCTCAAGGCATTCGGAGTGGACACCCTCGTCCTCACCGGCTGCACCACGAGCGGGTGCGTGCGCGCTTCGGCCATCGACTCGATGCAGTACGGCTACCACACCGTCGTCGTCCGCGACGCGGTGGGCGACCGGGCGGCGGGTCCGCACGAGGCGAACCTCTTCGACATCGATGCCAAGTACGGGGACGTCGTCGACAGCGGGGAAGTCCTCGCGTGGCTCGCGGGCGAGGGCGGGCGAGCCGATCCCGAGCGCGCGGTGGACGACTTCCGGCGCTGGTGGGCGGCGGGGGAGCCGGAGGCGGCCGTCCGATGAGCTCGCGCTACACCTCCGCCTTCGACGACCTCCTCGCGAAGAACCGGCGCGATCTGGACGCCCTCTACCAGAGCGCCGGGCCGTCCGCTCCGAGCCGGGCTCCGGCCGCACCCGCGACCGCGCCTCCGGCGCCAGCGCCGGCCTCCTCGGCCCCCCGCGACGCGGACCCGGCGGCGCCCTCGGCACCGTCCGCCACCCTGCCTTCGATCGCGTCCCCGGCCGAACGCCTCCTCGACGAGCGTTACGGGGACGGCTGGCGGTTCGAAGTGACGAGCCGGCGCCGCGAGAAGGACGAGGTCATCGTGGTCGGCACCCTGCGCCTGCCCGGCTCGGGCGGGGTGCGGACCCAGTTCGGTTCCGCCCGAATCGCGGCGGCCGGCGGCTCGTCCACGGGCTCCGCGGGCGGGGTCGCCTTCTCATTCGGCGAAGGGGCCGGAGAAAGCCCGCTCGCGGCGGAGGAAGCCGCGTTCGAGCGCGCCCGCGAGGACGCCCTCGCGAGCTGCGCCGCCCTGCTGTAGCCCTCCCGTTCCACCGTTGGCTCGAATGGCCGGATTGGTCCGGGCGGGCGAGATTTCCCGGGGTCGGAGTGCGGATTCGGGTCCGGGCCGATGAACCAGATGAGGGGTGTGCGCAATCGGGATGGAGTTCCTGACCCATGAACTGCTGATTGCCCTCGGCGTCGCGGTGGCGGCCGGACTGATGCGGGGCTTCGCGGGTGTCGGTTCGGGAATGCTGATGGCGCCGGTGTTCGCGATACTGTTCGGACCGGTTCAAACGGTTGCCATCATCATCCTCATGGAGGTCGTGGTGACCGCCCAGCTTCTCCCCGGCGTCCGTCGGGAGATCAACTGGCGGATAGTCGCGCCGATGGGTTTCGCGGCAGCGCTTCTCATGCCCGTGGGGAGTTGGCTCCTGGTCTCGCTCGATCCAGCGCTGCTGGTGCGGGGAATCGCGATCGTCGTCGTCGTGTTCTCGTTGATTCTCATGGTCGGCTGGCGCTACGAGGGCGAGAAGAGGCTCTGGGCGAGCCTCGGCGTCGGTGGCATCTCCGGGGTGCTGATCGCTTCGACGAGCCTCGGCAACCCGCCGGTCATGGTCTATCTCCTTTCCGGACGGGACACGGCCGCGACCAACCGCGCCAACTTCACCGGGTTCTTCGCCGTCACCCTGGTGGCGCTGATCGCCATGATGGCACTTGCCGGACTCATCGACCGAGACGCAATCGTGACGGCGGCGATGCTGCTGCCGGTTTTCATGCTGGGCGCATGGATCGGATCGAGGCTCTTCCGGAAATCGAGCGAAGCGCTCTACCGGCGGGTTGCGCTCGGGCTCCTGTTGTGCGTCGGGCTCTACGGCCTGCTCCGGTGAACCGCAGCCGCCAAGCGCTCGAGGCGCAACCGGAGACCGCATCATGACCGCGATGAAGACGGAGGCGATGGCGCAGTTGGTGGAGCTCTGCGCGGCCGCGCGGGAGCGTCGGCGCCCGGTGCCCGCTCCCCTGCCGCCGGATTGCCGGCCGCCGTCGCTCGACGAGGCCTACCGCGTCCAGGCGGCGCTGAACGAGCGGCTGAGCGGCCGGCTCGGGGCCGTTTGCGGCCGCAAGATCGGCTGCACGACACCGGTGATGCAACGCTACCTTCGGATCGAGCACCCGTGCGCCGGCGCCCTCCACGCCGGCCGGACCCATCGAAGCCCGGCGGCCGCGCCGTTCGGCGAACACTGGCGGCCGGGGGTCGAATGCGAGATCGCAGTGCGGCTCGGACGGCCCCTCTCCACGGCGGACGCGCCGTTCGACCGCACGGCTGTCGCGGACGCGGTCGCGAGCTGCATGGCGGCGATCGAGATCGTCGACGATCGCTACGAGAACTTTCGCGCGCTCGATGCCGCGAGTCTCGTCGCCGACGACTTCTTCAATGCCGGGGCGGTGGTCGGCGTCCCGGTCTCTGCGTGGTCCGGCCTCGACCTCGCGGCCCTGCGGGGTGTCATGACGATCAACGGGGTCGAGGTCGGGGCCGGGATCGGGGCCGACGTGATGGGCCACCCGCTCGAGGCGCTCGCCTGGCTCGCCAACCACGCCGCCGCAACCGGCCGGCCCCTCTCGGAGGGCGACCTGGTGCTCACCGGGAGCATCGTCGAGACGCATTGGGTGGGGCCGGGCGACACGGTGCGAGTCGAAATCGAGGGCCTCGGCGAAGCCATCGTATCGTTCGCGCCCTGAGTCCCGGCGGGTCGGCGGGCAAGGCGGGCGCCGGGGGTCGATCGCCCAGTCGATCATGGCGCGGTCGGGCTTCCTCCTCGACGCCTGCCGCGCGGAATGGATGCGCGCGTGCGCGCTGCCCCGAGCCGCCACGGACCTCGGCAATCCGCCGTCTACAATTGCCCCGGGGACTGAACCGAGGCGGAGATCAGATGGCGGTCAAGGTGGTGATGCAGCATGAGCTGCCGATGGGAGCAACCGAGCGGATCCGGGAAATGGCGGAGGTGGCGATCGATCCCGATCTCGATCCGGGCGCGGGCGCGGGCGCCGACATCGTCGTTGCGGTAGGCGGGAAGGTCGACGCCGAGTTCATGACCAGGGCCGGGGGTCGACTCAAGATGATCGCCACTCCCGGAATCGGGGTCGACAAGATCGACGTGGATGCGGCGGCCGAGCGCGGCATCATCGTCATCCACAATCCCGACGCGCCCACCCAGTCAACGGCGGAACACACGGTCGCGCTGCTGATGTCCATGGCGGCTCGGATCATGACCGGCGACCGATTCTTGCGCGGCGATCGGACGATCGGCCGCGAGGACATGCGGGGAACCGAGCTGTTGGGCCGCAATCTGGGGGTTGTCGGCTACGGACGAATCGGACGCCGGGTGGCGGAGATCTGCGCCCTCGGACTGAAGATGAACGTCACCGTCCACGACCCGTACGTCGACCTGCAGCAGGGCACTCCGGAGGGGGTGACGCTCACGGACGACCTCGACGCGGTGTTGAGCGATGCCCGGTTCGTCACGCTGCACGCACCCCTGCTGCCCGGCACCCGCCACCTCGTTTCGGAGCGCGAGCTGCGCCTCATCCCGCGGGGCGGCTATCTCGTGAATGCCTCGCGAGGGTCGGTGGTCGACGAGCCGGCCCTGATCCGGGTCCTCGAGGACGGGCATCTCGCGGGCGCCGCGCTCGATGTCACCGATCCGGAACCACCCCTTCCGGACAACCCGCTGCTCCGGATGAAGAACGTGATCGTGACCCCCCATATCGCATCCGGCACCGATCGCGGCATTCACGCGATGATGCACGGGGTCGCCGACCAGATCGCCCAGGTGATCGACGGAACGCCGCCTCGCAGCATGGTCAAGCCGGAGGTCTGGCCGGGGCGGTTCGCCGGGTGGTCGGCCTCGGACTCCGACGGCTGACGACCGCAACCCCGTCGAAGCCGGGCGGGCAACGATGCGTGGCCGTCGCATGGTCTCGCCGGCGCGTGCGGCGCACGGTGCCGGGCACGGCAGGGCGGCAGCCCGCCCGCCCGACACCCACCCCGGGCCTGCCCTGGCCGCCGCGGGCGGGCGGGGCCCGGGGTGGGGGGCGGGGGGGCCGGCCGCCCCGCCGGCCTGACACCATCGCTGCGCTTGCCGTGACGCCGCGGGGCTCGCGCCGTCGCGCCGAGCGCAGGGCGAGCCTCCCGGGAAGCCGCCGTTTCCGCCGCGAAGATTCGGGACCGGGACAGACGCCATCATGACGATGACAGAAAACGCCGAATCGGTTCCGGCGATCTGCCGGGAACCGCTGGACGGTCCCGGAGTCTGGGGGCGGAAGGACGTTTCGGAAGCCGACTGGCGGATGCCGATCCCGCCCGCGGCGCTCGCCGAGATCGAAGAGCTGGTCCTCACCCTGCGCCGCCATCCAATGGAGACGGTCGCCCTCGACCCGCGCGACTACGCTCTCGATGCCTGCCGCCGCTTCATGGTCCGGGTACGCGAATCGCTCGACCACGGCGTCGGTTTCGCAGTGCTCGACCGGCTCCCGACGGACGCCTTCGACAAGGCGGAGCTCAAGAACGTCTACTGGCTGCTGAGCGGCATGATCGCCCGACCGGTCGCGCAGTCCTTCGACGGGCGGCTGCTCTACGACGTTCGGGACACCGGCCGGCGGATCGAAACCCGAGTCCGCGGCGATCTCACCCGCCAGGAGCTCTCCTGGCACACGGACTACGGGTTCAACTTCCCGCCGCCCCATATCGGGCTCCTCGTCCTTCGAACCGCGCGCGAGGGGGGAACCAGCCGGGTGGCCAGCATGCTCGCCACTCACAACCTGCTGCGCGACCGTCGTCCGGCGCTGCTCGAGAGGCTCTACGACCCGTTCTGCTGGAACCGCCAGGGCGAGCACGCGGAAGGCGACGCGGTCGTTCACCGGTTTCCGGTCTTCACCTACGACGGAAAGGAGGTGCGGGGCCGTTTCATCAAGTGGCTGCTCTACAAGGGTTACGAGCTGACCGGCGAGCATTTCGACGAGGCCGGCCGGGACGCGATCGAGACGATGTTCGACATCATGAGCGAGCCGGATCGCCATGTGTCGTTTTCTCTTCAAGCGGGTCAAATCCAGTACGTGAACAACTTCCGAATCGCCCATTGCCGGACGGAATACGAGGACCCGGCGGACGATCCGGAGGCGCGCAGGCACCTGTTGAGGATTTTCCTTCGAGACGAGGGCAAACGAAGCTTCATGGGATAGCCGCCCCTCTCCCGGTCCTCGTCCGAGGTCGGGGCTCGTCGCAGGAAGCGACTCGGCGTTCGGCCGGCGCCGGGAACGGAGCAGGCGTCCGCCCGCTCCGAGGAGCGTCAGCCGGCTGCGTCGTTCGCCGGCAATCCCTGACCGAAGCGCCTGCCATCCGCGGCCAGGTGCGCCAGCTCCTCCGTCGTGCTGTCGCGACCGAGCACGGCGTTTCGATGGGGGAACCGGCCGAACCGGGCAACGACGTCGCGGTGGCGCGTCCAGCCCGCGATGCTCCTTTCCACGTAGGCGTGCCAGGCCGGATCGGCCTGCTGCCGCAGCACCCGCAGGAGCCCGAGTCCGCGGTCCTGCTCGGCGACGTCTTCGCGGTGGTGGAACGGGTGATAGAGCCAGATCCGCGCGACCGGATGCAAGCTCCGGTCCAGTCCCCGGTCGATGGCATGGTTGACGACCTCGAAGGCGCACGGATCGCCCGCATACGCTTCGGCCCGGCCGCGATGGAGGTTCCGGGTGAACTGGTCGAGCAACAGGACGAGGGCCAGCGCGCCGTCCGGCGTGTTCCGCCAGCCCATCAACTCGCGCGCGCAGGCGCGCGGCACCAGGTCGCCGAAACGCACGCGGATCGCGTCGTCGACCGCCGGACCGCCCTCGTACCACCAGTCGTGGCGGGCAAGCGCCCGATCCGGGCCGTCGCGGCTGTCGCTCAGCCAGAAGGCGACGAGGTCGGCGATGAGGTCGGCGTTCACGCCGGGATGTTCGCAGGCGCGGGCAGGCGACCGCAATCGTCGCGGCCTTCGTTCGCGGCCCGCGCGGGTCATTGTGGCGCCAGCTATCCGAGGTGCGTCAGCTCGTCCGCGTACTCTTCGAGCGCGGCTCGGCCCTTCGGGGTAAGCCCGTAGGTCCCGCGTCCGGCTCCCGGCGGGCGTTCGAACCAGCCGTAGTGATCGGCGTACATGATCGCCCGGGCCCGTGCGACGCCCGTGTCGTGGGCCACCTTCGCCGCCTTCGTCGGACCGTTCAGGTCGAGGCAGGCGGCGCATCGGAGCGCATCCTGGCGGTAGGCGGTCATCACCTTGCGCCGGGTGGCACCGCCCTCGTTCGGATCGCCGACCCGGCGCTGAAACTCGCGGAGCAGCCTTCCGAGCCGGTCCCTTCGTCGGCGCGGACGGAACTGCGCCGGGTCGAGCAACGCCTCGACGAGCGGTTCGCGCCCGTGCCGCACGGTGAGCAGGCCGAGACCGAGGCGGCGGCAGAGCGCGAGCGCGTCCTTGCGCCGGGTCGTCCGCCCCGAGAATGGGGGTACGCCGAGATACACGTTCTCGGTGACGCCCTGGCGAGCAATCCCCTGGAAGACGAGCCCGAGGGTGAAGCTCGTCTTGAGCTCCACGATGACGGGCGCCTCGTCGCCCCGCACCGCGACGAGGTCGCAGCTCTCGACCTCGCCCTTGACCGCGTACCCCTGGGCTTCGAGGAACGCCTTGACGGGGGCATAAAGTTCGGTCTCGCGCACGGGTAGGACTCTGCCACACTCGCCGGCTCGGCGACTTCCATGGCCGTGGCGTTCATTTCCGCATCCGATCCGCATCGCATCGCCGGGGCTTCGGGATGTGTTTCACGCCAGGAAAGGCCGGTCCGGCGGCCGGCGGCCGGCGGCCGGCGGCCGGCAGTCACGATACGGTGAACGGATCCTTGACGAAATGGAACTCCGTCGTGTTCGAAAGGTCGTCGAGCACGCGCGTTTCGCCGCTTCGCCGATAGCCGAGCGCCGCGTAGAAGGCATGCGCCTCCAGGAAGCGCGTGTCGGACCACAGCTCCACGAAGCGGCTGCCGCGGCGGTGGCCGGCCGTTTCCGCCATGCCGACCAGGCGCCGGGCGATCCCCCGCCCGCGAAGTTCCGCGATCACGTACAGCTTGTGCAGCTCGATACCGGAGGGGTCGGCGGCCGGCGCCCACCCGCCGCCGGCCACGATGCCGCGGGCGGCATCCTCCAAGACCCAGTACTCGCCACCGATGGCGTCGAAATGGCTCCGCATGGCGCGAAGCTGCGGCTCTTCCGCATCGACATCGAGTATGCAGCCCTCATAGGCCGACCAGCATACGTCGATCAGGCGGATCAGCCCGTCCGCATCGGTGTCCCGGACCCGGCGCACAACGGCGTTCACCGCGGCACCGCGGCGGCGGGAACCGGAAAGGCGATAAAGCCGGCCCGATCCTCGAGGTCGGCACGCGCCACGGTCTTCAGCACGGTAGGGGACTCCCGTCGAACCCGCGCGAGTCTAGCCGACGGGATCGCGCCCGTGCATGGGTCGAATCCGGCGCGCCGGCCTCGTAGGGGATCGGGCGCCATTCGCCATCGAGCGCCGGGCTTCCACGGTCAAACGACGCCGGCGCGGTAGCCGGGTCCACCGCCCGCTCCGACGCCCGTCATCCGGACTCCGCCCCGCGAACCTCCTCGAAGGCGTCCCGTCCGTACCATGACCGAGACCCGATGGCGGCGCCGCAGGGCTTTCGCGGGCACGGCGGCCGGAACCCGCTCCACGTCCGTTCCGGTCCGGCCCGCGGCATTCACGACGAGTGCCGCGGCCCTCATCGTTTGGAGATCGGCCGCCGCGCCCGCTCCTTTCTGATCACCCGGCCCGCCATGGCGCCTTCGTGGCGGCCACGGTCCACGACCACCTGCCCGTTGACCGCCACGTACTCGATACCCCTCGGATAGCACTGATTGCCGTCCAGGGCGGCGCTGACGTTGTCGAGGTCGAAGACCGTGATGTCGGCGTCGGCCCCTTCGCGCAGCACTCCCTTGCGCGCAAGACCCATGGTGCGGGCCGCGTAGGACGTCATCTTGCGCACCGCCTCCTCGAGCCGGAGCAGCTTCGTCTCGCGCACGTAGTATCCGAGGACCCTCGGAAACGACCCGTACTGTCCGATCGACGGATTGCCTTCCACGAACCCCATCGCGTCGGTCTCGATCATCGTCAGCGGATGCACGACGGCCGCCGCCAGGTCTTCGGTCTGCCTGAAGATGCGGTACATGGTCGCCTGGCAGCGCTCCTCCAGCACGAGATCCATCACCGTGGTCTCGGGGTCGGTGCCCTTGCGACGGCTGATCTCGGCGATGGTGAGTCCCTGGAAATCGCGGTTGGGTTCGCTCAGGACCCGCGCGAGGCGTATCTCGTCCCAGCGGCTGACCGCGGTGTCGGCCGCGATCCGGGCCGTCTCCGCGACCATCGCATCCTTCATCCGGCTGCGTTGGTCGGGGTCGCGCAACCGCCGGAAGAGCTCCTCCAGACTGCCTTCGCTCACCCAGTGCGGCAGCAGCAGGCGAAGCGTGGTGCCCGCCGCCAGGGGGTATACGTCGGTGGTGACCTCCAGTCCCTCCCCGCGCGCCCGTTCGATCGTGTCCAGGACCGCGCCGATCTTCCCCACGTTCGCCTCGCCGTGGACCCCGATGTGGGAGATCACCACCGGCAGCTTCGCCTGGCGGCCGACCGCGAAGCTCTCCTCGAGTGACTCGAAGATGCGGTCGCTGTAGTCGCGCATGTGGGTCCCGAACATGCCCCCGCAGGCCGCCGACACCTTCGCGAGCTCGATGACCTCGTCGCTTGCCGCATAGTCGCCGGGCGCGTAGGCGAGCCCCACCGAAAGCCCGAACGCACCCGCCTCCATCGCTTCGCGGACGGTGGACTTCATGCGCGCGAGCTCGGCCTCGGTCGGAGGTCGGTTCTCGAAGCCCATCGCGTCGATGCGCACCGTTCCGTGGCCGACCATGGGAACGAAATTGGTGGGCAGGTCGAAGGACTCCAGCTCGCGAAGGTAGTCGTCGAAGGTGCGCCAGCCCCACGACAGCACCCCGTCCACCGGCGCCTCGAACGCGACGTAGGCCTTGAGGAGATCGAGGGTGTCGGGATTGACCGGCGCGGCCGATTCGCCACACTGTCCCGCGCACTCCGTCGTGATGCCCTGGCGGAGCTTGAAGTCCCGGGGATTGCCGGGATCGAGGACGGTGAAGTCGGCATGACAGTGCGCGTCGATGAACCCCGGCGCGACGTACAGCCCCTCCGCGTCGATGACCCGCTCGGCCTTGTCCTCGATCCGGCCCACGGCGGCGATCGAGCCGTCCTTGACGGCGATGTCGGCGCGGAACCACGGGTTGCCGGTGCCGTCGACCACCCTTCCGTCGCGAATCAACAGGTCGTACATGAAGCGTCCCTCCGGTCGGCCGGGGCGGCCGCCACCTCGTATCCTGCACGAAGCCGTGCTTCCCGTGGCCCGGCGTCACGCGAGCGATTCGGCGACCGGTCTCGCCCGCGCGTCCGGCGCGCGACCGAGTTCTGCGACCTCCCGACGGCGCCGCAGCGCGCACCGGTTCACCACGATGGCGAGCGCGCCGGTCGCTCCGTCGAACCGGGGCTGACTACCCGGCCCCGATTCGGGCGCTCGCCACTTCGACCGCGGATTCGCGCTCGTCCTGACGAGCGGCCGCGGCTTCGCGCAGGGCCGCGACGACCGATGCATCCGCTCGCTCGGGAGTGCCGGAGTCGAATGGCGGGTGCGGGGAGTATTCGATTCCGAGCTGGATTTTCTGGGCGATCTCCGCGCCGAACCATTGCGATGCCACGGTCAGGGCGAAGTCGATTCCGGCCGTGACGCCGCCGCCCGTGATGACGTTGCCGTCGACGACCACGCGCTCGGCGACGGGCTCGCACCCGAAGGCGGCGAGCATGGGGAGCGACATCCAGTGGGTCGTCGCCCGCTTTCCCCGAAGGAGCCCCGCCGCCCCGAGCACCAGCGCGCCCGTGCAAACGGAAGTGACGTAGCGCGCGCCGGATGCCTGCCGGTGGAGGAAATCCAGGGTCTCCCGGTCGTTCAGCAGCGGGTTCATGCCCGCCCCGCCCGGCACGCACACGAGGTCGAGCTCCGGGCACCTGGCGAACGTGGTGGAAGGCAGCAGCCGCATGCCGCCGTCGGCAACGACGGGTTCCGGGGACTTCGAGACGAGGTGCACGTCGGTGTCCGGGAACCGGATGAACACCTCGTACGGACCCGTCAGGTCGAGCTGAGTGAGCTTCGGGAACAAGAGCAGTCCGATCTGGTATCGCACGGTGGTTCGCTCCTCGCGTCTTCGCTGCGACTCTACCAGCGACGCTCCCATTGCCGCGTGTGGCGGTCCGCCGACGCCTCGTCGCCGGCGGGGCCTGCAAGCCGGCGCCGCCATCCGGACCGATGGCCTGGCCGGTGACCCGGGGCGAGCGACTCACGTGCGCCGCTCTCCGGGGTCACCGGGCCGGAGCTGATGGACCTGGTGCCGATCTGGGACGCCATGATCGAAGACCTGAACGCGTCGGCGAGTTGAGCCGAGCTTGAAGCCGGACCTTGCGATGTCCCGGAAGGAACCGACCTCGCCATGACACTCGGACCGCTTCTCGCGTTCCGCATCGCACGGCTGATCGCAATCGCGAGCCCGGGTCCCGCCATGCCGATGGCCATCAAGGCCAGCCTGAGCGGCAGCCGCCGCACCGGGGCTGCGGTCCGCGGCCGCGATTGGAACTAGACTCCGGTACTCCTCCCCGCCAGGAGACCCCGCCATGCCGCTCACCTGCGCCCACCTCGTCGGCAGCCTGCCCTATCCGGATGCGGACACGGCCTTCACCGAGATCGGCCGCCGGCTCGGGGCGCATCTGAAGCGCGTCCCGGACGGCGAGACCGGGGAGCGGGCGCGCTGGATCTACTGGCAGCGGGCCAAGGTGGCGGCGCATCCCGCGATGGAGGTCGCGGCCGACGAGGACAAGGCGCGGATCCACCAGTGGGACGGCAAGCTCATCCGCGAGTGGGAACTCTTCCGCTTCCGCGCCGGGGTCGATCCGGCGACGGTCGAGTTCGACCCCGGCTACGCACCCGAGGCCATTGGCTCATACGCCCGCTTCGCCGCCATGCGGGGCGCCGGGGCCTTGCCCGCGGGGGTGCGCTTCCAGGTCTGCCTCCCGACCCCGATGGCGATCGGCTACTGGTTCGTCTCGCCCTCGGCCCGGCCCGAGTTCTTCGCCGCCTACGAGCGCGCGTTCCGGGCCGACCTTGCGAAGATGTGCGCCGCGATTCCGCACGACGACCTCGCCATCCAGTGGGACGTATGCCAGGAGGTACTCGCCTGGGAGGGCTATTTCCCGAACCGGCCGGAGAGCTACAAGGCCGACATCACCGGCCTGCTCGCGCGGCTCGGCAACGCGGTGCCGGAGCCGGTGGAGCTCGGCTATCACCTCTGCTACGGGACGCCGAACGACGAGCACGTCGTCATGCCGGCCGACCTCGCCAACACGGTCGAGATCACCCACGGCATCCTCGCCGGGCTCGTGCGGTCGCTCGAGTACGTCCACGTCCCGGCGCCGAAGCACCGCGACGACGAAGACTACTACGCTCCGCTCGCCGCATTGCGCCTGCCCGCGGGCTGCGACCTCTACCTCGGCGTCATCCACCACGACGACCGCGACGGCGACCGCCGCCGAATTGCAGCCGCGGCGAAGGCCGTCGCCGACTTCGGCATCGCGACCGAATGCGGCTGGGGCCGCGGCGGCCCCCCCCGCCCCCCCCGCCCCCCCGCCCCCCCCCCCCCCCGCCCCCGGCCTCCTCGACAGCCACCGCATCGCGCTCGAGCGCCGCTGACCCACGCGCGCGCAACCACACCGGGCGGTCGCGATCGAAGACCCGACCGGAGGTACACCGGAATGGCGGAACGGAGTTTCTTGTCCGAAGGTCGTTTTCCGGAACGAGCGCGATGCCGGACTCGGTGACGGCCGGCAACCGCGCCGAGCCCATCGAACGGCGCTCAGCATGAATCGGGACCGGCTTCGATGACGCACGAACTCCCGGACGCCGGGAAATCCGACACCGATCACCTTGGCCCCGGTCGCTATCGCTGCGCCGGGTGCCTGCTCAGGGATGATCCTTGTTAGGTTTGAAGATGAGCCGATTGATTGCGTGAGCTCGCTGTTGACGGCGAGGAGAGGGTGTCGAGCGGCTTTTGGCGGTCGCGGAGCGGTCCGATGGGGTTCAGCAGCGCC
>MKWU01003037.1_pt1 | contig 23143 bp, 20 predicted proteins | sample 809101 | NCBI WGS metagenome assembly MKWU01 (sample SAMN05860141, study PRJNA318959) | sponge metagenome | host: Aplysina aerophoba | place: Slovenia: Piran, Adriatic Sea, Gulf of Piran | collected 2013-05-07 | reverse complement strand
GACCATCGTGGACGGCAAGCTGTACCTCAACTACAGCCTGGGAGTGCGGGAGCAGTGGTCCCAGGACATCCCCGGCAACGTCGCCAAGGCCGACGTCAACTGGCCCAAGCTCCTGGCGGGCAACTAGTGTCGCGTCGAGTAAGTTCCTGCCTTTTCCAGGCGAGCGCCATCTCCGGAGAGATTCCCACGTGGCCGTCGAGAACCCGGGACAAGGTGTGACGGCCCACGCCTGGCGAGGGAATCCCGGGCCCTGAACGCGATCAACTGCTCCAGCTACATCGGATAGACCGTCGCGTTACCGTGGAGGTGCCAGTACTGGAAACCCCGGTCGGTGTAGCGGGCGAGCAGATAGAAGTCGTCGGGGGCCGTCTCCAGGCACTCGCTCATCATGCCGACCAGCCATTCCGCGACCGCCGGATCGTCTTCCCCCTTGTTGTCCTCCCATATCATGCAACGGACGCGAGCCCGTCCAATCAGGAGTTTCTGGAAGTCATCCCTTATCCGCCCCGGGTCCATGCCTCCATCCGCCCACTCACACTCCAGGATCAGAACCGCCTCGTTCAGGCAGTCGAGCCCAGGGTCTGCATGGGCCACCGCCAGAGGATTCGCCTCTCCATACCTGAGCCAGCAAACGTCGTACAGCCACTCCCCGCTGTCGGCGGCTCCTACACCTGAGGCGCAGACGTACAGCGGCGGCTGTTGCGCCGCTCCGGCAACGCACAGTTGCGTCTTGATCTCTCTCGTCCACTCCCCCGCGCCGGCGCCCCGGTCGTGCAGGGCGGCGAACGCTTCGTTCAGGGAATGGCGCACGATTTCAGATATGGTCTCCCGGTCCACGCGGACACTCCTTGGATTCAGCGTACTGATACGGCCCTGTGGCCTCGATACCCATCCAACTCTCTTTCCGGTTTGTCCTCACGAACCCCTCAAGCCACGAAACTTCACCCAACCCTTCCCGGTCAGGCACGCGCGGAACAGTTCGTTTCCACCGGTGCGCTGCATGAACCCCGTGGATTCGGCCAGCCCCTTCTCTGCAAGACGGCTTACCGTCGCGACCGTCTCGTGGTCCGCCGGCAGCGTCACGGCATGGCGCGGGCCTGCGGCCTGTTGTCCGATGCACCGAACCAGGGCGATTTCGTCTTCGGTGAGAACGACCTTCTCCATGCCGGCACGATCCAAAGGCGCGAAGACCCGGCAGGGGAATTCAGGCGCTGCAAGAACCTGGCCTCCCCATGACCTGAAGGACAGGCTGCCGAATCTTCGCACCGGAATTCGTACCACCACTCCTGCCGCCGCGACAATTCCCCTGTGCAGTGTCCTGGCGTAGCGCCGCCTGTTTTCGCGCCGCAAACGATCCGCCATCATGTCCGGACGCGTGAACGCCGTCGCGCCCGTGACCGCCGTCGCTTGCGCCAACCACGCGGCGCGGCGTTTCGGCGACGTCCGTGTCGTCCTCGAAGACTTCCTGTGCCTCGACCCCGAAAAAAGCGTGCCGGGCATGCTGCGCGGCATGGCCGCACCGCTCTGTTCACTGGCCACTTCTGGAATGTCCGGCACATCTGCACCACTGCCGGCAGTAATGATCGGGTGGGTGTCGCGGCGCGTGTCGGCCCGCCGGGCATCGCCTTGTCGGTTCCTGTTTCCTTGACGCCGGTCAAGAACTCGCACGATGGTCCGGGAAGTTGTTCCAGCCACTGCACAGCGAAGCCCGCGCTCAAACCCCACTCGGTGTCTCGGTGGTCGTGTTCCTCGCCGGGGGAAACAGGACACGGCTCTGTCAGGCTCGAGCCGCAGCGCCATCGGCAGCGAGCTTGTCGAGGTTGTGGACGGTACTGCCCTGGCTCCTGCCGCGGCCGCCAATCCCCGTGTTCCCATGATGCCCGGCGGCCATATAGTCCCGAATGCCTTGCGTCCGCTTCGCCGCCCGGTCCGGGCTGCTGTAAGTGACTTGTAAGCGGCCGTAATCCGATTGTAGGCTTCCGTAATACGGCGTATGACGGCGAAAACTCCCAATAAAACAAGCATATACGGCACGTCGTGTTACGCCGTGATTCTCCATGGAATCGCCCCGGTTCTCCGGAGCGTCGCAACCGGTTCCCCAGGGAATCTCCGCTGCCAGACCTGCGCTCGCGACGACACGGTTGCGGATGCCCGGAAACCGGCCGCGATCCACGGCTTCGGCCCTGTATGCTATGACCTCCCTCTCCCGCTCAAGCGCCGCTCGGGCTAACCCTTTGATATTGAGCGTCTTTTGTCTCCCTTCGCCGATCTCCCGCAATGCGGCTCCATCTCTACGGCGGAGCCGTTATTCCTTCACACCCGACGCAGCGTGCTGCCTCACGAGCCCTGTCTGCGCCCGGGTGCGCTCCCTTGCCCGATTCGAGCCCCTCGGAGCCTCTCGTACCCTGGAAAAGGCGATAGCTCTTTGGTACACGGCCGTGTAGCGATCGTGTACCGGTCCCCCTCTCGGCGGGTGATTCCAGCCACTTACCGGACTACTGGCACGGCCTCGTGGCTGGTTTCTGGCGAGACGCCTCTAGCGCATTTCCTACGGGCAGTCCGAAGGTCGGGCAGGCTGACCGATCGGCGCCGGCCTTTTCCATGACAGCCCCCGCGCGCCGAGTCCGCGCAGACGATGCCCGCTCACAGCCATGTCCGCGCCCGTCATCGAACACCGCCGCGTCAACGCCCTCATGCCCGTCCGTATGGAGCATGCGGACCGACATACGCGGGGAATTCGCTACTACCAAAGCGTGTTACACGAGGCACACGGACGACAGGCTGCGCACCGCAACGATAACCAGAGGGCCGGGAGGGGCGGCGGGGGAGGCGATGACCGGAATGTCACGCCCCGGTCGGATGGCGGCACGGAGCTTTTCAGAGCTCGTTTCGCGATGGGATTGTTGCCGGCGACGGTCGCGGGATCGGCCGGAAGGGAGCTGGGTTTCTACATATCGAGATCGAAATCGAGGGTCACCTGCGCCGGCTCGAAGCTCTCGTCCTGCAGGCGATCGTGTTCCGACTCCTCTGAACGGTCGAGTTCGCCGTCGGTTTCGAGGCCCGGACCAGACTCGCGCTCGCGCTCCGGATCGATAACGTGCTCCTCTTCGAGGGCGTGATCCGTCCGGTCATGACCGCGCGCATCCTGTTCGCCGTCCCGTTCGTGGTCGGTTTCGAGGCCGAACACCGCCTCGTGCGCGGCCTCCATCGCCGCCCCATCGAGCGCCGCAACCCGCTCGCCCGTGGCTCTCTCCAGTTGATCCGAGAGCTTCCAGGCATCATCGGTGACCAGCTCCGCCGCGTCCCGGGCCCGGCTGATCGCCACGTAGAACGCTCTTTGGTTGGTCAGATCCGGGTTCCCCGTGGGCATGGCCGCAACGATCTGGTTTACCGTCCTGCCCTGGAAAGCGTGCACTGTTGAGGCCCAGGCCCGGTCGAGGTGCCGGAGTTGGGCGTCGCCTTCGGCAAGTTTCGCCGCCGATCCGTCCTCGAGACGGAAGCGGACGCCGTCCTTTCCGACCGATTCCACAGCCGCGGTCTCGCCGTTGGCGAGCCCCGGGCCCGGATCGTTCCGTGTCCACCGCACACGGTCTCCCTTGCGAAGCTCCATCTCCTCGCTCCGGTAGACCTCCACGCCGCCCTTGGCGCCCGCCAGCATGTAGGGCCGCCAGTCCACCAGGTTGCCGTTTCCGTCGCCGAGCCAGACCGTGTTGCGCTCGTAGTCGACCCTTTCCACCTCGCGCTCGTCGCCTTTCTCCACCCCCAGGGTCTTGTACGGGCGGTTGAAGATCACCGTGTCTCCCGCCGAGTAGTTCGAGGCCCGCGCCATCTCGGAATTAGTAAGACCCCGCGACACCAGCTTCTTGCCCTGCCTCGCAGGACCGGAGACTGCGCCTTCCGCCACGAGTTGCGCCCGGATCGTGTCATTGATCTCGTCCCGCAGCGCCCGCGTCGGCGCGATTACCCCGGTTGCGGCGCGATCTTCGGGAGAGAGCGAGACCCAACGCTTCGCCGCTTCCTTGCCGATATCCTCCCTCTCGACCTGCGCGATCCTGTCCCCGAGTTTCTCGAACGCAGTCTTGACCTCGCCCGTCAGGCCCGCACGGACCGCCTCCTTGAGATCCATGTCGCGCTGGCGGAGGATCTCGTCCATCACCGCGGTCTGCATCCCGGCCTGTCTCAACTGCTCAAAGGGCTTGCCCGCCTCCACTGCGCCGAGCTGCTTCTCGTCTCCCACCAGCACCACCCGCGGAACCCGGAGCGTGGTCGCGGCCCGCAGCAGTCCCCGCATCTGCTCGCTCGACGCGAGCGAGGACTCGTCCACCACCAGCACGGTTTTCGATAACGAGGCCCGCAGGTTGCGAAGCCCCCTTGCCGTACCCCTGCCTTCGATGATTCCCTCGTGGCGCGCCAGAAATCTCTGGAGTGTCTCCGACCCGATCCCCGATTCCCGCTCCAAAGTACGGGCCGCGGAGGCCGACGGAGCGAGCCCTGTCGTGTTGTAGCCTCGGCTCTCCGCGAGCGTCCGGAGCCGGTTCAACATCGTCGTCTTGCCCGTGCCGGCGTATCCCTGCACCCCCAACACCCGGTCGCTGGTCGAGAGGATTAGCTTCACCGCTTCCTTCTGCCCCTCGTTGAGACGGCCGCCGTGGAGCTTTGTCTCCGCAATCCAGCCCCGCATGATCGTCTTTTCGGCGCCCTGGCCCGCCTTCATCAGCGCGATGGCCTCCGACTCCCGCGCCATTGCCGCGTCCGTGGTCCAGTGTTTCCCCAATTCCAGACCCCGCGCCGCGTGGAGGACACGGTCCTGTTCGAGGGTTGCCATGGCCCGCTCCGCCGCCTCGGCCGTCACCGCCCCCGGCTCCCGCGCCAGCGCCGCTGCAAGAAGATCCCCATGCGAGAACACCGCTTGGCGCTCGGACAGGTGCTCTACGGCCCAGGCCGCGGTGTCTCCCGCCGCTTGAAGCGGACCACTGAACAGGTCCGGAGCGGGTTGCTTCCGCTCAGCCTGCCTTGCCTTGGCGCGCACGGTGTCCGCCGAAAACCCAAGCTCCGCCGCCTGCCGCTCTCAACTCCGTCGAAGCTCCCCCTTGTCCACGTCCCTTTTCCTGGCCCGCGTCATCAACGCCGCGCGGTCCGCCAGCTTCGGGTTCTCCAAAGGCGCCCCTTCATCCCGCGCCAGCATCGCCGCCTCGATCTCCGCCCGCCGCGTCGAGAACCCCACCACCACCTCCCGCGACACTCCCGCGATCTCGAACCTGCCGTCCGGGTGGGTCTTCTCGATCCCGTAACCCAGGGCCTTGAGGCCCCGGGCAAGCTCGGCCCGGTAGACCGCGCCGATCGCCATCTTGTTCCGGTAGAGCCCGTCGTTGACCATGGTCCTCCACTTCCCGTCCTCGCCCTGCACCATGTTCGCCACCACGGCATGGGTGTGGAGTTGCGGGTCGAGGTTGCGGGAAGTGTCGTGGCGGAAGGTTGCGGCCACCATCTTCTGTCCGCCCACGTGGACCATCGCACGGCTGGCCTTGTCCTGCATGCGGGTCTCGACGGCGTTGCGCTCGATCCAGGAAAGGGTGCTGTTTACCGCCCAGTCGTGGGCGGCGACGACCCGCTCGTCTCCTCCCACCAGCGCCATGAGGGAGACCGACTTCGGGGCGGAGAGGGTGACGTCCCGTCCCGGCCGATGGTGGATCTCCCCGTCCTTGTCCCGCTTGCCCAGGTGCGGGCCGTCCGGCACCTTGCCTTGGAGCATGGCTTTGAATGTGTCGGGATCGACCGAACCCGAAAGCCCTAAATCCTCAGCCCCCTTGCCCGCCCACGCGCTCGCCTCCTTGTGGGCAGGATCGTCCTTCGCATAGTAGCCGTCCCGCTCGTAGTAGCTCACGCCCTGAGACGGAGAGGCGATTACGCCGATCGATGCTACCATGTCCGACGCCTCCCGCCGGGCGCTTGTCTACACCAGTCTCGCATGTCCATAGAGCCCGGATACGCGCTTTCGAGACCTCGAACAAGGGGTGATTGGCCGGATTCATAGGCGTGTCGGCTACCGGTGGTGATTGTCGTCTTGGGCAAACTCGGACTCGAATCGCTGCCTTGAGCGGCCCGCAGGGATAGTCGGTAGTATCGGAAAAGAAGCCGGAGAATCCGCTGGCGCAGGAGGAATCCTGCGAGTCAAGTGGAATCGGGATGGAAACGGAGTCCCAACCGACCGTGAACTCAGGCGGTCCCGTCGGGCTTGCTGACATCGATCACGAAGACATCGATCCAGGATCGCCGCGCCTCTGGTAAACGATCCATCAGCATCCCACGGAGCGCCCCGGGTGACTGTGGGAGGGCCAGACCCTCAGGGTGTCTCGGCAGTGGTTTCCCGGCAATGTCTCCGAACCAAAGAACAAGGTAGACGCCGCGGCCTTCCGCTTGCCAGTCAACTGCATATTTTGCGTCGAGTTGGTCGCTAGCGGCACTCCAGACTTCAGAATGCCATTGACCCTTGATCTCGACCGGTAGTTTGATCGTGTTGCGGGTCAGGGCGATATCAGCCTTTTTGCCCCGCGGCATGAGGGTCTCTGGTCCGAACCGGATCGATGGTGGTAACGAACCCGACATGTGTTCGATCAAGCGGTTGCGGCAGAAATTCTCATGTCTGGGCCGTTCCCCGTTCCAATACGCTTCCCACATGTTGGTATCGCTGTTTCGAATTCGATCCTGGAGAGTCTCGATCTGATCCGCGAACCAAACCTGCATGTCGCCAATGTCTTCGGGTAGCCCGCACGCCATCACGGCACGGAGTTGTTTGACGGTGGGGGCAGCGTATTCATCGTCGCGCCGGGCCCTTCGCTGGAGCGCCAGCGCATGCTTCATTGTATCGGCATAGCTCGGCGCACAGTTGGCAATGAGATTTTGCAGCGCCTCGGTTGCGTTCGGCGTCGGCCGGCCGGCGACTGCATAAATCACGCGTTTGATGAACTCGCTGGCGTCCCAGGGGTTGCGCTTGCCTACTGTGACGGTGCCGGGCCGGTAAGCTATTGGCCAGTTCGATCCGAACGCCTCGACAACGAAGGCAAGCTGTTCAAGCGAGAAACGGTCGAAGCGTTCACTGCGTGCTGGCCCCATTCGGTCACGGATCAACCAGAGTAAGGCCGGGTTGTCCGCCGCAGCCTCTTTGAGTGACGCCCGGTGGCGATCGAAATCGATGACGTAGGCTGCTGATCGCCACAGCAGCATCGTTTCACGCTCCAACTGGACGTTCAACATCCGGCCAACCAGTGTCTGTACCTCTTCGTCGCAGGCGCTCTCAAGGGCGCAGGTCAGGAGTAGCGTCACGATGGAGGGGGGCAACCCTGGATGGGCGCGCAACCAATCGACGGCGAGGCATCCTGCCAGCGTAGCGAAGCGGGGTTCGTGTTCAAGATAGTAGAGCTCTTGGATGTGTTCCCTGTTCTTTGCAAGTTGTGGCTCGACGCTTGCGCGGAAATAGACCTCCCAGTCCCATTCACTCTTGAAAAGAACGTCTTCGAGCGCCGGACCGATGTCAATTTGCGCAGCGTCGTTCGACCTCGACGCGTGCCGCCATGCCATGTAGACTGCGGCCAACGTGTCCCGATTAATCTTATCGATGGGATCGCCACGGCGGATCATTTCGGCAACGCCGCAGATCATGGGCGCCGCGGCCGCCTCCTCATTCCCACCGTAGTTCTCAGCGATCCTGGAAGCGCTCGGCAGGTCATCGCGACGGAGGACGGCGTTGAAGCCCGACATCACCCGATGACACAAGTCGTCGCCCAGAAATTCTCGCAAGCGCTCTACCGGGGATGCTGCCGTATTTAAACCGTAGAACTCCCCGTTCAACATATGCCACCGGCCGAGGTAGACAGCGGCAGATTCTTGAAGGACGGGAATGTCTCCAGCGGCTATTTCTTGAGCCCGTTCGGTAAGCTCACGGCGACGACGCCGGAAGTACTCTTGCCGATGCGCTTCCTCCTTTGCCTGCCGTTTAGCCCGTCTGGTCTCCCATTTCGGAGTCGCGGCCCTCGAAAGTTCTGCGAGTACGGATAGCAGTTCAGGGTCCTCATTCGCGGCATCAAGGGCAGCTTCGCGCACGACAGTCGCGAGTCCTTCGACCGAGCGGTTGAGCAACAACAGTTCTCTCCATGTGTCGACGTCGATCCGGCCTTCACCGGCGCGTGCGCGCAACGTTCTCAAACTTCCCGCGATGTCCTCTCCTTTCGGAAACAAGCCTAGCCCCGTATCGGCGAGGCGGTGGGCGGCCATCCAAGTGCTTTCCGCGCATGGCGTCAGCAGCACCTGCTCGAGGAGTGCAGCGCGACGGACGCGATCCTTACGGAAAATCGCCGCCAAACGCTTTGTGCCATCGTCATTGTACAGACGGTATCGGCCCAGCCAGCCGACCCACATCCAGACACGCTCCGGCTGAATCGAATGATTGGCTTCAAGGACTTGGGCCGCGAGGTGTCTTACGAGCCTCGTGACATACCACTCCGTCTCGTAGCCTGCCTTTTCCATCAACGGTCGCGCGCGTTCCGTCAATTCGTCGAGCCATGAAGCGAGGTACTGCGTGTCAAGACCACTGAAGAGACTGTCGGGCACATACTTGAGCTCGGCCGATTCTTCTTGGGAATCCTGATTCCGCGCCAACCCCAAGTACGCCAGGACAGTGCCGACTGCCGTGCCGATGGGAACGGCAGACAGACCGGCCTTGCGGAGAATCTCGAAAGCGAGCCGCGCCGAGTTGGCATCCTCCATCGCGAGAAGGCGACGAATACGTGTCTCCCAATCGTCACTCACAGCGGCGGTGTAAAGCGCATTGCCGGCGCACGATCGTTCTACGACCGAGCGGTCGCGGTCAAACAGTATTGTCTCCAGTTCCGGGCGGAGTCGCTGGGCAAGCGTTGTCCCGGCCATCGCTTCGAGTAGAAGCACGGTGAACTGCATGTCCCGGCTAGGCACCTGAACTATGGCAAGGATTTCGTCCCGGAGTTCCGGACGCACCAAGCCGGACGCGGGATGCTGGCCCCAGTCCTCGGATCTGAAGTAGGGGTTTTCCTCGGACAGATCCCTCAATGCAACGAGCAGGTTCCGGGCCTGATCGAGATCCAGCGTTTCGGCATCGCCGTAGCGCAGAACGGCGTAGGGATCAACGTTGATGCAGGGAGCCGCCAGGACGTCGCTGAAGTGAGCCATCCACGCGTGCAGGCCGCGCAACGAGGTCGGAACCCCCTCGCCCTGCCGGAACAGACCGAAGAGTCTCTTCTTCGAAACGCCGGCTTCGAAGCAACGCGCGAGCCATTTGGCCCCGAGATACTCGGCGATGACGCGATGGATATGAGTGAAGCGGTTTTCGCCTTCCGCCTGAAACAGACGGGTCCTGATCGCTTCATCCGCAAACCGGCTAGACTGAAGCCCCGTGATGTCCACGATATTCAGGTATTCACCGGGCGTTTCCGCGTAGGGTCCCATGTGAATCCCGACGCGGCCGCACAGGAGTTGCGCTGCACATATCGCGCCTGCCGCCAGCAGCAAATCTTCGTCGGTTGCCTGGACATGCGGGTCTTGGTGGTGGCGCGGATTGTCCTCCTTGAGCATCACACGGCACGCTTGGTCAAAGAGTCCTGCGCGAGTTTCCGGAAGCGGACCCGCCGCCCGTGCAACCTCCCCGAGCAATCGAAGGGTCAAGGGATTCCCGTAGAGGGTTTCGATCCCATGGTCTGCGAGGTGAACCAAGAGGCCATCCGCATCAACTTCCGGGAATTTCTGAGACAGAAAGGCACGCGCATCGTCACGGGTAAAGGGTTGCAGATGCAGCAGCACCGGCGCCGATCCATAGTCATCTTCGATCTTTACTCGGTCGGCCGCGCCCAGCCAGTCGGCTTCGCGACAGGAAAGAATGAAAGGCGGATTGCTCAATGCCGAGAGCTTCCTCAGCACCGCGTCGACCGCGCCTCCCGGCGCTGCGGAGGCGATTTCGTCGAGGCCATCGACAATGACGCACTCGTTCCTGCCAACAAGCGAGGCAAGGTCGACGCGACGCTCAAATGTTCCGGCACGGAAATACCGCATTCCAGCCTGCTTGCCGAGTTCCCAGGTCAGCATGCTTTTCCCCAAACCGGGATCGCCGAGGATCACCACAGGCTCGGAAAAAGACCGAAGCTCGTCCTCGCCGATGACCATTCGTCCCCGCTCTCGATCCTCGTAGGCCAGAGTTCGCTTTATGTTGGTCTGCATCGACTGGAGCCAATGGAAATGCCTATCGCCACCAAACCGCTCGTTGCCTGTCGCCCAAAGGTTCCAAGGCAACGATTCCTTTGTCCATCCTACGGACCTTCAGTGGTTCCACCAAACACGAAATGCCATAAATCATGCGGCGTCGGAAGTCGTGCCGAGATTCGCCATATCGGCTACCATACTCTGTGCGATTCGGGCGGCCGATGTCTTCACGGACTCTCGCGCAGGATGAGCGTAGCCTCTGGAGGTCTCCAAATAGAAGCAGATCGACAAGCACCGAGGTGCGGCGGGTGTGGAAACCACGCGCCGAAGGGCGTCGCTATCGCGCTTCCTGACCGCTCAAACCGTCGGGCGATGAAAGCCGTTATGCATCCGGCACTTAGCCCGAGCGACGCTTGAGCGACAGCGCCCGCCGCGCACCTGCGGGAAGGGGTCCCGAACCGCCGAGCGGCTTCCAAACCGTACTATAGGAAGCACGAGGCAACAAATCACTGCAGGAAGGCATGGACACACGCGGCGTCACTCACTCGCTCCGCACTGTCGGCGGCGGTCTTGACGGCACAGCGGATGCTTGCGGCGTGTGGCGTAGCGCGTTACAGTGCAGCATGAGGATCAGGCACAAGGGACTGCGGGCGCTGCACGAGCGGGACAATCCCGCGCGGGTGCCTGCGGGTCTGGTGCCACGGCTCAAGCGCATCCTGTTCCGGCTGCAAGAGGCGACCCATCCGCGAAGCACCGACGCGCCGGGCTTCCGGCTGCATCCCCTGAAGGGCGACCGCGGGGGCCAGTGGGGCGTTCGCGTCTCCGGCAACTGGCGCGTGGTGTTCCGCTTCGAGGACGGCGAAGCCGTGGACGTGGACCTGATCGACTACCACTGACCGAAGGGGAGTGCTGACCATGAACGACATTGCAAGCGAGCGCGTCGGCCCGATGCTGAACCCGCCGCACCTGGGCGAACTGATCCGCGAGAGCATGGACGATGTGGGCTGGAACGTGACCGAGACGGCGGCGCGTCTCGGCTGCGAGCGCGGCACGCTGTCGCGCCTGCTGAACGGCAAGGCGGGCGTGTCGGCGACCATGGCGCTGGCGTTGGAGAACATCGGCTGGGGCACCGCCGAGCATTGGATGCGGATGCAGGCGAGCTACGAGCTTGCGCGGGCGCGGCGCGACTGGACGGCTGCGGATCGGCGCGTGAGGGCGCCGCACGCATGAACGAGGCCCGGGCCGTCGGCGCTGTCGGCTCAAGCTGATGCGCCTTGCCATGCCGGAAACTGATCGCTGATAACAGGCTTGATGCGGGAGGACGCCCATGTCGCTGAATGAAAACCTGGGAAGGGCCAAGCAGCAACGGAACGACGAGTTCTACACGCAGCTTCCCGACATCGAGAACGAACTGCGCCACTACAGCCGACACTTTCGCGGCAAGGTCGTGTACTGCAATTGCGACGATCCCCGCATCTCCAACTTCTTTCATTACTTCTCGTACAACTTCGAGCGCTTGGGTCTGAAGAAACTCATCACTGCGTGCTACAAGAACCAGGAACGCGACCTGTTCAGCCGTCACGACTCGGAGCAGGCGATATGGCTTGAGTACAAGGGGAACGCTAAGGGCGGCAGGGTGCCCGAAGTCGGGGATATCGGAATCCGTGAGTTTGAGGAGGACGGCGACTTCCGCAGCGAGGAATGCATCGACTTGCTAAAGCAGGCAGACATCGTGGTGACCAATCCGCCGTTTTCGCTGTTCCGCGCATATGTTGCCCAACTGGTGGAGTACGGTAAGAAATTCCTGATCATCGGGAGTCAGAACGCCATTACCTACAAGGAGATTTTCTCACTAATCAAAGACAACAGATTGTGGCTTGGTGTCACCCCGAAGGGCCAAGACATGCTGTTCGATGTGCCGGAGGGATACGCGCAGGAATTGGTGGCGACCGCAAAGGAGGGGAGCGCTTATAGGGTCGTCGAAGGGGTTATCAAGGGACGGTTGGGCAACGCTGCCTGGTTCACCAATCTCGACCATGCCAAGCGCCACGAGGAATTGATCCTCTACAAGCGGTACTCGCGGGAGGAATACGCAACCTACGACAACTACGATGCAATCAACGTGGACAAGGTCGCCGATATTCCGATGGATTGGGATGGGGCGATGGGAGTGCCGGTCACGTTTCTCGACAAACACAACCCGGAGCAGTTTGAGATTGTCGGTCTTATCGCGGGCAACATTAAAGGCATGGCGGGTATTGTTTCGTCACGTGGAAAAGATGGCCCGTACATCAACGGTAAGCTAAAGTACGGCCGTATTCTGATCCGCAACAAGGCACCGCAAACATGAAAATCGAACTGAACAAAATCACCGTCCGCGACCTTGTGAAGGGCTACATCGACGACGGTGAAGGCGGCGTGCGCGGCTATGGCGGCAAGCTAGACATCCGCCCGCCCTTTCAACGCGAGTTTGTCTATAAGGACAAGCAACGCGATGCGGTGATCGAGACGATCAACCAGGGCTTCCCGCTCAACGTGATGTACTGGGCGGTGCGCGAAGACGGCACCTATGAGGTCATTGACGGCCAGCAGCGGACGATCTCCATCGCGCAGTACGTGGAGGGCGATTACTCCCTTGACGGGCTTGGTTTCTTCAATCTGCAGGACGACCAGCAGGAGCGAATCCTTGATTACGAGCTACAGGTTTACGTCTGCGAGGGAACGGCCAGCGAGAAACTGGCTTGGTTCAGGATCATCAACATCGCGGGCGAAAGGCTGACGAACCAGGAGTTGCGCAACGCGGTCTATGCTGGCCCGTGGGTGTCCGACGCAAAGCGGCACTTCAGCCGGAAGGGGGCCGCCTGCCCGGCTTATGCAATCGGAAGCGGGTATGTGAATGGGAGAGCCGAGCGGCAGGAATACCTCGAAACTGCGATCCAGTGGATCAAGGATGACGGCCAGACGGTCGAGGAGTACATGGCCGCGCATCAGCACGACAAGACCGCAACCGCCTTGTGGAGTCACTTCCAGGCGGTAGTCAACCGGGTGAAAGCGGTTTTCCCGAAAGACCGCACACCAATGAAAGGCGTGGATTGGGGCGGGCTTTACGGACAACTCAAGGACGAGAGTCTGGATCCCGAAGGTCTTGAGGCCGAAGTCGCCCGCTTGTGGATCGACGACGACGTAACGAAGAAGGAGGGCATCTACCCGTATCTCCTCACCGGCGAGGAAAGGCATCTCAACATCCGGGCCTTCTCCCAGGCCATGAAGCAGAAGGCGTTCGAGATTCAAAAGGGCATCTGCAAGGTGTGCGCGAAGGCGTTTGAGATCGCGGACATGGAGGCCGACCACATCACCCCTTGGGCGGAGGGCGGGAAGACGAACGAACAGAACTGTCAGATGCTGTGCAAGCAGTGCAATCGCAGGAAATCCAACAAATGAAAACAGGGACAAGGAAAGGCAGCCCAGAGGTCGATCCCTGACCTGATGCCGCCGCGCCTGCGCCGGGCGCATCGGGCACTCTACCGCGTGGTTGACGGGCTCCACCAAGGGTTCTACGTCAAAGCCAATCGAGTTCCGCAAGTCGAACACGGGCGCGACGAGACGGCGGCGCGCATTCAAGATTCATCGCCTCCGCAACGAGGCTCCCGACCCGCTCCGCCGCTTCGACAAGGTGCTCATCGGCAAGGTGGACGTAGCCCGCCGTCGTTCGGTGTCGCTTGTGACCGAGCAGCTTGCCGACGAGCGGCAGGTTCTCGCCCGCCATGACTGCCTGACTGGCGGCGGTATGCCGAAGGTCATGCAGGCGAAGGCTACCGAGCTTCGCATCCGTGCAGACCGTGCGCCAGCAATCGCGCAACGAATCGTACCCCTTGCCGTGGGCATAGTTCGGGAACACGAAAGCGTCGCGGTCGCGGTTACCGGGCAGCGCCGCGACGTGCGCCTGCGCCGCCTCTCCGAGCGGCACCGCGCGCGGCCCAGTCTTCGAATCGCGTAGGTTGAGGGCGTCCTTGCCGATGTCGCGCCAGCGCAGATCGAGCACTTCGCTGCGGCGGCAGCCGGTGAGCGCCAGCAGCCGGATCGCGGCGACGGCCTCGGGCCAGCGCGCTTCGTGATCGTCGAGCGCGCGCCCGAGCCGGGCCAGTTCGTCCGTGTCGAGGAACCGCGCAACTTGCTTGCGCGGGTTCATCGCAGTGCCCAGACACGGGTTGGTGTCGCGCTCGCGCAATCCCCATTCCTCGGCCCGGAACATCATCGCGCGCAGGATTTCCAGCGCCCGGTTGGCCGCGCCGGGCTTGTCCTTACTCGCCGCGTCGAACCACTCCGCCACGTCCTCCGCGCCGATGCGGTCCAGGAGCATCTTCCCGAACGCGGGCAGGATGTGGGCCTTGAGGTAGACGCGCACCGTTTCCCGCCCGGAGGGCTTCCAGTGCGGATCGCTGCGCCGGAGGTATTCCCCGGCGGAAGGTCGGCTCCTGCTTCTCCCGGCGGATGTCGTCGGCGGGATTCCCGCCCACGCGGATGCGGTCGAGCATATCGCGGGCGCGGCGGCGGGCCTGGACGAGCCGCATTGCCCCTTACCGGACGACGACCACGCGGCGGCTGCGCCCCTCGATGCGGGCCTGCACGATCCAGACCTTGCGGCCCGACGGGTGGATGCGCAGCCCGAAGCCCTGCAGGGACTTGTCGAACAAGATGACGTCTTTGCCGCCGGGCTTGCTCTCGCGGGCAAGACGCGGCGTAAGGTCAACCGTTGGCATGATCGCTCCCTCCCCCGTGCTTTGCGCCCCTGCCGGCCAGAGCCGCATGAATGCGGTCCGATACCCGGTCGGCGGCGTCGGCAACCGACTGGTCGGAAAGATGAGTGCAGCGTTCGGTCGTCTCGACCAAGGCGCGACCGAGCAGCTTGGCGACCGTCACCATGTCCACGCCGTTCATGGCGGCGGTGGAAGCCCACGAGTGCCGCAGGTCATGAAGCCGCAGGCCGGGCAAGCCCGTCTCGTTGCGGATGCGGTCCCAATGAAAGGCGATGTTTGTCGACGGGGCGCGTTGGCGGGCGGTTCGGGAAGACATATGGGCAATCGGCGCTGTAGCGCGGGATCGCGTCGATCACCGCCCGCGCGGCGCTCGACAGCCAGACCGTGCGCGGCCCGGATTTCGAGTCGGGAAGGTGGATGCGCTTGCCCTTGATCCAGTCCCATTCCAGCGAGACGATCTCCCCGAAGCGGCAGCCGGTCAGCATTAGCAGCCGGACGATGCCGACGATATGCGGGCAATAGAACTCGTCGCGGGTCAGCAGAGCGTTGAGCCGGGCCATTTCCTCCGCCGTCAGGAACCGCTCCTTCGGCTTCATCCTGTAGCGCCGGGTGTTCTTGCAGGGATTGGTGTTGTGGCGGCGGTAGCCCCAAAGCTCAGCCATGCGCATCATCATCGACAGCACGGGCATGGCGCGATTGGCGACGCCGGGCCTCTCGCTCATGGACGCGAACCAGTCCCGGACCTGTTCGACCGTGATGGCGTCCACGGCCAGACCTCCGAAGGCAGGCAGGATTTCCTTGTGGACGATGTTGGCGTTGGTCTATCGGGTCTTGGGCTTCCAGCGGCGGGCCTGCCGGTCGAGGAATTCCACGGCGAAGGCGGCCATCGGATACCCCGGCGTGCGGGGGCCGTTCCCGGCCGTCGCCGGTTCGATGTAGCTGACGATGAACCTGCGGGCCTCGCGCCGGGCTTCGGGGATCGTCATCGAATCGGCGTTGCCGAGCGTGGCGTAGCTGCGTCTTCCGCGCACCGTGCCGCCGACGGGTTCCTGGCGGCAGTTGCTGCCGCGGCTGCTCGACATCGCTACGAGCGATCCGCGTGTCCAGGGATCGCGGTTGGGGAGTGTGCCGTGATACTAATGCCTGATGCCCCTTCGATGCCGGACATCGACGACGCGCGGAGGCGATTTTTCGAGCAGTCCACCTTGTCCACAGGCTCGGTGAGAGGTGGGCAAAGGAAGAGTTTGCATTCTCGGAGGCGGTTGAAGTAGACGAAAACTACGTAGGATCAGCCCAACATCCAGAGACGGGGATGCGGCACTACAGAAGGCTGTCGAGGTCTGGAGTATGGCAAGGAAGCGGCTCAGGTGTTGCTGATCTGGTTGCCCTAATAGCGAGGAGGGAGCGTGTATGTCACGGGAGGCAGGACCTTCGCCGACGCGTAATCTCGTATCTTCGTAAGCGACAAGTTCGGTGCTGCGACAACGCACTGGAGCAAACTGCGCGAGCGGCTTGATCGAGGTGTGGGCAATCCATGCCCGTTGCTTCTAATTGGGATAGCCGCGAGCGTGATACGGAAGGGTGTGAGATGAAGGTCCGCAAGATCGGCGCGGTAGGCCTGGAAGATTAACTGACCACTTGGGCCGCTGATTGGCCGTCTCCACAACATGCAGTGTTAGGAAATCTGAGCACCTAACGGGCTCCTGTTGCTTAGCTACCGCCATGCCCGAGAGATCATCAAGGAGTGGAGAGCCGACAACAACAGCAGAAGACTGGACGCGAGTCTTGGACGACCCACACCCATAGAGTTCGAGACCGGTCCCGTGCGTAATTCTGCTCTATTTGTCGAGTCATGTCTCGTAACCCATACCAGAATGAAGGCGGTAAGCCTCGACTAAAACCGTCGGTGTTCGTCCTCATGGACATTCTAGGTTATCAGTCCTTACACCAGGAAGCCGAAGACAGTGGGACACAGGCAGAGTTTCTGGAAAGTTTACATGGGGCGTTACTGGATGGGCGAAACTGGTTGGAGGATAGGACGGTTGATGAGGCGATAGAAGCGCCCCAGCACCTTTTCGACAAAGATCGTCACGCCCTCAAGGCCTTTAGTGACAATATAGTAATAGGGTGGCCTATCCGTCAAGACGCCGAGTCCGAACTCGGTGATGCGTTTGATAGGCTCGCGTGTTTTCAACTCAGCATGGCGAACGCGGGATTCTTCGTCAGAGGGGCAATTTCGGTCGGTCATGCATATATTGACGACATTGTCGTGTCTGGAAAAGCGCTGATTGAAGCTTACGAAGGTGAATCGCAATTGGCCAGGGACCCACGAATCATTCTTACAAGGTCGGCGGAGGCCAGAGTACAAACGCACCTGAGGTATTATAGGCCTCGTGAAGCCGCGCCACAGACACGCGATCTGCTCATTGATTCCGACGGTCGGTGGTTTGTGAACTACCTCAATGCGATTCTAGTGTTGGAGGATTATTCGGGTCCATTCGACTATGAACTCACGAGGCACAAGCAGGCTGTAGAAACCCAATTGGCCAAGTACAAGGGCACCCCAACAATTTTTGCGAAATATGCATGGGTCGCCGGATATCACAATTACTTCTGTGATTTGCACTCTCATTATTTCACCGATGAGTATAAAATTGAGACCGACTTATTCCGTTCCGCTCCCAGACTTGTGGTGGAGTGACCGGAACTCTTTGGGAATCGTCTAAGGGCGACCGCGGTTGGACAAATGACGCGTATGGAAGACCATCTCTAAGGAGATTGTGAATTGTCTATCACCCCGCGACTTCGGCAATCCTGCTCGCGATGCGGTTGGCGGCGGACTTGACAGGATCGTTGGCGAGATGGGCATAGCGGGCGGTGGTCTGGACCTTGTTGTGACCGAGCAGTTTCCCGATCATGGGTAGGCCCTCGCCGACGAGCAAGCCGCCGCTGGCGAAGGAGTGCCGCAAGTCGTGAATCCGCAGGTTCCCGATGCCCGCGCGCTGCAGGATGAGGCGCCACGGCCCGTGCAGAAAGGCGAGATGGGTCCCGCGCTTCAAGCCGGGAATCACCCAGGGGCTGTCTTCCTTGCGCCGTATGCCGCGCAGCACCGCGATGGCGGGATCGCCCAGATGCACGATCCTGGCGCCGGTTTTGGAGTCGGGCAACCGGAGCTCGCCCCGGTCCAGGTCGACGTCCTCCCACCGGAGCGATAGGATCTCGCCGCTCCGGCACCCCGTCAGCATCAGTAGCCGGATCGCGGCGACCGCCCCCGGCGACGCGAAACCCTCGCGCTCCGCGTCCCGCAGTGCGGCACCGAGGCGGCGGTACTCTTCGTCGGAAAGGAACCGCTCGCGTCTGCGCTCGGGGTACTTCTTCACGAATCGGCAGGGATTGACGCCCTCGGGGCGCATCTCCCAGACCTCGGCCATGGTCAGCATCCGGGAGAGCACGCCAAGCGTCCGGTTGGCGTGGCCGGGCACTGAGCGCATGTCATGGTGAAGGGCTGCGGCGTCAGCCCTGGAGATGTCGGCGACACGGCGCTTGCCGAGTCGGGGAAGGATGCGCTTCCCGATGATCTTTCGGTAGAGTTCAGCGGTGCCCGGCTTCAGGTGGTCGGGGGCGTATTCGTCGAGGAAGCGCCGGGCGAGGTCGGCCATGGTGGACCCTCCCGCCTTGCGGGGCGTCTTCCCATCGAGGTCGCGGCCGGTCCTGGCGAGGGTGACGATCTCCGCGGCGCGCGCCCGCGCGGCAGCCGGGGTGATGGGTCCGTGAGGTCCGATGGTGGCCTTGACGGCGCGTCCCTCGTGACGGTACTTGACGATGTAGACCTTCCGGCCGCTGGGGTGGACACGCACGCCGAAGCCCTTGATGTCGTCGTCCCAGACGACGCGCTCGCGTTCTGCGGGTTGGAATGTGTCGACGGCTCGCTTGGTGATTTTGGGCATGGTTGATGCCTCCTTTGCATCTCGATCCGGGTACCGTTTAGGTACCCACACGGAGCAAGTCAGAGGCTATTCTAGCCCATCCGTGACGCGACGTAAAGACGTTAACCTACTGAAAATATGTAGATTTGTCTACCTATGGCGCCTCATGCCGCAGTTGTAGAAATAGTATGTCGGCATCCCTGTTCAAGTGCCCATCGGACCCGTTGTGCCACGAAGCGGGCGAACGGTTCGATGTCCATCCGGACGCTGGCTGCTTCAAGCGCCGCGAGATAATCGTCCCTGTCCTCCACGCGGATTACCGTCCAGGGATAACCACCTGCCGCCAGCATGGCGTTCATGAGAAAGCGGGCCATGCGCCCGTTGCCGTCCGGATAGGGATGGATGTAGCCGAACAGCCAGTGACCGAGCACGGCGCGCGCTGACGGCTCGGTTTCGTTTTCCAGCAACTCGAACAACGCGGGCATGGCATCGCGCACCGTCTCCCAGCGCGGCGGTACGTGACCGGAGCCGCGTAGAAACACGGCGCTGCCGCGGTAGCCGGCCAGGGCCGGCGCTGCGATCAGACCGGCGGCCACGAAGGGCTGGAACAGCTCGAGATACCAGTTCCGATGCGCGGCGCGGACAAGTCTGCCCGGGTCGCCGCCGGCGATCACTTCGCCGACCGTCTCCCTGACAAGCTGGAACGCCTGCCAGTAGCCCCTCGCAGCCAGGGCGTCGCGGCTCTGCCGATCGGCCTGGTGACTTTCCGGATTCCAGTTGCCGAGGCGAACCCGTTCGACCAGTTCAGCCGTCACGCGATAGCCTTCAATCGACAAGGAGTGGTATGCGTCGCTCCGGTAGATTTCATCGACCGCTCTCAGATAGGCGTTTCGGTCCCGCGGCAAACCGGGGGGATCAGGGAATGCCGCGATCACCGGCAGCCGGGAGGCTTTCCACATGGCTTGCAGGCGCCCCACGATGGGCGCCGCGGCATGGCTCAACACTCCGAACGTCTGTTGCGGCAGGAACGGATCGCTCTCACGCGCATCGTAGCCGGCGGCCCTCATTGCCCGGAGGATGTCGTAGGCCGGTTCGGCCCGTCCGATTCGGCGGAAGGCGCCGGCAAGCCGACCGGCGATAGCTGAATGGCCGCCTTCAAGAAGACGGCGAAGCAGATCGGATGCGTCACGAATGCCGGCGAGCACCACCTGTGCTTCCACCGGGTTGCGGGCGAAGAAGCCTTCCGAGACCTTGGCCAATGCCGCTTCCGGCTTGAAGAGCCGGAGCCCATCCTTTCGCAAAGATCGGCCTCCGGCGGCATCCGCCTTTGTTTCAGGTCGTAAAGGGAGGTGCCGAAAAGAAGCTCGACCACGTTGTTGGCGCCCTTCGGAGTATAGAGGATGAGTTGACGGGGGATGACGGTGTTTTCGGCATGCAGGAGCAGCGACTCCTCCGGCGAGAGATGCCACTGGTCGTCAAACCGGGCAGTACAGTAACGGATGCAGAACTCCCAGAAGGAGGCGAACCAAGGCGTCGTATCACCGGAGTCGGTGCCCGGGCTGGATGAAATCAGCCATCCTTTCAGGACCTCGCGGAGAAAGCCGTTCCGTACCAGACGCTCACGATGAACGCGCGTCAACTCGTTAGAGCGGACGACGCGCCTTCCTCCCCTCTGTAGTTCTTCGAGCCGTGCGAGTGAAGCGGCAAGTTTGTCATGTGGCGTGCTCATCTTCTTGTCCGGCTGATACAAGTTTATCGTGCCGTGTGATTACAAGTATCTCATGAGATGATCTACAAGTATATAGCGTTGTGCAAGTACAAGTCCAAGTTGTATTGCAGAACCCGGCAAGCGGGCAAGAGCCGGACCAGGTAGCGGCCGGGTCAGCCGGCGATCTTGAGGACCAGGGCTTTCGGCCCGGCGCCGTGTCGGGCATATGCGGCCACCGGCAAATGGTGAACCTGGAAGCCCGCCTCTTTCAAGTGGGTGCCGGTCTCTCGGCAACCCTTCGGCAGGACTGCGTTCCGGCCTGCGAACAGTGCATTGCATCCCAGGCGCCGCGCATCATCCGCATCGACGGGATGGAGCCGAGGCACGTGGTCCTGAATCTCCTTCCTCGCGGCCGGGTCGAAAGCGTCCGGAAGGAACAGCGCGCTGCCGTCGCCCACCGGGCACAGACAGGTGTCGAGGGGCCAATCCCAGCCGTCGGACAGGCGCAGCGATTGGACCTCGTGATCGAGGATCTCCGAGAGCGCCTGGTGGGCGGCCAGATCGTCGTCGGTGCGATAACCCGCGTATAGCGTTCCGTCCGCCACCACGAGATCCCTTCCACCTTCGAACGTGCATCCTTCAGGCAAGTCCGGCATGGCATAGCCGCGCACCATGAAGAAGTTGGCCCATGCTTCGGCTTCGGGGCGCCGCGACACGTCGCGCGGACGGCTGGCGATGAAGGTGTCCTTCCACACGAAGCCGCCGCTGGCGGCCGTCACGAGCTTGGGCATGTCGGGCCGGGGTTCCAGCAGGTCGACCTGGACGTCCAGTTCGTCGCGCAGGAGACGGTAGAGGCCGCGCCACTCGGCCATGACGGCGGAGGCGTCCTCGCCGGGCGCGGGCTCGTAGTGGAGCGGCGGGCACATCAGGACTTTCACCGCGAACTCCCCTACCCTGCCCTCAGCAGCCGTTCTCCGGGAACAGCCGGGCCACGTTGCCGCCCAGCAGCTTGCTCTTGACCGCGGCGCTGGCCTTGACGGCCTTGACGATGGCGACGGCGTCGCCAAGGCGGTCGATGGTGGGGAAGTCGCTGCCCATGAGCACCTGCTCCTCGCCCACCATGTCCATGGCGAAACGGATCTCGAGCGGACGCCAGAACGGGGGCGCCGTGTCAATGAAGATGCGGTGTTGGAACTTGTCGAAGTAGCCCTGCTCGCGCTTGTCCCAGAAGGACGGGTTCAGACGGTTGCGGAGCGCGAACCAGGCGCCGCCCAGGTGGGTGAAGACGAAACGCAGCTTGGGGAACTTCTCCAGCGTGCCGCTCATCATGAGGCGCACGATGTTGATGGTATTGTCCATGGCGCGCCCGAGGTTGCGGGTGAGGTTGAACTGCTCCATGCCGTGGGGATGGGCCAGCGGCAGCTCCGAGGACGGGTGCACGAAGATGGGGATGTCCAGGTCGGAGACCAGCCGGTAGAACGGGTGGTAGCGCTTGTCGTCCAGCAGCGCGCCGCGGATGTGCGTGTTGATGCCGACGCCGCGGAAGCCGAGCTTTTGCACCGCGCGCTTGAGCTCCCGGCGGCCGCCGGCCTCCAGCGCGGGCACGTGGGCCAGTGGGATGATGCGGCCGGGGAACCGCTCCACGAGCTGGCCCATCTCGTCGTTGATGAAGCGCGCCGCCGGGACGTCGATCCAGTCCACCCAGCAGCCGACGTGGAGCACGGCCTGGTCGATGCCGACCCGGTCCATCTCCTCGATCTGCGCGGCCATGTCCGCGGTCATGACCGGCGGGCCGAAGAGCTGCACCCCTTCCCGGCGGATGGCGAGCCGGTCCGGCCGCCGCACCACGGTCTCGCCGGCGCGGATCAGCGGTTCCGGGTTCCGGTAGTGTTCCTCGGGCATCCAGTGATGATGCGCATCGATGATCAGCGTCTTCGCCATGGAGCCTCCTCAGGCATCAGCCCCTCTGCTCGGGGCAACGATCCAGATACACGCCAACGATAGCACACACAGAACGATGCCGATCCAGCCCGAGCTGGCATAGCTGCCCGAAAGGTCGTGGAGGTAGCCCGCCAGCCAAGGGCCGACGCCCGCGCCCATTCCTATGCTGAAAGCCAGGAAGCCGATGATGGAGCCGAAATGTCTCCCATGAAAGATATCCGCGGCGATGGTCGGATAGAGCCCCTGGCGCGACCCGAAACCCACGGCGAACAGCGGCGGGTACAGGGACAACACGAGTATCTCCGACATTCCGTCGAGGTTGAGGAGGACCACGATGCCGCCCACCAGGGCCAGGCTGCCGATGGTGTAGGCCCGCTCGCTGCCGATCCGGTCCGAGAGCGTCCCCATGCCGATCATGCTGAAGGTGGTGAAGAACCCGGTGAGGCCCAAAACCCAGGCACCGAACTCCCGCGAGAGTCCGGCGTCCACCATGGCGGCCACCTGGTGCACCAGCACCATGTGCACGGGGATGGCGCCAAACACGAACCCCCCGGCCAGCGCCCAGAACCGGTAGTTGCGGAGCGCCT
>MKWU01003036.1_pt1 | contig 23147 bp, 20 predicted proteins | sample 809101 | NCBI WGS metagenome assembly MKWU01 (sample SAMN05860141, study PRJNA318959) | sponge metagenome | host: Aplysina aerophoba | place: Slovenia: Piran, Adriatic Sea, Gulf of Piran | collected 2013-05-07 | reverse complement strand
CAAACATATACCGGCTGTCCATATCCCAAGCAGCCGGAGCCGCTGACCGTGTGCGTTCCCGACGGCGGGCTGGGGCCAGGCCACGGAGCAGAGAGCGGGTTTGCCCATCCCATCTGCACGCAGGCGGGCGGGGCCGCTCGCCTGCGGGACCACAACCACAACAGGATGCGGGCGGTCAACCCTCGCAGATAAGCCCCTCCCGAGAGGGGACTATAAAAAAAGATAGCGCCTTGTAGCTCAGGTGCCGTCAAAGACTAAACGCCCAGCGGCGTTCTGGGCCTCAATCCGGGCAGCCATGTCAGGCGGCAGATTGATCGGACGCTCATTGGGGAACTTGTCGGCCTCTACTGCCGGACGCATGAAGTACTCGTCCGGATGAGAGACGGCCGCCTGGGTCTTGATGGAGGTATCGAGATACCACTGGCGACGCATGAAGTCCGGACTAAAAAAGACCGTTGATTCTTCCGGTTTCCAATCCATGAGCTTGTGACTGTCATTGACCAGATAGGACATAATGTCCGTCCGCAGATCCCAGTGGGAAATGAACAGGGTACCGTAACCCAGTTCTTTGCGTCCGGGATTGAAAAGCTCAGCCAGCCTGACCTCAATATGGTCAAGCTCCCCGTCCGGCCCGTATTGCTCGCCACGTAGCGGGAAGAATGAGGATTTCTCCAGCCAATAGAGAAGACGGGGCATGTAATAATCCGGCAACCAGTCTGGGCGCGCCACCGCCTCAACCACATAGCATTCAACCCCGCCGTCCAGCGTATAGTGGGGAAAGACCTCACCCATGAGTTTGATGCTGGCGGTCTGGACGGCCCGGGACTGTCCGGTTTCACCGTTGCGCAGAATCATGGTCGGCCGCGTGTTCGGAAAACGGACCGTCTGGTGCAGTACGTCGGTGCCGATCAGCCGCCACGAAAACTCCCAGGCGGCCCGTCCCCACGCATCGTCCGGGGTGAGGGCCATGTTGGGGAAATTGCTCTGACGCCGAGGCGGGGCTTGGTGGCGCACCCGTCGAATGGAAGACGAATAGGCGAATCGCTCCTCCTTGGTAATATTTTCTTTGTCCGTCCGATACCGGATCGCCAGCCACTGACCCCCTTCGGCCGCCGGAGGAGCAATCGCCTGGCTCAACGAGCGATAGATCTCTTCACCCGGTGCGGCAGACAGGACTTTGCCCACCCCGCTTGTTTCGGAATCATAGCTGACAAAGGTGATGGAGGTGCCGGGGTTGAGAAGCACCCCTTGCGGCGCAATAGACGCCCAGGAGTTGGCCACGACAGATGACCAGCGCGTGCGCGGCGTGAATTCCATGGCGCGGTAGCCCATTTCCTCTGCCGTATACGGAGGGACGAACGGATGGGCTTCGGCTGGAAGATATGGGACCTGGGCATGACGCGGCGTATCGCCCTCAAGCTGGACCAGGGCCAACTCTTCTTCCGACATCTCTTCGACCGTTTTCCAGGTTGGTTGGGTTGGTTGGATCTGTTGGGTCCGTTGAGTCGATTGGGTCGATTGGGTCGGCGGCTCAGCCCCCAGGACAAAATGGGGAAGTGCAAGGACACTACAGATGAGCAGAACACAGCAGGCTATACGGCTACGGGACATGAATACCACCCTACTCCAACATCAGTGTTGCAGCACTATAAGGTCTGAACATTCATTCAGCAATATAAGCAACTTGAATTCTTTGTGAAAATTGCAGTAGCTTTGGTTATATATGATGAAGAAGCGGAGGCGAAGGCCGGGTCGCGTTGACCCGGACGGCTCTTATCCTGGAGCCAGGAGGTCGAGCGCTTTGCGGGTTGCGACCAGGCGGTCTTCGTTGACCGGACTGACAGCCAGGACAGGCATGGCTGCCCCGGCTTCGTGGAAAGCGGCAAGCTGTTCGCGGCACTGGCTGGGAGGACCAAACACACAGACCTGATCCACCATGGCTTCGGACACACAGGCGGCCGCAGCACGGCGGTTGCCGCTTTTCCAGGCTTCTTGCATGGCTGTAACTTCATCCCGAAAGCCGCAACGTCGCCACTGCTTGCGATAGAAAGGCAAATTCCCGAAAAACGCCAGATTATAGCGCGCCGCAGAGCGGGCCTGCTCAATATCGTCTGAAATAAACGTCGGGATACTCACAATACACCCTACCTGGTCCGGATCCCGCCCCACGCGCTGCGCCGCCGCCTGCGCCGCCTCAACGAGCTGCGTCAGATAGGGCAAGGCCGGCAGAAACGGCATAATCCCATCGGCCAGCTCGCCACCGATTTCGGCGCTTTCAACGGTCACCGCCCCCACATAGACCGGTACGCTATAGTTGCTCTGCTGCGGACGATGAAAGGCGCTCAGCGACTCCCCGCGAAACAGGGTATTCAGCGCCGTCACATACCCACGCATATACTGCCGCGGTTGCTCCATGGTGATGCCCAGGGATTCGAGCAACGGGCGGTGGCTCATGCCCAGCCCGAGTATCATCCGCCCCTGCGAGAGCTCCGAAATAGTGGTGGCGGTCATGCCGGCCAGAAACGGATGACGGAAATAGATATTGGCGATATTCGTTCCCACCTTGATGCGAGACGTTCCCAGCGCAATCGCTTCGGCACACGCCAAGGCATCCCCCCGACCTTCGTTGACAAAGACAGCGTCAAAGCCCTGGTCTTCGGCAATTCGGCCGATTTCAACAAACTCCTGTGGGGGTGCGGCGGTTGCCGTCGAGAGGACAATACCCAATGGATGCATGCGTTTTTCCTTTGTCTGGCCGTACAGGGCCGGTAACGCGAGGAGGTGCTCCGGTCTTAGTCGAGCGGCACGGGAGCATCGCCCCGCTCGCGGACCTCAACCGACGTTCCGCCAGCCTGTCCTGTAATCGTATCAAAAAAAATAACTGTACCCTCCATGACCGCTTGCGCAGAGATGACCTGATACCGTCCGGCCTGCGGACGGTAGGCCAGGTAGGCCAAAAGGGCAATAATAAAAAAGAGTTGAAAGCTGAGGAGCCGAAGAAATTTATCAACCCGTTTCATGACGACGGTTGTCTCATCTGTAGAGCGAGAATCCTTAGGCGGCATGCGCTCTCCTTTCTCTATTCATCTCTATTCACCTGTTCCGGGCAGCTCTTTATATAGGGTGCCTTATAGTAGGGTGTCCGCGACCGTTTCTCAATTTCTACCATCGGAGACCTTTTTGTGGGCAGCGTGAAGGGCCTGTTGTACGGCCTCTTGGGGTGTCTGCACGACGGACACGCCTTGAATATGGGACCAGGCCCGTATGGCAGTCACCGTTTTTCCAAGCGTCAGTGCCAGTGCGATTTCGGACAGCGTCCCAGTCGCGCCAGGCAAGGCAATCACCGCGTCTCCCGAGGCGACTACCAGCATATTGCGAGCATGCCCCAGCCCGCTGGGGATGACGATCGAAATGTCAGGCGCGGCACTGGTCGCCTCATACGTTGGCAGAATACCGATACTTGTGCCCTTGTTTTGCGCCGCGCCCCGGGCGGCCGCGGCCATCACACCGCCGAGTCCGCCGCATACGACGACGGCGTCGTGCCGGGCAATCAGCCGGCCAACCTCCTCTGCCCAGCCGGCGACTTCCGCCGAGGGCTGGCTGTCACCAATAACGGCGATTTGGATCTTGCGTGGCATGCGTAAACCGGCGGTCGTTCAGATGTTCGTGTGCGCACGCCTTATGGCAACAGCAGCGATGCCAACTCCGGGATGGCCCGAATCGTATATTGAGGGCGTGGACAGTCCACAGGCAGTTCGGCCCCGGAGGCGTTGACCCAGGCGATATCCATCCCCGCCCGTTGAGCACCGGTCACATCGTCATGGGGAGAATCGCCAACAAACAGGGCGGATTGGGGCGCAACCTGCAATTGGGCGAGCGTATCATGAAATATCTTTTGGTGGGGTTTGCGCCAGCCATGTTCCGCCGAGATGACCGTACAGCGAAAGCAGTCGGCGACCTGCCCTTCTTGAATCACCCGTCTCGCAGTTGGAGCATGATCAAAATTTGAGACCAGAGCAGTCGGGTAGTGTTCGCTCACGCGAACGACGAACTGGGTATGAGCGGGAGGAACTTCGGTCGCGTGGGCGAGCAGGTCCATATGGGCCAGGGACAAAGAGGTCCCTAAACGAGCGGTTTCAGGGGAGTCGTCCAGGCCGGCGTGGACCAGGGTGCGACGGAATCGTTCCGCAGAGCTGATTTCACGCATTTCTGCTGAACGGATTGCGCCGAGTTCTTGGTTCACTTCGCCCAGGGCCTGATGAAACCGCTCAAAGGGCACTGACGGAACCACGTCCGTCACCACGTCGCGCAGCCGACCCATGGTCGAGCGTGTCGTCTGCCCCTTCCACTCAAAAACCGGCAATTTTCCCGGATTAAACAGCGCAATGGTCCCAAAGAGGTCGAACAGCACAGCGTCGTAATGTTTCACGCTAGTCCTTTACCGATGCACTGAGCGTATTGCATTCCGCGGCCGAGCCCCAACAGGTGAAGAGAGTTTTTTGCGCAGCCATTCTTTACGTTTTTGTCCTCAGAGTGCCGAAGTTTTTAACCGGAGTTTCCTACTTGTGCAAGCAGAGACCATGTATTATGGTTTTGGATAGTCTTAGAGAGTACCGGGAACACTATGGGAGGAGACCTATGGCAGACAGCAAGGTCGGTGCAGGGGAAGAAATCACGGAACAGAGTGTTGTGGGGTTTGAAGAAGACCTGAGTGACGTCGAACTTCCTCAAGAGCTCCCGATCCTGCCTCTGCGGGGCGTCGTCATCTTTCCTTCCGCCATTGTTCCGCTCCTGATTTCACGCGCCTCCTCCCTCAAGCTGGTTGAAGACTGCCGGAAAAGCAATAATCTCTTGGGCTTAGCAGCCCAGAAGAATCCAGAAGATGAAGCCCCTGGGCCGCAGGCTCTTTTTTCGCGTGGAAGTGCCGGTCGTATCCTGAAAATGCTGAAATACCCGGACGACAGCGTCCGTATTCTGGTCCAGGGACTGAAGCGGATCGATATTCGAGAATACGGACAAATCGAGCCCTATTATCGTGCGCAGGTCACACCGCTGGAGAACGAAACGGAAGCATCCCGCGATTTGGATGCGCGCCAAGCCCATCTCGTCAGCCAATTTGCCAAGTTCGTCTCCATGGTTCCCTACCTGCCGGATGAACTCCAGGGCGTGGTCATGAACATCAAAGACCCGGCCAAGGTGACGGACCTGATTGGCTCGAACCTCAATATCTCGGTTGATGAGAAACAGGACCTGCTGAATACCTTGAGTGTCCGCACCCGGTTGGAAAAACTGTCCGCCATTCTGAACCGTGAAGTCGAACTGGTTGAGCTGGGAAATAAAATCCAGTCTCAGGTCCAGAGTGAGCTCAACAAAAACCAGAAAGAATTCTATTTACGCCAGCAGATGCGGGCGATTCAAAAGGAGCTGGGAGAAGGAGATTCCCGTTCCAATGAACTTGACGACCTCCGCCAGAAAATAGACGAAGCCAAGATGCCTGAGGAGGCACTCAAGGCGGCAAACAATGAATTCGAGCGCCTGAAAATCATTCCTCCCGAGTCGGCGGAGCACTCGATGGTGCGGACCTACCTCGAATGGCTCATCCACCTCCCCTGGGCCGTCACGACGGATGACAACCTGGATATTCCTCACGCCCGCCAGGTCCTGGACGAAGACCACTACGACCTGGAGAAAATTAAGGACCGTATCCTCGAATATTTGGCTGTGCGTAAGCTCAAGCAGGACTCGAAGGGACCCATTCTCTGTTTCGTCGGTCCTCCGGGGGTCGGCAAGACATCTCTGGGACGCTCAATTGCGCGGGCCATGGGCCGCAAATTTATCCGTCTCTCCCTTGGCGGAGTCAGAGACGAAGCGGAAATACGCGGTCATCGCCGGACGTATATCGGCTCTCTACCGGGTCGCATCGTTCAGTCCTTGCGCTCCGCCGGGTCCAATAACCCGCTGTTCATGCTGGACGAGATAGACAAGCTGGGCATGGATTTTCGTGGCGACCCGGCCTCGGCCCTACTGGAAGTGCTTGATCCCGAACAGAATTTCTCGTTCTCCGACCACTATCTGGAAGTCCCCTTCGACCTGTCCAAGGTCATGTTCATTACTACCGCCAACTACCTGGAGCCGGTTCCGCCGGCCCTCAAGGATCGGATGGAGGTCATTGAACTGGCGGGCTATACGGAAGAGGAAAAGCTCGAAATTGCCAAGCGCCACATTATTCCCAAACAGGTCGTCGAGCATGGTCTCACAGACGAACAGGTCGAGTTTACCGATGAGGCGGTGTTGAGTATTGCGGTTGGGTATACCCACGAGGCCGGCGTTCGGAACCTGGAACGCGAGATTGGGGCCGTGTGTCGCAAGGTCGCCCGAGGCGTCACCGAAGGGAATACAGAAAAAATCACAGTGACCCAGGAGAAAGTCTCGGATATGCTGGGGCCGATTAAATTCTTCCCGGAAGTGGCCGAGCGCACCCAGAGGCCCGGAGTCGCTATCGGACTGGCCTGGACTCCGAATGGAGGCGATATCCTGTTCATTGAGGCGACCCGTATGGTTGGGAAAAAGGGCCTGACCCTGACCGGCCACCTCGGCGACGTGATGAAAGAGTCGGCCCAAACCGCCCTGTCCTATGTCCGCTCCCAGGCTGATCAGTTGCGTATTCCAGCCGATTTTTATGATAATTGCGATATTCATATCCACGTCCCCTCGGGCGCCATACCCAAAGATGGCCCCTCTGCGGGGGTTACCATGGTGACGGCCCTGGTTTCCTTGCTGACCGGTCGCAAAGTCCGCCAGGACGTTGCCATGACAGGCGAGATTACCCTGCGGGGGAAAGTGATGCCCATAGGCGGTCTCAAAGAAAAAGTATTGGCAGCCCGGCGAGCCGGGGTCACGACCGTCATCGTGCCCCAACGCAACGAAAAAGACCTGGAGGATGTCCCGCCCACGGTGCGAGAGGAAATGCAGTTTCGCTTTGTTGAGTTTATCGACGAGGTGCTTGAGCATGCGCTGGAAGTGACCCCGGTTGACGTCACCGCCACTCAGGCGGGATTTCAGCCCGAGGTCCCGCCCTCGTAAGGGCGGCTATGCCTCAAGAGCAGCGCATGGAACTCAAAACGATCGATCAGCTCTCTCTGGCACATAAGCGCGTGCTGATCCGCGTTGATTTCAACGTACCGCTGACGCCGGGACAAAAAGCGTCAGAACAAAAAGTAAGCGACGCCACGCGAGTCCGGGAAGCCTTGCCCACCATACAGCACGCCCTCGCCCAGGGTGCGACCGTCCTGCTCGCGTCTCATCTTGGGCGTCCTCGGGGAACCGTCACACCGGCTCTCAGTCTCAAACCGGTGGCCACGCTCCTCCAGGAATTGCTGGGTCGTCCGGTGCATCTCGCTCCAGATTGCGTGGGACCGGCGGTTCAACGCCAGATCAACCAGCTTTCGGTCGGGGCGGTCGTCATGCTTGAGAACCTTCGTTTCCATGCTGAGGAAGAAGCTAATGACCTGGCGTTCAGTCGTGCACTGGCCGATCTGGCCGACATCTACGTGAATGATGCGTTTGGCTCATCCCACCGGTCGCATGCCTCGGTTGTGGGCGTTGTGCAACATTTCGAGGACAAAGGGGCCGGATTTCTTGTGCGCAGAGAGGTTGAGGCGCTGTCATCTCTTTTGTCCGCACCGGATCGCCCTTTTGTAGCCATACTGGGTGGAGCGAAAGTGTCGGACAAAATCGGACTGATACACAGCCTGCTGCCACGCGCAGACGCTATCATTATCGGTGGAGCCATGGCCTATACCCTCTTGCGTGCACAAGGGGTGAAAACGGGCGGCTCACTAGTCGAGCCGGAGAAAATTGGCGAAGCCAGAAACGTATTGCAACAGGCTCAACAACAGGGCGTCGGCATTCATCTCCCGCAAGATCATATTGTGACAGCGGAGATGAGAGTAGGAGCCGCCACTGTCGCTACGGCGGGAGCCGATATTCCCGATACTCAGCTCGGGGTAGACATCGGACCACACAGTATTGCCGCGTTTCGGGCAGTTGTGCAGTCTGCCAGGACTATCCTCTGGAACGGCCCCATGGGTATTTTTGAAATGTCTCCGTATGACCGGGGGACCCGCTCTATTGCGGAAGCGGTCGCCTCCCTCTCGTCCTGTTTTAGTGTTGCTGGCGGCGGGGATACGGTTGCCGCCTTGAGTCAGGCAGGCCTGACCGACCGAATCAGTCATATATCAACTGGAGGCGGGGCTTCCCTGGCCTTTCTCGAATCGGGAGACCTGCCCGGTCTTGCGGCATTACGGTCGTAAACCGTTGAGCGGCTTGACGGCTCCGTATACCTCAGTTTTGATCTTGTCGGAGTGCATGTTTTCTGTTAGAGGTTTGCAAGGCATTCCCGTTCGGAGGAGTCTTTTTTTCGGACAGGCCCACAGGAAAGAAAGGAGATCAGGAGATGATTCGAGGAGGTAGAGGCTTTCATTTCGTTTGGGTTATGGCCCTCCTCTTTCTGGTTGCAGGCTGTGCAACGGAAAGACAGAAGCGTGCATTCTACGGTGCCGCCCTCGGTGCCGGTATTGGCGCCGCAGCCGGGAGCGGAGTAAGTGACAAAGATACCGATGCGGCGGTCGGGGCTGGGGCCGGAATTGGGGCACTGGTCGGTGCGGTCTTAGGCTATTATTCGGCGGACGATCCGCCACCACCGCCACCACCGCCACCACCGCCACCACCGCCGCCACCACCGCCACCACCGCCACCACCGCCACCGCCGCCACCTGAACCCAAGGAGATCATCCTGCGCGGGATTAACTTCGACTTTGACAAGTCGGATGTAAAGCCAGAGTTCGAGCCGGTTCTGGATGAAGCGGTCCTGATTCTTCAGGATAATCCAGATCGTACCGTCCTTATCGAAGGGCACACGGACTCGATAGGCTCTGAGTCCTATAACCAGAGCTTATCAGAAGAGCGTGCCGCCGCAGTACAGGCGTACTTGGTCGATAAAGGCATAGACGCAAGTCGTCTCGAAGCCGTCGGACGTGGGGAAAATGACCCAGTCGCCCCCAATACGAACGACAACGGGACAGACAACTCGGAAGGCCGGGCTATGAACCGACGGGCGGAACTCATCGTTCAATCTGGCGGTGAATGATACGTTGCTCTGCACAGGCTGAGACACGCTGGCGTGTCTCAGCCCTACCCAGCACTAACGGGGCGGGCGCTTGGTGAGAAAAACCAGCCCCGCCCTTTTCGCGTCCCACCTGTATGCTGCCACTTAAATACCTTTTTTACGCTCCCGGCCTGCTTGTGTTCTTTTTCTTCTGCTTGGCGACAGCCGAGGAGACACCTCCTCAGCAAAGCGCTCCACCGCCTCATACGGGAGAGGCCCAACCTGCGCAAAACCAAACGCCCTCCAGCCCTGCCTCTTCAGTCGGGGAAGGGGCGGAAGATCAAGCCCGGGCGAGTTTTGATGTCTTTACTCGCAAATGGATGCGGAAGCTGGCAGAGACGGAAGACTTTCAGAAAAAGAGGATGCAGATCACACAAACACAGGAGGGATTTATCGCCGAATATATCGGCTATCTTCCCTATCGCTATACAACGATCAAGCTGACCAAATCAGAGGCCACCCCTTTTATCGGCGTCCTGACCTATTACAAAAAGACTATGCGGAGCGTCGGTAAAACAGAAAAACAGGCGATCAACGGCCTGTTTGAACATGCCGAGACCAGCCAGGTGTCCGAGATATTTCGCTACACCAAAGGGGAATGGGTGTACTAAAACGCCCGCCTCTTGCACTGGGCTTTTACCCTCTCGCTCCGGTTCGCCCTCCCCTTGCAAACAGGTCCGGCGTTCGCAACTATAACTCCTATGGTTATACGGCGGAAACTGGTGAGATTCTTTTCCGTGCTCGTTTGCGTACTCGTTCTCCTGCTTGGCTTTCGGCCCGCTCAAAGTCAACCCATCGACACGAGTGGCTGGCAGGTCACGCAGCAAGTTCTCGACAACGGGCTGACCGTCATCATATTGGAAGACCATCGTGCTCCTGTCGCCACCCTTCAGGTCTGGTACCAAGTCGGCTCACGTAATGAGCGACCGGGCATCACGGGTATTTCTCATCTGCTTGAGCACCTCATGTTCAGAGGAACGCCGACCTACGGCAAAGGAGAATTTTCTCGTTTGATTCAGGAACGTGGCGGACGGCTCAACGCGTTCACCTCTGCCGACCAGACCGTCTATTTTGAAAGCGCGGCAGTCCAGCATCTCGACCTCTTTCTTGAACTCGAAGCGGACCGTATGGCCCATGTCATGCTGGATGAGGAAGGTTTTCTGTCGGAGCAGAAAATTGTCATGGAAGAGCGTCGGCTGCGGACGGCGGATGAGCCGAGTTCCGATCTGTGGGAGCAGGTCAGTGCCGCCGCGTTTACCGCTCATCCCTACGGCTGGCCCGTTGTCGGCTGGATGCACGACCTGGAAACCGTCACCCTGGCAGATGTCAAAGCCTATCATCAGACCTATTACGCTCCCGGCAATGCCATCCTGGTGATCGCCGGGGACGTGACCCCAGAGACCCTCCTGCCCCGCATCCGCCAGACGTTTGGCCAAGTTCCGGCCGGGCCGGCAATTCCCGAGATCACCTCAGTGGAACCACCACAGCGGGGCGAACGGCGCGTTTTTCTCAAGCGCCCGGCATCGCTGCCGCTGTATATTGCCGGCTATCATGTCCCGACCTTCAACCAAGACGAGAGTTTTGCGCTCTCCATTGCGGCCACTATTCTGGGCGGCGGTCGGAGCGCCCGCTTGCAACGCTCGCTGGTTGAAGACCAGCAGATTGCCCTGAGCGCGAACGCCAGGTATGATCGAACCTCACTCGATCCCACACTCTTTACCTTGTCCATGCGGATCGCTCCGGGGAAAACCTGGCAGGCCGCGGAACAGGCGTTGTCTGAGGAGATCACCCGGCTCAAGACTGAACGGGTGACGGAAAAAGAACTGGAGCGGGCCAAGAATCTGATTGAGTCGAGTTTTACCTATTCCCAGGACTCGTTCTTCTATCGTGCTCTGCAACTCGGGCAGTACGCCGCTCTTGGCGACTGGAGTCTCATCCTCAAAGTCATTCCTGGCCTCAGGGCCGTCACAGCGGAACAGGTCCGACAGGTGGCTCAAAAATATCTGATCGATACGAACCGAACCGTCGGCATCCTGGAACCTGATGGCGCACCCATTCGGGAAGTACCCCAGGGAGGCCCAGGACGCCGGGGGGCGCATTAACAAATCCGTTCCTGCTCGCTCCGACCCTTCCTAGCGCGTGAAGGAAGCATGCTATGACACGAAGCCTTCTTATCAGCCTTATTCTCAGCCTCGGTTTTGCGCCGTCTCTCTCAGCCGCGCCGCTGGGCGTCCGGACCGTGCTCGATACCAACGCGACGCTGCTCGTTGCCGAGCGCCCCGGTCTGCCCATGGTCGTACTGAGCATGATCCTCAAAACCGGTGCCGCGATTGACCCACAGGGCAAACAGGGAGTGGCAAATCTCACCGCCGAATTACTCACGCGCGGGACCAAGAATTACTCCGCCCAGGCTCTGGCCGAAGAACTCGACTTCCTGGGAACGTCATTATCGGTCGAAGCCGGCAGCGATGCCACGACCGTCGGCCTGACGACCTTGACCAAGAACCTGGACCGCTCTTTCGCCCTCTTAGCCGAAGTCATCCTGTCCCCGACCTTCCCCCAGGACGAATTCGAGCGCATACGCAAGGAGATTGAGGGCCGTCTGCACAGCAACCAGGAAGACCCCGGCTGGGTCGCCGGCAAAGCCTTCAAAGAGCATCTCTACCCTCAGCATCCCTACGGACGGTTGATCTCGGGCCAGGCAGAGACGCTGGCACGTATTACGCCGGCTGATATCGAGCAGTTCCACGCCACCTATTATCGTCCCAATAATGCCATCATCGCCGTTGCCGGAGAAATCACTCAGGACCGGATCGGTTCCCTCCTCGCTGCTCATTTTGCCGACTGGCAAGCGGCCGACCTACCCGATTTCTCGTGGCCGGACCCACCCGAGCGAGCGGCCCGACAGGTCAACCTGAATAAAGAGGTCACCCAGGCCAACATCATGATCGGCCATTCGGGCATCGCCCGCTCGCACCCTGATTATTACGCCGTTCTGATCATGAATCACATTCTCGGGGGCGGGGGATTTGGCTCGCGGCTCATGGATCGCATTCGAGAAGAGCAAGGCTATGCCTACTCTATCGGCAGCTATTTCTCCGCTCGTAAGCATCCGGGGCCTTTCACTGTTGCCTTGCAAACCAAGAATGAAAGCGCCCGGCAGGCCATCGATGAAACCCTGGCCGTCATTCGGCACTTCAGGGAAGAAGGGGCAACCGAAGAGGAACTCGAAGCGGCAAAAGCCTATCTCATCAACAGCTTTCCGCTCCGGCTCGTTTCCAACGCGGATGTCGCCGGAATGCTTCCGGTGCTCGAATTCTACGAACTGGGACTTGATTACCCGGATCGCTATCCAGGCATTATTGGGTCGGTAACGCTTGAGCAGGTCAGAACGGCGGCAAAGAACCACCTCCACCCGGATCAATTCGTTCAGGTCGTGGTCGCCGATCTGGAAAAGGCTGGCCTGGAACGGGCCGAGACTAGCGCCGATGTGTCCGGTGGGGACACGGAACACACGGCAACGGAAGAGCCAAACCCTGCCGCGACAAGGGCGGATTGAGGCGCCGCCCGACACGCGGAGCGAGCGTGTATGCTTCTCCCAGGCAAACTCCCAGCCCATTTTCTCAAAACCTGTATCCAAAACGCCGGGACGGAAGACCCGCGTGTTCTCATCGGCCCGCGGTTTGGTGAAGACTGCGCCGTCCTCGATGTGGGCGAGCAGTATCTTGTGGTCAAAACAGACCCGGTGACATTCACGACCGAAGACGTGGGCTGGTACGCCGTGCATATCAATGCCAACGACGTCGCAACCATGGGTGCACAGCCGGCCTGGTTTCAAGCCTGCCTCCTCTTTCCGCCCGATACCTCAGAACACAACGTCAGACAGGTCTTTGTCCAGATTCACTCCACCTGTCGAGATTTGGGCATTAGCGTTACCGGGGGCCATACGGAAGTGACCGCGGCCGTGTCTCAGCCGGTCGTTGTCGGCAATATGACGGGCGTGGTCGCCAAGGACCGATTAGTGACCACCCAGGGAGTCCGGGTCGGAGACTTGGTCGTAATGACCAAGACAGCCGGTCTTGAGGGGACCGGCATTGTGTTTACCGAGAAGCACAAAGAACTGGAGGATATTCTTGGACCGGAGCTTCAGGACGAGGCGCAGAATATCCGCGTAACGTGGGGAATCTCCATCGTTAAAGAAGCACTGTTAGCCGCCCAACACGGCGCAACGGCCATGCACGACCCGACAGAGGGCGGCGTGGCCATGGGGTTGTATGAGCTGACCGTTGTCAGCGGCCTCGGTATGCAGATTGACCTTGACACTATTCCCATCCTCCCCTCCACTCGAGTCATATGTGAGCATTTCAATATCAATCCACTCGGGTTGATCAGTTCCGGCACCCTGCTCCTGACCATTGCTGCTGATAAGTGGCCGTATCTCGAACGGATTTTTCAGTCGGAAAACATTCCCGCTCAGGTCATTGGGGCCGTTACGCCAGAGGCCGGTATTCGGGCTCGGCGGAACGGCCAGGAGATGCGGTTTGTCTACAGTGAAAGAGATGAGTTGCTGAAGGTGCTTTAGGAAAGATTGCCCAAACTGGTGCTAGGGGATATTAGCATTTGACGATCAAGTATTTTGGCAGATTTAGAATTATGCCGCGCAAATCAAAGGAGCCTAACTAGCACAGATGTTTGACGTTACCGAATGGTTGGAAAAACACGCTTACGGCTACGAAAATTTGTCGGGCAAAGAGCGACAAGCTATTACCGGCTTCTCCATACTCTGGAGTCTTTTCGAGGCTCAAGCGCTGGGCACGTCAGCAAACGTTCCCAAAATTGTAGAAAAATGCAAGAACCTATGCGAGCCCATAGGAAGGGTGCGGGAATGCCATTTCTCCGATTCCCTGGCGTACTTCCAATGGCGATATACTAAAGATGGGGCAGTCAACCACCTCTTTGACAACCTCCATCTTCCGAAGGGCGACGCCCAGAAGCTTGTCAAGAAGGTAATCCTTAGGAACGAACCTACAACGGCGTATAAGCTGGCCGCATGCCTCATTATTGTATACCGATACCGGAATAACTATTTTCATGGCATCAAATGGGCTACCGAATTCCGGGACCAGCAGAAAAACTTTGAAGAGTCTAACAAGCTCTTGGCATTCGTGCTGGACCAGTTGAATGAAGGGTGAAGTGAGATGCCAGAAGAGACATTTGCAGAAGAAGAGGTCACGTATACCCTCGAAGTTCAAGGTCGTTTTATCATCATTGAACACGTACCTGCCCGAGTCTCCCTGCAAACGGGGGAACGATTCTTCTCGCCGGATACGGTCGAGCAACTACAGACCATTGTCTGGGATGAGAAAGTACCGAGTCGTGTCGTTGAGACGCCGGTATTTGAGTTTCCTAGAGCCTAAGTTGGTGAAGATTCAGTCGTAAGCGAGGGTACCCTGGATAAGCTCCCGAAAGACAGTGCGGGACAAGAAAAAGTCCTTCGCCTTATCAAGTATTTGACTCGGCTTGCATCGCTACGCACCAAAATCATAAGGAATGTCAGTGAATTTCAAAATGTGCTTTGGATCAAGGACATTCCAAAGCAAAAGGAGTGCTTCACGCAGGCATGGGGACCCAACGAAGATTTTGATTCTGATATATGGATTGAAGTCAAAAACCGGAAGGAACCGCCTTTGCCCACCGTTCCCCTTATATGTAAAGACTGGATTGAAGAGGCGTCCCTACGAGACAAGAGCGATATACCCGGCCTTCGACCTGAAATCATCGTTCAGGTTGAAAATCCCGATCGGCCTCAAGAATCCGACCAGCCTGAATTTATCCCTCGTACCGAACGCCTTGACGATCACCCCGACATTCAAAAGAAATGGGACAACTACGTTGAAGAGCTTTGGCTGCCTTGGGTACAAGCGCATGATGAGTGGGCATCTATCCATGAGGTCTACTCAAAACTCTTTGCTATCCACCAAGAGCAACTCCGGCGCGGTGAAGAATATGAACTCATTCTTGCGCTCGGCCTGCTTACTTGGAAGACCCCAAGTAGCCAACATGTCCGCCGTCACTTGATTGTCGCAAACGCTATTCTTGAGTTTGAAGCGCGATTAGGCAAGTTCACTGTTCGGCCACTGCCGGACGGCGCGAACGTTCGTCCTGAACTCGATATGTTGGACATTGAGGAGCAACCGGTACGCGCTGGGGAAGTCGCAAAGGATTCACTAGCTATAGCTGGGGATGATCCATGGGATAACAATTGCATTGAAGGGGTGCTCCAAGCTCTCGTTCATTCCATCAATCCGCAGGGCGAATATGCCGGCACGTTAGAAGCAAGGGACACCCATACATCAAACAAACCTACCGTTGAGTATGCACCTGCCCTTATTCTGAGAAAACGTTCCGCAAGAGGGCTTACCGATACGTTAAAACGAATGGAGGAAGGGATTGAGAAAGGTGAGAATATTCCCGCTCAATTCCAAGACCTGGCCGAAATTCAGTCAGGCAATGGTGATATTTCGAAGCCCGGCTCCGATGAAACGAACAGTGGCTTTAGCCACGAAGTGTTCTTTCCAAAGCCTTTCAATAACGAACAACATCAGATTGTAGAAAAACTCCAAACGGCCAGCGGTGTCCTTGTGCAAGGGCCTCCAGGTACAGGGAAATCCCACACCATTGCGAACCTCATATGCCATCTTCTTGCCACAGGACAGCGAACCCTTATCACTGCCAAAACACCACGCGCACTCCAAGTTCTTGAAGGACTTTTGCCGGAGGAGGTCCGGCCGCTGTGCATAAATCTTCTTGGCGGCGGACTTGAGGAAAAGCGCTCGATGGAGGCCAGTGTCGGCGGAATCTTGGGCAAGGATGGAGGATGGAACGCGAACCAGGAAGCAAACGAGATCAAGAACCTCAAACAAAAGTTAAGGGAGTTACGAGAAGAGAAGGCTAAGGTCGATAGACGGTTACGCGATATAAGAGAATCCGAAATGCATTCGCAGTCCATAGTGGAAGGAAAATATCGAGGTACAGCCGCACGTATAGCCGAAGCGGTTAGCCAAGACCGGAATCTATATGCCTGGTTCACCGACACTCCCCCTTTGGACAAAATGTGTCCAATCACCGAAAGTCAATTGCGTAGTTTGCTCACGGAGCTACGCGGTTTCGGACCAGAAAAACGGCGTGAGTTGGGCCTTATATGTCCTAACGATTTGCCGTCTGTCGAGCAGTTCATCAATCTCGTTCAGTCAGAACAAAAGGCGCATCAGGAATACGACCGCTCCTCCGACGGAGCGGATGAGCGAATCGTAGAAATGCTGGCTAGTATCGCTGAAGCTGACATAGCGGAAATCCGTGATTCTCTTACCGCTTTCAACAATTTGTACAGACGGCTGTTGACATCACCATATTCTTGGATGCCTGACGGAGTGCGCGATATAATCGGTAGCAATGTATCCATATGGCGTGAGCGCGAGCGGGCGACGCAGACTACCATCGTTGCCATTGAGCCTCTGGTATCCGTAGCTGACAAAACGAAAATTGATCTCCCAGATGGGGCTAACATCAGAGCACTGCTCGAAGATGCATCCAAACTGAAAGAGCACTTGGAGAACGGCGGAAAGCTCGGTTGGGGTCCGTTCCGTCCTAGGCAAGTCAGGGAGCATATCTTTGCCCTCAAGCCCGTTCGGGTAAACGGAAGTTCCTGCTTCGATCGTGAACATTTGTCGGTTTTGGCCAATGTACTACGAGTTCGTATCGAATGTGAGGGAGTCTGGAGGTTTTGGGAAGGAAGTAATGAACAGACCCAAGACCCTTATGTCTTGCAATTACAGGCACTCAAGGGGCTCCACAAAGCTCTGACTGATGCTTTAGCGATTGGGAAACAACTGGATCATTGTCGGGAGTCCCTGGGGCAATGCACCGCTCTCAGAGAGCCTGTTTGGACTGATGAATCCCAGACTGAGCGATTGATTGCTTCTTGTGAGAAGGCGCTGGCGACTCAGGCCAAAAGTCTTGTCGCAGATCAGATACGTAGCATTGAAAAGCCGGTTACATCACTTGCAGAGAGGACTGACGCCCACCCCGTTACGAGCGAGCTACTTCAGGCAATTCGCAACCGTGACGTTGAAGAATACGCACGGGTCAAAAACGTAATACAGGGATTGGAGAAAGAGTGTCGGAGGGTACAACAGTTAGATGAAGACATCGAGCAACTCCGCCGAATCTTGCCAAAGCTCACGGATGAATTAAAGCGTTCCTACAATGACCCTTGCTGGGATAGCCGAGCCCAGAAGACATCAAATGCTTGGGATTGGGCGCGAGCGAAACTCTGGATTGAAGAATACATACGGAAAGAAGACGCCCCGAGTCTTGCTATACGCGCTCGCCAAATTGAGGATGAGATTAATGGAGCTACCGCAAAAGTTGCGGCCCTTTATGCTTGGTCGTTCTGTTTCTCCCGGCTCAAAGAGAATCATCGGCGTCATATGCAAGCCTGGCAGCAGTCAATGCGACGCCTGGGGAAAGGAACTGGAAAACATGCCCCTCGGCGTCGGCGCGAGGCGAGGCAACACCTGAATGAATGTCGTGAGGCAGTCCCTGCATGGGTCATGCCGCTGCATCGTGTTTGGGATACGGTAAATCCCGCTCCGGGCATGTTTGATTTTGTTATCGTTGATGAAGCCTCGCAATGTGGAGTGGAGGCGCTTCCACTTTTCTACTTGGGGAAGAAGATACTCATTGTAGGGGACGATAAGCAGATTAGTCCCGACGCCGTCGGCCTGGATCGTAATGCCGTGCAGCGTCTGATGGATCAATTCCTTGACGATTTTGAGTTCAAAGATTCGTTTGACGTTGAGAGCAGCCTGTTCGATCATGGAAAACTTCGTTATGGCGACTCACGAGTCACTCTGCGCGAACACTTTCGCTCCATGCCGGAGATCATCCGTTTTAGCAACGACCTTTGCTATTCCGCCACACCGTTGGTACCGTTGAGGCAATACGGACCCGAGCGATTGACCCCACTTGAGCATATTTTCGTTCGTAGTGGTCATCGCGAAGGTTCCAACAATCGCGTAGTGAATCGGCCAGAAGCCGATACCATTGTCGAAAAGATTGTCGAGTTGTGTGCCAACGAACGGTATTCTGAGAAAACCATTGGTGTCGTTGCACTCCAGGGCAATGCACAAGCAAGCTTGATTGAAGGACAGTTGTTGGAACGACTGGGCGCGGAAGAGATGGAGCGGAGGCGTCTTGTATGTGGAAATCCCTATAGTTTCCAGGGTGACGAGCGCGACATCATGTTCCTGTCGATGGTCGCAGCTCCTAATGAGAGGATTGGCCCGCTCACAAAATCAGCGGATGAGCGTCGGTTCAATGTTGCGGCAAGCCGTGCCCGCGATCAGATGTTTCTTTTTCACTCCGTAACCCAAGACGACCTTAGTAGTGCCGATCTACGCCGAAATTTGCTTGAATTCTTTGAGCATACAACACCGCAAAAGATCGCTGGTATGGAACGGGACGAACTGGAACGTAGAGCTGACCAAGACAATAGGGCGATAATTGAACCACCTGCTCCCTTTGATAGCTGGTTTGAGGTTGATGTCGCGTTGGAACTCGTGAGAAAAGGCTTTGACATCAAACCTCAGTATGAGGTTGCAGGCAAGCGGATAGACCTCGTTATTGAAGGCGGTCAGGCACGCTTAGCGGTCGAGTGCGACGGCGATGCGTGGCACGGCATAGCTCAATACCAGGCGGACATGCAGCGCCAGCGGCAAATGGAGCGCTGCGGGTGGGAATTCTTTCGGGTTCGAGGATCGGCCTTCTATGCAAATAAAGAGGATACGCTGGAAAGGCTGTGGCCAATGTTGGAAGAAAGGGGAATCTTCCCTACTGCATCAGAAGGAGATAAAAATACCGCGATTAACGGAGACGAGAACAAGGAGAAGACGGAAACGCAAACGAGGACTTCACAGAGTAGGCCGCAAGGGAGGGCATCGGTTGATGGTCCAGGAGGTAGTGATAATCTTTCTAACCGACGCCCTGAAGAAGTGACGGCAGCGGAAATTCAAGAAGCTATTTGTCGTGCTTTATCAAAATGTCCGAATCAATCCTGCAAGATAGATTCAATGACAAAGCTCGTACTGCAAGATTTGAGAGTTCTGACGCGAGGAAAGCCACGCGCGGAGTTCGAAAAACGAGTCAAGCGCTGCCTTGTCACTCTGGAGAAACGAGGACTTATAGAGAGATACGCTACGGCAAAGAATAAACGGGTAAGAATACTTGCGTCCCAAGACAATGCTCCTACCCTATTCCGCTGAGGTCCCAAGCGGTAGACAGGCTTCGAAGGAGAAAGAACATTGGAAAACAGGGAAGTCATTGTGAATCTATGGTACGTAAGGGATGAAGAAGGGATCATATATTCTTTACGCGCTAGAGCTTATATCGGCTCGGGTTCCGACGCGGAGAAGGTCGAATTCTTGCAACGACGCGCCTTACTCGATTATCTCGTGGCCGATCCATTTGAAATCCCTCAACGTTTCCACGTCAAAATTATGGAGGGCCGTGCTTCTCAGATGATGCCGGTTGCGCACATCTCCATGTTACAAACGTTGGATAGTCCAATCGCGCTTTTCGAGGAGGCGCTGAAGATAGTAGAAAGCCGCTTCCCAGCCCAATCTCAATTAGAGATACCTCAAGACCCTTTAGTTTGTACAACGCCCCTAATGCCTAACGAACAGGGAGTAATTGAACCCCGAATTTCGGGCCAAGTACGGTATTAAATTCGAAGTGGCTCGCTATCTTCAGAACCGCACCGTCTTCCGACGGGAATTGTATCCATATAATCTTTCTCCCCGAGACCGCCGAGATATCAAGAAGATCATCTTTGACCATTTCGAATACATTGAACAGCGATGGGAAGAGTTTCAACGGAGTCGTCAATCATGAAGCAATACCATGATGTGGCAGATGTGCATTTCGAGGACAATATTTTGCATGTCACCATCGATGGGCGGGCCAGGATGTTCGATATACACGAGATATCTCAAGCCCTCCTCAATGCCCCGGAGAAGGACCGCCTGACATTTGAGATTTCTCCTTCGGGGTATGGGATTCATTGGCCCTTACTCGACGAAGACCTATCGATAGACGGGCTGCTCGGCATTGTGCATACACCCTTGAAGAAACTGCGGAGCGCCTGAGCAGCCTTACCGTATAAAAATCAACAGCCCGACTCAAAAAAGATTACGAACAAGGAGGCGCGAATGGATTATGGAGTGATTTTTCTTTCTCATGTTGAGGCATACAAAGACGTCATGATTGCCGAGGACAAGGGCTATACCCATGCCTGGTTCGGTGACTCCCAGATGGTCTGGAGCGATGTGTACCAGTGCATGGCGCTGAGTGCGACCCATACCAAGACAATCAAACTCGGCACCAACGTGACCAACCCCAGCTCGCGCATTGCCCCGGTGACGGCCTGTAGCTTTGGCACCCTGAATGTGCTCGCTCCGGGTCGGGTCATCATGGGCATCGGGACGGGCAATACCGCCCGGCGGACGCTCGGCATGCCGGCGGCCCGGCTGGCAACCCTGCGGGCCAATGTGGAGGTGTGTCGCGGGCTGCTGAAAGGAGACACCGTTCCGTATCAAGAGGGAGAGCGCAAGCGCCAAATCAGGTTTCTCAACCCTGACGGCCAGTTCGTCAATCTGAAGAATCCCATCCCGATTCACGTGGCCGGCAGCGGGCCCAAGACGCTGGAGTTGGCCGGGGAAATCGGAGATGGCGTAATCCTCTTCGGCACGGTGGGTGACAGCCTGCTCAAATACACCCTGGACCATATCCGACGTGGCGCCGAACGCGCCGGCAAGCGCCTGGAAGACCTCTATATCACAGTGGTGACGGCCTTCCATCTGAGAAAACCCGGAGAGACCCTGGAAGACCTTCAACAGGCGGTCGGCCCGCTTGTTTCTTCGGAGTGCAATATCTTCGCCCTATCGGTGAAGGACCCCTTTCAGTTGCCGGGAGACATCCGGGATGACCTCATGGCCTTTAAGGACGCCTATCGCACTCCAAACGCTCCGATCGAGACCCGCCATCTGGACCTTTACACGGACTATTGTGCCGCGTTTAAGCCGGAGCACGCGCCGCTGGTCACGGAAAAGATGATTAAGGAAACCACGCTGACCGGCACACCTGAGGAGCTTCAGGAACGGGTACGAAAAATGAAGGAGTTGGGCGTCAGCCAGGCCTGCATAACCGGTGGAGAGCAAGAGATGACCGACTTCGCCACCCACGTCATACAGGAAGTAGGGTAGAAGGGATGGATGTGGTCTGACGTAATCACACGGCACTATTGGCGAGGCGCGCTCACCAGCCGGTTCAGACTCACCCCTTCCTCTGCTGCCTGTATAGCGAGGGCACGCGCACCATAAACTTTTCGCTATAAGTCCGGTCAGCCAGTGGCGGCAGCGTTTCCCCGGTGGTTTGCATGTCGGTGATACAGGCACGCACCAGCCGCTGGATACCAGTCAAAGCCCTGGCCGGAGTCGGTGCCAGCCAGCTTAATGAGGGGGATTCTGACACAGGGCGCGCTAGGCCGGAGCCTGCGGCCCACGGACGACCTTCTCGAAATAGGTCATATTGGGATTAGTCATGGCCTCGCCCAGCTTTGAATCAAGCCGGTGATTCATCGCCTCCGTGGCCCATTTGCCTATGGCAACGGCCTGGTCGAGGTCTACTCCGGTTTCAATCCCAAGACCGTTCAGCATGTAGACCAGCTCTTCAGAGGACAGATTACCCGTTGCACCCGGCGCATTTGGACAGCCACCCAGCCCACCACAGGCACTCTCAAGAATGGACACTCCCATTTCCATGGCGGCATAGCAGTTGGCCAGCGCCATTCCGCAGGTGTTGTGAAAATGCGCGGTTAATACCGAGGCAGGGACACCCTGGTCTTCGCAGGCCTGGATGATAGCTTTGATCGATCGCGGAGTCCCCACCCCAATGCTGTCGCCCAGGGCGATTTCGTAACAGCCCATAGCGTGGAATCTTTTGACCAGCCTGCCGACTGCTTGAGGATCGACATCACCTTCATACGGACAGCCGGCAACGCAAGAGACCGCTCCGCGTATTCTGACATTATATTCTTTTGCCGCGGCAACAACCGGCTCAAAGCGCCCGAAGCTCTCTTCAATCGAGCAATTGATATTGGCCTGACTGAACTGTTCAGTCGCCGCACCAAAAATTGTAATGACATTCACCCCGGCTTTGAGCGCATCGTGAAAGCCCCGCATATTCGGCACAAGCGCGCTATACTCCACCCCTGGTTTCGGCTCGATCTGTTGGGCGACTTGGTCCGAGCCCTGCATGGCTGGAATGACCTTAGGGCTCACGAACTCTCCCACCTCAATAGCAGGGAACCCGGCATTGGAGAGCCGATTGACCAACTCAATCCGGAAGTCCACCGGAATAAAATGTTTGAAGCCTTCCAGACCATCTCTGGCGGTCAGATCGACGATTTTAACTTTGCCGGGGAGTGTCATAAGCTTTTCCTTTATTTTTCTTCTCTGCGTTATCTATCAGGTTCACCGCAGAGAGAAAGCTATCAAAATTATCCGGCTGTGGACACATGATAAATATGGACCTGGCGCACTCCTGGCCGGGCGCCGCGAGGCCAGACACGGGGCAAGTACACCACCATCCCCGCCTTAATCATCCCCGCCTTGGAGGGGTGGCCCGCAGGGCCGGGGTGGGTTCCCCCCTACTCCATCCCCGCCTTAATCATCCCCGCCCTAATCATCCCCTCCTTGGACGTGTGATGCAGATGACATTATTCGGTGCCCCCCCGCTCCCCTGCGCCGCGCCTGTCTGCGCCAGGGGGCCAGGCGGGCGGGCTGCCAGCCCGCCCGCCTCGTAGGGGCAACCCCCTGTGGTTGCCCGGCCCCCGGCCGATTCCGCCCCACCGCCCGCCCGCCTC